>Ga0075421_100011013_pt1 | contig 11201 bp, 10 predicted proteins | sample SoiMetdeltSBSDD5_FD_75292 | JGI IMG/M metagenome (GOLD analysis project Ga0075421, IMG submission 75292) | Bulk soil microbial communities from a Populus tree surrounding site in Tennessee, USA - Soil MetaG P. deltoides SBSDD5 | ecosystem: Environmental > Terrestrial > Soil > Tree plantation...
ATCCGGCTCGGGTTTACCGGATCGTTTGGCCGCCGGTCAACCGGGGTGACCGGCGCCTTCGAGTGGGAGGCCTGCAACCTGTTGGATCAGGGCTGTGAGTTCGGCGGGAGCCCTCAGACGGATAATGGTTTGGGTGCAACCAAGCTTCCGGCGTACGCTCGGCTCGATCTGGGAGTCAGGAGGCACTGGCACCTGCGACTGGCTGGCAGGGACGTGATGCTGGCTGCCTATGGGACGCTCACCAACTTGCTGGGCCGTAGCAACGTGCTCACCGTCGTAACCGACCCGAGTACCGGCCGCCGTACCCCCATCGAGATGCGCCCTCTCGCCCCGCTCGTGGTCGGGCTCGATTGGCGGTTCTGATTGTCATAATTCGAGCTCCTGGCAGGCTCCCTTAGGGCGAAGGTCGACCCACACCATCTCCGATAACCGCATGCCAGCGGGATTCGACCATGAGTTCGAGCAGCTGTTCGACAACGAGTTCGCCCGAGTCTTCCGCTACCTGGATCGACTGTCGGGCGAGCCGGATCTTGCGGCCGACCTGGCGCAGGAGGCGTTCATCCGCTTGTACCGGAGAGGATCCATGCCGGAGCGCCCAGTCCCCTGGCTGGTCACTGTGGCGATGAACCTGTTTCGCAATGTCAGGACCAGTCAGGTGCGGCGAGCTCGGCTGCTCGCGGGCGCCCGGGTGGAGATGACTGTGGCCGATCCACCCGGACTTCCTGATGGGGGCGCCGAAAACGACAGCGTCCGGGTTCGGGCTGCTCTCAGCGCCCTGCCTGACCGGGAACGAGAGCTCCTGTTGTTGCGAGCCGAGGGGTACAGCTATCGCGACCTTGCAGCGGCGCTACAGCTGCACGAGGCCAGCATCGGAACGCTGCTGGCACGGGCCAAACGAGCCTTCCGGGAAGCCTATGGCGAGGGCCCGCATGCACCTTGACCGGGAGCAGGTGGAGTTGGCGCTGGACCCCAGCCTCCGGCAGGCCTCGGAAGTGGAGCTGCATCTGAGGACGTGCTCCGAGTGCCAGACCCGGCTCGATCAGGCGCGAGGGGAAGACGCCTGGATCCGGGACCGGCTGGGCCTGCTGGATCATGTCCTACCCCCCATAACTGCCCGCAGCGTAGTGGCCCGAGCCGGTCGCAGTTGGAGAGGCTGGCAGCGTGTGGCCGCGTCCATCATCCTGGCGCTGGCTGCAGCAGGGGCGGCGTATGCGGCGCCGGGGTCTCCCTTGCCAGGCCTGATCAAGCGACTGGTCCACGGGGAGGAGGTACCGGCTCCGAGTCCAAGGGAGACTCCGTTACTGCCTGACACCCTGGTATCGCGGGCCGGCATCGCCGTGGTGCCGGGAGATCGGCTCACTATCGAGTTCGCCTCGCCTGAGCCGGGCGACACCGCCGTGGTGTCGCTGAGCGATGGGAGTGAGGTGACGGTCAGAGCCGCAGGCGGAAAGACCACCTTTGCGTCCGAGGCCGACCGTCTCATCGTCCGACAAAGCCGTGCTCCCGCACGGATCGAGATCCGGATCCCCCGAACAGCTCCGGCTGTGGAGCTGAAGGTGGGACAGCGCTCGATTCTGATGAAGCGCAACTCTAGGGTGACCACCGACATTGTGCCCGACAGCGCCGGGCGGTATCTCCTGCCCATCGCTCATGCCTTGCCCTGAGTTCGCACCGCGTTGTCATAACCGTCCCTGCTCAGTTGTTCCAGAGGTGATGTGCGATCCCTCCCCAAGGATGGTTATGCCGAGGAAGAACTCACTGGATAGGGTCTGCCTCCTTGTCGCGCTGGTGTCCCTGAGCGCGTGTGGTAGTGACGGCCCCACCGGACCAGACCCCGCTCCACTCCCCGAGCCAAGCACATTCGTCCCTCGCGTAAGCAACCAGTTCTTTCCCCTGACGCCAGGGACGACCCATCACTACGCCACGTCCGATGGCTCGGAGACCAATACGGTCGAGGTACTGGCTGCTACCAAGACGATCCTCGGAATACAGGCGACCATCGTCCACGATCAGGTCTTCGCCGGTGGCGAGCTGATCGAAGACACTTTCGACTGGTACGCTCAGGACGGCGACGGCAACGTCTGGTATTTGGGCGAGGATTCGCGGGAGCTCGAGAATGGGCAGGTGGTCAGCACCGAAGGATCGTGGGAGGCAGGAGTCAATGGAGCGCAGCCGGGTATCATCATGTGGGCCGATCCCGCGGCCCACGTTGATCAGGAGTATCGCCAGGAGTTTGCTGCCGGCGAGGCGGAAGACATTGCGACGGTCGTCTCCCTGGGAGAGAGCATTACCGTGCCGTTCGGCGGTTTTACCGGCTGCATCAAGACCGAGGATCTCAACCCGCTGGAGACGGGAGCAGTGGAGAACAAGTTTTATTGCCCCGGCGTCGGGCTAACCCTCGAGCATCCGGTTGCTACCCCGACGGACCGGACCGAGCTGGTGGATCGTACAGGCCCCTGAGGAGGTGTTGCGAAGCGAGGTGGCGGGCGGTAACTCTGAGTGACCTCCGTTCCATTTTCCTTCCGGAGACGATATGGCTCACTCCCTGATCCTCACCAGCGCGACTGTGCTGGCGGGCCCGCTGATTCTCGCCTGCTCCCCCACCTCCGACCCATCCGATACCCCCGCCGCGCTCGGCCAGGCGGTGCAGGCTGCGCCGACCATCATCACCCAGCACAGTGGCACCACCAACCGGCTCCAGGCGGTGAGCCCGGTGAACCGGCGCGTCGTGTGGGCCAGCGGCGTCGGCGGCACCTTCGTGGTGACCAGCGACGGTGGCCAACACTGGCGCAAGGGCGTGGTCTCCGGCGCCAGCGCGCTCGAGTTCCGCGACATTCAGGGAGTGAGTGCAGACATCGCCTATATCATGTCCGCGGGCACGGGAGATGACTCTCGCATCTACAAGACGACAAACGGCGGCCGGACCTGGACCCTGCAGTTCAGAAACCCAAAGATCAACGCATTCTACGATTGCATTGCGTTCTGGACCCCCACGCGGGGACTTGCCTTCAGTGATCCGGTCAACGGGCGCTTCCCGGTGCTGCTCACCCAGGACGGCCATACCTGGGACGGTATTGCCTTCCGACTCCCGCTGGCCCTGGAGGGAGAGTTCGGGTTCGCGGCCAGCGGGACTTGTGTTGCCACCCAGGGCGAGGAGCGGGCCTGGATCACCACGGGCGGCGCTTCCAGGGCCAGGATCCTGGCGACCCGTGACGGCGGGAAGACCTGGCGGGCTTTCAACACGCCCCTGGTATCCAACCCCTCCGCCGGTGGCTTTACTGTCGCGTTCCGGACTGCGTCTCGCGGGATCGTAGCTGGAGGAGATTTGGATCCGGACAATCCCCGCCCTCGCAACCGCATTGCCATCTCGGAGGATGGCGGTCGGACCTGGAACCTGGTCAAGCCGCCTCCCTTCGACGGCGCCGTGTTCGGCCTGAGCTACGTCCCGGGTCGAGGACGAACCGTCGTGATCACCGGGCCGGCGGGAGCGGCGTGGTCCAGCAGCGAAGGGGAGGCGGGATGGCAAACGCTGCCCGGAGTCAAAGACTTCTGGGCCGTCGCGTTCGCTGATGAAGAGGTGGGCTGGCTGGTCGGTACCGCGGGGAGAATTCTAAAGGTTCGCTTCTGAGCTCATACGATGTCATAGTCATCGGAGTAGGCGGGATGGGCAGCGCCACGCTGTTCCATCTCGCCGGCCGAGGTCTTCGGGTGCTCGGTCTCGAGCGCTACGACCTGGTGCACGAGTACGGCTCCTCGCACGGACTCACCCGCATCATCCGCCTGGCCTATTGGGAACATCCGAGCTACGTGGCTCTGCTGCACCGCTCGTATGAGCTCTGGCGCGACCTGGAGCGAGAGGCGGGCGAGCAGCTGCTTCACATCACTGGAAGCGTCGATGCCGGCCCGGCCAGTGGTTCCATCTTCAGCGGAGCGTTGCGGTCGAGCGAGCTTCACGGGCTCGAGCACCAGGTACTGGACGGCGCCCAGCTCCACCGCCGCTTTCCTGGCTATCAGCTGCCCAAGGAGACCCAGTGCCTGTACCAGCCTGAGGGAGGGTTCCTGCTACCGGAGCGCTGCAACCTGGCCCACACGGCGGGCGCTCAGTCCCGCGGTGCCGAGGTGCGCTGCCGGGAGCAGGTGCTCGACTGGGGCGTCGCTCAGGGAAGGGCTTGGGTGCGCACTACGAGAGCGAGCTATGAGGCAGGCCGGCTGGTGATCTGTGCCGGTTCATGGGCCGGAAAGCTGATTCCCGATGTTCAGGGATTGGCCGTTCCCGAGCGGCAGGTCCTGGCCTGGCTCCAGCCCAGTCGGCCGGAGTGGTTCCTGCCGGCGGTCTTTCCAGTCTTCAATCTGGAGGTGGACGAGGGCCGGTTCTACGGGTTTCCCAGCTTCCTGGTGCCGGGCTTCAAGTTCGGGAAGTATCATCACCGGGGCGAGGTAGTGGATCCCGACCAGCCGAGGCGGGAGCCGGATTCGGAGGACGAGGAATTACTCCGGTCGTTTGCGAGGCGCTACTTCCCGGAAGGGGCGGGTCCCGCCTTGATGCTCAAGACCTGTCTCTTCACCAACAGCCCTGACCGACACTTCATCCTCGACCTTCACCCGGAGCACCCGGAGGTTTCTCTGGCTGCCGGATTCTCCGGCCATGGCTACAAGTTCTGTAGCGTCGTCGGTGAGATCATGGCCGACCTGGCCCAGAAGGGCGAGACTCGCCACGACATCGAGTTCTTCAGGTTGGCGCGGTTCAGTGGGAGAGGCTCGAGTCCATAGTGTGGTACTGGGGCACGCCATAGTCCGCAAGGATCCGATCGATCTCACCGGCCTTCTTCTCCAGCACCCGTTCGAGCTCCTGCTGCAGTGCCCGGTCCGACGGCCGTACCGCGAGCGAGATATCAAACACGAAACGAAGCGTGGGCGGGTCCTCCGCCGGAGACACCGGTACGATCTCCAAGTCCGTTCCCGACTGCTTGGCGAAATACCCTGCCAGCGGTCCCCACGCGATGGCGAGGTCCACCTTTTTCGCCACCACCGCGTCAATGATGCGAGCCGGAGGGTTCGGCTCGGAGTAATCGCCGAAGACGCTGAAACCGACCAGGTTTCCCACGATTCCTCTACGACTCAATGCGTGTACCGGAGGGGTGTTGGCGTAGTCGTCTCCCACCAGCTGGACGCCGATCCGCAGGGTCCTGAGCGCCGGGTCGTCGAGGGATCGGATTTTCAGGTGACCATCTTTTCGATAGACGAACACGTAACTGGATCGGTAATACGGCCGAGTGGTGAGCACCCGCTCCGCGCCGTAGGTGATTCCCATGATGACGTCGCACTTGCCCGCGGCGAGGGTGTTGCGGATGAATCCCCTCCGCTGGGGCCACCAGGTGTAGCGCACGGCGGCGTTGAGCTCCGAGCCAATCAATTGGGCCAGCCGGTTCTCGAACCCTTCGCCGCGCTGATTGGAGAAGGGTAGGTTGTTGGGATCGGAGCAGACTCTGAGCTCGCGGGCGGGCTTGTCGGAACCGCAGGCCAGCAGCGCCAGTCCCAGCAGTATCCAGCGGTATCGCGTCATCTATGGACCGCCAATCCTCTGTATGTCCGCCAGCAGTGCAGCCGGCGACACCGGCCCTCCAAGAAATTCCTCCACCACTTCGCGACTGGGGCGCTCCAGGCCAAATCGAAAGAGCCGGGGGGCGATCCAGCGGTACCAGGTGGAGTCCCCGGCGCCAAATCGGCCGTGCTGAGCCTCAGTTCGGGCCCGGATTGCGGCAATGAGGATGGCGCCGGCGGCATAGTTCATCATGTAGCCGGGACTGTCTATAAGCTGGCCTCGCATCGCCCACCAGGAGAGCTCCGGGTGAGGACGAATGCGGAGGTAATCCCGAGTGAGCGCGGTCCACACCTGGTTCGGGTCTCGGTTGGGATTGCGCTGCATGGCGAGCTCGAACAGCGCCCAGGCGACATCCAAAACGATCCCGGCATAGCGGGCGTGCAACCCCACCGCCAGCGGGACTGAGTCGCCCAGCCAGCGCTGCTGCCAGCTCGGCTCGTACACCTCGAGCGCCATGAAATCCGCCACTGCTTCGGTGAAGGGATCGCTGTCCGGCCAATCGGCGAAAGCGGGGCGAGTGCGAATCGCGGCGATGTGCACCGCGTGGCCGGTCTCGTGCAGCAGCTCGTTGAGATTGTCCAGGCCACCAGTCCTGTAGGTGGCGAAAATCCATGGCTCTCCCGGGTGCCACCGGCCACCGAGGAGCCGAGGCCGAGCGCCGAAGGTAGTAAAAGCCACCGGCGTCTTTCCCTCCCGGGGCTCGGTGTCGTAGTGAATCCCTAACTGTCTTACATCCGCCCCCAGCGAGCGATAGAACTCGGCATTGATCTCGAACAGCCGTTCTCTGGAGACGAGGGAACCGAGCGTCCGGCTCAGGCTTCCGTTCTCATAGTACCAGTCCCAGGGCTCCAGGAGAGAATCCTGCGCGCCTCGGCGCCAGGCCCTGAGTAGTGCGGTGAGCCACCCCTCCAGCGAGTCCGGTTCGAGTCCCGAGGCAGCAGCCTGGCTCAGCGATGGTAACCGAGCGCCGGTATGGGCTCTCATTTCCGCGGCAATGAGCTGACGGTAAGGACTCGACGGCCCGTTGTCCGCGTTCACACTGCGCCAGACGGGATCCAGGGCCAGGAAGAGCTCGCGGCGGCGGCGGCCATCTGCGGTCTGGCCCAGGGTGCTGAGTACGGTGAGACGGTCGAGAGTGTCAGGGCCCACCACGACATGAGACTGGGCCCAGGCGAAACAGCGGTACATTCGCTCCCGGAGCGAATCCAGGCCGTTCCGGCCGACAGCCACGGTAGCCGGGTCATACCTGCACTCGGGCATCCTCGAGTCCGTGCTGCGGGAAAGCCGTAGGACCGACAAGGAGTCCAGATCCCGCGCCAGCGTGCGCTGCATGATCCCCAGAGCCCGGGCATCGGTGGCGGCCAGTCCCACCGAGTCGATCCCGGATAGGCGGGCGCTAACGTGGGTCCGGAGCCGGTTGTGATTCCTGATCAGGGTGACGAGAGAACCATCACGGGTGGTGGTCGAGCCGGAGGCCAGGCTGACATCGATCCGGTCTCGCAGGTTGCGAAGATCGGCATAGAGCGATTCTGCCGTAGCGAACCCGGTTCCTGGCGGAGCGATATCCGATCGGGCAGAGCCTGCGCAGGCTGCCACCACCGGCACCAGCAATGCCCAGGGCAACGAGAGGCGTCGGCTCACGGGCAAAAAGATAGCGCCGGCAGAAGCCGGCGCTGGGAACAATTTGGAGACTGAGTCAACTCAGACGGCAACTCGATTGACCCTTGCCTCGGCAATCTGGGTCAGCTTGAGGTCGGTGGCCTTCTCCTCATCCAGGTTCAGCTGCAGGACGCTGGCGCAGTCATTGCGGCCCAGCTCGCGAGCCCAGGCGATCAAAGTGCCGTAACGAGTGATCTCGTAGTGCTCCACAGCTTGCGCGGCCGCCAGTGCTGCCGCATCCAGCACCTCGCGATCGCTGGCGTCCTTCATGATCTCCTCGGCTTCCTCCAGAATGCCATCGATGGCGGGGCAGCTGACCGCCTTGGCCGCTGCGCCGTGCATCTGAAAGACCTTCTCCAGCCGCTCGATATGCATCTCGGTCTCAGCCAGATGGGTCAGGAACGCCGACTCGAGCTGCGGGTCGGAGACCTTCTCAATCACCTTGGGTAGGGCCTTGGTGATCTTCTGCTCAGCGTAGTAAACGTCCTGCAGCGTGTGGACGAAGAGATCGTCCAGCGTCTTGATCGGCTTTGATAGCAGCCCCATAATCCGCCTCCTCAATCAAGTGATCGCCGGTCGGGTATGGCCGGCGAGAGATGTCCTATTTTGACGGTGCATTCTGGGCCCTTTAGCCGAGCGAAACCGTGAGGCATATCACCATCCTGGAGACCCGAATGAGTCCATATCTGCGGCTGATCCTCGGCGGTGTCATGCTGATGGGTGTACCGGGGGCCGCCTTGGGACAGCAGCCGCCGTCTGGTTTCGACGGGTACGTCAAGCGGGTTATGGAGACCTTTACTGTGCCCGGTCTCTCGGTCGCCATCGTGAAGGATGGGAAGGTGGTGCTGGCCAAAGGCTACGGGGTCCGGCGAATGGGCGATCCCACGCCGGTAGACGCCGAAACCCGATTCGGGATTGCCTCGAACACCAAGCTCTTTACCGCGACGGCCCTCGCGCTGCTGGTGGAGGATGGAAAGCTCGAGTGGGACCAGCCGGTGATCCGGTACCTGCCGAGCTTCGCGATGTCGGATCCCTACGTCACCCACGAGCTTACCGTACGCGACCTTCTGGTTCACCGGAGCGGCCTGGGACTGGGGGCCGGCGACCTGCTCTGGTGGCCGCCCTCCACCTATAACCGCAAGCAGATCGCCCAGCGGATTCGCTACATCCCGCTGGCCACGTCCTTTCGCAGCGCCTATGCCTACGACAACGTGCTGTATCTGGTGGCGGGCGAGTTGATCGAAGCGATGTCGGGCCAGTCCTGGGAGGATTTCGTCCGCGACCGGATCCTGCGGAAGGTCGGGATGACCCACAGTGACGTGCGGCATTCGGGCGCAGCCGAGAGGGGCAATGTGGCCGGGACCCACGCGGAGGTGAACGACACGGTGCGGCCGGTGTCGCCGTTTGCCAGCGATAACACCAACCCTGCCGGCGGCATCATGGCCGGCGCCGCGGACATGGCCCGGTGGATGCTAGTGCAGCTGGATTCCGGTAAGGTCGCGGGCGGCGCTCGTCTCTTTTCGGCCGCCAGCGCCGCTCAGCTCTGGCGTGAGGTCACACCCACTCCCATCGGCGGAGTGCCGGGGGGACTGCCGGAGCTGGCTCATCTCCGGGCCAAAATGGCCGGCTATGCCCTCGGTCTCGGAGTGCGGGACTACCGCGGCTATATCCTGCGGCAGCACACCGGTGGCTTGCCGGGTTACCTGTCCAAGGTGGCCCTGATCCCGGATCTCCGGCTGGGAGTGACCGTCCTGACCAACCAGGAGTCAGGCGCGGCGTTCGATGCGATTGCCTATCGGGTGCTGGATCACTACATCGGGGCCAAGTCACCGGACTACCCCGTGTTGATCCAGCAGGTCGTTCAGCGGAATCGGGCCCGGCAGCGGGAGGCGGAAGGAAAGGCCGCGGCCAACCGGGACTCTGCGGCCGGACCTTCGCTGGCGCTTCAGCGCTATGCCGGCACCTATCGGGATCCCTGGTATGGCGATGTGAAAATCTCGGTGGAGAAGGGCGGGCTCGCGATCCGGTTCACCCGCACGCCCTCGCTGGTCGGGGACCTGGTCCACTGGCAGCACGACACTTTTCTGGCCCGGTGGCGGGATCGGACCCTGCGAGCCGATGCGTTCGCCACCTTCTGGCTGGACGCGGACGGCACGGTGCACCAGCTCCGAATGGTGCCGGCTTCAGAAAGCGTGGATTTCAGCTTCGATTTTCAGGATCTGGTACTCAGGCCTGTGGCAGACTCCGCAGAGCACTGAGGTCAATCAGCGCCCAGCGCCGAACTAGGCGCAGGTCAGTGTAACAACTTTCTTGTCGCAGTAATTACGCAGCCCGTCATATGAGCTGCGCCGCTCAAGGTAGATTTGTCGTGAATCCGCAGGTATCAGTCTATTTGCGACAGGACCTGCGACCAAACCTCGCGGTCTGTTATCCGCCTCGTCTTGTTCCTTCGATCTGATCGAACAATTTTGCGGGCCCCCGCTTAAAAAATTGAGGTAATTATGCGCCGGGTCGCTCCCATGGGTGTGCTCCTATGTGGTATTGTGTCCCTTCTTGCCGGCGGATGCAGTGATGATTCCCCGACCGCCTCAGCTGCGGCCTCGCAGGCCGCTCCCAGTCTGGCAACGGCGGCGGCATCATGTGAGCCCAGAACCAGGCCGGGCAAGATAGTGGAGAAGGTGATTACTCCTCCGGCATGGGGTATCGCGGTCCGGGATGATGGCTTGACCTATTTCACCCAGCCATTTGCCGACGGGGTGGGCATCACCAAGCTCAGCACGAGAACGGTGGACGGCTTCATTGGCACGGGGGATGACCCCATCGGTGCCGCATTCTCGCCCGACGGCAACACGGCGTATGTGACCAATCTGCTCAGCCATGACGTCAGTATCATCGACGTCCTTACTGGCGAGAAGGTCGGGACGATTTCCACCGGCGACCTCGCTCCGTTCGTCGTACGGGTCTCACCCGACGGTGAGCGGCTGTTCGTCGCGACCGCCAGCAATGCCGTACTGGTGATCTCGACCGCCACCCGTGAAATCATCAAGACAGTCACGGTAGGATCCTTGCCGAACGGGTTCGCGGTGCATCCCGACGGACGCATGATGTATATCAGCAGCTTCCAGGCCGGAACCGTTGCAGAGGTTGACCTGGTAACTGAGCAGGTGCTGCGGACGTTCGCCGTCGGTGGAACACCCCAGGACATGGCGCTCAACCGAAAAGGCAGCCGTCTCTACATAGCGAATGAGGCGGGATATCTGAACGAAATTGACTTATTTACCGGCGAGCAGCTCCCCAATATCCCGCTCGCAGGGGGTGGATTCGGCGTCGGCGTCACTCCCGACGATGGGGAAGCCTATGTCTCGGAACCGCGAACCGGCCTGGTCCAGGTGTTCTCGCTACAAACTCGCAAGCTGACCCGCACGATTGAGGTGGGGGGCGAGCCTCGGAGACTCGGCTTCAGTCAGCAAGGAAAGATCGGAGCCGTGGCCAACATGGCGGGATACCTGACGTTCGTGCGTTAGCCGATCACATCAGCGTCAGCGTTCAAATGAAAACCGCCTCCTCGAGGGGCGGTTTTCTCGCCCCGAGTCCATAGCGCTCCCTCAGCACCAGCACATGGTGCGCCACGTGGCCGACCATGATGTAGGCCAGCGCACGGGCAGTCACCGGACTGCCACTCGCCTCTCCCCAGCGCTCCCACGCGTCGGCGGGTACTCCCTCCACCAGTGCGATGGTGCTCATCCGTATCGCCCGGAACTCAGTCAGGAGCATGGGCAGCGGCCGATCGTCGAACCGGCCGGCAGGGATGTAGTCGTCTTGCTCGAATCCGGGTAGCGGGGTGGCATCACCGCGCGCAATCCGAAGCAGGCGATAGCTGAAGATTCGCTCGGAATCGTTGAGGTGACCCAGCACCTCCTTGATGCTCCACTTGCCTTCG
>Ga0075421_100011014_pt1 | contig 11201 bp, 7 predicted proteins | sample SoiMetdeltSBSDD5_FD_75292 | JGI IMG/M metagenome (GOLD analysis project Ga0075421, IMG submission 75292) | Bulk soil microbial communities from a Populus tree surrounding site in Tennessee, USA - Soil MetaG P. deltoides SBSDD5 | ecosystem: Environmental > Terrestrial > Soil > Tree plantation...
CTGTCGTCTGTGTCTTTCCATCCTGCAAGGCCCCACATGCCATACCCCATCTCAGAAACCTGCCATCCTGTTTTACCGAACCTCCTGTATTTCATATGAATTCGTTTTATTCAAATATAGGATACGCAACCTTTATACGGGTAATGTACGTAACCAATAATAGCCCTCAACCAACATAAAATCAGGCTATATGAAAAAAATAATATCTGTTGTGCTCTTAATACTTGCTGTTTCTTGCTATAAGAAGGACGATAATAACTATGGTAATAATAATAATCCACCTCCGGGCAATGGAGATTGCGGCACTTATAATGGCTATCAACTGTATAAAGACAGCGAGGGCTGCTACTACAATGGGTCAAATTATTCCAAAGTATACGTAGACGCCAGCAACTGTACCTGCGACTAACTATTTCATCCACTCGCTCGCATGTTTAGCCAGAACAGGTATCAGATCCTGTTTTCCCGCCTTGAATGCATGGTCGGCGCCTTCCAGCTTTATAAGCGTTGCGTTTTTCAGTGAAGATGTTACCTCTTCTATAAGTTCAGGTGTTGCCAGCTCATCGCGTGTGCCCTGCAAAAAAAGCATCGGCACTTTCACCTGTTTCAAATGTTCAGCTCTTTCGGTCGACGGTTTGCCGGAAGGATGCAAGGGAAAGCCGAAAAAGATGATTCCTTTCACTGCTTCATCGGGATGCGCTGCAAGCAGCTGAGAACTCATTCTCCCTCCAAATGACTTACCCGACAGATACAATGGAAGATTCGGATAATTTTTCTTTACATCATTTATTGCAGCCTCAATTGTTTTGTGTGCAACAGCTGGAAGATCGGGTCTTCCCTTCTTTAGCTCGATAAATGGAAAATTAAATCTCAGCGACGCAACACCTAGTTCGGCAAGTTTTTTTGCCATCGCGACCATAAACGAATGATTCATGCCGGCGCCCGCACCATGTGCAAGCGTAACAATATGACCTGGGTTATCGGGAACAATATATTCTGCCGACACCTTACCCGCAGATGCCGAAACTTCGAGCATCAATGAATTTGCTTTCATCTATACAGATTCTTCCATATTAATATCCACTCGCATCGCTTTCAAACCACGCACGCCCTGCAACTCTTCAAGCTCAAGATGTTCAATGCCCGGCTTCAGCAGATTTTTACTTTGCAGGTAGCACACGTATTCATTGTACTCCTGGGCCTCCCTCGGATTGGAATATACAATTGCAACTTTACCAGGCTGTGTAAGCCGTTCACTAGTGCCCTCAACGTGTACTTTGTCGAGCCTTTTCTTCGTGATCTCGTAGCGTATATTATATGCACCCTCTACGTCGAAACGGCGTTCATCTTTTCTGAATCCTATTGATATAGGCTGACTGTGCACCAGTATCAGCTGGGTTGTTTGCAACGGAACTTTCAATGATGGCAGCAGCCTGTGAGTGATCCTTGCAACTTCCGCCATAGATGTTAACTGCCACAGTCTCAGGTTGTGCAGGTACATCATATCAAATTTTGAATCAGGTGCAATTGACTGACCTATATAGATTGTGTATTCCACTCCATCAGTCTTATATTTTTCAAAATAATGCGGATATGATTCCTGAATATTCTTTTCTTCGGCAATGATGGTGTTAAGCACAGCATTATTGATCACCTGCATCGTTTCCTCATACTCGTTCCGGTATTGATACAGTGAGCCAGCCTCCTGTTCAACTTCCCTGAAATAATTCCTGATCACGTCACTCAGTCTCTTGTCGGTATTCTGAAGGTGACTGAACATTGAAGTAAGTTCCTTATCAAAAAAATCATTGAACCTTATTTCATCCTCAGCGGCAAGTCCATTCTGCATCGACATACTGAAATTATTCACCTTGAATTTCATGCCGTCGAGCAACGGAAGTTTTACAACTTTCATCAATTCGTTGAGCGTAGAATCAATCAGGTTGAGATGAACTTTCAGATCTTTCTGTATGGCATAGCTTCTTTCGACAGAAGAATTTCTGATATCTATGGCACCGTAAAGCGGGAAAACATTTTCAAATACCACATTGCCGCGTATCACATGGCCATTGGTTCTGTCTCTGCTCATCGCTTCCCACGCAGCTTCAGCAAACTTCCATTCAACACACGGCTGCAATGCTGTAAAATTATCCTTGATCATCTTCTCGATCCGGTCGGTAAATGTGTTACGCGTTTTAAGCAATGCAAGTGAAAGTAGTGGCATTGCGGGCTCCAGCCTCTTCAGCACTTCAAGATCAAGCTGATGCGGAACTGGTGAAACCAGTTCAAGCAGTCCAAGCAGTCCGTCTTCATCCTGTATAGGATATACAATATAACTCCTCGCACCCTCACGCCACAGCCGTTTAAAAATGCGGACGGTGTTGGTAATTTCATCATCAAGGATCGTAAATGCAGTTGGCTCAGGATGCTGCTTCATCAACTCGAGGCAACCGTTAAATGCCTGCAGGCTTTCCTCATGATCCTGCTTCCAGTTCCTGCCTATCAAACTGTGACTTATAAGCGTTTCGTCGAGCACAAAACGGTTATTCAGTTTCATAAATGGAGTGAACCCAACTTCAACTTCGCTCAATCCTACGAGTGCGTGTATATTTTTCTTTACTTCATTAATAATGGAAGTGTCGCAGCTTTCGTGCCTCAGCAATATTTTCTTTATCGATTCGATCGATTCGCTGGTGGTAACATCCTCGGCTATCCATACACCAAAGCCCTCGCAGGTAAAAATCTCAGGCGGCATATTTTTCAGCTGTTGGTCGAGATCCATTATCCTGAATGTGTTCAGACACACAGCACAGTTGTGTATGTCGGGCAGTTCGCCCTTAAGTTTAACATCAACAAAGCGCCTGTCGTACCGCATCCGGTAATAGCGTGGCATGCCTGTTAGGGGATCTGTTACAGGAACAACCAGCTGAGTGTTCTCGTTGAGCTTGATGTTGTAAAATTTTTCGAGCACGTGCTCGTAAAACAATGAACACTGCAACTTTTTCAGCGCTTCGCCTGTTTCCGAATCGGCAAGCAAAAATTTATTCTCCTTTTCGTTCACGAAAAGTTTTCCGAACGAATCGGAGTAGCCGAAAATGGTATAGTGATACGGCAGCGCAAGTGTAAAAATGCGCTCCTTGTCGCTAATAAGTGGAAACAGTGAAGTTGTGAGCAGGTCGAGCAGATCCTGATTGTCGTTCAGCACAGCTGTATCTACAAACGGCTTAAGAAGTGCGGGTTCCCCCTCAATTTTCTGGATCAGGTACCGGCAAAAGCCCGTCCTTATATCGGAAGTGTCGGAAGCTTTTTCCTTTAAGTAATCAACAAACGGCAGAAAGGAGATTTTGCTGTCAATTGGCAGTTCTTCATCCTCTAAGCAGTGAGCGGAAGTGATTACTTTCACTTCTTTTAAAGGCCGGATAGAAGGTGCTATTTCTTCCAGCATATGAAAGTATTTTTATAGAAAGATTTTAATACTATTATAAAGTTAGCAATTATTACTTTCAAGTATGAATTACAGGGTGCCTGGATCGGCAAACGACCGCGTTTCATCGGTGAAATCTGAGAATATGTGGATAACCTGCACCTCCGGGTCGGTGAGCGTTGTGGCGCCTGTATGTATGAAACTGGTTAACAGATAATTTTAAACAAAAGTGCCCCGGCATCGGGTTTTCATCGTATGATCAAACTATTCTTATTTTCCCTTTTATCTTTTGCATCTACCTATTGTTTCTCTCAAAAAAAATCGAAAAAACCAAAATCGCCCGAAGAACAAATCGTTCTTGCCGACAACAATACAAGTCGTTACACAATCATCATTCCGGCCCACGCTACCACTTACGAACAAAAGGCAGCAACTGTTTTGCAAAACTATTTGATGCAGATATCCGGTGCCGCACTTCCGATTATCACTGCTGATAAGCACAGATCATCATATGAAATTGTGCTCGGCCAAAACGAACGCCTCGACGAATTAAATACCGGCATCAACTATCAGGTATTAAAAGAAGATGGATTTGCAATAAAAACGGATTCGTCAAAACTGATCATCGCAGGAGGTAACGAAAAGGGCACATTATATGGTGTATACAGTTTCCTGGAAAAATATCTTGGATGCAGAATGTATACACCCACCGTAAAGGTCATTCCCTCAAATTCACATATCACTTTACCAAAGATCAACGACCAGCAGGTACCTGTGATTGGTTTCCGCGACACGCATTACCGCGCCACATGGGATGCCGAATACACCGACTGGCATAAACTCGATCATGCACCCGACGGCGAGCGTACAGACTGGGGCATGTGGGTGCACACATTCAATGAACTTGTGCCACCACAGGCATACTACCAGGCACACCCCGAATATTTTGCGATGGTAAAAGGACAAAGACTGCCAACCCAGCTATGCCTTGCAAATCCTGCCGTGCTTGAAATAACCGTTCAGAATCTCAGAAAGAAAATCGCACAGAACCCAACGGCTAAATACTGGTCCGTAAGCCAAAACGATAACAGGGACTATTGCACCTGCGACCTGTGCAGAGCGCAGGATTCAATTGAAGGATCACCTTCAGGGTCTATAATAAGTTTTGTGAATAAGGTTGCCGGCCAGTTTCCCGATAAAATGATCTCTACCCTTGCTTATGAATATGGGCGGCACGCTCCAAAAACACTCAAGCCGCGCGACAACGTGAACATTATGCTGTGCAGTATAGAAGCGTATCGCGACAAACCACTCGTTCAGGATACCGCAAGTGCCGAATTCGTGAAGGATGTTAAAGACTGGGGAAAGATCGCCAAGGACATCATCATTTGGGACTATGTAATTCAGTTCAATCATTTGTTAAGTCCGTTCCCCAACTTTCAGGTATTACAGCCTAACCTGCAGTTTTTTGCTGAGAATGGAGTAAACGCAATGTTCGAGCAGGGCAACCGCGAAGTAGGCGGGGAATTTGCCGCACTTCGCTCGTATATGATCTCGAAACTGATGTGGGATCCGTATTTAAATGCAGATTCTGTGATGAACGACTTCTTAAACGGATACTATGGTGCCGCGGGGAAACGGATACGTGAGTATATAGATAAAATGCGCGACGAGTTACTGAAAAATAAAAAGCCGTTGCGCATCTTCGGTTCTCCCAACGACGCTTCCGACACTTACCTCACCCCTGCTTTAATAGCCCATTACAACTCGATATTCGATGATGCAGAAAAAATGGTGAAAGACTCTGCAATATTGCTTGAACGGGTAAGGATCGCGAGACTGCCATTAATGTATGCAACAATGGAACAGGCGAAGAAAAATTATACCGGCGAGAATGGACTGTTTGTAAAAGTTAACGGCAAATGGGAAGTAAGAACAAGTTTGAGAAATATGGTAGATGAGTTTACCGATCTGTGCAAACGTGAAGGAGTAACGCAGGTAAAAGAATGGAGCACGACACCGGAAGAATACAGATCGGCCATGTACAGGATTTTTTCACAGGGCATGAACGAACACCTTGCATATGGTAAAAAGGTTACGTTGATAAGTCCCGACACAGCGGATATCAACAGCGAAGAAGTGAAAATGCTGACAGACGGCAAGCGCGGCAGTCATGACTATGATAACAACTGGGTGATCTTCGCCGGCAAAAACCTTGAAGCAGTGATTGATCTTGAAGAAGTAAAGCGAGTGCGCAGGATCGGTTCAGGATATTATCAATTGGGCTTTTGGCTCAGGTTGCTTCCGGTGAACGTAGAATATTACACTTCGATGGATGGTAAAAAGTTTGAGCAGGTGGCGAATATGGCTAACACTTTACCGATCGACCAGTATGGAGGGTATCTGCGTGAATTTAATTCGGAGTTTCCCGAACGCGATGCACGTTACATAAAAGTAATTGCACGAAGCATGGGCAATACACCCGGTTGGCATCCCGGTGCTGGCCGTCCGGCGAATATGCTGATTGATGAGATTGTGGTTGAATAACATTGCGTCTGCTACCTGACCCCACTCTTGTACACAGCAAATATTTTCCTTGTATTCTTGATATCCACACTGGGATCCGCATCCAAAACCAACAAATCCGCGACCTTACCATTTTCTATGGTTCCATAATCATTCAACTGCAAAGCATCAGCACCATTTTTTGTTGCCACCATAATAGCTTGCAGCGGCGTTAAACCAGCTTCATTAAGCAATTGCAGTTCGAGGTGCTCTGAAAATCCTTGTGTTCTTATTGGAAACGCACCTGAGTCAGTGCCTAATGCCACACGAATTCCGGCGTCAAAAATCTTTTTGAGATTGGCCATTGCTATCTTAAAACCATTCTCATTACGCGCGTATGCCGGAGAATTTTTGGTGCTGGTCTTGTATTTTTCAGAAGTGATCATCTCGTACGTTCCCGGTTCAAGCGACGATTTAAAGAACTGATCATTTATCCATTCCGGATTGCCCGCATATGCATAAGAAAACTTATCAAGAGAAAGTGTTGGAACATAAATAACATTTTTAGCTTTCATGCCGGCAAGAAAAGCATCATCAACTACGGAATCACGAATACTATGTGCCAGCATATCAACACCCGCCGCCACCAGCCGGCGCGCATCTTCCAGGTAATACACATGTGCTGCAACTCGCATATTTCTTTTATGTGCTTCCTCAATGATCGCCTGATAAACGCCCGGATCCATTTTCGGCACCGTCTTATTGAAATCATCGACCCATATTTTTACCAGTTTGATGTTAAGAGAAGCAAGACTGTCGAGTTCAGCCGGCACCTGTGCCGGGTCAGTTGGCCGGAACACCTTACCCTGTGGAGATGAAGTATCAACATTCGCCAGCGGCACATTGAAGCCATAACCTGCCGACAGCATCCTCGCTCCCGTATGCGTTCCATTCCTTAGTGAATCATACAAGCCACCCTTGAAGAGAAGTGGTCTGTCGGTACCCAGCGATTGAACATTTAGCACGCCATATCGTGCATACTTGTTCAGTTGGTTGAAAATATTTTCACGCGTATAATTCCGGCCATTAGTTGTAGTGTCCTTAAGTGTGCCAACATGTACGTGCGTACTGATAATTGCGGGCATCATTGTTTTCCCTTCGAGGTCCACAATAGTTGCGCCGTCTTTCGAAAGGCCGGTGCCTGTTTCCGTAATCTTCCCATCTTCTACGTACACATCGGTTTTAGCCGGAACGCTGCCATCTCCTTTTATCAGGTTTACGTTCTTAAAAAGAAGTTTCGCGTTTGCCATGTCGTTTTCGTCCGGGTTCCTTGAGGTGGAGCAGGATGAAATCGTAACTAGTGACAAAACTAATATCGCGGGCAAATAATATTTCATACACAAAGTTTCAACGTGTTCTAAGTTAGCCTATTTCGGGTAGTTTGCCGTTCCGGCACAAAAGTTTCAGTGAACCATTCATGAACAATTTCTATTCCGGTACCAGTGGATTGGTATTACCCGTAAAAAACAAACTGGAATACCCCGAGGAATACCGCAGTAAAAGCAGACTGCATTTTTACAGCACGTTGTTCAATTCAATAGAAGTAAACAGCATATTTTATAAGTTACCTAGGCGACAAACTGTCGAAAGGTGGGGCAATGAAGTAACGGATGGTTTCAGATTCACTTTTAAACTGAGCAAGGAAATTACGCACTGCAAGGACCTCAATTTCGACAAATCAGCAGTTAAATACTTTTTTGACGTCGTTCACGTTCCGGATGCAAAAAAGGGATGCATTCTCATACAATTTCCAGGAAAAATTTCGGCAGACTATTCTTCAAAATTAAAAAAGCTCCTGACGCTCATAACAAAATATACTACGAACAGCTGGTGGCACCTTGCTGTAGAGTTCAGACATCTTTCATGGTACAGCGCCTCAACAGAAAAGTTACTGGATCATTTCAACGCTGCATGTGTAATTCACGACATCAAGTCATTTACAACAGAAAGGTTCACGAATTCTAAAACCATTTACATACGCTTTCATGGCACTGAAAAAAATTACCGCGGCAGTTATACTGATAACTTGCTGGAAAATTATGCGTCCAGAATAAAAAAATGGATGAACGAAGGTTGCACTGTTTACGCCTACTTTAATAACACATTGGGTCCCGCAGCGCAAAATCTTATGACGCTAAATAAACTCGTCACGCTATCACCACCATCTCATGATCTACCAGTGATGTAATTGTAAATGCGGTCCAGCCGTCTGCAGCTTTCCCATTGATCCTTTGGTTCGACACTCTCAGCTCAACATTTTTTCCACGGATCTTTTTCGGAAGCCTCACTTTAACTTCTATTGGTCCTATCGGAATAAATTCCTCCAATGGTTGCCTCCATGTGGCCGCACTGGTAAGATTTACCAGATGTAAAATCAGTCGGTTACTTTCCTGCTGGTACAGATGCGCATCGATCAATCCAGGCCCTGCAACGTCCAGAACAACATCTTCACCTATTATCCATTTCACAGCATTCTTAATAACATTTGCATGATCGGGATGATTATTAACGGAATACTGCCTGTCGATGTCTGCAGGTATGAAAACGATCTTCCCTCCCTGGGCCGTTGTGCGTGTTATCATACCCGGAATATTGGTTACCGGCTCGCGCATCCAGGCAGTCTCTGGCGGATAAACAGGGAACTGAGGAATGAACGTCATCAGCACTTCTGTTCCGGTATCCAGCCTCAGATTTTTTAACCGGCCCCCAAAAGGAATTATGTCTGTTTCCTCAAATCCGTCCAGTATTTTATGCCGTGTTCCCCGGACTGCAGGCTCTGTTCCACTCTTAGGCCCGTCTACCTGAGCCCTTAATTCCGGCATCAAACGCAGATAAGTGTGGTATACATTACCGGCCAGTTTTGCTTCGTCGGATTTTAAACTGTCATTTGCATTATAGTGTGCACCAAATATATCCCCAAGCGCATAATCATCACTGTTATCTCCCCATTCATTATACAATGAAGTTTCTCCCGTCGCAATAATATTTCCTCCACTCTCAACAAATTTTCTTACAGCATTTACCTGTGGTTCCGACATTGCCGCCAGATTCGGCAGAATCAACAGCTTAAAATTAGGCGCATCGCGGTCAATATGGTCTGCATGCACGGGCAGATAAGGAATACGCGCACGCATCAAGGCATTGGTCATGCCGCGCCATGGCATCTCCACAAGATCGCCTGAATTATCCCTTCCATAAAAATCACTGTTGTCCTGCGACCATACCACGCCCACATTAGCAACCGGCATACGGTTGATCAGATATTGTTCATTGTCTCTGTGCCACTTCATCACCGGCTCGGCGGTATGATACATGCGCCGGTCTTCATGATAAGCCGAAACATGGTGCCACCACGGTTGTATTCCTCCTGCAATACCTTCGATCATCCACATGCGTGCTTCTGCTGGCACCTTACTGGCCACCCTGAAATTTGCGCCACCGCCTGTCTGGTACATCGACATACTTTCTGGTATCAGTTTATCCCAGCCAAGCAGCCCATGTATCAGATTTCCTGTTTGCGCATTATGTTGGAAGCCTCCTTCGTTGCTTCTTGCCTGGTCGTCGAGCATAATGATATCTGCGCGGCTGCATATTTCTTTGTAGTCACGGAAGTAATTTCCCTGGCCGCGTATCGAGCCGCTGTTCATGCCCGCCCAGATGCAATCCGAACCACCTGCCGCTTTAGTTGCCCTGTTATTCAGATCCCATATTTCCAGGCGCCTTTCGTAGTTCCATTTAATCCATTGCCTGTAAACTATATCGTTCCAGTTTTTTTCTGTTGGCAACTCATTGCCCGTTTTTTCCCTGAAGCTTTTTTGACAATAATTACAGTAACATATCGAATCGCGCGTCATGCCGCTCCAGCTGTTATCAGTAAATCCCTCGGGTTTGTATTCAGTCGTTATTTCGGCTAATATCGAGGGAATATGCTTGTCGTAGTACGGACTGTTCACGCACGATAAATACAGCTCTCCTGCCTTATAGGGATTACCATTTTTATCTACTGCAAACCAGCCCGGGTACTGGTCATAAAATTCCTGGTGAGCCCGGTTCGAATCCATCCTCGCAAAAACCGCGAGGCCATCGTCATGTGCCGCCCGGCATAAGTCGCCGAACAGATCTTTTCCTTCTAAATATCCGGCTTGTTTATGAAAAGGGATCTTGGTGGGATAATATGCTACTATGCCGCCGGCGTTAATGATCACTCCTTTTGTTTCAGTGCGCTTCCAATATTTGCGCCACCAATCGATATCGTACTGCTGAGGATCCTTCTCTGTAATATTCACCTGTCCCCACCGGGTTACAGTACGGTACCACGGTAATTGCTGATTGGCTCCGATAGACGATATTTCATGAATAATATTTTGTGTAGGGTTCAACGAGGGAACCATAGTGCCTGCAAAAGCAGCTTGTTTTAAAAACGTCCTTCTGCTATGGCTGAAACCGTTTTCCATAAGTCAAATGTAAGTGATGCATTACCACTTGCGAAAAACAGTAAGAGTATCGTAATTCAAACGCTAAGTACATCCACCTATTTCTATATCTAATACCCACGCTTATAGAGTAATATTCGATACGGCTGATACATTGCATCCAAACCTTAAACCTGTTGCAATGAAGCGGTTAACCCTATTCGCACTTTCAATATTTATTTACTGCACCGGGTATTCAAGAGACTTCCCCGGCTATTATATTAACAAGAACGGCGACAGCATCCGGTGTTTTTTCAAATTCAACGACTGGGAAATTACTCCCGATGCGGTTGTTGTAACTGCAAATAACACAACATCTACATTTACCGCCGCAGACATCATCGGATTTGGAATAGACGGCTATGACGATTACAAAAGCGCAAAAATCAGCTATCACAAAGGCAATTATACATTACTGAATGCTCCCGACAATTTCAGCGATAGCATCACCAGTAAACTCTCTTTTCTAAAAATCCTTGTTAAAGGAAAATACACTTTGCTTGAGCTCGCAGAATCATCGAAGTCGTATTTATTTATTCATGAACATGATGGAGAAGTTACAGAGCTCGTTTACAGGGTAAAACGAACGAACATGGATATTGAAGAGGACAACGCATACCGTTACCAGATATTCAATCTTTTTTCTAAAGAAAGAATTGCTCACGAATACAGTAACCACATCACAAAAAGTTCCTACACGAGCAGAAGTATAAAACCGCTTATAAAAAAACTTAACACAA
>Ga0075421_100011017_pt1 | contig 11200 bp, 10 predicted proteins | sample SoiMetdeltSBSDD5_FD_75292 | JGI IMG/M metagenome (GOLD analysis project Ga0075421, IMG submission 75292) | Bulk soil microbial communities from a Populus tree surrounding site in Tennessee, USA - Soil MetaG P. deltoides SBSDD5 | ecosystem: Environmental > Terrestrial > Soil > Tree plantation...
CCGCGCTTCCCACCCACTACCGCGCCCTAGCCGCCCAGTACGGCTGCGAGTTCTTCGATGCCGGAACCGCCGTGACCACCAGCGGCATCGATGGCGTTCACTGGGATGCGCCGCAACATGCCAACTTCGCCGCCGCCATCGCCAAGCTCGTCAACGGTTACAGCGCCCGCACGGCGAGATAGAACAACGTCGACACCGCGATCACCGTGCCGCGCGGCAGTGTGATCGCTCCTTCGCCCGCGATGTCCAACTCCGGACGCTGCTCGTGCGGCGCTTCGGCGCGCGGAGCCGATCGCAGGATGTGGCCGATGTTCGAAAGCGTCTGCCGCAATCGTCCCTTGGCGATCACCAGCGCGAGCGCCACTAGCCCTCCCAGCACCGATGAGAGTACGAACAGTACAAGCCAGACATCTGGTCCCGTGATTGTGCCAATCGCAGCCATCAATTTCAGATCGCCGCCGCCCACGGCGCGCAACAAGTACAGCGGAAGGTATACCAGCAACGCAATGCCAAACCCTTTTGCCGCGCTCAGCGGTGAATTCAATGCCAACCCCGCCACCGCTCCGGTCACCGTGAGCCAGTTTGGAATGCGCCGAGTCTTCCAATCCCAAACGCCGGCGAGCGCCACCAACACCGCCAGCGCTGCCGTCTGGAACGGAGTCATGCCAGCGGTTCGGTTGCCGGCCTGGGTTCGCGCGCGGGATCGTAGTCTGGGTTCGCTTCGGGCATCTGCGCGTCTACGTGTTTGCGCCACGCATGCAATTCGCTGCGCATCGCCTCAAACCGCTTCGCTTCGGCGCCCGCCAGATCTTTGCGTTCGCCCACATCGCGGCGTAGGTTGTAGAGCTCCGCCTTCCCCGTCTCGAGATGCTCGATCAGCTTCCACTCTCCGCGCCGCATCGCACTCGCCGGTCTTCCCAACTGCGGGCTGTAGTGCGGATAGTGCCAAAACATGTTCCGCTCGGCCATCGGCTTTCCGCGCAAAGCAGGTGTGACGCTGACGCCATCGGGACGATTCCCCGCATCGAGAGGCGCTCCCGCTATCTCTGCCATCGTCGCGTAGTAATCGCACGTGTAAATCGGATCGTGGCACACCGCGCCCGGCTTGGTGACGCCGGGCCAACGAACCAATGTGGGCACGCGGATGCCGCCTTCGTACAGATGTCCCTTACCAAGCCGCAGCGGTGCGTTCGAGGTAATCTGCCTCTGCTTCCATTCGCGCGAACTCACGCCGCCGTTGTCAGCCGTGAAAAAGATCACGGTGTTGTCCGCCACGCCCATCTCATCGAGCGTCCGCATCACGCGCCCTACCGATTCATCGACGCTGTAGATCATGGCCGCGTACTCGGCGAAGTTCTGGCCGCCCGTGGGCTGCTTGCGATCGAACCGCGCGGTGAGTTCCTTCTTTGCTTCGATCGGCACGTGCACGGCGTAGTGCGGCAAGTAGAGGAAGAATGGATTCGAGCGCTGTTTCTTCAGCCATTCGCAGGCCTTGTCTGTTAACAGGTCCGTGAGGTATTCACCATCGCGTCCCTTCACGCCGGCGGGTTTGCCCTCCCAGGCCGGATAGAAAAAGCTCTTCGGCGAACCATCCCACGTGCCCGCGAAATTCATGTCGAAGCCCTGATCGGTGGGCAGAAATCCGGGATCTCCGAGATGCCACTTGCCGACGCTCGCGCTCGCATAGCCGCGTTTCCCGAGTATCTCGGCGATCGTCACCTCGCTCAACGGAAGTTCTTTCCGCGTCACCGGCGCACGCAGCTTCGCATGTGGCGGGGTGCTCGCGTGCCCTTGCAGGTGCGCGGTCAGATGCAGTCGCGCTGGCCATTTGCCGGTCATCAGGGCGGCGCGTGTGGGTGAGCACACCGGCGCCGCTGCGTAGCCGTTGCTGAAGGTCATCCCGCTGTGCGCGAGTGCGTCGATGTTCGGCGTTTCGTAGTAACGGCTGCCGTTATAGACAGCGTCGCGCCAACCATAGTCGTCGATCAGGATGAAGACGAAATTGAGTGGGCGCGCCTGCGCCGTTAACACTGGCGCGGCCGCCGCGCCGAGAAAGGACCGCCGGCTGAGCATGGCCTTTCGATTATGCCACCAGGTTCGCGCGTCTGTTACTTCTGTAACAGGAACTGGCCCACGAATAGCGAATCGATGCCGCTCGAATAAAAGCTTCTCACCGCGTCGCGCGGCGAGCATACCAGCGGATCGCCGAACAGGTTGAAGCTCGTGTTGTAGAGCACAGGCAGTCCGGTGGACCGGCCAAACGCATGGAGCAACTCCCAGTAAAGGGTGTTGTCCTCGCGGTGTACCGCATGCACGCGCACAAGGCCGTCACCCAGCACGGCGGACTCGAACGTCTTGCGATGCTCCCGCCGCACGCTTCCCACCGTGGCCAGGCTGCGCGCATTCGGGCCCACGTCGAAAAACTCGCCCGCCACCTCCGCCGGCACCGAAGCCGCAAACTTCCGGAACGGTTCGCGATGCTTGATGAACAGGTTTAGATTCTCCGTCGAATATGGATTGCGCGGCGAGGCGAGAATACTGCGGTTACCCAGCGCGCGCGGGCCGAACTCCATGCGCCCGTGCATCCAGGCGATGATCTTATCCTCGTTCAACTCCTCCACGGCGCGGTCGATCAACTCGCCGGTCGTGAGCAGGTAGCGGAACCGCAGCTTGCAGTTCTCGATCACCTGCTTGATTGCCTCGGGCGAAAATTCTGGTCCCAGCAGCAGCGTGCCCATCGGCTTGCGCGCCGTATTTCGCAGAGTGCGGTGCCAGGCATAGTAAACGGCGCCGATCGCCGTTCCCGTGTTGCCCGAGGCCGGCTGTACGTAAACGTTTTTCCACTTCCCGCTATGTTCGAGCGCGGCTATCAACAGCGCGTTGAAAACGAGCCCGCCTGCGAGGCAAAGGTTTTCTCCGCTTCCCGCAAGATCGAGCACCACCGTTTCGATTGCCTTCTGCACGCCTGCGGCGAGATCGATGTGCAACTCCCGCGGAATGGGCGCGCCATCGACCAGCCCCAGCCGCTCGTAGAATTTCGCGCTGAAGCCGCCGCTGCCATGCCGTTGACCGTCGTAATAGCTGCGATCCACGCGCGGCAGTTGGCCCGGAGCATGCTGCAGAATCTCCAGAAACAGCGGCGCAAAACGTCCCGTGCCGCCGCACGACATCCACTGCACCTTGTGTTCGTCGGCGCTCTGTTGGAAACCTAGCAGTGCTGTGACACGGCCGTACAAATCGCCCAGCGAATCCGGATAATAGAGCTCGCGCTCGGCGCGTATGTCGTTCGCTTCACCCTGCCATATGGCGCCGCAACGGAGGTCGCCGAGGCGGTCGAAGGTAAGTATCGTGGCCCTATCGAACGGCGACGCATAAAATGCCGATGCGGCGTGCGCCGTGTGATGATCCACGAGTACCACCTGCGCGTTCGGCATCATCGCGCGCAAACGCAGGTGTAGCGTCGTCTCCGCGGCCGCTCCCAACGGACGCGCCAATGCCGTGCACTCCACCTGTTCCGCGGCAACTCCGGCAATGCTCAAGCACTCGCGAATCGCCGCTTCGGGCAACTCGCCCGCACGATGCGCGCGTGCCACTTTTCTCTGTTCCACGGCGGCGATAAGTTCGCCGTCCTTGAGCAGCGCTACCGCCGCGTCGTTCAAAATACCGCCGATTCCAAGAATGATCATGTCGATTCAGACACTGGCCAGCCGCTTCACCACGCGCAGGCGCAAAACGAACTCTGGCCACGGTGGGGGTAAGCTCCCATTGTAGCGGTTAGAGCCGGGCGGAGCGTTGGCGCTACAATCGGCCATGCACTCTTTGGCTCGTCTGCCACTGGTGTTCCTGCTCGGTTGCTCGCTCGTTGGGCAAGGCCAAAATGCGGGAATCGACCAGTTCTTTAACCGGTTCCTTGCCGATTGGAGCCGGCTCGACCCCGACGCAGCCACGCGGCTGAGAGTGCTTCCCGCCGCGGAACAATCACGCCTGGAGGCCACGTTGACTTCGGAGTCCGCCGATGCGGTAGCCGCCCGTTTGCAATTCCTCGAGCGCAGCCTCGCGGAGCTTCGCTCCTTCGATCGCAAATCGCTCTCCGCCACGCAGCGCGTTTCCTACGACTACCTCCAATGGGTCCTTGCCGAGCTGCAGCGTTCCCATGACGTGCTCTTCGTGCGTTATCCACTCAATCAGTTTTTCGGCGAACAAAACGGCCTGATCAGTCTCCTCACGGTAGGCCACCCTCTGCAGTCCCGCCAGGACGCGGCGAATTACCTCGCACGCCTTGGCGGGATCGGTAAGCGTGCCGGCGAGTGGATCGCGACCGTGCGCTCCACCGAATCACGCGGCGTTGTGCCACCCAGGTTCATCCTCGAGCGAACCATCCGGCAGATGCAGAGCTTCACCGATCCGGCGCCCGCTTCGAACTTGTTTGTCACTACTTTTCGCGACCGTTTGGAACGTATTCCTGGCCTCACGCCCGAGGAGCGCGCCGATTTCCTGACCGAGGCCGAAAGGTGCGTCGCACAAACCGTCTACCCCGCCTGGAAGCGCATGATGGCGGTGCTGGAGGAGCAATCGAACAAAGCCACATCCGACGCAGGCTTGTGGAAGCAGGCCAAGGGCGCGGCAGCCTATCAGTCCGCGCTCCGGTGGTACACGACCACGGAGTTGACGCCTGATCAGATCCACGAGCTCGGATTGAAGCAGGTGGCGCGATACGAGCGCGAGTTGGAAGTGGTTCTCCACCGGCTGAAGTTGACGACAGGGAGCGTTGCCCAGCGCTACCGCGAATTGGAACAGGCTCCAGGCGTCGTATACGACGATTCGCCCGATGTCCGTGAGCGTGTGCTCGCCGATGCGGGCGGCTACATTGCCACGGCTGAAGCGCGCATGGAGGAGGTGTTCCGGTTGCCCACCAGGATCCCCGTCGTCGTGCGCAGGACACCGTTGTTCCGGGAAGCCAGTTCGGCGGCCCAGTATGTCGCGCCCGTGGCGGGCAGCTCGCAGCCAGGTATCTACTATCTACCGATGCGCGGCCCCAGTTTCAGCCGCCTCGGCATGCGCACCTTGGCGCATCACGAAGCGGTGCCGGGCCACCATTTTCAGACCCTCTACCGCAAACAGCAAGCGAACGTGCCGAAGTTCCGGGTCGAATCTTGGGGAGGCATCGAAGGGCGGGGCTTGGGTTTCATTGCCGCCTATGGTGAAGGCTGGGGTCTTTATGCCGAAACGCTCGCCAACGAATTGGGTCTATACGCGAACGACGATATTGGGAAAGCTGGCTATCTTGCTTCTGAGCTGTTCCGCGCCGCGCGCCTTGTCGTCGATACCGGCATTCACACCAAGCGCTGGACCCGCGAGCAGGCCATCGCCTATCTGAAAGCTCGCGAAGTGCGCAGCGGCATGGCCGAGCCCGAGGTGGAACGCTATGTCGTCGTGCCCGGCCAGGCGTGCAGCTACATGATAGGTGAATTGAAAATCCTCGAACTTCGCGAGCGGGCAAAAAAGACGCTTGGCGCGAAGTTCCAATTGAAGGACTTCCACGACGCCGTTCTCACGAATGGCGTCGTACCGCTCCAGGTGCTCGAAGGCCTCGTGGAAGATTACATTAAGGTTGCGAAGGCCCGCTAACCGCTGGAGTGCGGACGCTTTCTGCGCGGCTCATACCGGTTCTCGATCAGTTTGAAGCCATAAGTTCGCATCATGGCAGCCAATTGAACCCGCTTGCTTCCGCCGCAGAGAAACGGCTCATCGCCAATCAGGGCAAGCTTGGGACCGCGGTCGAATAGTGCTACGGCTTGGCGAGTGGGATCGTGGCGGGCCGGATATAGAATTCCGTCGGCCTTCACGGGATGCGTATGCAAGGCTCGCGACCACAAGCGCGATAACGTGTAGTCGTGCGAGCACGTGAGTCGCGCATCCGCGCCTACGCGAGCTAAACCGCCGGTGTGGAAGAGGTCGATTAGCCGCATCGGCCGTTCCGGGCGCAATGCGGCCAGGGCGCGCTCGGAAAGATGCGCGGTCGTCAGAATCCGGTTTCCCGTGATCCACCCGAATGTTTCGATGAAGGCACATTCCGGATCGAGTCCCGCATACAACACTCCGAATTCGCCCGTTGGGGAATCGAAGCGATAACGCGGCGACTCTCCAAAGTGGATGGGGTTCCGATCGATACCATGGCTTCGATAGAGCGTCGCCGCACCTTCGAAGAGCAGCGGCTTGCGGGAGTCCAACTCTGGCGGCGGGTCCGGATGAGCGCCGGGTTGCGCCATTTACAGCGCTCCATGCTCTCCGATTGTCGACGCAACCTCAACCACTTCCTCCAGCTGGCCGGAACGTAGCGCATCCAACGGACGGGTGCCGTCCAGTTGAGGGTTGGGATTGAGGAAGAAGACAGCCTGCATCCACGCATCGATATCGTGCAGCCGCTCCAACACCTGTTCCAATCCAGGTAGCGTCCCGGATCCATCGAATTGCCAAACCGGATAGAGATAGCCTTGCTTTCCCATGTAGAGCCCAATCAGCCGTCCGGCCATCCGCCGCTTATGGATCGCCTGGGTCGTGATCCCCAATGCACTCGCGGCCTGCTGGGATGTATAGGTCCCACCCCCCTGCTCAATCAACTCGCGGCGTGCCGTGATCCCCTCTAATAACGCTCCCGCCAGCGGCTCCACCTGTTCGATAGTCTGCAGAGCGGACGGCGACTGCAGCGCACGAATCAGCACGTCTGCATCGGTCCTGGATTCCGCCGCTCGCACAAGGGAGTCTTCATCCAAATGAGTGAGTTCGAGAACGGCCTGCACGGCTCGACCCAGGAAGATGCGCTGGTGTGGTTCCAACTCGAACACGGTCCGCTGCAAATCGGCCAGCCATTGCGGAGTTGCGGCCGGGTCATTCTCGGCCAATGAGGCGCGATGAGCGGATTGGGACGAGTGACGCAGGTTCGCCATGGTTTCTCGATTCCATTCTAGCGGCTTTATGGAATCAGTCAACCGAATACCCCGCTAAACCCCCGCCAGACGCCGGTACAGATCCCGAAACTGGTCGAGGGTAAGCTGCTCGGCTCGCAGACCCGCCTCAGGCTGCCCATCCAACGCTTCGCGGCCGAAGATCGGCGCCAGGTTATTGCGTAAAGTCTTGCGTTTCTGCTTGAAACATAACCCCAGGAACGCGAGCATGGGTGTCGGATCGCCCAGTTCCGGTGCGGAATGCGGATCCAGCCGGATGACAGCCGAGTCCACCTTGGGTGGCGGCGCAAAAGCGCCCGGGGGAACCTTAAACAGCATCTTCGACGTCGCGTGCATCTGCGTGGCGACCGTGAGAAACCCGTACTCGCGCGAGCCCGGCGCAGCCGTAATCCGATCAGCCACTTCTTTCTGAATCAGGAAGACCGCCCGCTCAAGCAACCGTCCCATCGCCAGCGTCCGCTCGATAACCGGCGAGGTGATGTAGTAGGGCAGATTGCCGGTCACCACGGCGCGACCCCACTGCGTCAGATCGGTGGCCAGCACATCCTGCGCGACGATTTTCAGCCTCGGCTCGCCCCGGAACCGCATCATCAGTTTTGCCACGAGTTCGGGATCTACTTCGACCGCATAGACCTTGTCGGCGCGCTCCAGCAGTCTCTCTGTGAGGAAACCTTCGCCCGCTCCAATTTCGATGACTTGTGAGGCGTGTTCGGGAATGGCCGCGGCCGCGATCTTTTGCAGGATCCCGTGATGCCGCAGAAAGTGCTGGCCTAGCTTTTGGGGCAATTATCAGAGTAGCGTGGAGAGCCTATCCGCGCACGTCCATTTGGCTGCGGCGGATCGTAATGCGCGTTCTTCCCGAGGAAGGCTGGCCAAATCGAGTCGCCGGCTGGAACCTCGTGCAGAGCAGCGTGTTTTCCAGGCTGCGGCGAATGCCTGGGTCCGTCGCCCAGCGTTGGCCGGTCGGGAGCGAGTATTCCATCACACGCCCCTGGTCGTCGATTGAAACGTCCACAACAATATCTTCATCGCCCAACCCGAAGGCGAGTGAACTTACCACACCCGGCTCGGTGGAAACGGGCGTGGGAACGTCGCGCTGGATTTCTCCGATCATCGGGTAGCTGGTGAGCACCATCGAGAACAGCACGACCGCGCTCAACAGGCCGCCCGTCACCGGAACTGCATAGGGCCGCATCAGGTTGTTGACGACCAGACCCACGCGGCTCAGGGCGAAAGCCGCGATGCTTGCCGGACTCGACCACATCCGCCGCCGCTGTGCTTCCTGCGAACCCAGTACGCGCAGTTGCGAACGAAGCTGCGGAGGCGGTTCGTGGCGCGGCAACGCGGCCAATTGCGCACTCAATGCGGCGGCCGCGCGGGGATCGCTCGCATTTCGTGTTCTGTCCTCGCCTTGCGGCATGTGTGCCTTCCTGTTCACTGGTCCATTCCTTCCGCCGCGCACAACCGCAGATTGGATCCGCGCCGCGCCTGCATCCGGATTTCTAACGCTACGCGCAAGGCTTCCCGCCCGCGCAATATCCGCGATTTTACCGTGCCGAGGTTGGTTTGCAGAATCTCGGCGATCTCCTCGTAACTCAATTCCTCTATATCCCGCAACACAACTGCCGATCGGAAGGCCGGCTTCAAGGAGCCGAGCGCATCTTCGATAATCTCCCGTGCCTCCGAGTTGGCCATCGAATCGAAAGGAGATGCCGAGTGGTCCTCCAAAACCTGGTGGAAATGGATACCCTCGCTCACTTCCTCTTCAAGACCCACTTCCTGGCCGCATTTGCGTTCGAACCAGCGCCGGTGGTTATGCGCCTCGTTCACGGCGATACGGTAGATCCAGGTCTTCAGGCTGCTCTGCGAACGGAACGACGATACGTTCCGGAACACCTTCAGGAAAACCTCTTGCACCACATCGGACGCGTCGGTGGGATTAGCCACCAGCCGATACACAAGGTTGTAGACGGGCCGCTCATACAGGCCGATCAATTGTTCGTAGGCGTCGTCGTCGCCGCTGCGCAACCCGGCAATCAGGCGCTCTTGCACCTTGGCCGGAAGGGACAGTCCTGTATTTTCCGCTTCTGCTGGCTCCCAGCGGGCGGCGTTTTCTACCGACTCGAAGCTGACCGTGCCATCGGCCATTTCGTCTCTTTTCCCCTCAGCCTCATTCTAGCCCCAGTCGCATCCAGTGTCGCCTGGGTTCCCCGATGAAGTACCCTGTTGCTTCAGACACCGGACCCGGGCGAAAAGTTCCCACGGACTTCTTCGTAGTATTGCTCGTACAGCGGAACAATTCTCCGCGAGTCGAATCGCATCTCCGCCGTACGCCGCGCCGCCGCCGAAAGCCGCCCGTGAACCGCCGGGCTGGACAGCAGCTCCACTACCCGCTTCGCCTGCGCCGCCGTATCTCCCACCTGCTCCAGGTAGCCGTCGACGCCATTCTCGACCAGCTCCGCCAAGCCACCTACCTGCGTTGCCACGGGCGGCACGCCGCAGGCCATGGCCTCCAGCGCCGCCAGGCCGAAAGCTTCATGTTCGCTCGGGAGCAGCAGTACATCGGCTTGCGGGATGAGGCGCTCCACGTGGTCCTGCTTTCCGGTAAATTCCACGCGGTCGCTCACTCCCAGCTCACGCGCTAGCCGCTCGCATGGGCCGCGCTCCGGACCGTCGCCTACCATCCACAACTCGGCATCCACGTCCGCAAGCGTCTCCTTCAAGATTCGTATGCAGTCCATCGGCCGCTTTACCGGGCGGAAGTTCGAGATGTGCAACAGCCGCGGCCGCCCGGCGCGCTCCGTGCTCCTTGGCCGGTACAACTCGCAGTTTACGAAATTGTGGATGGTCCGGATCGAGTTCTCAACGCCAAACACTTCGCGCGTTCGGTCGTTCAAATACTGGCTCACGGTGGTAATTCCGTCCGATGACTCAATTGAATACTTCGTGATGGCGAAGTATGACGGCTCCTGGCCGACCAGCGTAATGTCGGTGCCGTGCAGTGTCGTAACGAATGGCAGCTTCAAACGTGGTGCAAGCATCTGCCGGGCCAACAGTGCCGACACCGCATGCGGCAGCGCATAGTGAACGTGCAACAGGTCCAGCCCATACTGTTCGGCCACTTCGGCCATCCGGCCCGCCAGCGCCAGGCAGTATGGCGGATAGGCGAACAGCGGATAGTTCGCCACTTCGACTTCGTGATAGTGAATGCGGTCGGACTCGGCCGGAAGCCGGATCGGGTGCGCATAGCTAATGAAATGAATCTCATGGCCGCGCAACGCCAGTTCCAGGCCAAGTTCGGTGGCCACAATGCCGCTGCCGCCGTATGTCGGATAACAGGTAACGCCTATTTTCATTGTTTCTGTTGCGCGGGTATGTCGGTGGGCATCAGATCCAGAGTCGCGTATCCGATCGCACCGGCGATATTCTCCGCTGGGTGTGGGATGCTGCCGCCGCCAAACCAGATTCGGAAGCTTCCATTTTGGCCGGGCTCCACGTGCGGATCACACACTACGCGTGACATCCACGCCGCCGTTCCCGCAAAAAGAGCCGTCTCCTTCAGCCGCTCCCACCGCACCCCATCGAGCGATCTCACAATGCCGATACGGCGGGTTTCGCCGCGGTCGCGGCCCGTGTAGAGCATCCACCACCATCCGGCAGCCTGCCAGACCGCCGGTTCGCCCAGCCCGTTCTCGTCAAACATTCCGGCCATGCCCAACCCAAGCACCGGCGAGCCGCGCAGCTTTTCCCAGTGGATGCCATCCAGCGAACGCGCGAGTCCCAGCCGTTGCCGACGCGCCCGGTCTTCCCCCAAATAGTAGAGGTACAAGACATCGCGCACTTGGATCACATAGGGGTCGGCTGTCGCGCGCTCGTCCCACGAACCACGCGGGCCAAACGGTACTACGGGAGCTGCGCCTTTCCGCCACGTCCGCCCGTCCTTGGATCGCGCTAACCCGATTCGGGGCGGGGAGCCAGCCTGATACCAGTAATAAAACTCTCCGTTGAACCACCGCGCCGACCCATTAGCGGCTATATAGTTCCCCTCCCAGGTCGACGAATCCGGCGACAGTATCTTCCCCTGCTTGGTCCACACCGCGCCATCGGGCGAAGTCGCCAGCCCCGTATGCCATGTCTTTCCGTCGAAGCCCGAATAGAAGTTGAACCATTGTTCTCCGCGCCGCACAAGCGACGGATTCAACGCATCCACGGAATCGAACTCGCCCGCCGCCCCG
>Ga0075421_100011019_pt1 | contig 11197 bp, 9 predicted proteins | sample SoiMetdeltSBSDD5_FD_75292 | JGI IMG/M metagenome (GOLD analysis project Ga0075421, IMG submission 75292) | Bulk soil microbial communities from a Populus tree surrounding site in Tennessee, USA - Soil MetaG P. deltoides SBSDD5 | ecosystem: Environmental > Terrestrial > Soil > Tree plantation...
AAACCGCCCGAAGTGACAACAATATCCACGCGACTTAGGGCGTGGTCGATGACTTCAGAAATACGTTGCTCATTGTCTCCTATAGTCGTTTTATAAAGAACATCGACACCAATGTTTCGCAGTTGTTGCGCAATATGTGCAGCATTCGTATCGACGATATCGCCTAGCAGGAGTTCGGTACCTATTGAAATAATTTCGGCTTTCATGATTTAGATTATTGAGAGATGCATCCAGGAAGAATTCACAGCCCACAACTTATAAGGCATTGTACCATAGGACACAGTTTAGCTACCTAACCTCTGATTGATGCCAGCTTTGAAAGACCTACAAATGAAGATAAGATTTCCTATGAGTCTCTAAATGCTTCGTCCGATAAATGAGCCAACTCAGCAGCGTTTCGCCAATAATAGGGGTGCTTAGGCTGGTCCCGGTAGGTGGTGGCATTGGAGATCGAAGTTGAGATTAAGGTCTCATGTTCGAAACGAACGCCTTTGAGACCCAGAGACCGTAAGGTCTTCCAGCAGGGTTCAATGAGATTGAGCCAGGGCGCATAGGTCGGTTGAAACAGAAAACGGATACGCGGATGAGCCAGCCCCCAGAGCAGCACATCCATCGACCGATGGATCGAGAGATTGTCCAGGATCAGGATCAAGTCATGGTTAGGCCAGTGTTGAGCCAGCGCATCCAGAAACAAGAGGAACTGCTGAGTATCGCGGCGCGGAGCGCAGAAGGTCAACGCATCCCGGCTGGCAGGTTCAAACCCGCCGAAGACCCAGACTTTGCCCCGTCGTCCATAGTCCGCTTCCACACGAGGCCGATGACCAGCCTCCGACCAACGCGGCGCAGGATAGGTCTTGGCACTGACTGGCCCCATTTCATCCACACAGATCACCTTCGTGTCGGCTGGCGGGTTCTTGTACAGGCTAACTATCGACCCCTTTTCTCCGCGAACTGTGGGTCGGGGCTCTGGGTGAAGTATGTCTTCTCCTGGTACCATTTCAGCCCTTCCAGATGCAGGATTTCCCCTAATTGGCTGCGTGAAACGGGAATACTCAGCACTTGGTTCACATACTCCACTAATCGATCCAGCGTCCAGTGGGTATATTCCAATCCCAACAGCGATGGGAGGGTCTTAGCGGTAGTAACCATCCGCCCACGTTCTTCTTCGCTGTACGTCATCGGTCGCCCAGAACGTGGCTCGTCTCTCAGGCTGTCCAAACCATGTTCGTTGAATCGATGCAGTCGTTCATATACGGTCGGCTCGCTTCGGCCTACCCCGGCTGCGACCTCGCTGGGTGAACGTCCCTCTGCCAGCTCCAGAATGATCCAGGCACGTTCTACCTGTCGCTGTTCCGCTTTACGCGACCGCTTCATCTGTTCCAGTTGTTCTCGTTCTTCGTCCCTCAGCGGACGTAGTTCTACTCGTTTTGGCATTCACCCTCCGGCTCCTATTTTAACATAGTTGCCGGATGGAGTACTTAGAGCAATATTCACATATACTGATGATAAGAGATAAGAATGCCGTTCATAGAAGCCTTGAAGAACGCTTCGGCTAAAACTCCCTTGTATGATCGTTGAGGCACGGATCAAGCATGAGAAATCACTAAGTCCTATGGTCTCCCTCGAACCATCCAACCGCGAACTTGGTGCACTTGGCGAAAATATTGCCGCACAGGCCCTTCAAGCACATGGATATACTGTGCTTGAACATAATTGGACCTGGATTGGTGGCGAGGCTGATCTCATAGCAGATCACGATGGATGCAAAGTAATTGTGGAAGTCAAACTTCGGCGAAGCAACTCATACGGATCACCAGAAGATGGTGTAACGAATAGTAAGAGGAAGCATCTGCTACAAACGGGGTTGAGATACATGAGTGAATTAGAGCAACTTGATCAGTGCTGGCAGATCGATATTGTTGCGATTGAAATGACCAGCGACGGTAAAGTTCACCGACTCACCATCTATCAAGATGCAGTCCGTGCCGATGACTGAGCATCACCCCCTCCTCGTTATTGTTGGCCCAACTGCGGTGGGAAAGACTGAGATCGCGGTCAAATTGGCACGGGAATTTAATGGAGAAATCATCTCGGCGGATTCCCGACAAGTTTATCGTTATATGAATATCGGTACTGCGAAACCGACCGCACGTGAGCAAGAAGCTGCCCAACATCACTTGATAGATATTCTTAACCCTGATGAAGAATTAAGCCTCGCTCAGTTTCAAGAACTGGCTTATCGCGCTATTAACTCGATAAGTGGGCGTGGGCACCTCCCAATACTTGTTGGTGGGACTGGTCAGTATGTGCGAGCTGTCGTTGAAGGCTGGGGAATACCCGAAGTACCGCCTCAATCACAGCTTCGTGTTGACCTTGAAGCCTTTGCGGAGAGTTATGGTGCGACCGCTCTGCATGCGCGACTTGCTCAACTCGATCCAGAAGCGGCAACAGCGATTGATTGGCGAAACATCCGGCGCGTTGTGCGCGCAATAGAAGTATGCGTCGTTTCAGGCAGGCCCATTTCAAAACTACAGCAGCGAAATCCGCCGCCCTACAGAATTTTGATTCTCGGCCTAACACGCAATCGTGATGAGTTGTATCGGCGATTAGACGAGCGAATAGAGTATATGATAGAAACAGGCCTAGTTAGGGAGACGCAGAGTCTCTTAGACCAAGGTTATACATTTCGGCTCGCATCGATGAGCACCTTGGGCTATCCCGAAGTTGGTGCTTATCTGAGAGGCGAATTTGCCCGCGAGGAAATGGTGGCTGCAATCAAGGGTGGAACGCGGCGCTTCGTCCGCCATCAATATAACTGGTTTCAACTAGACGACACTAACATTCGTTGGTTTAATCTATCACAGGAAAACTATGATGGACTAGCCTGCTTGGTACACAAGTGGCTCGCGGCAAGTTCCTAATCAGGTGGCGACATCTCTATGGTGATTTCCACAGGAGATGGCTGGCTTTTCAAAACGATAAAGTTGTCTTCCACCACTGTTATATAACCCTCAGCCATACTGTAGACAGTGTAGTAATTTCCGCGTGGAAGCCCTCGCGGGAATGCGAATCGACCATTCTCATCGGTGATTGCTTGCGTATGTATTTCCTTTTCGTCCCAACTGAATTGCGGTGATTCAAGAGCAACATCCAGAACAAAAACCATTGCGCCAGAAATACTCTGTCCAGTCACGGCATCAACGACCATACCGCTTACAAACACTTCATCACTTGGACTTTGCAAGCCACTTTGCGGCTGCGTCCCACTCCCAATTGATACGTTTGCGGAAAACATAGGTTGATCGGCAACTAGTACATCGACGGCATAGGCCCCCTCAGGCAATGGCTCAGGACTTGTAAGGCTCATCCAGTAATCTTGACCGACGCCTCCGGCGTCCCAAGGTTGCGTACTGCTTGCAACGATGCGCCCATCTAGAATCCAACGAAACGTCCAAAGCAATCCTGTTGGTATGAAATCCCAATCCACAAAGGCGTATATGGCTGTCGTGCCAAGCGGCAAGACTGAACCTGTTTGACCCTGTGGTGTTCCATCCCGTGCTATATCTGCTGCAATCCTTGCGTTGTTAAATACCGCAGGTATATTAGCTTGGGTCTTGTTACCCACGAGTGAAATGTCACCGGTTGCGGCCAATCGTTGACCAATATATAACTCCAGTCGATAATTTCCTAACGGCAAACCTGCAAAGTTTGTCGCACTGACTGAGGTATGCCCCGTTGTCGGGCCATCCCAAACACGTGTTTGGCGAGAAACCTCACTTCCATCCAGCAACCAAACTTCAGTCCAATCCTGTCCCTCTTGGATCCCATCAAAATCAAACTGAGCATCCACCTGTTGAACCTGGGCAGGAAACAGCGTTCCAGGATTTACAGATCCACTTGAACTATTCGGCAGACCGAACGCAAGATTGCTGAAAGTTGGTTCAGTGGGTGAACCGCCAAGTGTAATACTCTGAGCAGCAGCCGGTTGACCGTTTAGAAGGAGGGTGAATTCATATGTACCATCCGGCCATCCGACGTTTTCTGTTCCAATGTACCATGTGCCTTGACTTTCACCTCCCCAGGCAAGAGGGCCTAAACTCAATTGGGGCATTGCTAGTCCATTTAGTGTGACTTTTAACTCGTAGGGAAGCCCCTGACGCATATTCTGATAATCAAAGTGCAGAAAGAGACTTGTCGTGCCGCTTGGAGCGGCTGAAACTATCTTAGTTGCGATACCGAGCGCATCAATCTGGGTCGAGAAGAATAACCGGCTGAAGGTAGGCTGCCCCGAAGTTGGCGTGCTAGGGAATCCTATTTTACGGTCAACGACAAACCCACTCTTTGCAGATTCAATTAGTGGAGCTGCAAATGTAATTGGGCGAATCTGAGTGACTGGTGCTCCAATCGGAACACATGCATCCTGCTCAGTAATTTGCCCGTCATGATTGTTGTCCTGAATACTGAGACATGTTGGCCCTGGCGAAGTGCCATCTGTCGGTGGTGCGCTAGTGAGCACCCCAATCAGCAGACCGTTCGAGTCGTAAGCACCACCTCCGCTCATCCCACCACCAAGCTGTGCCGAAGTTCTAAGCCATGCTTGCCTGCTGCCGTTCTTCTCAGCAGTGATTCCGCTAATCTGACCTGTGATACCAGCTACATTACTGTTACTAATGTCTGGATAACCAACATAGGTCAAAGTATTGCCCGGCAGCAGTGGTGATGGGTCGCCAATCTGAGCAAACGGAAGATTTAGGTCATTTGGTCGGATTGGATTGCCGTCTAGTCCACCTGAAATTTGTAGCACTGCGAGGTCCATGCGTACATCGATTTGGACAACACTGGCGATATAGGTTGGAACGGGTGGTTCGTTTAGGCGAGTTGGGAGGGCGACAACTATCCGATCACCTCTACAGGAGCCTTCTGCGGTTGCGAGGTGAGCATTCGTCAGGATTAATCCATCCGTGCTGATAAGGGTTCCAGAACCCACGCACGAAAGAACCTGTGTTCCCTCAACATTATATGTCTGCATTAGAAATACAGTGGCTTGTTGTAAGATTCCTACAGACTCAATGTTGTTAGTCTCTTGTGCCAATGTAGCAGGAACTAGCGCCAGACACGCCCCAGCAAGGGCAATCGCAATGGCGCTCATGCGAGCGATGCGTATACAGGATCGTACGAATTCAGGGGCTAAAACTGGGAATTCATCCACAAATTAATATCTTAACGATGCCATGAAGCGGTCAAACAACGGTAAGTTGTCAGTATAACTCGACTGCTCAGACAAAAACGTTGCGACTATAGCGCGATTTCCGTCCAAAACGATCCTGTCTGTTCCACGAACTACCACTGGCAGACGTTCAATGAATGGATTCGGGTCTTCATCGACAAAAACGAAATCCATCTGTGTAACGGCTTGATCGCCAGAACCTATCCGGTTTATGTTGAGTACCCTATACGCCGGAAGTGTTACTGATCTTTGGAGAGTTACAGTATCAACTATATTTCTTATTGATGTTTGACCGCCAGCAGGAAAGACACTTAGAACAAATTGGGTCTTAAATGGACGTGCTTTCGGATCACGTATACGCGCAAGGTAAGTTCCGCTTTCATCGGAAAGCCAACCAGCAGGATACCGAGCCTCAATCCCGGCTTCGGGATTCGTGTATAACCACGTTTGGCCTGATGCTTGTTGACGCAGAAACAAACCAATCCCAAATGCGCCAATTGAGACAAGGACTACAAGAATTGCAGAAAATCTGTCATTCCGCGTGACATCTGCTTGTCGTTGTACAACGGTGGTATCTGAGATTGCTGTAATCTCAGTCACTCTTTGTGCTCCAGCCTTGCTTTTGTCAGGCTATTGTGCCGCCGAAGGAGTCCAAGAATTGCCGAGTAGGTTAAGACAAGTAGCGCAAAAGAAAATCCGAGACCGGGCCATGGACTGTATGCATCATTAGATACACTTAGCCTTACACCATTTAGTTCAGTCCCGGCATAAAGCATCAGCCCATTCAACGCAGCAGCCAAAACCACTCCACCTGTTAGATAGTACAGGGGCATATCCTCAAAGCGGTTACGTCCCAAAAAGTAGCCGACTACAAAGGCGGTGGCAACTGAAGCCGCTAACTGTGCTAAAAGTCGCAAACCACCATTGAATAGCGTAACACCACCCTGATTTACTACAAACAGAACTCCAAACATGGATGCATAGCCCCACGCAACCGCAACACTGTACAGCACACCATCAATGCGGCGTTCAAAGCTGGGTGTCCGCCACACGATGTAGCGGACAAGCATGTATATGACGAAGACATTGCTAAAGCCATAGAGCAAAATATGGGCCAAGAAGCGGTTGGTTTGGCTTGTTCTACTGAGCCAGTCAGGGATGTTCAATAGATCATAGAGGAGAGGGCGCATCAGAGCGGCGGCGACAAGGGCGCCAAGAATGAACATAGTCGGAAGCAATGGCGAGATTTGACCTCCCCCTCGGCGTGCCGCTCGAAACAGTACAGTTAGCCAGAAAAGGGCAGGAAGAATGGCAACAGTCACGCCAGCTAGAACACTTGATGCTCCTTGCAAACTAAGGTGTAGGAATCCACCGGTTATGCCAAGTGCCAAAGCCATGATGCCGAGCATTCCAAATGACAAACTGCTCGCTTGCCACAGGAAGGGTATGTCACTAGTGAAACGCGCGAGATGCTCCGAGCAGTAAAAACGATGGCCATAACTTTCGGTTGGCAAAACTTTGCGTCTGCATACGGTGCAATATGTTTGGAGCTGACTGCTCATAGAGGAGCATTGTACCCGGCAGAATCAAGGGTTTCAATGGGCAGTCTTGCATGGCATAGGTTGTTTGACACGATATACTGTTGCTACTGTGACACCCAAGCCCACCCATCAAGAAGGTGTATGCCATGTCGTTTCGTTACATGATCATGGTGCATATTATCGCACTGAGTTTAGTACTAGCGGCGTGTGGTAAATCCGAACAGACCACAGACCAAACCGAAATCGTCTATGGCCTTACATTAACTCCATCAGGCATCGATCCTCATATTAATGCGTCTGCAGAACTTGGTATTCCCCTCCGTAGCGTATACGATACGTTGGTTTATCGGGATGCTGAAACAAAAGATTTCTTTCCAGGGCTTGCCGAATCTTGGGAAGTGAGTCCTGATGGTCTAACTTATTCATTCACGCTCAAGTCAGGGGTTAAGTTCCATGATGGGACGCTCTTTAATGCCGACGCGGTTCGGACAAATATTCAGCGTATAATCGGCCCAGCAATTAATTCTCAAAAAGCTACTCAACTTCTTGGGCCTGTTTCCGATGTGAAAGTGATCGATGACACTCATGTGGCGATTTTGCTTTCCGAACCTTATGCACCTCTCCTTGACGGACTAAGCCAACCATATCTTGGAATTGCATCGCCGAAAGCTCTATCAAATTACGATGCTGCAACTTATCAATTTCATCAAGTTGGCACAGGGCCTTATCGGTTTGTCGAGTATGTCGTCAATGATCGTCTTGTGTTGGAACGAAACCCAGAATATAGATGGGGGCCGCCAGTAGTAACAAATACTGGGATGCCGGCGGTTAACCGCATCGTATTTCGCTTCTACGAAGATCCTCCTTCACGGGCACTTGCCTTAGAGAGCGGGGACGCTCAGATCATGGGGGAAATTCTCCCAACGGATGCAAAGCGCCTTGCAACGGATGGTAAGATTCAGCTAGTGCCGGAGCATATACCCGGAATGCCACTCCAGTTCTTCTTCAACACCGCAAGTTCTCCAACTACTAATTTAGCGGTGCGCCAAGCCTTAATCATAGCAACAGATCGCCAAAGCATTGTTCAAGCCGTATTTCAGGGATATTCGCCTGTTGCACAAGGTCCGCTAACCTCAGCAACACTTTATTATAATGCACAAGTGGAGGGACGATATACCTATGATCCAGTCCAGGCGGCGGCATTGTTTAATAGCACAGGTTGGATCGATTCAGATGGTGACGGATGGCGAGATGAAAAAGGAACGCGCCTCGAAATCCATATGGTTGTGCCGCCATGGGGCATGACTCCTGATGTTGCGACGTTGCTCAAGCAGCAGTGGGAATCGAATCTTCATATCAAGGTGAATATCATACAGGTTGCTTCATTCCCCATGTTGATTGACGAAGCATCAAAAGGGAACTATCAGGTGCTTGCACTTAACGCGTTTGGCCTTGATCCTTCCGTACTGAATTCGTTTTATATGCAAAATGGGCGTAACAATTGGTCTCATGTCGCGGATTCCGAACTCGGCCTGAAGCTTTCTGAAGCACAAAAGGAGATGGATCCGGCTCGAAGGGCCGCCCTTTACGCCGAAATTCAGACGAAAATAATGGATGAGGCTCTTGTCTTGCCTTTGCGCGAATACACTAATCTGAACGGCGTCCAACCCGCAATTCAGGGTCTGCACTTCGATGCACAAGGGTGGTTCCCGTATCTCACAGATATAGGTTTGGGCTACTAGCCTAGCTAGCTGAAGTGTGCCAGTTCATTGTCAGACGAGCGACAGGGGCGTTGCTATCTCTCTGGATTGTTACGACTCTGGTATTCTTCGCAGTGCATTCCTTACCAGGAGACCCTGCACAAGCCGCACTCTCACAGAGTACCGCCTCGGAGGCAGTGTTGGAGCGCCGCCGAGAGGCGCTTGGTCTCAACAGACCAGTTTACCAACAGTACATTAGGTACTTAGCACAGTTTGCACACGGCAATCTCGGTATTTCATGGGCAACTGGCGAACCCGTATCGACGATAATTCTCGACCAAGCTGGTCCTACAATTGCATTGGCAAGCGCAAGCATGAGCCTTGCAATGTGTGGGGGATTCAGTCTAGGCTTTTTAAGTGTACTTTACCATCCAAAGTTTGTTAGGGGAGTAGCTCGAATTATCTCTGGTATCGCTGTTGGACTTCCAGTAATGTATTCAGCGACGATACTTATCTGGATTTTTGCGATTGGTCTACACCAGTTGCCTGCCACCAGCACAGGCGGGATAGGCTCGCTACTATTACCTGCTTTAGCCCTCGGTTTCGCGATGGCGGGTAGCATTGCGCAAGTTGTAGAAGGTGAACTCACTGTTGTTCTCTCCGCTCCATACCTTGTTACAGCGCGGGCTAAGGGACTTTCGATAAGGCAGGCAGTGTTGAAACACGGATTACGGGTAGCCTTGGCTCCTATTTTGAGTATTGGGGCCGTTCAATTTGGCTATTTATTAAGTGGTACGGTAGTTACTGAATCGCTATTCGCACGCAGAGGCTTTGGGCGTGTGGTACTTTCCGCCGTGCTCACAAAGGATATTCCCGTTCTGCAAGCTGCTGTCGTTATTTCCGCATCTATCTACATCATACTAAATTTCTGTGCTGATCTCCTTCAGTCCGCTCTCGATCCGCGTATACGGACTTCATAGTGGAAGACCGACTGCGAAAAATATTTGCGGCGATACTAATCCTAGTCATTGTTGGTATTGTTGCATCTGCCCCGTTGATCCCATATTCACCGAAGTCCCCCAATTTCGGTGATGAGTTTCAGAGGCCAAGCTGGCGGCACTGGCTTGGCACAGATCAATTTGGGCGAGATGTGCTATCTCGGTTGGTCTGGGGGAGTCAAATAAGTCTTATAAGCGCGGCCTTATCCACAGTCATAGCTGTTTCATTAGGTGTTATTATCGGCGCAGCTTCTGCCGGGGTAGGGGGATACCTAGATTGGCTGTTGATGCGTGGGATTGATATCCTGTTGGCGGTACCGGGGATTTTACTTGCCATGTTGCTGGTGGCTACGTTTGGGCGTGGGTATTTGGAGATCTCACTCGGTGTTGGAATTTCACTTTCGCCGGCATTCAGTCGATTGGTTCGTGCAACACTGCGCTCTATCCGTCATGCACCCTACATCCAGGCAAGCGAAGCCCTAGGCGCGACCACAACGCGCGTGATATTCTTTCATCTGATACCAAATGCGGTGCCCCAGATTGCATCATTTTCTGCAATACTGTTTTCATGGGCGATTCTAGATATTGCAGGGTTGGAATTTCTTGGCCTCGCAGGTTCTCCTGACAATGTGAGTTGGGGACGCTTATTAAATGAGGGACGAACTTACATGCTTGATGCTCCTTGGATTGCATTGTCCGCCGGAGCCGCTATCACGTTGACAATCCTTTCTCTTTTGACAGTGGGTAGGACGTTTCGAGAAGTATAAGCGCAATCTCACTGGGAAAATGAAAAATGCCGCCAGAGGATGGCGACACTTTTCCTTGAGGAGAAGAAGGCGTCCGCATCTGTAGAATAGCATGACTCTCGTTGAGGCAGATGACGCTAGTTCGCCGCTTTCCCTACGTCTCCGCACCGTTCATCTATTGCTGGTCGTGGGATGCACACGATATACTGAGCACCACGAAAAACTGACGAAAGCCCTTGCATCATCATGCGACGCCTAAGCCTCAGCCTACTTCTCACCATTTTAGTCATGCTACCGGAAGCAGCAGCCCTCTCTCAGGGGCCGAATCAGACGATTTCGGATGCCGATGTGGAGGCTGTCTTTAGCCGCATGTCTCCAGAAGCGCGCATTGGTCAGCTTTTCGTCATCGACTTTCAAGGGAATGACACCGATAAGAATTCTCTAACTGCCCAGCAACTCGCTCAATTGCACATCGGAGGTGTCGTTCTCTCAATCCGCAATAATAACTTCACTGATGATGAATCTGTTCCAGTACAACTTCACAATCTGAGTACGGCGCTACAAACACTTGTGGTTGAACAGAGTCAGCTTGCACATCCTAATCCCGAAGATCAACAATTTGTGCCGCTCCCGTATGTGCCATTATTTGTTGGACTCGACATCGATACTGCGGATATTCTGGTAAATTCCCCACCAGGATTAGCCCCAGTACCTAGCAGCATGGCTATAGGCGCAACATGGAATTCCGAGTATGCGGAACAAACTGGGCATGTTATTGGTCAAGAGCTTTCGGCACTTGGAATAAACCTGTTAATCGGCCCATCGGCAGATGTGGTAGAGGAGCCGCAGCCACTCACTCCTGGCGATTTAGGTACTACGGAATTTGGCGGAGATCCCTTCTGGGTATCGCGCATGACAGCGGCCTATGTAAGCGGCGTACACAGTGGTAGTCAGGGGCGTGTAGCGGTATTCCCGAGATTTTTCC
>Ga0075421_100011020_pt1 | contig 11197 bp, 6 predicted proteins | sample SoiMetdeltSBSDD5_FD_75292 | JGI IMG/M metagenome (GOLD analysis project Ga0075421, IMG submission 75292) | Bulk soil microbial communities from a Populus tree surrounding site in Tennessee, USA - Soil MetaG P. deltoides SBSDD5 | ecosystem: Environmental > Terrestrial > Soil > Tree plantation...
TGATACTAATCAATAACTTAGCCGCGAGCGCACAGATCCGTGTGCAAACCGCTCGCGGGGGCCGCGGCAGCGGGGGCGCGGCCTTCCGCACGGCCGCTTTTCCACAGTCTTCTCCGCAGCGGCTGCGGAATCCCTGCACCCGGCGGCGTTCGGTGTGCTCCGCTTCAGCGGATGCCCGCCGAAGCGCCCACGCAGCGCGATGGGAATGCCTCGCTGAGCGTGCTCCTCATCGAGCCCGCAGTCGGAAGCCCGCCAACGGCCAAGGCCCCGTCGCGGCGGACCGCCACCGACGCCAGGGTCGCCGGCCAGGGGAGCCTGCGGAAGGCGTGCAGCGACAGCGCAGTCGCCGGCTCAGTGTCCATCGTCACCCGCACGACCGTGATCCGCCCCGACCTCGGAGGCCGCGTGACGACGATCGCCTGGCGGAATCCGTCGTCGACGCCGTCGTAGGCAGCCACCTCGCGAAGCGCAGCCGCGAAGAGGTCCGGGCGCTCCTCCCAGAACACCGCGGCGAGGAAGGTCGGGTTCGCCAGCAGCGAGCGGGCGAAGAGGCGCGCGGCCCACGGCTCGTCGCGATGGCGCTGCGCGAGGAGGAAGGGTGCGTAGCCGTCGAGGGGGTTCCCGGCGCACGCGCGCTCGAGCTCGAGCTCGCCGCCGCGGCCCGCGGCCTGGCCGGCCCAGCCGGCCGCGAGCTGCAGCGCCGCCACACCGGGGGCGGCGTTCGCCGCCGACGTGAGGGCGACTGCCCGCGCGGCCGCCGTGGGAGCGATCCATCCCAGCCGGGCTCGGTAGAGCGGCATCCCGGGATCGAGCTCGGCGGCGGCGGCGAGAAGCTGTCGGGCACGCACCGGCGGCGCACGACGCGCGGCCCCGTAACAGACGAGCGCGGCGTCGAGGGGTAGCAAGAGCAGGAGACCGATCGCCGCGTAGAGCCATCCGACCCGGGCGTCGCGCCGACGGGGCCGGGCCTCGCCGCCAACCGCATCCACCGCCGCCGGGGGAGGCAGTGCGGCGCCGGCAACGACGGCCAGGGCCACCCACGGCGCCGTCGTGCCGAGGGTGGGGCCGGCCGCGAGACTCGCCGCGCCGGCGACGAGGCCCGCCAGCCCGGCCTGCTGCAACCCCGGTGATCCCGGCGGTTGCCGCTCCCCCGGCGCCGTCATCTCACGGTGGCGCGCGCGCGCGAAGGCGGCGCCGAGCGCCAGCGCCGCGAGCAGGCCAGGCAAGCCCAGCTCGTAGGCGAGTTGCACGGGCAGACTGTGCACATCGCCGAGGACCTCGCCGGGTGGGTTGATGCCCGGCTGCGGCCGAACGAACGGCGCGAGCGTCCAAGGCGTGGCGCCCGGGCCCCATCCGAGCAGCGGACGCGCGGCGATGCCCCGCACCCCCCCCTGCCAGTAGCTCCACCGCGCCAGGGCGGAGTGGTCCTTCCCCGCCGCCAGCTCGAGGACGCGGGGACCGAGAAGGAGCGCTCCGACGAGGGCCGGCACGAGGAGCCAGCGCCGGCGGCCCCGCCCGAGCGCCAACGTCCCGCCGAGGAGAGCCGCTCCCAGCGCCGCGATGGAGCGCGTGGCGAGCAGACCGCCGGCGGCAAAGAGCAGCGCCGCCCCGGCGACGGCGCGCAGTCTCCCGCGCGTGGCGGCCACCGTCCCGACGGCGAGCGGCAGCAACGTCGCGAGGACGGTCCCCTCGACGACCGCGTTCCCCAGCGGCTGCGCGGCACGGGGGCTCCCTTGCAGCTCCATCGCGACGAGAGCGGCTGCCCCGAGAAGCCCGGCCACCACCGTGACCCCGAGCGCGCCCCTCAGCCGCGATTCCTCGCCGTCGCGGTCACCGGGCCCGCTCGGGTCATCCGGGGGATACCAACACCGCGCGATCGCCGCCGGCAGCACCAGCAAGGCCGGCAGCAGGGCGGCCGCCAGCCATCCAGCCCGGGGGACCGGGGAGGCGCGCATCGCCAGAAGGACCCAGAGCCAGAGCAGGGGCGGCAGCACCTTCGCACGCGGGCCCAGCCGGAGCGGGTCCCAACCCCGCCACGCCCACGCTGCGAGGCCGAGAAGGGCCGCGTGGCCGACGCCGACGGCCGCCGCACCCGCGCCGTAGTAGAAGGTGCCGCACCAGCCGGCGAAGAGGGCCACGAGGGCGGCCGGCAGGAGCACGCGCATCGGCCGGCATCATAAGGTCGCGGCCAGTCTGCCCAAGCCTTGGCCGTTCCAGTGATGGGGTATCCTTGCCGGCCGGCCGCACCTCCAGCCAGGCTGGCCGACCACCCAACACAATCCGGAGATCGACGCGATGACGCTCGAGACCGTCCCCGACCAGCATCCGACCGTCGGCGAGCCGGCACAGCTTCTGGCCTCGCTCGGGCTCGAGCGCGAGAACCCTGGAGCCTTCGCGGGCTCCTGGCTGCCCACCAACGGCGCCCTCGTCGAGTCGGTCAACCCGGCCACCGGCGAGCCCATCGCGGGCGTCCGCATGGCCGGTGGCGACGAGTACCAGCGCTGCGCCGAGGTGACCGTCGAGGCCTTCCAGGAGTGGCGCACCTGGCCCGCCCCCAAGCGCGGTGAGGTGGTGCGCCAGCTCGGCCAGCGGCTGCGCGACCACAAGACGGCGCTCGGCCGTCTGGTGACGCTCGAGGTGGGCAAGGTCCTCTCCGAGGGGCTGGGCGAGGTGCAGGAGATGATCGACATGGCCGACCTCGCGGTGGGCATGTCGCGGCAGCTCTACGGGCTGTCGATGCACTCCGAGCGCCCGCAGCACCGGATGTACGAGCAGTGGCTGCCCCTCGGGCCCAACGGCATCATCACCGCCTTCAACTTCCCGGTGGCGGTGTGGGCGTGGAACGCCATGGTCGCGGCGGTGTGCGGCAACTCGATGCTCTGGAAGCCCTCCCCCGAGGCGCCGCTCTCGGCGATCGCCGTCACCCGCATCGCCCACGAGGTCCTCGAGGAGAACAGCGCGCCGCCGATCTTCAACATGATCCTGGGCCCCATCGAGGAGGTCAGCGAGCGGATGGTGCGCGACCCCCGCTTCCCGCTCATCTCGGCGACCGGCTCGGTGGCGATGGGGCGCCGCATCGGCACCCTCGTCTCGCAGCGGCTGGGCCGCAGCCTGCTCGAGCTCGGCGGCAACAACGGGATCGTCGTGATGAACGACGCCGACCTCGACCTCGCGCTGCGTGCCGTGCTCTTCGCCGCCGTCGGCACCGCCGGCCAGCGCTGCACGACCTGCCGCCGGCTCTTCCTGCAGAAGGGGATCGCCGACGAGATGAAGCGCAAGCTGGTCGCCGCCTACGGCTCGATCCGCATCGGCGACCCGCTCGAGCCGGCCACGCTCATGGGCCCGCTCGTCAACAAGGCGGCCGTCGACAAGATGCGCGCCGCCCTCGATCGCGTGCGGCAGGAAGGCGGCCGGGTGCTCTACGGCGGCAACCTCGTCGACCGCCCGGGGTTCTTCGTGGAGCCGACGCTCGTCGAAGCGCACACCGCCATGCGCATGACCTGCGAGGAGACCTTCGCGCCGATCCTCTACGTCCAGGAGTTCGAGACCCTCGACGAGGCGATCGAGCTGCACAACGCGGTGCCGCAGGGTCTCTCGTCGGCGATCTTCACGCTCAACATGCGCTACGCCGAGCGCTTCCTGGCCTCGACCGGAAGCGACTGCGGTATCGCCAACGTCAACATCGGCACCTCGGGCGCCGAGATCGGCGGCGCCTTCGGCGGCGAGAAGGAGACCGGCGGCGGGCGCGAGGCGGGGGCGGACTCCTGGAAGGCGTACATGCGCCGGCAGACGTGCACCATCAACTGGGGCACCGCGCTGCCACTCGCGCAGGGAGTCGAGTTCGATATCTGACGCCGGAGTCAGGGCGGTTCAGAGACGAAGCAGCGTCGGGGACGTGAGGGCTGACAGGGGCGCGGGCGCGGGTCCAGCGCTAGCCGCCGCGTCCGCATACGTGGCGCTGGCGCTCTTCTGGTTCCGTCCGATCTGGCAGAAGCTCGGGCGTGCCGTCGTCCCCGACGACGGCGACCCCTGGTTCAACCTCTACATCCTCGAGTGGGGGTACCGGAGCCTGCGCCGCGGGTTCGCGGGCCTCTGGAGCCCGCCGTTCTTCCACCCCACCAGGGGCGTGCTCGCCTTCTCAGACCACCTTCTTGGCCCCGCCGTGCTCTCGGCTCCGTTGCGGGCGCTCACCGGCAGCGAGGTCGCCCCCTACACCTTGCTCGTCGTCTCGTCGTTCGTCCTCGGCGGCTTCATCACCTTCTGGGTCTTCCGCCGACGCGGGCTCTCGGCGCCGGCCGCGTTCGCCGCCGGCCTCGTCTACGCCGCGGCGCCCTTCCGCTGGGACCAGCTGTCCCACCTCGCCATCCTCTGGGCGCAGTGGCTGCCTCTTCTCGTCTGGGCGTGGGACGAGCTGCTCGCGGCGCCCACGCTCCGCAGCGCCGCCGTCTTCGTCGCCGCCTACGCCCTGCAGGTGAGCGGCGGCACCTCGCTGGCGTACATGGCGCACCTGCCGCTGCTCGTCCTCCTCGCGCTCCACTGGGCGGAGCATGGTCGCGAGCTCTCGGCTCGCGCCTACCTTCGCGTGCTCGTCCCGGCGCTGCTCGCGGCCGCGGCGCTCGCAGCCGCGTTCTTCGTCCCGTATTGGCGAGTCAGCCGCGAGCTCGGGCTCGAGCGCTCGCCGGAGGAGACTCGTACCTTCGGCGCGACCCTGACCAGCCTCTGGCAGCCGTCGACCCGCAATCTCTACTTCTCCGCGGAGGAGTGGAAGGGTGCCTTCCGCGACGAGAACGCTCTCTTCGCCGGCTTCGCCGCGACGATCCTCGTCTGCGTCGCGCTCTTCGCCATCGTCCGCCGCTACCAGGCGGGCCCGGGCGAGCGGCCGGCACCGCTCTCACGCTGGGACCGGGCGATGCTCGGCACCGCGGCGGCGAGCCTGCTGCTCTGCTTCCCCGCCGTCTACCTCACCCTCGCGCGCGTGGTGCCGGGGCTCTCCGGCATGCGGGTGCCGACGCGCTTCTTCGCCATCGCGCTGTTGCCGATCGCATGGCTCGCCGGCCGCGGTCTCGACCACCTCGCTCCCGCCGGCGCGACCGCAGCACGGCGCGGCGCTGCAGGGGCGCTCCTGGCACTCTTCCTCTTCGACAGCACGCCGCGGCGGCTCACGTGGGTCGACGTCCCGGCTCCCGAGTCGTTCCCGCGCGCCTACCACTGGCTCGCCGGGCAGCGCGACGTGACGGCGATCGTCGAGCTTCCCTTCGCCGGCGCGGCGCCGGGCGAGATCGATCGCATGCTCTACCAGACGCTCCACGGCAAGCGGCTCGCGAACGGCTACAGCGGCTACCTCGCGCCCTCGTTCCTGACCCTGCAGCGCGAGCTCGCCTGGCCGCTGCACGAGCGGCGGCAGCTCGAGCTGCTGCGTCAGCTCGGCATCTCGCACGTGGTGGTGAGCGGAGTCCGGGGTGGCAGGCTCGCCGCTCGCGGCAGGCTGCTGCCGATGGACGCCGCGCTCACCGAGGGGCCGGCTCGCGAGGCGGAGCTCGTCTTCTCCGACGAGCGCAACCTCGTCTACCGGCTTCTCCCCTCCGGCTGACCGGGTGCCGCGTCGCGGGGCGCGAGCTTCCAGATCTCCATCACCTCGTCGTCGTACACGCGGTGGAAGCGCTCCCAGTGGTTGGCCATCCAGCGCCGCTCGGGGTTCTCGTCGGCCGAGCGGTGGACGACGACGTAGCGCGCGCCGAGCGTCTCCATCACCCCCAGCCAGCGCCGGTACCGGCTCGGCGGGAAGGGCGGGTCGGGAGGGCCGCCCCAGCGGTAGTACTCGGCACGCAGGTTCCACGAGCGTGGCACGACGTGCACGACGTTCTGCAGCCTGCGGCCGAAGTAGAGATACGGCTGGTTGAGGCCGACATACGCGACCGTCTCCCCACGCCCGCCGGTGAGCCTCTCCAGCGCGTTCGCCGCCGGCGATCCCGAGAGCCTGACGCGCTCGAAGCGTTCGACGTTGCACCCGACGACCAGGCACGCGGCCACCAGGGAGACGCCCAGCGCCGGCGCGGCGGCGACACGCGCCCTCGCCTCCCACCGCGATCGCCGGCGCAGCACGAGCGCCACCGCCGCCACGAGCAGCACCGCCACGACCACCTCGCGCGTGCCTCGCGTCCCCATCCAGCGCACGTAGCGGAGCACCAGCACCGCGAGCGCGCCCACGCGCACCCAGGCCCCCACGGCGCCCAGCCGCTCGGTGAGCCACGCGAAGGCCACGCCGGCGACCGCGATGCCGGCGAGGAAGTAGCGGATGTCGCGATGGTCCCAGGTCAAGTAGAGGAACTCGAGGAAGAGCACCGCCGGCAGCGCGAGCACGAGCGCGTCGCGCCAGCGGCGGGAGGCCCCCGCCGCGAGGGGCGCGAGCAGTGCCGCAGGCAGGAGCGTGAACGGGAAGAAACCGGCGAAGGGGTTGTCGGGCGCAAGAAGAAAGTCGTAGAGGTCGATTCGCGACTGCTCGCCGCCGCGGCGTCCGCCGAGGCTCAGCTCCTCGCGTCCCGGGAAGAGCTCGAAACCCGCGACGTGCACCGGCTGCGGATAGAGCGGGTTGCCCGTGGTCACCCAGTTGCGGAGGTAGGTGTAGCCGCCGACGACGGCGGCGCTCGCCACCACCACCGCGGCCCCGACGACGAGTGCGCGCACGCCGATCCGCTCGCCGCTCCCGTCGCGACCGCGCGCGAAGAGCATCGTCAGCGCGAGCAGCACGAGGATGGTGACGGCGAAGAACACGCCGAGGTACTTCGAGGCGACGAGCAGACCCAGGGTCGTGCCGAGATAGGCGAAGCGTCCCGGCCGCGGCCGCTCCGCGCAGGCGAGCGCGGCGTCGAGCGCCGCCAGCGTACAGAAGCCGGTGACGTGGTCGTTGCCGGCGGCGAAGGCGAGCACGGCGACGCGATTGAGGACGCCGTAGAACCCCGCGGCGAGCACCGCCGCGCTCGGCCGCAGCCCGAGGCGGCGCGCGATCGCCGCCGTCGCCACGAGCGAGGCGACGGCGTAGGGGAGCTCCGCCCAGCGCGTCACCACGTCGCTGTCGCCGAACGGTGTCAGCAGCACCCAGCCCGAGAGCTCGGGGAGGATCGGGTAGAAGACGGTCCCCCAGTCCCCCATCGAGAACTTGAGCATCCGCAGGTCCCCCCAGTGCCGCCAGACGGCGATCGCCGAGAGGTGGTACGAGAGGTCGTCGGGCCCGCCCGCGAGCGGCTTCGCGAAACGCCGCGCCGCCTCGGCGAGGTAGCCCAGGACCATCGCGAGAAGGGTCCCACCGGCGAGCGCCGCCTCGGCGCGCTCCTTCCAGCTGCCCCCGACTTCGTCCCCCTCGGGCGCCACCGCCCCTGCGTTCGACGGCGGGCGTTCCGGGCGACGCACGAAGACGCTGGCGCCGAGGACCGCAGCGACGATGGCGAGAAAGGGCGCCGGCCGCAGCGCACCGAAATGTCCGAGCCCGGCGGCGACGACGCTCGCGAAGGCGGCGGCGAAGGAGAAAGATGCGACGGCGAACGAGAGCGCCCGCAGGTCGGGAACGGTGGCGCGAGCGATTGTCGCGCCGATCCGCCAGAGCGCGAAGAGCAGTGCCGCGAGCACGAGCCCCTGGATCGGGCGCGGCATGTCGGGTCGCAGCGACCCGAATACCAGAAGCAGCGCAGCGCCGATGCCGGCGCCACGCGCCCGCCAGGGAGACCGCCGGCCAACGCTCGGCGGCTCGCTCCCCGCCGAGGCGTCCGCCATCAGGTCGCCTCTCCCGGACGCCTGGGACCGCGCGGAGCTCGTGGCGGCTTGCCGGAGCCCAGCGCACCGGGAGTTCGCACCCGCCAGACCTCGACGCGGCCGTCACCGTAGCGCCGCTCGAGAGCCGGCGTCTGCTCCATCCACCAGTGCTCCGGGCCGCTCTTCCCGCCCTGTGCGACCCAGACGATGTATTCGATGCGGAGCGTCTCGAGATTGCGCAGCCACCGCCTGCGGGTGGACGGATCGCCGAACGGATCGACCGTGTCGCTGCCCCAGCGGTAGTCCCGCGCGTCGAGGTGGCGACCGCCGGGGACCATCGACACCACGTTCTGGAGGCGGTGGCCGCAGTAGAGATAGGGCTGGTTCCATCCGAGGTAGGCGACGCGGGCGGCACGGCCACCGGTGAGCGTCGCCAGCGCGCCGGCTGCCGGCTCCTGGTCGAGCCGGTGCGCTTCGTAGCGTGCGACCGTCCGCGCGACGGAGGGCGCCACCAGACATGCGGCGAGCAGCGCCAGCGCGGCCACGGGTTTCGGATGCCACACGTACCCCGCGCGGCGGCGGCGCGCGAGAGCCCACGCGACGGTCAGCACGAGGGCGGAGACGGCCAGGAGCCCCGGCCTCGCCATCACCCAGCGGCCGGAGGCGAGCGCGGCAAGCGCCGCCACCAGTGGCCATCGCCACTTCTCGGGCAGCCGCGTCACGAGCCATGTCGTCGCCACGGCCGCGAGCGCGACCGCGCCGAAGAGGTAGCGGATGGTGCGATGGTCTTCGATGAGGGCGACGAAGAGCAGGTAGAGGACGAGCGGCTGGGCGACCACCCAGGCAACGACGAGCCCGCGTCGCGAACGCCGGCGGAGCAGCGCCACCACGGGCGCGAGGAGGAGCGCCGGCAGCATCGTCCAGCGGAAGAGCGGCCCGAGCAGCTCGCGTCGCACCCACGGGAAGCGCCAGGGGTCGATCACCGACTCGGGCGCCTCGTGGGCGGGCGAGGGGTAGACGTCCACCCAGCCGGGCAGCGACAGCGGTCCGAGCCGAATGGCGACCGGGAAGAGCGGGTTGCCGGCGGTTGCCGCATTGCGCAGGTATGTGTAGCCGCCCACCAGCAGCGCCACGCCGACGCACACCGCCAGCGCCACGCCCCGCGATCGCAGGCGGTCGCCCGGCGCCGCCCGCGAGACGGCGAGACAGAGCAGCACCAGCAGCCCCAGCGACGGCGAGTCGAGAAGGCCCACGAGCTTCGTGCCGACGAGCAGACCCATCGCGATCCCGGCGTACGCGCCGGTGCCGGGGGCCGCTCGACCGCGCAGGAGGAGCGCGGCGTGCACGACGGCGATCACGGCGAAGCCGACGGCGTGGTCGTTGCCCGCCGCCAGCGCGCTGAACGGCACGGCCTCGGTGACGCTGGCATAGAGGAGCGGCGCCAGAAGACACCCGACGCTGCCGGCACCCAGCCGCCGCGCCACCACCGCCGTGGCGAGCAGCGTGAGCAGCGCGAACGGCAGCTCGACCCAGCGCGCCGCGAAGTCGCCGCCGGCGAACGGCGTGGTGAGCTCCCAGGCGAGGAGCTCCGAGGCGAGCGGGTAGAACGTCGTCCGCGGGTCGCCGTACGAGAAGCGCGGCATACGCAGGTCGTGGTTGGTATGAAAGGTGGCCGCAGTGAAGAGGTGGTAGGAGGTGTCGTCGAAGGAGAAGCGGCCCGGCTGCGCCTGGCGGTAGTGCCAGATCCGCTGCGCCACCCCGGCGCCGCTCGCCACGGCGGCGGCGAGGACCACGCCCGCCGCGAGCCGCCGCACGCGAGAGCCACGCATGAGGACGAACCCCCGACCCGGAGACTCGCCGCGGCCTTCGCCCTGCGGCCCCTGTTCGCCACGCGCCGCTCGCGGCGGCCAGAGCGTGGCGACGGCGAGCAGCGCCGCGACCGCGCGAAAGGCGGGCCCGGTCAGCAGACCGAAGTGTCCGAGCACGACACCCGCCAGCAGCGCCGTGGCGACGGCACAGGCCGCGGTCACCAGGGCGCGGTCCGGCGCGCGCAGACCCGGGAACCATCGCGCCGCGAGCGCCTCGCCGGCGCAGCCGAGCGCCACCAGCAGCGCGGCCAGCACGAGCAACTGGAGCCAGGTCGTGGCCGCCCCGACCGGCAGCAGCAGGAGACCCGCCGCGACGAGCCGCGGCGTCACGCGCCAAGCGATCCGGCCGCGCACGGTGCCCACCTCGGACACTAGACCGCGGAGAGCGCCTCGCGCACCGCGGTGGCGGAGGGGAAGCGTCCCGACGGCTCCTTGGCGAGCAACCGCAGGATCAGCGCGTCGAGCTGCGGCGGCAGTCCGGGGTCGAGGCGGCTCGGCGGCACCGGGGTCTTGCTCGACACCGCCTGCAGCACCTCGACGATGTTGCGGCCCGAGAAGGGGACCTCGCCGGTGGCCATCTGGTAGAGCACGACACCGAGGGCGAAGAGGTCGGTGCGGGTGTCGACGCCGCGCCCGAAGAGCTGCTCTGGCGCCATGTACGGCGCGGTGCCGAGCAGGGAGCCGATCGAGGTCTGGAAGGTCGGCGGGTGGTCGCGGTGCAGGTCGGCGCTCTCGAGGATCTTGGCGAGGCCGAAGTCGAGCACCTTGACCGTGCCGTCGGGGGTCAACCGGATGTTGCTCGGCTTCAAGTCGCGGTGCACGACGCCGGCGGCATGGGCGACCTCGAGGGCGGCCGTGACCTGCCGCGCGACCTCGACGAGGCGGGCCGGCCCGAAGCGCTCCTTGCGCTGGAGGGCGGCGGTCAGGTCCTCGCCCGCCACCCACTCGATGACGAGGAAGACGACGCGCCGTCGCGGGCCGCCGCCGGCGCCGGCGATCACCGCCTCGTCGAAATCGTGGAAAGCGGCGATGTTCGGGTGGCGAAGCGCCGCCTCGATGCGCGCCTCACGCCGGAAGCGCGACAGGATCTGCGGGTCGCGCGTGCGCGCCTCGTCGAGCACCTTGACCGCGACGGGCGTGCCCGTTCGCGTGTCCTCGGCACGGTACACGGTGCCCATGCCGCCCTCGCCGACGCGGTCGAGCAGCAAGTAGTGCCCGAAGCGGGCGCCAATCATGTCCCCCCCCGCGCGCACAACGCGCTGCCGCGTCCACCCCCGCGCGCGTGGCGCGCTGCCGCCCCCCGGAGTCGAGGCGACTCTGCCTTGACCTTCACCCCACCACCGGCAGGGGCGAGGCGAGGGCTCGGTGCTCCGGGGTCAGGGCGTGGCGGTAGCGGCGGGCGATCGCCGCGGTGTCGGCGGGCTCGACGAAGCGCTCGTAGAGGTTGGTGCGCTGGCGCGGGCGGTAGCCGGCGCTCGTGATCAGCCGCTCCATCTCCTCCTGGCTCATCACGTGTTTGGTGCCGGCGGCGGAGACGACGTTCTCCTCGATCATGATCGAGCCCATGTCGTCGGCGCCGAAGG
>Ga0075421_100011023_pt1 | contig 11194 bp, 4 predicted proteins | sample SoiMetdeltSBSDD5_FD_75292 | JGI IMG/M metagenome (GOLD analysis project Ga0075421, IMG submission 75292) | Bulk soil microbial communities from a Populus tree surrounding site in Tennessee, USA - Soil MetaG P. deltoides SBSDD5 | ecosystem: Environmental > Terrestrial > Soil > Tree plantation...
CCGTCCCTTCTGGTTTGGGGTGACGCCGAATAAAGACACGTTAGGGCGAAACGCGCTGTCGCTGATGGACGAGCCCGAGCAATTCTGGCAGCCGGATTTCAAGATCAACTACAACTTCGCTTCAAAACATCAGCTGATTGGTCATTGGGGTTTGTACGACTCGGATTTGCTCGAGTGGCGCATCGCAAACCAGCCTGAACTACCGAACTATCACGAATTCGCGAAAGTAAAGAACCAGCACATGGGTCTTCAGGAGATCTGGACCATCTCGAGCACAATGGTGAATGAGCTGCGTGGCGGAATCAGCCGTGTGGGACGCGTCCGAGTGCCGTTCCTCCACGACAAGAATTACGCCCGGGATGTGTTCGGCATTTCTGGTACCGTCGGCGACGTCGATCCCATCGGTTACAGCGTGCCGCAAATTCAGATTACCGGCTTTTCGACAGTCAATCCGGCAGGACCTCAGCCCCGGACGGACGGCAACTGGATGATCGTCGATACCGTTTCGATCCAGAAACGGAATCACGCGCTGAAGTTCGGCGGTGACGTGTTCCGGCAATACATGAATCTCATCGTCATTAGCGCTCAGGCAGGCACGTTTCAATTCACCGGATTCAACACCGGAAACCCTTTTGCCGATTTTCTGCTCGGAACGCCTTTCACCGCGTCGCGCGCGTTTCCGCTCGGACCGCTCAGCATGCATCCGAACAAGTGGACATCGAACTGGTTCGCTCAGGACAGTTGGAAGGTTCGTCGTGATCTGACACTGGATCTCGGACTTCGCTTCGAGTTTACCCGGCCGATGGACGAAAAATGGGCGCGCTGGGCGTCGTTCGATCCCGATCTCGGAAGCGGTAGAGGCGGTTTGCGGCTCGGCCTCGGTGTTGACGAGAAATACAAAGATGCCGTGGATCGGTTCCAGGCGTACTACCCGACATTGCTGATTCAGCGTGACAGCGGGCCACTCTACAAGACCGCCAAACAATGGGCACCTCGTATCGGATTTGCCTGGACGCCGGGCGGTCGAACCAACACGGTGGTTCGCGGTGGTTACGGAATGTTCTATACGCTCGACTCGATGAATCTGACGGGACTGTACAGTCTCGCACCGTTCTTCCTGACGCAGCGATTCTCGTCGGCCGACAGACCGACGCTCCAGAACCCATGGCCGGGCGGTGTGGGTATTGCCGGCACCATCAACTCGCTCGGCATAGCCAAGGATTACCAAAATGCCCGGTTCCAACATTTCAACCTCGACGTCCAGCGGCAATTGCCTTTGGGATTCGTAGGTGACGTCGCGTATGTCGGCAAGAAGGGAAACAACATCGATGCGACGCGAGACATCAATCAGCCGATTAACGGCGTGAAGCCATATCCGCTGTTTGGGCCGATCAACTACACGGAAGCGCGCGGCAACTCCTGGTACCACGGACTGCAAACACGACTCGAGCGGCGCTCCGCAAGCGGACTGAACATTCTGTTCGATTACTCGTGGAGCAAGTTGCTCGACGATGTCGATGCGAATGGCGCGGTTCGCGACGCGTACAACTTGAAACAGGAGAAAGGTCCTGGGCAGGAAGACATGCGGCACCGCCTGTCGATGAGCTACGTTTTCACGCTGCCGTTTGGAAAGGGACGCACATACCTGACGAATCTTTCTCCAGTTGCTAATGGATTCCTTGGTGGCTGGGAGATCTCTGGAATCTTCCGCGCGAATTCCGGCCCGGCTCTGACACCCACGTTGTCCGCAAACATCAGCGGCAACGGTCGATCCGCAGACCGGCCGAATGTTGTGGGAGACTGGCGGCTCGACGACCCGCATCCGACGACTGGATGGTTCAATCGCGCCGCCTTCGCCACACCCGCTGCGGGCAGCGTCGGCAACGCCGGAAAAGGTATACTTACCGGCCCTGGATACGCTGGAATGGATTTCTCTTTGATGAAGCGTTTCTACATTGGAGAGAGCAGAAACCTGCAGTTCCGCGCGGAAGTGTTCAATGCGTTGAACCAGGCAAACTTTTTCCCGGTAACCACGGTCGCGGACGCCGCTACTTTCGGAACGACGGGAACGGCGCTGGACAGCCGGCAAATCCAGTTCGGTTTGAAGTTTAATTACTGAGATGTGTGAAGTGGCGACACTCTGATAACCCGAAACACGCGGGCATCACCGCAAAGACGCAGAGCCTTTGCGTCTCTGCGTCTTTGCGGTGATGCCCGCGTGTTTCGGATTGGATCGCCAAACAGTCGATGATTTATTTCGGAGGTTATATGTATCGATTTGCCTGGGTGTGTGTCTTGGTTATTTTCTCGCTGTGGCTGATTCAGCCTGTATCGGCGCGGCCGGAATTCCTGAGCCGCTTCCAGTCAGATCCTTTCCGGAAGGCGGACATTGATGGCTGCGCGACTTGCCACGTGAATCCCAGGGGAGGCGGGCCGAGAAACGAATTCGGACAAGCGTTCGGCGCCGGTGGTCAAACCATCACGCCGATGCTGCGAGCGAATTTCCCTGACAACTTCAAGTTCGAGACCGCCAAGCTGGCCGACGGCTCGATGTTCTATTTTTCCGATCCGGAGAATAAATTCGTCGTCTTCGAGCGGGCGAAGCAAAAGACTTTGATCGACCTCGCAAACCTCTCGGCGAAGCCCGAAGTAACAAGAGAAGCGACGCCGATCCCTCCAGCGGCAAACCGGATGACATTCTTCGTTACCAGTAAGGGAGTCGGAAACGGCGGGCACCTTGGCGGGCTCGCCGGCGCCGACCGGCAGTGCCAGGCACTTGCTGAAGCAGCGGGTGCGGGCGACCGCACCTGGCACGCGTACTTGAGCACCAGTTTCCAGGATAAGCCTGCGATCAATGCAGGCGATCGCATCGGAACCGGCCCATGGTTCAACTCCAAGGGAATGCTGGTCGCCCGAGGCGTTGCGGACCTCCACACCTCAAATCGGATCACGAAGGAAACCGCCCTGGACGAAAAAGGCCAGCCGGTTGCAGATCCCAACCGAGTTCTGACCGGTTCGCTTCCGAACGGAACCGCCGCCGTTGGAATGAACTGTAACAATTGGTCGAGCGCCGGCGACGGGAAGGCGACGGTGGGTGGCATTAACGGTCAGGCGGGTCAGACGACCAACGGCTGCAGCCAGCAGAATCTGAAAGATTCGGGCAGCGACGGTCTTTTTTATTGTTTCGCCATTAAATAAATTGACGCAACGTCTTTTGTTTTCTATAGTTTGAACAATCAGGGACTTAAGCGCTCATTTAAGCTGCCCGCCTGCGGCGATTTTTTGCTGTAGGCGCGGTCTGTGACCGCGCTAGGGGCGCTCATAGAGCGCCCCTACAGGCTCGGAGAGTGTCAATGAAGCTTGCATACTTCCGCGGTGTCTTTTTGGCCGCCCTTATCTTCGCTTCTCAGGGCGATGGGACTGCGATCCTCGGGCAGAGCCGCAATAATGCGCCACCGGCGATGAGTGTCGAATCCCAACAGGCTCTGATAACTCAGTACTGTTCCGGCTGCCATAACGACAAGGTCAAATCCGGAGGATTCTCGTGGACGAGCGTCGACTTGGCGCACCCCGAGCAGTCTGCCCAGCAGGCTGAAAAAGTGCTGAAGAAGCTGCATTCGGGCCTGATGCCTCCCGCTGGGCAACAGCGGCCCGATGCCGCAACGATGGACAGTTTTATCAGCGCTCTCGAAAATAAAATCGACGAGGTGGCCGCGGCGCGGCCTCGCTCGAAAGCACCAGAACTGCATCGCGTAAATCGCCGCGAGTATCGTAATTCGATTCGTGATCTGCTCGATCTGGATGTGGATGTTGCCGCGTTTTTGCCGCCCGACGCCCGCACCGGTTCATTCGACAATATGGCCGATGCGCTTACCGTGAACCCCACGTTGATGCAAGCCTATGTTCGCGCCGCCGATAAGATTGCGCGGCTGGCGGTCGGTGATCCGCAAACTCAGGCCGTCATGGTCAAGTACAACGTACCGAAGGTCGTGAACCAGATGCGTCACGTGGACGGCGCCCCGTTTGGCACGCGCGGCGGCACCGCAGTCGTCCACAATTTTCCAGCGGATGGCGAATACAAGTTCCAACTGGAGTTTTATTACTACTATCTAGGCGAATTGATCGGCGGAAATCTGCCGGAGTCCCTACAAGGACAGGAAATCGAAGTATCGATCGACGGCGAGCGCGTTGCCGTATTCAAACTCGACCCGCTGCTTGAAGAACAAGTCGGCTTGCTGACAACACCGCCCATCAAAGTTAAAGCGGGTCCGCGGAGACTTGCCGCGGCATTCGTTTCGAAGGCTGAAGGTCCAGTTGAAGATCAATACCGTCTGGTCGAGCAAACGTTGATGGACATCAGCGTTGGGTTGCATCCTGGAATGACGACCTTGCCGCATCTTCAGACGCTGACAGTGACCGGACCGCTGAAAGTGACCGGTATTTCCGAGACCCCCAGCCGCAAGAAGATCTTTACGTGCCGGCCTGCAAAACCTTCGGATGAAGAGACCTGCGCCAAAACAATCGTCGGCGCGCTCTCGACTGCAGCGTTTCGCCGGCCATCGACGGCCGAAGATCTCGAATCGTTGATGGAGATGTACAAGCTCGGGCGCAGCGAGGGTGACTTCGACGCTGGAATCCGTACAGCGATTCAGGCGATCATCGCGAAACCCGAGTTCGTATTCCGATTTGAAGCTGTCCCGGATGGCGTACGTCCCGGAGAAAGCTATCGGATTTCGGACACCGAGCTCGCGTCACGACTTTCGTATTTCATCTGGAGCACGTCGCCGGACGACGAACTGATTCAGGTTGCCGGCCAGGGAAAACTGAAGGACCCTGCCACCCTGGAAAAGCAAGTGAAGCGAATGCTTGCCGATCCTCGCTCCGAGACGCTTGCCACAAACTTTGCAGCGCAGTGGCTGCGCCTCACCGGGCTTGCCGACATTCACCCGGAGCCGACGATTTTCCCGAACTTCACCAGGAATCTGGCGCAGTCGATGCGCCGCGAAGCGGAGTTGTTGTTTGACAGCGTTCGAGCCGAGGACCGAAACATCCTCGACTTGCTCACCGCCGATTACACATATGTGGATGAGGTTCTCGCAAAGCATTACGGCGTGCCGAACGTCACCGGCAGCCGGTTCCAGCGCGTGAAATTGACCGATCCCAACAGGTTCGGTCTGCTGGGCAAAGGGGGCATCCTCACGTTGACGTCGCTTGCCAACCGCACATCGCCGGTAGCGCGTGGCAAATACGTGCTCGAGGTGATGATGGGAACGTCGGCGCCGTTACCTCCGCCCGTCGTTCCGCCGCTGAAGGAAACCGTCAACAACGAGAAGGTGCTCTCGGTGCGCGAACGAATGGAAGACCACCGTAAGAGTCCCGCATGCAGCGGTTGTCACAAGATCATGGATCCGATTGGGCTGACGCTCGAAAATTTCGACGCCGTCGGACGGTGGCGCGTCAACGACGGACCGGTTCGCGTTGATCCAAGCTCGGAGTTGTACGACGGTACGAAATTGGACGGACCGGCAAGTCTTCGCAAGGCAGTGTTGAACCGATCGGGTGCCTTTGTTCGAAGTTTTACTGAAGGTTTTTTGGCGTACGGCGTCGGCCGTGTTCTCGATTACGAGGACATGCCCACGGTAAGGGCGATCGCGAAGCAGGCCGGCAGGAATGAGAATCGTTTTTCAGCGTTTGTGTTGGGTGTGGTCAAGAGCGCTCCCTTCCAGATGAGGACGCTCAGTTCGACCCTCGAAGATCGCTAGGCGAAAAGGAGAACCGAAGAATCATGTTCATCACGAAAAAACAAATTTCACGGAGAACAATGCTTCGCGGCATGGGAGCGGCAGTGGCATTGCCTTTCCTCGAGTCGATGGTTCCCGCACAGACGCCTCTCAAAAACACCGCTGCGAAACCGCTGAGCCGCTTTGCGGCTATCGAGATGGTTCACGGCGGCGCCGGCAGCACGAAGTACGGCACCGAAAAACTGTTGTGGTCACCTGCAGCGGAAGGTCGTGAATTCGCCATCACGAAGATTCTCGAGCCCATGCAGCCGTATCGCGACTACATGACGGTGATCAGTCATACCGATTGCGGGCAGGCTGACGCCATCTCACCGCAGGAGGTCGGCGCCGACCACTTCCGCTCGAGTGCGGTTTATCTGACTGCCGCGCACGCCAAGCAGACCGAAGGCTCCGATATTTACAACGGCACGTCGGTCGATCAGATGTACGCGCAAAAGTTTGGGCAGGATACTCCGTTGCCGTCCATCCAGCTGTGCATCGAGAACCTCGATTCGTCAGGGACCTGCGGCTACAACTACAGCTGCGCATACATGGATACAATCAGCTGGTCGTCGCCCAAGACACCGCTGCCGATGACTCGCGATCCGAGACTTGCCTTCGAGGAATTGTTCGGTACCGGCGGCACGCCACAGGATCGGGCAACGCGAAACAAAATCAATCGCAGCATTCTCGATAGCATTTCGCACGACGTGGCCAGACTGCAGCGCAAGCTGGATCCTAAAGATCGCGGCCGTTTGAACGACTACTTGGAAAACATCCGTGAAATCGAACGCCGCATCCAAAAAATTGAGGAGTACAACGCATCGCGCGGGCCCGACAGAGAGTTGCCGGCCGCGCCAATCGGCGTGCCTGACTCGTGGGAAGAACACGTCAAACTCATGTACGAACTTCAGGTCCTGGCTTTTGCGGCACAGGTCACGCGCGTCTCAACCTTCAAGCTGAGCCGAGACACGAGTAACCGTACGTTTCCCGAAAGCGGTTGTTCGACACCGTGGCACACCGCCTCACATCATCAGGAAAAACCGGATTTGATCGAAGATAAAGCCAAGATCAACCGGTATCACCTAGCTGTCTTGACGCATTTCCTCGACAAGTTGAAGAACACACCCGACGGCGAGGGGAACTTGCTGGACAACACGCTGATCCTGTATGGAAGCCCGATGGGCGATGGCAACGTTCACGGTCACAAACGCGTCCCGATGTTGCTGGTGGGTCATGCCGCCGGCCGCGTAAAAGGCAATCTGCACCTTCGTGCGAAGGACGATACTCCGCACGCGAACATTCTCGCGACTATTGCTCAGACGCTTGGTCTCGATACCGACAAAATCGGGGACAGCACCGGCACATTTTCTATTTGAGGGAATCCATGTTTAAACGCGTCGTTGTTTGCTTAAGCGTTGCGCTGGTGTGGAGCATCAGCGCTGCGGCACTTCAAGCTGCCGACAGTCCATTGGCGGATGCAGCCATGCGTGGCGACCGCGATGCCGTGCGTTCATTGCTCAAGCAAAAGGTGGACGTGAATGCGCCGCAAGGTGATGGCACCACCGCGCTGCACTGGGCAGCCAATCGCGATGATGTCGAGATGGCGAAGTCGCTCATTGCCGCCGGCGCGGACATCAAGGCGAAGACTCGTCTGAACGGGATTACACCCCTGTGGATCGCGGCTCAGAACGGCAGCGCGGCGATCCTGAGTTTGATGTTGGATGCTAAAGCCGACGCCAATACCGCCAACACCAACGGCACCACGGTAGTGATGCTGGCCGCGGCATCCGGCAAGAGCGATGCGGTGAGACTGTTGCTGGATCGCGGCGCCGACGTTAACGCAAAGGACGTCACGAACGGTCAGACAGCGCTGATGTTCGCCGCGGCGTTGGGACGTGCCGATGTCGTCAAATTGCTGGCAAGTCGTGGCGCGGACACCAACGCGATCACGAAGGTAAGCCAGATCATCAGCATGAACGAACGCTACAAGAAGCTGACCGACGGTAAAGGAACTCGTGGAATCACCAGCGAGGCGGGTCGCAGCGATCCGACTTCGATGGGTGGCATGACCGCTCTGTTATTTGCAGCCCGTGAAGGTCACATGGAAGTCGTGCGTGAACTCGTGGCTGCAGGAGCCGATGTCAACAAGGTGAACGGCGCCGATCAAATGAGCGTGATGACATCCGCGATCATCAACGGGCATTTCGATATCGCCAAATTTGTTCTCGATCACGGCGGGAATCCGAAACTCGCATCGTCAACAGGCCTCGCGCCACTGTATGCCACTATCGATGCACAGTGGCCGGAACGCACCTGGTATCCGCCGCCAAGCATTACCGAGGAAAAGACGACTCATCTGGAATTGCTCAAGGCGTTGCTCGATCGCGACGCCGATCCGAACGCCAGACTCGGAAAGAAACCGTGGTACCGAAGCTTTCATGGCGACTGGATCAGTCCCGAAGGTGCGACCGCTTTCTGGCTTGCTGCCAAGGCGAACGACGTACCGGCAATGAAGATCTTGATCGCGGCGGGTGCCAATCCGAATATAACCACCGTCGCCGGCGCTTCACCGCTTCAGGCAGCTGCCGGGTTCGGGCTTGAACCTCAGGTCACGAACTTCGCGCCCGACGCGCGGCTTGCCTCGGTGAAATTCCTCGTCGAAGAATGCGGCGCGAATGTGAATGCCAAAGACGGTCAGGGGTATACACCACTGCATGGCGCGGCCTTAACGGCGAATCACGAACTCATCGCGTATCTCGTCGCCATGGGCGCCGATGTGAAGGCGCGCGCGACCAACGTTTTTGGCGGCGTCGGTGAGTCGGATACGGAAGTTCAGGGCGAGGTGGGTGACACAGTCGCCGACATGGCGAACGGTCCGAAACCGCACAACATGCAATATCCGGAAACCGTCAAATTGCTCGAAGGTCTCGGCTCACAGAATTCGAATTACTGCCGCTACTCCGCCTGCGTGATAAACACGCTCGCCACACCGAAGAAGAAAGAGAAATAGGGAACGGGAGAAACGTTCAATGTTCAACGTTCAATTGTCATTTGTCATTTAAGGTGCGCGCTTCGCGCGGTTTTATTTTCTTTATAAAGTAAATGCCCGCGCGAAGCGCGCACCTTAAATGACAAATGACAATTGAACGTTGAACATTGAACGTTTCCCACGTTTTTCTACGTCCTCAGAACTTGTATGTAACACCCCAGCCGTAGATCCGTGGCTGGAGGATTGTCGCCGGGCGAAGCGCCGTGATGCCGTCCGGTTGCAGGTAGTTCGAGTTCCCCGTAACCGTGCTTCTCCAACTCTGAACGGTGTTCGAGTTCAGCGAGTTGAAAAGCTCCCAGGTAAATTCCAAGGTTTGCTTGCTGTCGCCGAGTTGAAACTTCTTTCGAATGCTCTGATCCCAAACCGTGGGCGCCGGAAAGCGGCCCCAGTGAGGTTCTACCGAAATGTTCTGGGAGGAGCCTCGAATGTCGTCGACCTGGGCGCTGCGACCGTACCATTCGCCGCTCTGCGCGATAAAGCTGGACGCATATTGAACGCCGGCCAACTTAAAGCCGAACAGCAAAGGAATGTCCGGTAGCCCGTAAGAACCGCTCGTCTTAAACGACTGCCTCCAGACCACTGGGGCTGCGTAGGAATTGGTGATCACGTCGTTTGGATTGAGCGGATTCGTCGGGACAGAATGGCTCAGGTCGATGTCGTACGAGGTAACCAGTTGCCAGCGACTCGAATAGTTCTTGCTGAAGGTGAAGGTATAACCCGTGTAGGAGTCGTTGCCTTCATGTGCTTTCCGATCCGTCGCGGCATAGAGAACGTCAGTGATGTTACGCCAGGCGTTCGAACTCGGAATCGAGTAGTAATAGAGTCTTCCAAACGGATTGTTGTCGGCGTTGTAGTCCACACCGTTTCCGCACGGAAGAGTTTTGGCTCCAGGAGAAGTAAACGTCGATCCCGTACAGAAAAGACCGTCCCGGCCCGGGTCATCGGCGGATGTTACTTCGGAGTAGGCTGAGTACGGTAGACGCACGTTCACGGTTCGATTGTCATTGCGATCGAACTTGCGTTGAATGTTGACTCGAATCGAATAGTCCCGATTCAGGCCGATTTCGAGGCCCGCGGTAAATTCGCTGACGAAGGTCGGCCGCAGGTTCGGGTCAAAGTTGTAGGTTCTGCTGGCGAGCGTTTGACCGTTGACGATAGCCGTCTGGCCGCACGCGGCATTCAAGTTGATATCGTCGCCGGTACCCATGATGCCGTCCGGTCCGAAGCCTTTGGCCTTTGCGTCCCACGGAATAGTTCCGTCCCAATTGTTATAGGTGCACGACGTTGTAGCCATGGGATTCACGCTGCCGCTGTTTTCGCCGGGCCCCGGTTGACTGTTCACGCCCGATGTGACGCCGACATATCGGCCCCAGCTTCCTTTGATCGCGATTTTCCCATTGCCAAATACGTCGTACGCGAAAGACAACCGCGGCGACCAAAGTGTGTATACCGGGAAGTACGCCTTTTCACCGGGCCCCGTAATGTTGCCGTTCGCGTCGCGAGCCGGATTGAGAATGTAATTTGCTTTTTCGACGCGGAACTTTCGGGCCCATGGTCCGGTGCCGTCGTTCTCTTGCGTCGGCAACCAGGAAGTTGCCCAATCCCAGCGGAGGCCGACATTGAGCGTCAACTTCCGGCTCACGGTGATTTTGTCATTGCCGTAAGCCGATCTGTATTTCGCACCGTCCGCATGGTTGTTCGGATAGTCATAGACCGTGACGCGGTACGGGTTCTTGAAAAGTTCGCTGCAGATTTCGCCTTCCGGAAAGCATCTGTCGGTCGCCGTACTGCGATAGATGTATTGTTGGGAAAATGGGTATCCGAAATTGATGGTGTAGTCTTTATCCCACCAGCCCAGGTATCCGCCCTTCAACTCATGGGTCTTACCGAAGATCCTCGCAAACCGGCTCAGGTCTACGCTTTCCTGCCAACGTATCGGACGCTGGTAGTTGGAATTAAAACCGCCGTCCGTTGCGCCGCTCGTGTTGTCGTTGATGCGGACTCCAACGTTCTTCACACCGAGCCAGTCCATCGTCGGTATCCGCCGCATCTCAAGCTGGCCGTTAATTCGTTGCGCGACGTTTGGTCCCAGACCGTCATAGCCGGGACCGTCAAATCCGTACGTGTAAGCGGGCCACCAATAACCTCCACGTGTGATCTTGGCGGTCAACGACGTTTTGGAGTTGATGATGTTTGTGTACGTCAGCATCGGTCCCTGCGAATTATAGGTGTCCTGATTCTGCGTCGCCTCTTTCGGTCTGAGTGCGCCGCCATCGCGGAATGGTTGGGATTTCTTCGGAGTCGAGACGTATGCTTCGATTTTCTGGTTTTCCGTCAGCTGATACGTGATCTTTGCGGTCGG
>Ga0075421_100011024_pt1 | contig 11194 bp, 10 predicted proteins | sample SoiMetdeltSBSDD5_FD_75292 | JGI IMG/M metagenome (GOLD analysis project Ga0075421, IMG submission 75292) | Bulk soil microbial communities from a Populus tree surrounding site in Tennessee, USA - Soil MetaG P. deltoides SBSDD5 | ecosystem: Environmental > Terrestrial > Soil > Tree plantation...
CCGCTGGTCGGCGGTGAGCCGTGGAGCTCGGACGTCGCCGCGGACGCGATCCGCGACGTCGCCGGGGAGGGCGCCGGCCTCGTGGAGGCCGAGAACGGGCACGCCTTCGACCTGGCGCCGCTCCTCGTCGTCACCGACGGCGCCATCGCGCAGCTCGGTTACGACCGGCGGCGCTTTCGCGCCAACATCCTGATCGAGGGCGTCGACGGGGCCGCCGAGCAGGGTTGGATCGGCGGCCGGCTCCAGGTCGGCGAGGCGCTGCTGTTCGTCCGGGAGGGCTGCGAGCGCTGCGTGATCACGACCATCGACCCCGACACGACCGAGGTCGATCCCGAGGTCCTGCGCCGCACCCGTCTCGAGGCCGGCGGGATGATGGGCGTCTACTGCAGCGTGCTCCAGCCGGGCGTCGTCGCCGTCGACGATCCGGTGAAGATCGTTCGCTGACCGTCGCACCGCGGCGCGAACGGGCGCGGCGGGTCTGGCCGAATGTGCGAGGTCGCGACGCGGGGGTGAGACGATGGCGGCGAGCGACGAAAGGAGCAGCATGAGCGAGCGCGTCTTCGTAGGGGGAGCGATCGACGGAAGGCGCGGGCTGGGATGGCTGCCGGACTATCCCGACCTGCGCGACTACACGCGCGAGAGCGAGGAGATCGAACCGCTGCTGGCGAAGACCGCGGTCAAGAAGTCGAAGCGCAGGAAGGCCACGGCCAAGACGGATCTGCGCGAGTGGTGCGCGCCGATCGAGGACCAGGGTCAGATCGGCTCCTGCACCGCCCACGCCGGCGTTGGGATGCTCGAGTACTTCGAGCGCAAGCTGCACGGCAAGCACCTCGACGCGTCGCGCAGGTTCCTCTACAAGGTGACCCGCGCGCTGGGACAGTTCGAGGGCGACTCCGGCGCCTTCCTGCGCACGACGATCGGGGCGATGGTGCTTTTCGGGGTTCCTCCCGAGAGCTACTGGCCCTACTCGGAGGAGGAATTCGACGAGGAGCCGCCGACGTTCTGCTACGCGTTCGCTCAGAACTACCAGGCGGTCAAGTACTACCGGCTCGATCCTCCCGGAACGGAGCGGGATGAGCTGCTGGACTCGATCAAGTCGCATCTCGGCTCGCAGCTGCCCTCGATGTTCGGCTTCACCGTCTACGCGTCGATCGACGAGGCCGGCGAAGACGGGAAGATCCCCTTCCCGGTCAAGGGCGACAAGGTCGCGGGCGGCCACGCCGTGATGGCGGTCGGCTACGACGACGCGCTCGAGATCCCCAACCGCGAAGGCAAGACCAAGGGAGCGATCCTGATCCGCAACTCCTGGGGCAAGGGCTGGGGCGAGAAGGGCTACGGCTGGCTGCCGTACGACTACGTCACGGAGGGCCTCGCCGACGACTGGTGGGTGCTGATCGACAGCGAGTGGGTGGATACGGGCGAGTTCGAGACGTAGCCCTAGGCCGTCGCCAGTTTTCGCTGGCCGCTGAGCAGCTGCAGGGCGACCAGAGTCAGGCCGACGATGAACAGGCACTGGACGCCGATCCCGAACGCCTCCTCGAAGGCGGAGTCCGGGCTCCAGTCGACGGCGTTCCAGCCGAGCCGCACCACGGCGCCGACGGCGAGCCCGGCGAGAAAGCCGGCCGCGACGCTTCTCGGGAGCCAGAGGTATCCGAGCAGCGCGCCGATGAGCGCCCCGCTGATCGCGAAGCCGCCGATCGAGATCGCCCGGATCGTCTCGTTCGACAGCTCGGGCTCCGCCAGGTACTGAGGTAGGGCGACCATCATCCCGCCGATCGCCCCGGCAAGCGCCCCCACGCCGAGGCCGAGCAGGACCCGGGCGAACAGGCGCCTCGACTCCCCGCGGATGAAGCTGAGCCAGGCCGCCAGCGCGGCTCCGAGAACGGCCCAGGTCACGGTCCGCCTGAGAACCGCGGCCGCGATCTCGCCCGCCTCCGTGGTTGCCTCGGCGGGATCGATCGGTTCGGCGATCCAGCGCGCCACCAGCGCGGCCAGGCCGGCGATCAGCATGCCGTCGATGAACAGACGGGCGGTGGACGGCAACCGTGCGGCTGACTGAGCGACGGTCGGCCGCGGCGCGGGGGGCTGCGAGGCGCCCGGCTCGGCCCCGGGTGTGCCCCCCTCGGGGATAGCGTGGACCGCCGTCGCATCAGCGAGCAGATCGTCCAGCGTGGCGTTCAGCCGCCCGACGTCATAGCGCCAGCGCATGTCGCTGAGCTCGAGCGCGTTGCGATGGGCGAGCGGCCGAAGGCCCTCCGGGAGGTCGTCCGGATCGGGCATCTGAGCGCCGCCCACCAGCACGGGGATCACGGTCACCTCGTCGCGACGGAGCGCGGTCTCGACCTCGAGCCTGACGAAGTCGTCCGGGTCCGCGAGGCGCGGCCTGCCGTCGGTGTCGGTGACCTCCGCCCATCGCGGGCCCATGATCACCAGCAACACGTGGCACTCGCCGATCGCGTCCTTGATCCGCCGCACGAAGTCGATCCCGGGCGCCAGGTCCACGTCGACGAAGACATGCGGCTCGCCGAAGCGCGCCACCATCGCGTCATAGAGTCGCCCGGCGTGTCCGGCCGTGTCCTCGCGGCGGTAGCTGATGAACAGCTGTGGCGATACGGTGCTCAATGTCCGTCACCGCCCCGCGTCGGCCGGGAAGTCCTTCGGCGGGGCGGAACCATCGTTCGGCAGGGGGGGACTATCGGGCACGTCGGTGACGACACCCCGGGATGGTCTAACGCCGCCGACGCGCGATGTCAAGCGCGACGCCGGCTTATGTCGCCTGGATCCGCGAAATCAGGCGGTGGCGTAGCGCTGGGCCGCCCGCATACGCCGCTTCGCCGCCTCGACCTCACGGTCCTTCGGCGGCGCCGAGGTGACCAGGCTGTCGAGGAGCTTCGAGGTCGCCGCGGCGATCTCGTCGACGGCGCGATCGAAGGCCTCGGTGTTCGCCTGCGAGGGCTTCGTCGAGCCGCTCACCTTGCGCACGTACTGCAGCGACGCGGCCTGGACCTCCTCCTCGGTCGCCGGCGGCGCGAAATTGTGAAGCGTACGGATGTTTCTGCACATGCCTTGAGCGTAGCCGGAGTCGATGTAGGGTGGGGCGCGATGGCGCTGTTGCTCCTGGAGGCGATCGGACCCGAGGGTGAGCGGCTGGCGCTCGAGGCCGGGCGGTTGACCGAGATCCCGGTGGGCTTCGACTCCGAGTTCAACACCGCCACCTTCGACTCGGACGAGCTCGACGCGGCCGAGCTCGAGGGGGTCGTGTTCGACGCGCTCGGCGGGATCGACCCCGACTGGCGCTCGCACCTGCGCGTGGCCGATTAGCGGCGCAGGCGGGCGGGCAGCGTCTTGAGCTGGTTGATGAAGGGCGACTCGGCGTACTCCGGCCGGCCCGCGAGCTCGATCTGCGGAAAGCGCGCCAGCGTCTCCTCGAACAGGACTCTCAGCTCGAGCCGCGCGAGTGCGGTGCCGAGGCAGAAATGCCGGCCGCCGGCCCCGAACGCCTGGTGCTCGGGGTTGCGGGTGACGTCGAAGCGGTCGGGATCGCTGTAGCGCGACGCGTCGCGGTTCGAGGACACGTACCACATCACGACCTTCTCGCCCTCCCGGATCGTCTGCCCGTTCAGCTCGGTGTCGCAGGTGGCGGTGCGCCGGAAGTGGGCGAAGGCCGGGAACATCCGCAGCGACTCCTCGACCGCGCCCGGAATGAGCGACGGATCGTCGAGCAGCAGCTGCTTCTGGTCGGGGTGCTCGAGCAGCGCCCGCATGCCGCTGGCGTAGGTGGCCTTGGTGCTGTCGTTACCCGCGGCGACCAGCAGGAAGAAGCCCATGACGATCTCGTGTTCGGCCAGCCGCTCGCCGTCGATCTCGGCGTGGACGAGCACGCTGGTGAGGTCGTCGGTCGGCCGCTCGCGCCGCTCTGCGATCAGCCGCCCGCAGCGCTCGAAGATCTCGGGCACGTCGCGCTTCATCACCGTCTCGACGCCCTCGGGATTGAGGTCGGGATCACCGGCGCCCAGGGTCGTGTTCATCAGCCGCGCCCAGATCTCGTCGTCCTCCGGCGGGATCCCCATGAAGCTGCCGATCACGCGGGACACCACGGGCTGCGCCACCTCGGTGACCAGATCGCAGGTCTCGCGACCGTCGAGCCGATCGAGGACCTGGGTGGTGATCGCGCGGATCTCGTCCTCGTGCTCGGCGATCCGCTTCGGCGTGAACCCCCGCTGGAACAGCGCCTTCAGGCGGTCGTGCTTCGGCGGGTCCATGCCGATGAACATCGCCTGGATGAGCTCGAGCGGCATGATCGCATCGGTGAGCGCGGTCACGCCGCCGGCCGACGAGTAGGTCCTCCAGTCGTGGCTGACCTCGTGCACGTCGTCCGCCCTGGTGACCGACCAGTACCCCGCCTCCTGCGGGTACTCGGTGATCCGCGGCGTCCAGTGCACCGGGCACTCGCCCCGCATGCGCCCGAAGAGCTCGTGCGGCGGGCCGTCCTCCCATTGCTCGCGCTCGGTCACGAGCACGTCCTCGAGCGGTGTTTGGTCGTTGGTCACGATCGGCCTGGTAGTCGAAAGCGGTGGCGCCGACTCTAGCCGAGCGCGCGGGTAGCGACCTTGATCCCGCGCCCGGTCTGAGACAATCGGCCGCCACGACGCCGATGGCCACCGAGGAGAAGGTCACCTACTGCCGGATCTGCGAGCCGCTGTGCGGCATGGTGGCGACCGTCGAGGACGGGCGCCTGACGAAGGTCAGGCCCGATCCCGAGCACCCGCTGTCGCGCGGCTTCGCCTGCCCCAAGGGGATCGCCATGGCCGAGGTCCAGAACGATCCCGACCGGGTCGTGCACCCGCTTCGCCGCCGCGAGGACGGCTCGTTCGAGCGCGTCACATGGCCCGAGGCCCTGGATGAGATCGGAGCTCGCCTCGGCCGCATCCGCGACCGCCACGGCGGTGACGCGGTCGGCTGGTACATGGGCAATCCGGGTGCCTTCTCGTACTCGCATCCGCTCTGGGTAAAGGGCTTTCTCGACGCGCTCGGCTCCCCCCACTCCTACACCGCCTCGTCCCAGGACGTCTCCAACCGCTTCGCGGCCAGCTCCTTCCTCTACGGCTCCCCCTTCATCGTCCCGATCCCCGACCTCGCCCGCACCGACTTCCTGCTCATGGTCGGCGCCAACCCGCTGGTCTCCCACGGCAGCGTGCTCAGCGCTCCGCGGGTCAAGGACCAGCTGCACGCGATCACCGCCCGGGGCGGCCGCGTCGTCGTCGTCGACCCGCGGCGATCGGAGACCGCCGCCGCCTTCGAGCACCTCGCGGTTCATCCCGACTCCGATGCCTGGCTGCTGCTCTCGCTGCTTCAGGTGATCTTCGCCTCGGGGCTCGAGGACGACGAGGCGATCCGAACGCAGGCGACCGGGATCGGCGGGCTGCGCGAGCTGTGCGCCGAGCACGCCCCCGAGCGCACCGAACCGCGCACCGGCGTGCCCGCGAGCGAGGTCCGCCGGCTCGCCCAGGACCTCGCCGGGGCCGAGCGGGCGGCGGTGTACGGGCGCACCGGCTCCTGCCTCGGGCGCAACGGAACGCTGGTCGCCTTCCTGCTCGACGCCCTCAACGTCGTCACCGGCAACCTCGACCGCGAGGGCGGCGCCATGTTCGGCGATCCGCCGATCGACTTCGGCCGGGTGGTCGAGATGGTCGGGCTCGGCACCTACGGCAAGGTGCGCTCGCGGGTCGGCGATCTGCCCGAGGTGCTCGGCTCGCTGCCGGCCTCGGTGATGGCGAAGGAGATCACGACCCCGGGCAAGGGACAGATCAGGGCGATGTTCTTCTCAGCCGGCAACCCGGTGCTCTCGGTGCCCAACGGCGACGAGCTGGAGGCCGCGATCGCCGAGCTCGAGCTCTCGGTGGCGATCGATCTCTACGTCACCGACACCTCTCGCCATTGCGACTTCGTGCTCCCGGCGACGACCATGTACGAGCGCGAGGACTTCCCGCTCCCGTTCCTCGCCCTCTTTACGACGCCGTTCGTCCAGATGACCGAGCCGGTGGTCCAGCCGCGGGGCGAGGCGCGCCAGGAATGGGAGGTGATCGAGGCGATCGCCGGGCGGATCGGCGTCGTGCCGTCGAGCTCGTGGCCGTTGCGCCAGCTCGGGCGGTTCGGCATCAAGCTCTCGCCGCGGCGGCTGATCGACCTGCTGCTTCGCACCGGGCCCAAGGGCGACCTCTTCGGCCTGCGACGGGGCGGGCTCAGCATCTCCGAGCTGGAGCGAAACCCGCACGGGATAGTGCTGGCCGAGCACCTGGCGCCCGACGTCCTCGGCAGGCAGATCCGCAACGAGACGAAGCGCGTCCGGCTCGACCCTCCGGAGATCGCGGAGGAGGCGAGGCGGCTTGTGAGCCAGAACGGCGACTATCCGGACTTCCCCCTGCGGCTGATCGGCCTGCGCGAGCTGCGCTCACACAACTCCTGGATGCACAACTCCGAGCTGCTGATGCGGGGCGGTCGAAGCCATGCTGCGCGAGTGCATCCGGACGACGCCGAGGCCTGCGCGATCGAGGACGGGGCCGGCTGCCGGATCACGTCCGCGCACGGCTCGATCGAGCTCCCCGCGCGCGTCACTGACGAGGTCAAGCGGGGGACGATCGCGGTCCCGCACGGGTGGGGCCACCGAGGAGGCTGGCGGCTCGCCGCCGCGGCGGGCGGCGCCAACGTCAACCTGCTCAGCTCCTCCGACCCCGAGGACCTCGAGCGGCTCGCCGGAATGGCGTTCTTGAACGGCATCCCGGTCCGGCTCGAGCCGGTCGGCTCGCGGCGCGTGGACGAACCGGCGACCGCCGTCGAGGCGCCCGCCTGACGCCGATCAGGCGCGAGCGGTCAAGCCGACGACGACGTGGACCGTCAGCTCCGCGGGCGTCTCGCCGCCCTCGACGAGCGCGGCGACCTCGGCCAGCATCCGGGCGCGGTCATCGTCGGGCAGCCCGGCGACCCAGCTCATCGACGCGACGTAGTCGACGATTCGCCCGGGATCGGCGGGCTGGGAGCCGCTGACGCGGATCTCCCATGGCTCCCCCCAGCCCCCGGCCGATCGCGCCGCGTCCTGCCACGGCGGCCCGTCGAAGAACGGATGCTCCGGGCGCCCGCTCTCGATCAGCGTCCCCAGCTCATGCGCCCACGAGGCGCCGCTCCAATCCGGAAGGGAGGTGAGCACGGCCAGGCCGCCTCCCTGGACGAGAACGCGCCGGATCTCGGGCAGCGCCCGCCCGGAGTCGAACCAGTGGAACCCGTCGGCAACGGTCACCGCGGCGACCGACCCGTCGGCGAGGGGGATCGCCTCGGCCACACCCTCGCGCACGCGGTCGGCTCCGATCGCCGCGGCCAGGCGCTCGCGGAGCGCGGGTTGTGGCTCGACGGCGACCACGTCGAGGCCCGCGGCGAGCAGCGCGCGGCTCAGCTTCCCCGTTCCGGCGGCGAGGTCGAGCACCGGCGCTCCGGGCGCGAGCCGAAGCTCCGCGGCGAGCGCTCCGACCACGGCCGGCGCGTATTCGGGCCGACCGCGTTCGTAGGCGTCCGCGACCGAGGCGAACTGCGCGGCGAGCGGATGCAGGGCCACGCCCGATCAGATGGTTGATTCCACGGGCTCGTGCGCGCGGGGGGGCGCGGAACCGAGCTGGGCGTGGCCGGCGGGCGAAGCCCATGCCGGTGGGCATGGGCGAGTCCCGACGGACACGATCCAGCGACGGTATCCGTGCGTCATCCGTGCGTGCGATGTCGTGGAATCACCCATCTAGGCCGCGCTCGCCCGGGAGCTGGGCTCCGGTTCGCTTCGCCCGAGGAGTCGCTCGGCTGCCGCCAGGTCCTCAGGCGAGTTGACGTTGAAGACGATCCGCGCCGGGTCGCCAAAGCGGGCGATCTCGCGCTCGCTGACCACATGGGGATCGAGCGCCGCCACAGCCTCACGCATCGCGGCGCCGTCGGCGAGCGCGGCGGCAAGCGCCGCCGACGCCTCCGGCGCGTAGCGCCCGAGCAGCGGCTCCAGGCGCCCCCCGACCTCGCACACCGCGAGCGGCGCCTCGATCTCGGCGAACCATCGCAGGAACTTCGCCGGCACGAGGGGCATGTCGCAGGCGATTGCGATCACACCACGCCCGGCGCTCGCCCGCAGCGCCGTCAGCAGCCCGGTGAGCGGGTGGCGCGGCTCGCTCGGCTCGCTCAGCACCCGGCAGTCGAGCGGCGGCAGCGGCGAGTCCGGCTTCGCGACCACGATCGGCTCGAGCCCCGCCGAGCCGACCGTGGAGACCACCCGGGCGACGAGCGGCCTGCCGGCGAGCTCGACGACGGCCTTGGGCTCGCCCATTCGACGGCTCAGCCCACCGGCAAGGACCGCGCCGACCATCACGGGTCGCTTCACCTCCCCAGTGTTTCATCGAAGTACCCTCCGGCGGTCCAATGGCGGCGAAACTGACCGAGATCGAGGAGGCCAGGCGGCTGGTTCTCGACCGGGTCGTGCCCCTCGAAGCCGAGCCGGTGGCTCTGAAGGACGCGCTCGGCCGGGTGCTGGCGGAGCCGGTGACGAGCGCCGACGCCGTGCCGGGGTTCGACAACTCGGCGATGGACGGGTACGCGGTGCGCGCGGCCGACACCGCGGGCGCGGACGGCGGAGCGCGTCTGCCGGTGGTCGACGAGTCGCGGGCGGGGCACCCGGCGCAGCGTCGGCTGGCCGAGGGGGAGGCGGTCGCGATCTCCACCGGGGCGATGGTGCCCGAGGGCGCCGACGCGGTCGTCCGGGTAGAGGACACGGACGCCGGGTCGCAGGAGGTCGAGATCCGTGTCGAGGTGGAGGCCGGTCGCGACATCAGGCGCGCCGGCGAGGACATCGCCGCCGGCGAGGCGGTGCTGGGGGCGGGGGACGAGATCGGCCCCGCGGAGGCGGGCGTGCTGGTCTCGGTGGGCCGGGGCGAGGTGGCCTGCGCGCGGCGCCCCCGAGTCAACCTCCTCACCACCGGCGACGAGCTCCAGGAGCCCGGCGAGCCTCTGCGTCCCGGCGCGATCCGCAATTCCAACGCGTACTCGGTCTCCGGCCTGATCAGGCGCTCCGGCGCCGTCCTCGGCACGGTCGAGATGGTTCCCGACGACCGTGACGCGACCGCGGACGCGCTCGCGCGGGCGCTCACCGGAGACGTCGTGGTGATCTCCGGCGGCGTCTCGGTCGGCCCTCACGACCACGTCCGCCCCACCCTCGGGGCGCTCGGCGCCGAGGAGGTCTTCTGGGGCGTCGCGCTGCGACCGGGCAAGCCGACCTGGTTCGGCGTCGCACCGTCGGGCTGCCTGGTCTTCGGACTCCCGGGCAATCCGGTCTCGGCGATGGTCACCTTCCTGCTGTTCGTCCGGCCCGCGATCAGGGCAATGCTCGGCGCGAGCCCGACGCAGGCCGACAGGGCGGCCGCGGTCCTCGATTCGGACTACCCGAAGCAGCCGGGTCGCGCCCACGTCGTGCGCTGCCGCCTCGAGCTGCGTGACGACGGCTGGCACGCGACGCCCACCAAGGACCAGGGCTCGCACGTGCTCACCTCGATGCTCGGCGCCGACGCGCTGGCGATCATCCCGACGACGTCCGGAACCGTGCGGGCGGGCGAGCGGGTGGAGATCGAGCTGCTCGGCTGACCCGCCTAGCCGCGCCGATCTACGATCCCGAGAATGGAGATCGAGCTGCGGCTGTTCGCGATCTTCCGGGAGCGGGCCGGACGCGAGCGGCTGGAGCTGGAGCTGCCGGAGGGGGCGACGGTCGCCGACGCGCTTGCGGCGGCGGCCGAGCAGCCGGGCCTCGGGGAGATCCTCGCCGCGATGCCCGTGCGCGCGGCGCTCAATCGCGAGTACGTCGACGACGACGCCCCGATCTCGGCCGGCGACGAGCTGGCGCTGATCCCGCCGGTGAGCGGCGGCGCGGCAACGGGCATTCACGCCCGCGTCACCCCCGAGGCGCTGTCGGTCGAGGGGCTCGCGACGGCGGTGGGGCGGCCGGGCGCCGGCGCCACGGTGGTGTTCTGCGGCACCACGCGCGAGGTCGACCGGCTCGAGTACGAGGCCTACGCCGAGATGGCGACGGAGCGGATCGAGACGATCCTCGCGGACTGCATCGCCCGCCACGGGCTGGAGGCCGCGGCCGCCGAGCACCGCACCGGGTCGGTGCCGCTGGGCGAGCCGAGCGTCGTCGTCGCCGTCTCCGCCGCTCACCGCGGCGAGGCGTTCGCAGGCGCTCGCGAGGCAATCGACCGGATCAAGGCCGAGGCGCCGATCTGGAAGCAGGAGATCGAGGATGGGGACAAAGGCGAATCCCGGCGCTGGGTCGAGGGCTCCAAGCCGCCGGCCGGCGCGGGCCCGGACCCGTCGGCGCGGCTCACGCACCTCGATGACGCCGGGAAGGCGCGCATGGTCGACGTCGGAGCGAAACCGGAGACCGCTCGGCGCGCGCGCGCCGAGGCACGGCTGCGGATGTCGAGACCGACCGCAGAGGCGGTCGCCCGCGGCGACGCGCCGAAGGGCGACGTGCTCGGGGCCGCCCGGCTCGCGGGGATCGGCGCGGCGAAGCGCACCTGGGAGCTGATCCCGCTCGCCCACCCGCTGGCGCTCGACTTCGTCGACGTCGACGGCCGCGTTGACGCCGCGGCCGGGCTGGTGGTGCTCAACGCCGAGGCGGGGACCACGGGGCGGACCGGGGTCGAGATGGAGGCGATGACCGCATGCGCGGTGGCCGCGCTGACCGTCTACGACATGGTCAAGGGGCTCGAGCGAGGTGTCTCGATCGAGGCGATCGAGCTGGTCGCCAAGAGCGGCGGGCGCACCGGCGACTGGAAGCGCGAGCCGTGAGCCGGGGGGCGCGCGAGCCGGGGGAGCTCGGCGCCGCCGTGCTGACGATCTCGACGTCGAGGGCGCGCGGCGACGGCGAGGATCTGGGCGGCCCGGCACTGGCCGCGTTCGCCGAGCGGCTCGGCGTGACGGTGGTCGGCACGGAGGTGATCCCTGACGAGCGCGAGCTGATCGAAGGCCGCCTGCGGTGGTGGTGCGACGAGGGCGGCTGCGAGCTGGTGCTGACGACGGGCGGCACAGGATTCGCCCCCGACGACGTGACCCCGGAGGCGACCCGGGCGGTAATCGAGCGCGAGGCGCCGGGGATCGGCGAGGCGATGCGCGCCGCGTCGCG
>Ga0075421_100011025_pt1 | contig 11191 bp, 11 predicted proteins | sample SoiMetdeltSBSDD5_FD_75292 | JGI IMG/M metagenome (GOLD analysis project Ga0075421, IMG submission 75292) | Bulk soil microbial communities from a Populus tree surrounding site in Tennessee, USA - Soil MetaG P. deltoides SBSDD5 | ecosystem: Environmental > Terrestrial > Soil > Tree plantation...
CTATGGCGTCGCGTGCAGCGCCATCCAGACGGCGTAGTCATCGCAGATGCCGCCGCGGTAGCACTGCCCACTGCCCGGTTGAGTTGGGTCAGCCAACTCGGTGCCGGCCGTGCCAAGCGCGGCCGCAGGACGAACACTCGTTGTGCTGATGTCGGAGGCCGCGGTGGCGCGAGATTTCAGGGAATTTCCGCTTACGCCCGTGGCGACGGCTGCCACCAGCAGCGCACCGGTCAAAACAAGTGCAGGAAATATCTTCATGACAGTCTCCCTGTGAAAATCGGTGGATCGCCGACCGGGAGATGATCGCGACGCCAGCAGACTGCCGCCATCGCCTAAGTTTTCCGCCTATTGCAGGTTGTTTCCGGGCAAGCGCGCCCGAGGTCCGGTGTTGGCCTGGGCAATCCAGCGGCCGCCCTTGGCTGACGGCGCGCCGTGGTGCAGGCCATCACGCGCAAGCCTGGCCTGCGCACCCAAGCAATGCCTCTATGCAGTCAATCGCGCTGCAATGTCGGCCAGGCCCAGCCGCCGCCAAGCCCTGTCAGCCGGCCGCACCCCTCCCTCGCCCGATCACCAGTTGTAGCGAAGGCCGGCATTGACGCTATGCCCCTCGATATTCTGGCCTGTGCGGTAGTCGTAGCGGCCGTAGCCCAACCAACCGGAGTTACCGAACACTATCGCGGTGCCGGCGCCGTATTGCGCGAAGGTGCCCATGCGCGAGGTCGAGGTGCTCGCTTCCGTAATGGCAAGACTACGCCAATCATTCTCGCCGCTTCCGTCCACGAGCTTGCATTGCGTTCCCTGCGTGGATCCGCAGTTGGTGGTCACCTCAACGCCAGGAAATGGCACACTGGCGGTCGCTGTCGCATTATTGGAGAACTCGCGAAAAACCGTCCCTGCAACGAACGGCTGCCAGGTCACTTCTCCAGTGGTGAGCGTGGTTCCGACCCGCAAAGTGGCGCGACCAAGGGTACTTTCGATGTCGTCAACTTTGACGGTGCCTGCATTTTTACCCGAAAAGAATGCACCACCCGGGCTCTGGATATCATCGACCCGGACACGCGACCACAAACCGCCGCCGGAGGGCTCGATGAACCAATTCCATGGCAATTGGATCTTGTAGCCGAGGTTCACAGCCGTCGAGAAACCATAGGCATTGTGCGCGTGGTTCGATAGGCCATTGAGAGGGTCGTTGAACGTCATCAAGTAAAAGTCTTGCCGGATCAGCGCATCGGCAAAGAAATTACCGTTCGTGAACGTCGCGTACAGGCCAACGAAAGGCACCTTTGTATCGGCAGCGAAACTCCCCGCTGGAGATGTGATCAGTGTCGTGAGGGGGCCCTCATCGATGTACTCTACGGTCTTTGTGTAGCTGTTCGCCGCTCGGGTGTCTTTTGTCTTCGAATCGAAATAGCCGGCGGTCACACCGAGGTGAAAATTTGCACCCTCCCCGCCAGCGTTGAGTCTGGCAAAATCGAAACCGAACTGATAGCCGAAATAGTCCTCGCTGACCTTGCTGGTGCAGGTGCCTCTGCCTGCACCGATGCTCGGATCAACGACCATAGCGGGGAAACCCGGGTTACCCTGGCCGTTCAACAAGATTGTAGCAGTGGCATTTTCAATCTTAACGGTCGTCGTGGATTGGTTCTCGACCGTGCCCGTAACAGTGCGACCCCACACGCCACCACCAAGTTGATCGGCTTGAGCGCCTGCGCGCGCGCTCACAAAGGAAGAAGACGGTGAGAGGAACGCCGTATTGACGCTGTTCATCGTGGTCATGAGGGCGTTGATCGAGGAACCCACCCCAAGCGGGATCGCGTGCTGCAGCGAGGTCGGAGGAATCGGAGGGTTCTTGGTCGGGTCTTGAAAGTAGAATCTGAAGGTGTCCGAGCACTGCGCGAACGCGCCAGATGGTGAGGAGACCACCGCCAGGACCCAGCCCGCCAGAGCAAATGCCCTGCGCGAGCCACGACGAAATCCTACCCGCATATACCGTACTCCACGCAACACACGTACGCGGAGGAGTTAAGCAGACCGCCTTTTCTCAGGGAACGCCGAGCCCAGGCGCAGCATCATCCGATCCGCCCTGTGTGATATATTTGCTCCATGGCTATGATGTGATGAGTGTTCAGATCATGCGCCAACCGATTGAGAGTTTTCTATTCTCGTGCTACCCGAGTGGATGGATTGGGCATGATGCAAATGATGCAAACTGAACGCTGATTTTGCGTTCTCGCGTGGCATTGCTCGAACGACGGGGTGATGGCATGGCTGGCTGGCACTATGGGGTGGTTGCGCTGGTAGTTGCGACGGCAGTGGCGTGCGCCGTCCCTGCAAGATCCGAGGCGCAAGAGGGCAAGCGCATCGCACTGGTGATCGGCAATTCGGCCTATCAAAACCTGAGCGGGCTGACCAATCCCAACCATGACGCAACCGACATCGCGGCCAAGTTGAAAACTTTGAAGTTCGAGGTGCTGCTGGGTACCGATGCCACCCACGCCAAGATGGCGGCGCTGCTCGAAGAGTTCAAAGCCAAGGTGACGCGCGAGCACGTCGCGCTTGTCTTTTACGCCGGCCACGGCGTCACCGTGAACCGCGAGAGCTTTTTGCTCCCGGTCGATACGCCGGACGCCATCGAGGTCGACGACAAGGGCGAGCTGCGCGGCGACGCCGCCAACCGGGCCATGCTCAGCATGGCATCGGTGCTGGCACCGCTGGAGGCATCCAAGATTGGCATCGTGTTCCTCGACGCCTGCCGGAACAGCGCGACCGACGTCGGCCTCGGCATGACCGTACGCATGGTTTCGCTCGGACAACAGACCCGCAGCGTGCCGGTGATCCGCGGCACCGGCTCCATGGAGGTCAAGCCCAGTCCGTACTCAGCCGGCGTGTTCCGTGCTTATGCCACGCAGCTCAACAATGTCGCCTCCGACGGCGCGGGCCGCAATAGCCCATTCACGAAGGCACTGCTCAGGCATATCGGTACCAGGGGCATCATTATCCAGGAGCTCATGATCCGCGTGCGCAAATCGGTGATGGAAGAGACCAACAACCAGCAGATCCCCTGGGAGGAAGCGGCCCTCAACGAGAGCTTCTCGTTCCTGCCCGACGCCGGCACGCGCACGCCGGTATCGCGTCCGTCGACCGGCGGTGGGCAGGCGGCTCCCAAGCAGCCGGTTGCCCGCAAGGCAGGCAATGGCACGCCGAATGTGGGCGTTGGAACGGGGTTTTGACGAAGCGCGCGTGACCGGCTTTGAGGTGGCGCGGGCCTGATCTGTCGCCTGCACCACCTATCGAGGTGAGACGAGATTGTTGGTCGTGGCGATGGCTGTGCGTGGCTCCGCCTGCCGCGGCCGAAATACCGGTTCTGTGCCTGATCGAGACCGCAGCGGTCTTCGCAACCAGGGTCTGATCAACGGTCTGAAGGGCCATCAAAAGCCGATGCCAATTATCAGCATCGGCCGCGGGTCGGATTTGTTGCGCGCCTTGCGCACATGGCGTGGCGAGGAACCGCACCAAGCCCCATACATGCGCGCCCAGCACCAGGCAGCACCTGCGGTCCGGGCAAGCCGCGCGTTGGGCCGCTGCTCCGGGGCCTCGACCGAAGCGCCTGCCACGCCGTCCGCGGACAAAAGAGTCATGCCCGCCAGCACGGCCAATACACGGCAATACGACGCTCCGGACTGTCTCATATCCTATTGTCCAAGGTTCGCCGTGCTCCGCCTATGCGGCGCGCGCCAGCCTGAGCGTGATGATGTTGCTTGGGGCTGGCGCTGCCCGAGCCGGCTTGCGAGGCGTCCGACGCCAAGCCGCAACGCCCAGAATGGTCGCGCACGCTGCAGCATTGACCAAGAACATCATGGCCATAGCCCAATCGTGCCTGTTCACCAGCGCGTAGGCCGCCGTCGTGACATGCGAGACCAGGAACAGGCTCCAGGTCGTATATGAGAGGGCCTTGGCGCCATTGTCGTCGGTCGCCGCTTTCCAAATCTGGGGGAAATAGGCCAGCACGCGAATGCTGTTGCACACCGTAAAGGCCATCAGCGTTACGTCTGCGAGTTCCATCGTGTCCCCCCGTGTCGGAGCCGTTTTTGGCTACGACCAGAGATAGGACCGTGGGCCGCCAGAGCCCATCACCCAGCTTTTCCGCCTTTTGCCGGGTATTTCCTGGCATGAGCAACTGTCCGATCGCTATCCTTACAGGAAGCATCACCTTGCCGGCATTGCGTCGACGCGACGGGCGAGCGAGTTGTCGATAAGCACATCATCCGGCAAATTATCCGGGATCTGGAAGAACGCCCTGGCACCCTTCATTCCTGCGTCCGTAATCGCCATGGCAGTTGCGAAGTACGGGCGCATGTTGTTCCACTGCAGCTCCGCCAATTTCGGGTCCGTCGCTCCGCCGAAGGCCTTGGCTGTCATCTGCGCGAAGAAGGCATCTCGTGCCGTTGTGGTGTCGTCTTTCATCAATCGGGTGGCCTTGGCGATGGCGCGGGTCAACCGTTCGATGCGATCAGGCTTCTCCTGTAGGTAGGCGGCGCGGGCGAAATACATGATGTACTCGATCGACTTGATTTCCGGGATGTCGGTTGCCGAGTCGATCAGGATCTCGCCATAGCCCTCGAGCATGGCCGTCTCCGGCTCGGGTGCGTAACCGACCAAGGCATCGACGCGCTTGGCCTTCAAGGCTGCGAGCCGGCCGGGTGTAGAGGAGATATTGATCAGCGCCGCATCGCGATCGCCGAATCCGCCCCGGCGCAGCAACTCGCGCACGAAGTCTCCGGCCGAACCGCCGATGTCGTTGACCGCGATCGTCTTGCCGCGCAGGCTGGCGATGCGGGCTGTGAGGGGGCCATCCGGCTTGACACCGACTTCATCCATGAAACCCTTGCGCACCACCAGGAAGTTTGGGAATCCCTTGAGGGAGCTGCCAAACGCTTTCAGGTCCTGCCCCTTGGCGACGCCTTGCGAAATGTTGCGAATGCCAGCCCCGCCGATTTCAGCGCTGCCGCCGACCACGCTGGCGATGACATTGGAGCCCGAGCCAACATCCACCACGGTCACGTCGAGGCCATTGTCTTCGAAGTAGCGCATTTGCTTGGCCACGTACGCCGAAGCAAAGAACAGCGAGGTGGAGCTGACGGCGATGCGGACCTGTTCGGCAGCCAGCGCTGCCTGGCTGCCGATACTGCTGATCAGCGCAACGACCAGCCACACAACTCTTGCCTTCAACATGACTTGTCTCCATCACCGTCCTAAAGTTTCCAGCGCGATCTGTCCGCTGCGACGCCAGCCAGGTAGGTTGCCAGCAATGACAGCAGCAGGAGAGCCAGCATGGCCGCAAACATGCCGGCCGAGTTCATGACGGACGCGCTGCCTTTGACGAGGTAGCCAAGGCCTGATGTGGAGGCGATCACCTCCGTGCTCACGGCGGCGACGAACGCATAGGGCAGCGCCAGACGCATAGCGATGGTGATCCAGCCGAAACTGGCGGGCAGATAGAGGATGGTGATGCGCTGCAGTGGCGAAGCACCAGCCAGTACCAGCGTATTGGTCAACGCCGCCGGGATGCCGCGCACGCCGTTGCAGGTCGCAAAAAAGAAAAAGAAGAACACCACCAGTGCAGTGAAGACGATGTGCTGCAGCGCGCCAATGCCCATCCATAAGATGAACAGCGGCACGAGGGTTATCTTCGGCAACGCGAACAGGGCGTCGATGGGGCCGAGCATCAGGCGAGCGCTGGTCGGCGAGAGGCCCGCCAGAACTCCCACAGCGATCCCCACGCCGCCGCCGATCAGCATGCCGGCGGCAACCGTCTGCAGCGTGGCAAGCGCGCTGCTCGGCAAAGTACCGTTGATCAGCCAGGCGACGGTCTGCAGGTAGATCGCCGAAGGCCGGCTCCACAGCAACTCGTCCAGAACTTGGTTCGGCGCGTATTGCCAGCCGAGCCCCAGCGCCAGCACGATCGCCGCGCGGGCGGCGTTGACCTTCCATTGGACCGGAGCATGAGGATCGGTTTGCATCACAGGCCCGCGCTGTCGGCTTGTGCCGCGAGGTGTTCCCAGATCCGGGCGTTCAGCTCCTCGTTGCCGGGCTCGCGAGCGAATATGTTGCGCTGCTTGGCATGCGGTACGTCGAGGATATCGACAAGGCGCGCAGGCCGGGCCGACAGCAGCACAATACGGTCGGCGAGCGCGATTGCCTCGGCGATGTCATGGGTGACGAGCAGCACGGTCAACTGCAGCTGAGCGCACAGGTCGAGGAGCTGCTTTTGCATGAGCACACGCGTTTGCGCATCCAGCGCCGCGAACGGCTCGTCGAGCAGCAGAGTCTCCGGCTGATAGATGAGGGTGCGCGCCAGGCTGACACGCTTGCGCATCCCGCCGCTCAGTTGCGCCGGGCGATGATGCTCAAATTGAGCCAGGCCGACCTTGCGGATCATCTCGCGCGCCCGAGCAAAGCGGTCGGCCCGCTTCATCCCCTTGATCTCAAGCGGCAAGGCGACGTTGCCCAGTACGTCCCGCCAAGGCAGCAGCGCATCGTCTTGTGTAAGATATCCAGCGCGCGTGTTGGGCGCCACGACCCTGTCGCCCCGATAGTAGACGGTGCCGGCGCTGGGTTGGGCGAGGCCGGCCGCAAGATTGAGCAATGTGGTCTTGCCGCAGCCCGATGGACCGACAAGGGCGACGAAGCTGCCGCGCTCGACGGCCAGATCGATCGACTGCAGCACCCGCACATTGCCGAAGGCGTGACTGACGCCATCAAACACCAGGGCCGAATCGCCTCGGTCGACCTGCTGCACCTCATCCGGGCTGTCGAGGGGTTCAGCCATGCAACGGCCGGTCGACAGTCTCACTGTCGCCCAGCACGACAGTGAAGGCCCTGGTCAAAACGACGGCAAGCAGACCGACGATGCACAAGCCGGCCATCACGCCGGTGGCATCCATCTTGGAGCCGGCAAACAGAATGAGGTAGCCCATGCCGGTGTCGGATGCTGTCATCTCTCCCACCAGCGTGCCGTGGAAGGCATAGATCAAGCCTTGCTTGATCCCGGTCAGCAGATGCGGCGCGGCTGCGGGCAAGCGGAATTTCAGCGCGGTGTCCCAGGCCGTGGCGCCCATCAGGGCCGCGGTGTGGTTGTAGATCTGCGGCACCTTCTTGAGGCCGAAATAGAGATTGAAGAACACCAGGAAAAATGCCGTCACTGCCGACAGCACGATGGCTGGCAGCTGGCCGATGCCGAGCCAGACGACCAGTGCCGGCGCCAGCACGATCTTGGGCATCGAGTAGGCGGCGTAGATGAAAGGCGCGAGAACCTGGTCGAGGAAGACCCGCTGATTGACGATCAGAGCCAACGGCACGGCCACAGCCGTCGCAATGCCGAACCCGAACAGGGTGGTTGTGAGCGTGCTACCAAGATGCGGCCACAAGGTCGCGTCACCGATCCACGTCGCGATTTGCCTGGCCACCGCGACGGGCGTACTCAAATAGTAGGCATTGACCAAGGTACCCGATGCGCCCTGCCACAAAGCGGCAATGCCCAACAGTACGAGCAGCTGTTGGATCACGGAACGGATGGCCAGGGCTCCCGGCACCGCGTGGCCAACCCGGCGGCTCTCCATGCTGGACATTGGCGCAATTCTCCCGTGCCTGCGCGGCCCTTTGCCCTGCGATGTTAGTCGATGCCGCAACACGACACGTGCGGCACCGATAGCGTCATCAAATCTTCCCCCCAAATAATGGGGCCTGCATAGATCCTCGACATTTCCGCAATCAACCGCTCGCGCGTTCCTGGCGTATCGATGTGCGGCGTGAAGTGGCTCAGCACCAGCGCCCCGACCTCGGCGCGCCGCGCCACCTCGGCAACGTCCGTATGTGCACCACTGCTCTTCCTGAACTGCGCGCTCGGCTCCGTGCCGGAAGCCAGATGCATCATGTGGATTAACACATCGACCCCCCGCGCCAGGCCGATGACCGTCTCGCACACGCCACCGCTGTCGCCGGCGTAACATAGCGACTTACCGGCGCTTTCCAGGCGATAACCGTAGCATTGCAGATAGGGCTGCATGTGCGAGCTTTCGCCGACCCGCGCCTGCCAGCCGGTCCCGTTGATCGTGTCCCCGGGCTTGACCTCGCACACCCTGGGGACTGGTCCCTTGCGCGGCAGCGTGCCGCCGCGTGTGCGATATACGTCGAGGCTTGCCTCGTGCTGGGTTCTGGCGCGCACGTCCTCGCAGTAGAAACCAGTTTCGCCAAATAGGCTGTCGGTCATGCGCTGCAGCGGTGCCGGCCCGTAGACCTGCAGCTCGGGCACTTTGCCAGCGCCCATATCCCAACGCTGCAACACCAGACGTGCGTAGTCCATGCAGTGGTCGTAGTGAAGATGCGTGAACAGCGCGTGCGTGACGGCAGTCGATTTGAAGCCACCCTCGATGAGCCGGTGATGCGAGCCGGGCCCGTGATCCAGCACAATCATCTCCTCGCCGATTTCGACAAGGTAACCCGAGCTCTGCCGCTTGGCGGACGGGGCAGGCGTGCCGGTTCCCAACAGCGTAAGCTTCATGCGTGCAGTCTCAAGCAGTCGTCACAATGCTTCAACACTAGGGCTTGAACGCCGACGGCAAAGACGATAACTTTTGCTCAGGTGATAACTGCAGGTTATCTGTGAGCTCGGCGCGACTTCTGCAGCATCTCAAATTCCGGGAACTGAACTATCTGGTGACGCTCGGGCGTATCAACAGCATTCATCGTGCTGCCGACCTGCACGGCATCAGTCAGCCCGCCATGTCCAAGATGTTGCGCGAGCTGGAACGGCTGCTGGGTTTCAAGTTGTTCGAGCGCAGCCGACGCGGCGTCAGCCCGACCAAACTGGGCGAGATTGTCATTGCGCAGGCGACGCAGATGATCTCCAACCTCGATGCGTTGACCGCGCGCCTCGAGGCCGAGCGCTATGGCCATCGTCGCATCTACCGCGTGGGCGCGACGCCGAACCCGGCGCTGCGGTTGATCCCGACCGCGTATATGCTGGCGCGCGCGCAATACCCAGATCTGGTGCTCGAACTGGTGGAGGCGAGCACCGACGATCTCCTGCTTGGCGTACGGCGTGGCGAGTACTCGCTGGTGGTGGCCCGATCGACGCCTGAGGATACCCTTTCAATTATAAAGCAGACACCGCTTTATCCGGAGATTGGCGTGGTGGTGGGTCGGGCCGGCCATCCCGCCACCAACCGCAGGCATCGCAAGCTCCAGCCCCTGCTTTCTTACGCGTGGGTGTTGCCGCAGTTCGGGCCGACACGATCGGCCATCGAGCGCGCATTCATGCGTGCGGGCTGCACGCCGCCAAGCCCCTCATTCATCAACTACGCGACGCAGCTGGTTTGTGCCGTACTGTGCCGCTCGGATGCCCTGGCGGTAATGCCTTTCGGCGCCGTCAGGGCACCGATCGAAGCGGGCGAGATCGCGGTCATACCTACCAACGCGGATTTCCAACTCCCGGCCTACGCGATTTACAAGTCACTGCAGGCTGTGACCGATCCGGTCCTGCAGTGCCTGGAGACATCGATCCTTGAAGTGGCCAACTCGTTGGAGGAAGTCCGCCATTCGCTCTGAGAGCGTGGTGACCTAAGGTGCTTGGCACCGCGTCCGGCGGCCGGATCGCATACGCACGCGGACAAGGCTGCGAATGCCACGTGGAGCGTCCAGACCATGCATGGCGGGCGAGGAAGGAATTGAACCCTCTCTGACGCGGGTTTGGAATCCGCCGCTCTGCCGATGAGCTACACGCCCGTACCGACTGGCGGGATCGAACCGCCTCATGACGGGGCGTCACGCCGAAGGCGTGCTCCGCCACGACGACCCGTTGCCTTCCCACTTGGCAAAGCCGGCATAGTCGCGGAAGGCAGGGATCGAACCTAGGGCCGGCGAGGCGTGTGAGACGCCCCGCCCTGCCACTGCGATATTCCGCGATGCTACACGATGGCTGCCCCTCTTGGGTTCGAACCAAGCCGCCCGAGTTCAAAGCCCGGTGCCCTACCTGCTAGGCGAAGGGGCAACACAGTAGAGCCACGTGCGGGATTCGAACCCGCGCCATCCGATTTGAAGGTCCGGCATCCTTGACCGCTAGACGAACGTGGCGATGGTGGAGCGGGCAGCGAGAATCGAACTCGCGTCTTCTGCTTGGAAGGCAGCGGCTCTGCCATTGAGCTACGCCCGCGTGGCGGATGGTGCAGGGATCGAACCTGCGCAACCCAAAGGGTCTCGGCGCATTAGCATCGCGCTGCCTTACCGCTCGGCCAACCATCCGTGTTTGAGAGTTCAAGTTGCGGTGGCGCCCAAGGGGTGACTTGAACACCGGCGCGCCGCTTAGAAGGCGGCCGCGCTCGTCCGCTGAGCGAACCAAGTCCCCTTCCTGAGAGAGGGGTGACAGTTCATACCGGAGACATAGGTAACACTTTTTCCGCTTTTTGGCGGGAGGTGGAGCTGCCCTGGAAGGAGTGTTCGGCATGGAAGAACGTCAGCAACCCCGCGCGGCTCACGGGTGTCACCCATGTCTTGGGCACGTTCTGTTACCTATGTCTCCGGTATGGACCAAGTGCAATTGGTCAGCGTGGGTGGATTTGAACCACCGATCTCCTGCTTCCAAGGCAGGCAGGGACGGCCAGGCTCCCCTACACGCTGTTATTGTTGGCGATAGGCAGTAGGCAGTAGGCAGTTGGCAGCGGGCAATCGGGAAAGACCGGCGTCACCGATGCCCGACTGCCAACTGCCTATCGCAAGTGATGGAGCACACGGCAGGACTCGAACCTGCATCCTCCTGATTCGTAATCAGGTACTCCGTCCAATTGAGCTACGTGTGCAATGCTGGTGCAGGCGAACGGCCGCGGCGATGTGGCTCCCCGACCAGGACTCGAACCTGAGATTGACCGGTTAACAACCGGGCGTCCTACCGTTGGACGATCAGGGAATGGTGGAGCACTTCGGACTCGAACCGAACTCAACCTCCTTGCAAGGGAGGTCCGCGGACCCTGCGCGTGCCGCAAATAATTTTCCCATCGGGGGCCAGACCCGGCTCCGCGTGCAACGGAGCGATGGCGAGACGGGTCCGACCCCCGCGAATAGCCTGGCGCCTGGGGTAGGTTTCGAGCCCACCTCTCCGCGGCTTCAACGCGGCGCTTTCACCAGATTAGCTTCCCAG
>Ga0075421_100011027_pt1 | contig 11189 bp, 11 predicted proteins | sample SoiMetdeltSBSDD5_FD_75292 | JGI IMG/M metagenome (GOLD analysis project Ga0075421, IMG submission 75292) | Bulk soil microbial communities from a Populus tree surrounding site in Tennessee, USA - Soil MetaG P. deltoides SBSDD5 | ecosystem: Environmental > Terrestrial > Soil > Tree plantation...
AACTCCCTCGACCACGATCTCATCGAGGCCGAGGCGCGGCACGGTTAGTCGGGCGACGGGCGTTCCGCGTGCGATGACTTCCCGCGCCCCAGGTTTCGCGACGAGCCGTCCGCCCACGACCGCGCGTTGTGCCTCGAGCTCTGCCCACCGCGCTCTGGCAGCGTCGCGCGCGAGCGTAGCGCGGGCCGCGGACACACCCGCGGTGAGCAGCAGGGTGGCGCCCACGGCAACGAGCAGCGTGCCTCCGCGGCGCTGCCACGCTCCGGCGCCGCTACGATCCCCATGCGTCGGTCCACGCATTACTGTCGCGCGCGGGCGGCCGTCGCCGCGCCTCGTCTGCGCACGGCCACTCCGAGCACGATCATCAGGCCGCCCGCTATCGCGAGTGTCGGGAACATCGTCGCCGTATCAGGAGCCCGGCCACCCTCGCGGAACTCCGTGGCCGACGCTTGTCGTCGAGCATCGCGTGTCGCGCTCGAATCGTTTGTGACGGCGGGCGGCGTGGGCGCGGCGACTCCCGTGTCTGCCGGCGCGCCAGCCGTGTCGGGGCGCAACGCCAGAGACGACGCAGCGGAGTCGACCCACTGTTTCATGTCGGTGAGTACGACGCGCGCGACGCTGTCTCTAGCCACCTGCTCGCGCCGTGCGAGCTCGACCTTCCGTTCCTCGGTTGGCTTGCGCGGGGCGATCACGGTCGTGATCTGCGCCTCGGCGCGAACGGCCCCGACAGTGAGAACCACGGCAAACGCCGCGAATGGAATGCTTTTGGTCACGAGTCCCTCCGGGATGACCGCCACTCGCGCAGGACCCGTGCCCGCCATCTGTTTGCGCATCGCATCCGAGGCCGCCCCGCCGTCGGCGGGCGTTCGGCAACCCCTGTCAGTTACCGCCCTGTCATCTGCCGCTCTCGAGCGAAAGACACCGTACCGCGGGCGGCCGCGATGAGGTCGGTGAGCATCTCGGTCGACGCGGCGAGCGCGGCAACCCGGCCGCCGTGCCCCATGATGAGCAGACGGTGTGCGACCCCGCGCTCGGTCACCACCGATTCGAATGCCAGAGCGGCGCGCCCGTCGATGTCCATCAGGAACGGAGCGCGGTAATCCGCACGCTCGCCCGGGCGCGACGCCGGACTCAGCGCGAGTAGACGCGCGGTGCCGTCCGCCCAGCAGTCGAGCGTCTCAGGGTCGATGGCATAAGTGTCTCGAGCATCGCCGACGATCACGTCCAGCGTTGGCGCGCCGCTCCGGGCCGTGAGCTCGATGCGGAACCCGCCGACGTCGAACGACGCGGTCTGCACATCGACCGGAGTCGCTCGCCCGTCGTTCGGATGTGTTGGAGCGGTCGCGTCGATCGATGGCGTGAACGCGGACACCGGACTGGCGCGTTCGTCAGACACCACGGCGTGGGACTCCTGATCAGGGCGTCGGCTTTGGGGACGGGGGTGGTCCCCAACTCTTGACGATCGCCTCGCCCATTCGTGCCATCGTTACCTGCGGCTCGGTATCGATCACCCACCGCCGGTCGACGTTCTCCTTCGTGAGGACGCACGCCACGACGCGCGACGCGAGGTGGAAGAGCGAGCACTCGGTCCGCACGGCGTCGGTCGCGCCGGTCTTGTGGGCCGCCCGTACGCCACCCGCGAACCGCTGCAGCATCTGGCCATCCTCGTTGTGCTCGAGCATGTCGAGCATCGCGGAGTCCGCCGTGGCACTCACCGCCCGTCCGCGCGCGAGCAGCTCGAACAGGCGCGCCATCTCGTTAGGCGTGGTGACGCCCAGCCCATATTTCACGGAGCTGTCCATGGCCACGCTCGAGTTCCGGAGGAAGGTCTTCGAGTGGACCTTCGTGTTCTTCAGCCCGAGCGCCTCCGTCTTGTCCCAGACGCGGCGGATGATGATCCGGTCGAGAAGCAGGTTCGTCGCGGTGTTGTCGCTGATCGTGGTCATGAGCCACGCCGCGTCGCGCACGGTGATTTCGGCCCCGTCGTGCAGGTGCTGGAGCTGACCCGAGCCGGGGACCTTGTCGATCTTGAGGACTGTCAGGCGATCGTCCAGCGAGAGTTTGCCCTGGGCGACGAGATCGAACACGGTGACGAGTACCGCCACCTTGATGAGGCTGGCCGTTGGGAACGTCTCGTCGCCGCGGAGGGAAAGGCGCGCACCGCCGTCGACGTCGATGATCGAGTAGCCGACGACGCCGCGATGCGCCCGAGCGAGCGAGTCGAGCGTGCGACGCAACGACGCTGTGTCAGCCGTCGTGCGCGCGGGCCGCGTCGCGCCGTTGTCCTCGCGCGCCTGCGCCGTGGCACAGGCTGCCGGGACCAGGGCGACCCACATCGCGACGACGCCCGACGCCGCGACACGCGCGAGCCGGCCAAGGCACCGTCGACCGGTCACGCGATCGCGTCTTCGAACTGCTCCGCGCGGAGCGTATCGATCTTCTCTCGCTCCTTCGCCGTCGGGTCGTAGATCGCGAGGATCTTGATGCGCTCGCCGACATAGGCGTCGAACGATTTCGCCATGCCTTTCGGCACCTGGATCTCGTGCCCGTCCTCGAAACGAAGAACGATGTGCGGATAATCGGAATTCGTGTACTGCTTCCGGATTTTCTCTGCGCGTGGCGGCATCGGGGATGTCTTCGTGGAGGTGAAGGAGATCGTACGACTCACGTCACGACCGATCGTCGCTCGCTGAAGCGCTGCCACGCATCCGTAGCGAGTGCTTCATCCACGGCTGCGATCGCTCGTTCGAGCTCGCTGTCGCTGGTGTAGAAATGCGGAGCGATCCGAATTCCCGCGTTCGGCCGGTAATCGACAATGATATCGCGCGACAGCAGGAACTGTGCGATCTCGTACGCGTGCGGGACATCGAGGGCAACCGTACCGCCCCGACGAGACGGATCGCGCGGCGCGTGGACGGGGTAACCGCGCTCATCCGCGAGCTCGATGAGCCGACTCGTCTGGCGGATGCTTTTCTCGCGGACGGCGTCGATTCCCGCCTTGCGCACCAGCCTCGGACCTTCGGTGGCCGCATAGAGCGCCGGGATCACCGGCGTGCCGGAGAGCCAGCGATTGGCACCTTCGGCATAGTCCATTTCGCCTTCGAACCCGAACGGGCGACGGTGGGCCTGCCACCCGGTGAGCGCCGGTGTGAGCCGTGCGGTCGTCTCGGGAGAGGCGTAGAGGAAGCAGCCGCCGGGCCCACCACACAGCCACTTCAACACGCCGCCCGTCAGGAAATCGACACCGATCCGCTTCACGTCAACCGGCATCACTCCGACTGAGTGAAACGCATCGAGCGATACCACCGCACCGACCTCGTGCGCGCGGCGGCAGATGGACGCGACGTCCATGATGTACGCCGAGCGAAACAGGACGTGCGAGATCGCGACGAGCGCAGTCCTCGCGTCGATCTCGGCGAGCAATCGTTCTTCGTCGATCGATATGCCGTCCTCGGACGGCACGACGACGACGGTGGCTCCGAGGCGCGGCGCGAGCCTCTCGTACACGTACCGAACGGACGGGAAGTCGAGCTCCGTCATGACGATTCGGTCTCGCGGCGGCGAATAGTCGATGGCGGACATCACGACGGCCTGCCCGATGGACACGTTGGGCGTCATCGCTACCTCGCCGCGGAGCGCGCCGAGGAGCGGCGCGATCTCGTCCCCGACCGCGAGCGGCATCTCCCACCAACCATTCGCCCAGGCCCGGACCCCGAGCTCGGCCCACGTATCCACGTACTCCGCGAGTCGATCGGGCACCGCCCGAGGCATGGCGCCTAACGAGTGCGACACGAGGTACGTCGTTCGCTCGAGAATCGGGAACTCGGCCCGGTAGGCGAGGAGCGGATCGGTCACGCTCGTCCGCTCAGGCAGTCGGGGCGGCCACCGCGGCCCGGCGCCGGCGCGTCACCACGAAGACGACGGACGCGAGCGCGAGGACGAGCACGAGGATGCGCCACTCGCCAGGGGTGATCGATGAAAGGAGCCCGACGATCATCGCGCACGACAGGACGGGGACGATCGCGGCACCAGGCACCCGGAACGGAATGCCGCCCGCCCGAACGTCACGGCGTCGCAGCTGCCAGGCGGCCACCGAACAGGCGAAGTAGACGAGCAGCGCAGCAACGTTCGCGATGATGGCGAGCGGCCCGAACGCGCTTGTTATGGCGAGCGCGCAGGCGAGGGTCGACTGCAGCGCGATGGACACGTGGGGCGTGTGGTACCGCGGGTGAACTGTTGCGACGGCTCGAGGGAGATACCCATCACGACCGAACGCGAACAACGCGCGCGGCACTGCGAGCGTCATCCCGCTCAGGTAACCGAACGTCGAGATGACGACCGCTGCCAGAAGCAGTATGCGACCCCACGGTCCGAGCACAGCGCCTGCCGCGTCGGCGAGGGGCGTCGTGGACGTCGCGAGCGCATCGCCTAACACGCCCTGCGCGACCAGCTGCAGCGCGATGTAGAGCACCGTGATCGCGAGCATGGCAACGAACACGGCACGTGGGACCGAACGCGCGGGGTCCTTCACTTCCCCACTGGGCAGCAGCGCGCTCTCGATGCCGCTGAACGCGAAGATGAGCACGATGGACGCTCGGGTGACGTCTCCCGCCGCTGGCGTCCGCTCGATCGCGAGGTTGGCCGGGTCGATGAAGAACACGCCCGCGAGCACGAGCAGCACCAGAGGCAGCAGCTTGGCGACCGTCGCGATGCCATTCAACCGGCTTCCCTGCCTGACGCCGAGAATGTTGATCGTCGCGACGGTCGCGAAGCTGGCGATCAGGAGGATCGCGCGCATCGCCGGCTGCTCGAACACGGGGAACAGTTTCGCGGCGTTCGTCGCGAACACGGTGCTCACCGCCGCGACCGCGGTCGTCCCCAGTAGCCACAGGAGCACGCCGGTGAGAAAGCCGATGTATGGCCCGAACGCGAGCTCGACGTAGGCGTAGGGTCCACCGGTGAGCGACACGCGGCTGCCGGCCTCCGCGAAGCAGAGCACGATCAGTCCCATGGCGATCGCGCACACGACGTAGGCGACCGGAGCAGCGGGGCCCAGGGCTGCCGCGACGTCCGCGGGGAGGCGGAAGATACCGCCACCAACGGTGACATTGATGATGCCGGCCGCGAGCGCCCATGTGCCGATGGCACGCACGAGCGATCGCTCGGCCGCCGGAGGCGGTGTCGTCATGACGCGGGCACTGACCGCCGCGACCGAAGCCGAGCGGAGCGCGGTGAACGCGGTCGAAGCATCACGTTTGTCTCGAGAGGGGCGGCCGGCCAGCACTGGGCGCGGCTCGTGAAAGAGCGGCGGGAAAGCTATCATCGCTCGATGATCCCGGGATAGGACCGTTTGGCCCAATTCTTCCCATCTCCGCGGCAACCCCGGGACGTCCCTCAGGCCACCTCACGAGCTCATGTGAGCGGGGCCGTCACCAACAACTGCTCTGGAGGAATGTAGATGAACGTGCACGTGCGGTTCCTGAGTGTGGCGACGCTCGTCGCCCTCGCGTCGAGCGCAATCACAGTCGCCGCGCAGCCGGCCACGCCGGTGGGCCTTCCGGACCAGAGCGCCGTCGGGCCGGCGACGCTTCCGAGCTTGCCCGTTGCATCGCGAGTGTCGCTTGTGGACCCGGGGACATCACCCACCCAGAGTGGGGCCAACGATTCGGCGGTGACGCCGCGCGGTCCGAGCATCGCGACCGCGCGGGTTGGCGTTCGGCAACTGTCGGCTCCGAGCGGCGAGGCGCCGCTGATACAGGACAAGGACAAATCGAGACGCCGCTCGCTGGCGTTCATGATCGTGGGCGGTGCCGCGCTCGTCATCGGGGCGGTCATCGGGGACGATGCGGGGACGATCGTGATGCTTGGAGGCGCTGCCGTCGGGCTGTACGGGCTGTACATGTTTCTCACGTGACGCGCCGCACGACTGAACCGTGGTGAACGGCCGGGCGGCGCGTGCGTCGCCCGGCTTTCGCGTGTAAGAACGTCTGTGGGCGCCGCGGGGCGGTGACCACGGGCGTGCGCGGACGGTCTTTCTGGATGATACGAGCGTGGCGAGTGGTATGCGGCAGGACACACTGATCGCGGGGAAGCGAATTGCCCTCGTCCTAGGCGGCGGGGGCATGAAAGGGTTTGCGCACATCGGCGTGCTGCGAGCCCTCGACGAGGCTGGCGTGCGCCCCAGCTGCTACGCCGGAACGAGCATTGGCGGGCTACTCGCTGCGGCTTACGCCGGCGGCATGGGCCTCGACGAGATGGAGCGGCGTGCGCTGTCGCTGCGCCGGCGCGACCTGTTTCGCATCAACCACGTCGGCATGTTGTTCGAGCGGATGCGGTCACCCTCGATCTATCTCGAAGAGCCGCTACGCGCGCTCTGCGCCACCGCCGTGCCGAACATGACCTTCGAGCAGCTCGGCGTGCCGCTGCTGATCAACACGGTCGATGTCGAACGCGGTACGCAGGTCGTCTGGGGACTACCCGGCCTTCGCGATGTCCGCATCGACGACGCGGTCTACGCCTCGTGCGCGTTGCCGGGGTTCTTCCCGCCCGGACGCGTTGACGGCCGGCTCTGCATCGACGGCGGCACGATCGACAACCTTCCGGCGCAGGCCGCGGCACGCGATGCGGATGCAATCATCGCCGTCGATGTGGGGTCGAGCGATCTCTCCCACAACACCGATGCTACCGCGCAGGGCTTCGCCGCGACGTACATGCGAGCGGCCACGACGATGATGCATGCGCTCCAGCTCGCGCCGCTCCGCGAATGGAGCGGGCCTCCGATGTTCCTGATCCGCCCGCGACTCGGGCACGTCGGATGGCTGAGCTTCTCCCACACCGCCGAGGCGATCGCCGAGGGCTATCGTGCGGCGTGTGAGGCGTTGACGCAGCTTCCGGAGTGCCTGGCCGCCTCAAGCGGCATCTACCCTCGAGCGACGTATCGGCTGAGCGTAGACCGGGGGCTGTGCACCGCGTGCGGCTTCTGCGCCGCGATCGCGCCCAACGTGATGGCGCTCGACGCACACGGAAAGGCGTACCCACGCGCCGAGATGGTCAACTGGTGCTCGGCGGACGGGGACTTCGTGCGGCACTGCCCCACCGGGGCGATCGGCGCCGAGCGTATCACCGGCATCGACCAACCCATCGCGCAGAAAGAAGTCGCCTAACGCGGCGCGCGCGGCGCGCGCGGCGCGAGCCATCAGCCATCAGTACGTAATACGCACGACGCAGCCAGTAAGCAGTAAGCAGTGATGTCAGGACGTAGTACGGACTACGCACTGCGCGCGACTAGGTAGCCGCGGCGAGTACCGAACGTGCGATATGCTCGTACGCATCGACGGCGCGCCGGAGCTCGGCGATGTCGATGGACTCGTGATCGCTATGCGCGACGTGGATTGATCCCGGCCCGAACAGGTACGGCTGGCCCCATCGCGTCAGGACGGGGATGTCCGTCGCAAAGGCCACGACCGACGTTGGGACGCCTGGCACTGTCGCGAGCCGAACGGGTGGCACGGAGGCGCCGACCTCCAGGTCGGCACGATCCGCGGCCCAGCGGCGGACGACGTCCAAGAGTTCCTCGACGGGTCCGACCAGGCGCGCCATGAGCCGCGCCTCTGCCGACGGTGCCACGATGTTGTCGGCGACACCGCCGGCGAGCGTGGCGATGTTGATGGTGGTGTCGCCGAGGACCGGGTCGCGCGGGAGATCGAGCGCGTCGAGCTCGGCGAGCAGTCGCACGAGCCGAAGCGTTGCCGAATCTCCGAGGTGTGGATAGGCGGAGTGCGCAGCCCGGCCGCTGGTTCGGAGCGTCATGCGCACGGCCCCCTTCGTGCCGACGGCGAGCGTACTCTCCGTAGGCTCGCCGTTGATCAGCGCGCGGCTCGTCGTCGGAACCACGCCGCGGCGGTGCGCATCGTTCGCCGCGTGGGCGCCGTCATGCGTCGTTTCCTCTCCGACGACGAACAACAGGGCGATGTCGGCTCCGGCGTCCCGGAGTCGCTCGGCCGCGCAGATCATCGCAGCCGCTATCCCCTTCGCGTCGCATGCGCCTCGACCGGTCAGGGACGTCTCGCTGCGAACCGGCGCGATGTACGGCGGCACGGTGTCGAGGTGGGTCGACAGTGTGACGAGGGGCGCGTCCGACGACGTCGCCAGGATGTCATCACGCCCGGACGTGATGGGGATGCGCTGCACGCGCCATCCCCGGTTCATCAAGAGTCGTTCGACGAACGTGATGACTTCCCCCTCACGCCCGCTCGTCGAATCGATTCGCATGAGGTCGAACGCGACGTCAACGACGTCCAGCGGAGTTCGCATGGGCGTCAAAGGTAGCGACGTTCCGACGTTGCCGGGCTGGAGGGATGCGGCGTGGCCGCTCACCGGAGCCAACGCTCCGCGAGCTGCACCAGCCGTTCGTCCCGGTCCGCTCGCGCGGCGGCCAGGATTCGTTCGACGTGCGGCCGTAATCTCGGTTCACCCCAATAGTAGCCCGTCGCTTGCTCGGCGCTCCCGGTGTCCCCTTCGCGCGCTGCCTCGAGGATGGCCTTCGCGGCCGCGGCGTCGAATCCCGGATCGTCGGGCGCAGGCAGCAAGAAGCGCCGACCAGACGGCCGGTCGCCCGAATCCTCGTGCACGAACGCTCTCGACATCATTCCTCCCCGCAACGTTGCTGCTTTCGCGACAAGGTCTCGTGGGGCATCGCCCCGCGCAATGGTGGACCGTAGACGTGCCTCCCGATTCGTGCGGCGCGTCCACGTGCCGTGGTGACACGGCTCACGTCGTTAGGCAGGTGGCGCCGCCCGCCGAGGAGCGCTGTGCCGGCAGCGTTACGCGCGAGCGGCCGCGACGGTCCATTCCCCAATGCGCCCGTCGATTCCTCGCGTCGTGTGTCTCCTCTCCCTGGCTGCGGCACTTGTCGTGCCTCCGCGCGCCGCCGGGGCTCAGGGGCTCGAGCGCGACCGTGGAGCACACGCGCGGTACCTCGCACTGAACGTTGTGATCGGCGCCACGGCCGCGACGGTGCGTGCGGCGATCACCGGTGCGCCGATGCGCACTGCTCTCACGCGCGGGCTGATCGGCGGGTCCCTCATGAGCGCTGGCATGGAGCTCGTCGGCACCGAGCGACCACAGGCGCGCCTCGCCGGGCTCCAGCTGGCCGCCGTCGGCGCTAGCGTGACGCGAAACGTGGACGCCGCGGCGCCCGCGTTCTCGGACATCACGTTGCCCTTCTACCCCTTCTACGTTCGCATCCGGCCGGGTTCGCAGACTCCTGTCACGGCTCGACTCTCGCTCATGAGCGCGGCCCGCCTTACGTCGGTCTTGACACGTGGTCATCGGCCGCGCCTGGACTGGAGTGCGACACTCGTGTCGGGCGCGCCCGTGCTGCAGTCGCCGCGATGGCGGCTTCGGTCGAAGTCGTGCCCGCCGCCGTGCGACGGGTCCTTCGCCCGGCATAACGCGGGCATCATCGTCTACTCATCGAGCGCGGGGACGGACTACGACCTGCGCCGAACGCTCGCGCACGAGACCATGCACGTCGTTCAGCACACGCGCGACGCGATCCTTGACGCGATTCCCGCCAGCGACGCGCTGCTGGCGCGCCTCGGCCGACCAGGTCGGGCGCTCTCCCGGTTCATCGTCGTCGACGCTCTGCAGCCGCTACGCCTCATCGATGAGGGCGAATCACGCCTTCGCCGCGCTCGTCCGCGTGACTCGTGGTACGAGCTCGAAGCTCGCGCGTTCGCCCCGGGCGGTGAGCTAATCCGCTGAGCGAGCGCACCACACCGCTCCCAGCGTTGTCGTGACATTGTAGATTGCGGATAGCCTGTCGCGCCTCGGACCGACGCGCGGCAGTGGCTCCGAGATCCCTCGCGCCCATCGTCCCCGACGACCCGGCGCACAGCGAGAGACGACTCATGACACACCCGAACACGTTCGGCAGCCGCGCGACGATCGATGTCGCGGGGCGACGGCACACCATCTTTCGACTGGCGAGTGTCAGCACCCTTTCCGGGAACACGGTCGATCGCCTGCCGTTCAGCCTGAAGATCCTGCTCGAGAACCTGCTCCGAAACGAGGACGACGCTTTCGTAAAACCACGCGACATCGAGACGCTCGCGCGCTGGGATGTGCAGGCGGGCGTGGAGAAGGAGATCGCGTTCCGCACGAGCCGCGTGCTGCTGCAGGACTTCACCGGTGTTCCGTGCGTGGTCGATCTGGCGGCCATGCGCGACGCGATGGTCCAGCTTGGCGGCGATCCGAAGCGCATCAACCCGCTCCAGCCGGCGGATCTCATCATCGATCACTCCGTGCAGGTCGATGAGTACGGCAGCGACGCGGCGTTCTTGCTGAACACCGAGAAGGAGTTCGAGCGGAACCGCGAGCGCTACGAGTTCCTTCGGTGGGGGCAGAACGCGCTCGCCAACTTCCGCGTCGTGCCGCCGGGCACAGGCATCTGCCATCAGGTGAACCTGGAGTACCTCGGGCGCGTCGTCTTCCTTCTCGAACAGAACGGTGAGTCGATCGCCTACCCGGATTCGCTCGTCGGCACGGACTCGCACACGACGATGATCAACGGCCTCGGCGTGATGGGCTGGGGCGTTGGCGGCATCGAGGCCGAGGCGGCCATGCTCGGGCAGCCGGTATCGATGCTGATCCCCGAGGTCGTCGGCTTCAAGCTACATGGCAAGCTGCCGCCGGGCGCGACCGCGACTGATCTCGTGCTCACAGTCACCGAGATGCTGCGGAAGAAAAAGGTCGTCGGGAAGTTCGTGGAGTTCTACGGCACTGGCCTATCGAGCCTGCCGCTGGCGGACCGCGCGACGATCGGCAACATGGCGCCCGAGTACGGGGCGACGATGGGCTTCTTCCCCGTCGATGCGCAGACCCTGGAATACCTCCGCCTAACGGGGCGCGGCGAGGACCACGTTCGTCTCGTCGAGGCCTATTGCCGCGAACAGGGGCTCTTCCGCACGGACGACACGCCGGACCCGGTGTTCACCGACACCCTCGAGCTCGACCTGACTACGGTAGAGCCGAGTCTGGCCGGACCGAAACGCCCGCAGGACCGCGTGCCGCTTCGTCAGGCGAAGTCGATGTTCCGAACGTCACTTCAGGCGGATCTCGAGCGACTGGCCGCGGGGGGCGGCAAGGAAGACCTCAAGCGCGCAACCGCCGTCTCGGCGTCGCCTGGG
>Ga0075421_100011029_pt1 | contig 11187 bp, 10 predicted proteins | sample SoiMetdeltSBSDD5_FD_75292 | JGI IMG/M metagenome (GOLD analysis project Ga0075421, IMG submission 75292) | Bulk soil microbial communities from a Populus tree surrounding site in Tennessee, USA - Soil MetaG P. deltoides SBSDD5 | ecosystem: Environmental > Terrestrial > Soil > Tree plantation...
GGAGGCCGGGGGCCCCGCGTTCACCGTCCGGCTCTGCAGCGCCCACAGCCCGCCGTCGATGTCCGCGCCGGTGGTGACCGTCCCGGCCAGGGTGGTCCGGAAGTAGAAGCTGGCCTGCGAGGTCCCCGCCGGCATGCTGCTGGCGGTGATGCCCGCGTCGCAGGTCGCGTCCGTGTAGAAGCCGATCTGCGGCTGGACGTCGCTGGACTGGAAGACGGGGATCGGCTGGGTGACGGCCACGTTCACCGGCGCCCCGCCCGCGTTCTGGAGCTGGACGGTGGAGGGCCCCACGCACACGCCGGCCGTGGCCGGGCTGGCGGCGGTGATGAACTGGAGGTGGTTGGCCGGCGCGGAACCGGTGGTGAACGCGGTGCCGCCGGAGTTGAAGAGCACCCAGCCGGAGGTGAAGTTGAACCGGTTCACCTCGCGGACCTGCCACTTGTAGGACGCCCCTTCCGCCAGGCCGGTGATGCGCGTGAACGGGAACTGCTGCAGCGCGCAGGCCGTCTTCACCATGGGCGCCGAGTAGTGGGTCGGCAGGTTGCTGAACGCCTGGGCCACCGGCCGGACCTCGAATTCCAGGCGATACGGCCCGTTGTTGCAGGTGGTGCTCGCCGAGGTGGCGGTGAGCATGATCTCCCGCCCCTCGGAGGTGACCCCGCCGTCCAGGCCGGTGGTGTTGGCGTTCGCCTGCGCGAGCGAGACCGGGGCCGACGGGTGCGACGCCAGCGCGGCCGGGGGGAGGGCGAGCAGCGCGGCGCCGAGCGCGAACCAGCGCGCGCGCCGCGCGGGACGGATACCCATGAGGGGGGGACCTCCAGGGGAAGGAGAGGCGGACCGGGAGTGTAGCAGCGAATCACTCGTGATTGGGTGTTTTCCCCTATGTTCCGGTTGAGCAGATGAGCCTGGTCACCACCCTCGATCCGCGGGGCCTCCGCCCGCCGATCCCCCCGCCACAGACCCACCACGAGGAGCGGGAGCGCCTGCCGGCGTTCCCGCGCGGCGGCCCCCAGGACCGGCTGGAGCGGGCCCGGGCCTACCGGAAGGAGGCGGCGGAGCATGTAGGCAAGCTCCACCGCGAGTACACCTCCGGCCTCTCCATCTGCCGGCTGATCGCCGAGTGCCTGGACCGGCTGGTGCGCGGGCTGTTCGAGGAGCTGTCGGAGCAGATGCAGCCCCCGCGCGGCCTGGCCCTGGCGGCGCTGGGCGGCTACGGGCGGAGGGAGACCGCGCCGCACTCGGACGTGGACCTGCTCCTGCTCCGCCCCACCTCCGCGAAGGAGGAGGCGGTCCGCCCGTTCGCCAAGGCGTTCAACACGCTGCTGTGGGACTGCAAGCTGGTGGTGGGGTGGAGCGCGCGCACGCCGGCGGAGTGCGCCCGCGCCGCGCAGGAGGACCACACCGTGCGGACGGCGCTGCTCGACTGCCGGCTGCTGGCCGGCGGGGAGCGCGTCTACTCCCAGCTGGCGGACGAGGTGCTGCGCGAGCTGCTCACCCACGCCGCGGACCGCTTCATCGCCGACAAGAGCCTGGAGCTGCGCGAGCGCCGGCTGAAGTACGGCGACTCCATCTACCTGCTGGAGCCCAACATCAAGGCCGGGGAGGGCGGCCTGCGCGACCTGGAGGCGGCGCTGTGGATCGCCCAGGCGCGCTACCGCACCCGCGGCCTGCGCGCGCTGCTGAAGGAGGCGGTGCTGCCCGCCTCCGAGGTGAGCCTGCTCACCGACGCGCGCGACTTCCTGCTGCGGATCCGCAACCACCTCCACGCGATGCGCGGGCGGAAGGAGGACCGGCTCACCTTCGACCTCCAGGAGGAGGTGGCGCGCTTCCTCCGCTACCAGCGCACCGACGAGGGTCAGCCGGTGGAGCGGTTCATGCGCCACTACTACCTCTCCGCCAAGGCGATCCGCACCGCGGCGGACGCGCTGATCGCCCGCTGCGAGGAGGGCAACCCCAGGCGGTCGTCGGCGCCCGAGCGGCGGATGCCGCCGTTCAAGGTGTTCCAGGGCAAGCTCACCCTGCTGGACGGCGACGCCAGGATGCTCTCCGACGAGCCGCAGCTGTCGCTCCGGCTGTTCCGGGTGGCGGACGAGCTGGGGGTGCCGCTCTACTCGTGGGCGCGGGACCAGGTGCTGCACGCGCTGCCCGCGCTGGAGGCGGCGCGGGCGGAGGCCGAGGTGGTGCGGGAGCTGAAGGCGCTGGTGGGGCGGCCCGGCACCCGCGGCGCGCTGCTGTTCGACCTGCACGACCTGGGCGTGCTGGGCGCGGTGGTGCCGGAGTTCGGGCGCGTCACCGCGCTCCACCACCAGCACGAGATGTACCACCAGTACACGGTGGACGTGCACACGCTGTTCGCGGTGCGCAGGCTGTACACGCTGCGCGCCGGCGACCACCAGGGCGAGGTGCCGGACATCTCCCGCGCGATGCAGGAGATCGCCGACCCGCTGCCGCTGTACCTGGGGATGCTGCTGCACGACGTGGGCAAGGGCCTGGGCGGCAACCACGCCCAGCGCGGCAAGGAGATCGCCTCCCAGGTGGCGGCGCGGCTGAAGCTGTCACCCCGCCAGACGGAGATCGTGGAGCACCTGGTGCTCAACCACCTGGTGATGAGCGAGACCTCCCAGCGCCGGGACCTCTCCGACCCCGACCTGATCGCCCAGTTCGCCAGGCTGTGCGGCGACGTGGAGAAGCTGACCTGCCTCTACGTGCTGACCTACGCGGACATGTGCTCGGTGTCGCCCAAGACGTGGAACCAGTGGCGGGCGCAGTTGCTCCGGGAGCTGTTCTCGAAGGCGCGGGCGCACCTGGAGGGCGCGGGCGCGGGCGCGGACGCCTCCACCTCCCGCAAGGAGTTCGAGGCGGTGTGGCGGCGCGCGCTGGGCCCGAAGCGGGCGGAGGCCCTCTCCCGGGGGCTGCCGGAGCGCTACTTCCTCTCCACCTCGCCCAGGCGCGCGGTGCTCCACGCCCGGCTGCTGGACCGCGCCGCCCGCGCCACGCTGGGCGCCGCCTACCGCCGCTCGGACGCGCAGGGCTGCAGCGAGGTGGCGCTGGCGGCCCGCGACCGGCCCGGGCTGCTGGCGCTCTTCGCCGGGGTGCTCTCCGCCCACGGGCTGGACATCCTCTCCGCGCAGATCGCCTCCACCCAGGACGGCCTGGCCCTGGACTGGTTCACCGTGCGCCCCGCCCACGGCGGCACCCTGGAGCGGCAACGCTGGCGGCGGGCGCGCGCCGACCTGCAGCGCGTGCTGGAGGAGCGCGCCACCGTGGACGAGATCCTCGACAGGCGCCGCGGCGGGACGCTGCTGCAGCGGCCGCTGCCGCGCGTGCAGGCCAGGGTGTGGGTGGACAACAGCGCCTCCGCGCGCTTCTCCGTGGTGGACGTGCTGGCGCAGGACCGGGTGGGGCTGCTGCACGCCATCGCCCGCGCGCTGCACGAGGCCGGCGCCGAGATCGCGCTCGCCAAGGTCGCCACCGAGGCGCACCGGGCCTTCGACTCGTTCTACGTCACCGCTCAGGGTCAGAAGGTGGAGGACCCGACGGCCAGGGAGCGGCTGGAGGCGGCGGTGCGCGGCGCGGTGGAGGCCCTGCCGGCCTGAGGCCCCGGCGCCTCCGAGCCCCGGACCTGCCGCACCACCCGGCGGCCCAGCCACAGCCCCAGGAGCAGGCTGAGCACCATCCCCGCCGCGGTGGCCACCGTCATCACCGTCTTGCCCTGGCCCACCGCGCTGCCGAACTGCGCGGTGAGGAAGGTGCCGGGCAGGGTGCCCACCAGCACCCCCAGCGCGACGGGGCTGAAGCGCGCCCCGGCGCTCGCCGCGGCGGCGATGAAGACGTCCGTGGGCACCAGCGGGTTCAAGGTGGCGATCACCGCCAGCTTGAAGTCGTGCTCGCGCGTCACCTCCACCACCGCCTGGTACTTTCGCCCCGCCAGCCGCTTCATCAGCCGCGTGCCCCCGGCGAAGCGGGTGAGCCCGAAGATCAGCGCGCAGGAGAGGAAGCTGCCCAGCAGCGCGTAGGCCGTCCCCATCCGCGCGCCGAACAGCAGCCCACCCACCGCGGTGAGGAGCTGGCCCGGCAGCAGCGTCACCGGCCGCGCGCCGAGGAAGAGCACGAACACCAGCGGCGCCAGATCGCCGAAGCGGGAGAGGAGCTCCGACAGCGCCCGCTGGCTCACCACGTCCTTCGCCAGCAGCCGCAGCGCCACCAGCCCCGCGATGGCCGCCAGCATCGGCGCCGCGATCTTCGCGGCGCCCGGGATGTTGTCCGCGAAACTTCTACCGTCCCCTGAGCGTCTGACCTGCTGTCCCGGACTCGGCATGCCAAGAAAGGTGGGACGGTCCAGGGAATCTGCAAACGAACACTGGCGTTTTAGGTTGACGAACAGGGAAGCGGGCGACCGGAAGACGGACACGTTCTAGGTGCCATGGAAAGGCGAAGGAATCTCGCTGGTTAGCAACCCGCTCGGGGAGCGGGCGAGTAGCCGGCCTGAGGGCGGTGCGAGTGGGTCGCTTGCTTGCACGTAGCCGCCTCAGACCCAAGCTTTCGAGCGAGAGGAAGCTTTCAGCCTGACGAGGGCGAGGCGGTTCGACGGAGAGCGAGGAGCACGACGATGGCGGACAAGGACAACAAGGGAAGCATGACCGTCGCGGAGGCGGGCCGGAAAGGCGGCGAGACCGTCCGCAACGAGCGTGGCCGCGAGTTCTACGAGACGATCGGCCGCAAGGGCGGCGCCACGGTGAAGGCGGAGCGTGGGCGGGCGTTCTACGAGGAGATCGGCCGCAAGGGCGGCGAGACGGTGAAGGCCGAGCGCGGCGCCAAGTTCTACGAGGAGATCGGCAAGAAGGGCGGGGACCGCGTCAAGGCCACCCGCGGGCCGAACTTCTACGAGGAGATCGGCCGCAAGGGCGGGCAGAAGGTGAAGAAGCTGATCGAGGAAGGGAAGCGCGCCGCCCGCGCCGCCGCCGCCGCCGCCGGCCCGCAGGGCGAGGAGCCCAAGCGCGAGGGTGAGGAGCCGGCCGCCGGCCCCGCACAGGCCCCGACGCCGCCGCCGACCGAGAGCTGATCGGCCGGCCGGCGGGCCGCGGTGTGAATCGGAAGGAAGCAAGGACGAGCGCGGTCTCGACCGGGGACCGCGCTTTTTCATTTCCGAGGTGCGGTATCGGCAGGAGTTTTTATCGATCCACCCCCGGGAGCGGGTGAAAGTTCTGCCATTCCGGACGGGGGCCCTGCCCGATCCTCGACGGGGCGGCGCGGGCACGCTCGCTGCACAGGGCCCTCTCCGCCATGCACTCGCTGGCCCTGGCCAAGCCCAGCCCCGAAGCGTACGAGGTCGAGTTCCTGCCCGAGGCCGCGCTTGGCCTGATGTGGCTGCCCCCGGCCACCACCGCCCAGCTCGCGTTCAAGCTGCACGAGGTCGCCAGGGCCGCCGCCGTCGCCCGCGGCATGGGCATGGTGCTGATCGACGGTGTGGGCAGCACGCTGCGCCTGGAGGTCGGCGGGTGCGTCGCCAGCTACGTCATCAGCGACCTCCACCGCACGGTGACGGTCCTCAGCCTGGTGCGCGCCGCCGGCACGTAGGCGCGGAGCGCCGGAATTTCGGCCGGGGGCGTCCAGGGCGTAAGGTCCGCGCGTCATGGTCGCGCCCGTCGCCCCCATCGTGGAGGTGGACCCGGAACGCCCCAACCCGCGCCACCTGGACCGGGCAGTGGAGGTGCTGCGGGACGGTGGCCTGGTGGCGTACCCCACGGACACCTACTACGGCATCGGCTGTGACCTGCTCTCCAAGAAGGCGATCCTGAAGCTGTACGAGCTGAAGCAGCGGGACCGGCGCAAGCCGCTGGCCTTCCTCTGTCCGGACCTCTCCGAGGTCTCGCGCTACGCCCACGTGAACAACTTCGCCTACCGGACGCTCAAACAGCTCACCCCGGGCCCGTTCACCTTCGTGCTCGAGGCGACGCGGATCGTCCCCGAGATGATGATGACCCGGCAGAAGCAGGTGGGCATCCGCGTCCCCGCCTCCGCCATCGCGCTGGAGCTGCCGCGGCGGCTGGGCCGCCCGGTGGTCACCACCTCCGCCACCGACCGCGACGGCGAGCCGCTGGTAGACGCCCGCGACATCAAGGAGCACTGGGGCCACGGGCTGGACCTGATCCTCGACGGGGGCATCCACCCGAGCGAACCTTCCACCGTGGTCTTCGTCCACCCGGACCGGCTGGAGATCCTCCGGCAGGGGAAGGGCGTCCTCTAGTGCCCCGGGCGGAGCGCTTGATGGACGCGCTGCTGGATCCGTTCATCGCGCACCTGCGCGCCGAGCGCGGCCTCGCCGGCAAGACGGTGGACGCCTACGCGGCGGACCTGAAGGTCTACTTCGACGAGCTGCGCGCGCGGGGGATCGCCGAGGTGTCCGCGGTCCGCCGGGAGGACGTGGTGGCGCACCTCAACGCGCTCGCCCGCCGGGGGCTCTCGCCGCGCTCGCAGGCGCGCCACCTGGCCGCCATCCGCCAGCTCCACGGGTTCCTCCACCAGGAGGAGCTGAGCCCGGCCGACCCGGCGGAGGACCTGGACACCCCGCGCTGGGGGAAGAAGCTCCCCGGCTTCCTCTCGCTGGAGGAGGTGGAGCGGCTGCTGGCGGCGCCGGACCCCTCCACGCCCGCCGGCGCGCGCGACCTGGCGATGCTGGAGGTGCTCTACGCCTGCGGGCTGCGCGTCTCCGAGCTGTGCGGGCTGAAGGGAGACGACCTCCAGCTCGCCGCCGGTTACCTGGTGGCGCGCGGGAAGGGGAGCAAGGAGCGGGTGGTGCCGCTGGGGAGCAAGGCCGCCGCCGCGGTGCAGGCGTACCTGGGCGGCGCGCGCGGGCAGCTGTTGCGCGGGCGCACCTCGCGCGCGCTGTTCGTCACGCCGCGCGGCGGCGCGTTCACCCGGCAGGGGTTCTGGAAGCTGCTGCGGCGGTACGCGCTCAAGGCCGGCGTCCGGCGGCGGTTCAGCCCGCACACGCTGAGGCACTCGTTCGCCACCCACCTGCTGGAGCGCGGCGCGGACCTGCGGGCGGTGCAGGCGATGCTGGGCCACTCGGACCTGGCCACCACGCAGATCTACACGCACGTGAACGCCGCCCGGCTGCGCGCCGTCTACGACCGGCACCACCCGCGGAGCCGGAGGGCCGGAGCTCCCGGGCTCACGCCGCCGCGGTGACGGCCCCGCAGTCCATCAGCCGGAACAGCGAGCGCGCCGCGGCCAGCTCTCCCATGGCGCTCTGGCGCAGCGCCTCCGCCAGGCTGGGGGCGCCGCGCAGCTTGGCGTGGAGGTAGAGGTCGTCCGAGGTCAGCTCGGGCGGCGGCGGCTGGGCGATGGGGAGGAAGTTCAGCCGCCCCTCCAGCTCCGCCACCCGCTTGGAGAGCTTCTTGGCGGCGTGGGCCTCCGCCTCGCGGAACACCTCGTGGGCCTCCGGCGTGGGGGTCTGGTCCAGCACCCGCAGCGCGATCTCCGCCGCCCGGTCGCAGTCGCCCTTGAGCAGGAGCTCGCGGGCGCGCCTGAGCTGCGCTTCCACCGCCGCCACCTGCGAGAGCGCGCCGGCCTGCTTCCAGGGGACCAGCGCGCCGCGGTGGTAGAGGTGGAGCACGCGGCGGGCGACGAACATCGGCCCCTCGCGGCTCATCCCCAGCAGGTCCTGCACCGTGGCGCCCATCTCCGCCGCGTCCAGGATGGCGCGCTCCTCCTGGGTGCCGCCGAAGCGCAGGTGCTGCCGCTCCACCCGGAAGGTGGTGTCCGGGCTGGGCAGGACCTCGCGGAAGGCCTTCCACTCGCGCAGCCGGGCCTCGCCGTCGCGGTGGAGCGCCATCAGCTTCAGCCTCAGCTCCAGGCCGCGCGGCTCCACCTCCCCCGGCTGGAACCAGAGGTCACCCGAGTCCCAGGTGTAGCAGTCGAACAGCGCCTCGCGGGCCTTGTGCTCCAGCGCCTCCAGCAGCCGCGGCCGGTCCACCAGGCCCTTCTCCAGCAGGTACAGCCCCAGCGGCGCCTCCTTCTCCTCGGAGGCGGCGAACGCCTCGGCGGCGCGGGGGGTGTCCAGGATGCGCAGGTCGCTCAGCACCTGCGACAGGTGCTCCCAGGGGGCGTTGCTGCTGGCCGCCACCAGGTGCCCGTCCCGGAGCTTGAAGTCCCGGCGGACCTTGCCCCGCTCCACCAGGACCGTCCCGGAGGTGCTCCCCCCGGCGAGGGCGGGGATCAGGAGCGGCATTCGGTAGCTGGTGAGGCTGACCTGGAGTGCCTGCATTCGGGGGTTCGCAGGGTACCAACCCGCCGTCCCGGGCTTCAACCTGGTCTATGGTGCGCAGCCCGATGCGAATCCTTTCCGGCGTCCAGTCTTCGGGGCGGCTTCACCTGGGGAACTACTACGGCGCCATCCAGCAGTTCATCGAGCTGCAGGACGAAGGTGAGGCGCTGTACTTCATTGCCGACCTGCACTCCCTGACGACGGTGAGGGACGGGCGCCTGCGCGAGGAGCTCACCCGCGAGGCGGCGCTGGCCTTCCTCGCCCTGGGGCTGGACCCCAGGAAGGCCATCCTCTTTCGCCAGTCAGATGTTCCCGAGGTGACAGAGCTGTACTGGATCCTGGGGTCGGTGGTGCCGCTGGCCAACCTGGAGCGCGCCCACAGCTACAAGGACAAGATCGACCAGGGGTTGAGCCCGGACTTCGGGCTGTTCGCCTACCCGGTGCTGATGGCGGCGGACATCCTGCTCTACGGGTCGGACGTGGTCCCGGTGGGCAAGGACCAGATCCAGCACGTGGAGTTCGCGCGCGACTGGGCCACCAAGTTCAACGTCGAGTACGTGAAGGGGTACGACCCCCAGGATCCACACGGAAAGGGGAAAGGACACGCACCCGGAGTGCTGAAGCTCCCGGAGGCGCGGGTGCGGGACGCCACCGCCACCGTCCCCGGGCTGGACGGCCGGAAGATGTCCAAGTCGTACGGCAACGCGATCGACCTGTTCGGGGACGAGAAGGAGACCCGGAAGCGGATCATGTCGATCAAGACGGACTCCACGCCGGTGGAGGCCCCCAAGCCCACCGAGAACAGCCCGCTGTACGACCTGCTCCGGCTGGTGGCGCCGCCGTCCGAGCTGGCGGCGCTGGACGCCTCCTGGCGCCAGGGCGGCCAGGGCTACGGCGAGTACAAGAAGAAGCTGGCCGAATACTTCTTCGCCTTCTTCGGCCCGGCGCGGCAGAAGCGCCAGGAGCTGGAGCGGGACCCGGCCGAGCTGGAGCGGGTGCTGGTGGACGGCGCGCGGCGGGCGCGCGAGCTGGCGGCGCCCGTCATGGACGGGGTGAGGCGCGCCGCCGGGCTCTGAGCGCGAGCGGGTCGCGGTCCGGGTGGCGGTGCCCGCGGGTCAGCACGATCGCCGCCCCCATGGCCAGCACCGCCGGGAGCCAGTAGCTGATGAGCGTGAGGCCCGGCAGGGCGCGGGTGAAGGCCACGCCCCCGGCGGCCAGCACCACCGCGCCGGCCACCGCCAGCCCGCGCACGTAGCCGTGGCGGCGGCGCAGCGGCTCCAGCCACAGGCCGATCATCGACGCGAAGAAGATCAGCGCCACCGTGCCGGCGATCCAGGCGAAGCCGCGCGGCTGGAGCCCCTCGCCGTTGCGGAAGAGCGCGCCGCCGCAGAGGATGGCCGCGAGCGTGAGCAGCGTTCCGGAGACGTAGTCGATCTCGTTGGCCGGGCTGGGGCGGACGCTGGTGGGCATGGGTTCGGTCCTCCGGTGGAAAAGGTGCCCACGACCCTCCGGGCGGGCGAGGTGCGTGCGGCCTGAGCGTTGACCGCACCTTCGCCGCGCTGCTACGTAGGCGCGCCCTTGAGCGAGGACGCCACCACAGCCGGGCAGGAGGCGCCGAGCCCGGCGTCGCCCGCGTACGCGTTCCGGGTGAGCTTGCCGAAGTTCGAGGGCCCGCTCGACCTGCTGCTCCACCTGATCCGCGAGCACAAGCTGGACATCTTCGACATCCCCATCGCCCTCATCACCGAGAGGTACCTGGAGATGCTGAAGGTGATGAAGGAGATCAACCTGGACATCGCCGGGGAGTTCCTGGTGATGGCCTCCACGCTGGCCCACATCAAGAGCCGGCTGCTCCTCCCGCGCCAGGAGGTGCAGGGCGAGGTGGAGGTGGAGGAGCCGGGCGATCCGCGGGCGGAGCTGGTGCGGCGGCTGCTGGAGTACCAGAAGTACAAGGAGGCGGCGGAGACGCTGCTCCGCCAGGACATCCTGGACCGGGACGTCTTCCCCCGTCGGGTGGTGGAGGAGGCGGTGCCGCTGGAAGAGGGCGAGCTGGGGGTGAAGGAGATCTCGGTCTTCAAGCTGATCGAGGCGCTGGACCGGGTGCTCAAGGCCGCCTCGCCGGAGATCCAGCACGAGGTGGTGCGCGAGCGGGTCAGCCTCTCCGACGCCATCCACCGGATCGCGGACCGGCTGCGGGCGGAGGGGCAGGTCGGCTTCTTCGCGCTGTTCGAGGGGCGGCGGCAACGCCACCAGATCGTGATCACCTTCCTCGCCCTGCTGGAGATGGCCAAGCTTCGGCTGGTGCGCATCTTCCAGGAGGAGGGCGAGGAGATCGTCATCCGGCCGCGCGGCGACGCGCTCGCCGACGTGGAACCTACGGAGGTCGACGAACGTGAGTACCGGTGACCCGGACCCGGGCTCGGACGGCGAGAAGGCCGCGCCGGCCTCCCAGCCCTTCACCGAGGCGGAGGTGGCGGCGGTCACCGCCCCGCCGGAGGGCGACGAGGAGCTGGAGGGCGTCGCGCCGGCGGAGATCGATGACAAGGGCGGCGAGGAGCCGGAGACGCCGTTCGACAAGCTCGTGCAGCGGTCGAAGCGGCTGTCGCCGGAGCGCGTGCGCACCGTGGTGCAGAGCCTGCTGTTCGTGGCGGACCGGCCGCTGGCGCTGGAGCAGCTGTACGAGGCCACCGGGATCGAGAAGGAGCGGATCGCCGAGGCGCTGGAGAAGCTGGCGGGGATCCACCGGGAGGGAGTGAACGGGATCGTCCTGCAGGAGGTGGGCGGCGGGTGGCAGCTGCGGACCGACCCGGGGTCGGTGGAGTACGTGCGGAGGTTCCTGAAGGTGAAGCCGCAGCGGCTCACCCGCGCCGCGGTGGAGACGCTGGCGATCATCGCCTACCGGCAGCCGGTGACCCGCG
>Ga0075421_100011032_pt1 | contig 11186 bp, 12 predicted proteins | sample SoiMetdeltSBSDD5_FD_75292 | JGI IMG/M metagenome (GOLD analysis project Ga0075421, IMG submission 75292) | Bulk soil microbial communities from a Populus tree surrounding site in Tennessee, USA - Soil MetaG P. deltoides SBSDD5 | ecosystem: Environmental > Terrestrial > Soil > Tree plantation...
GGCCGGCCCACGTTGCCGGTCAGGAGCGCCAGGTTCACCAGGCCCATCACGCCGTCGGTGCCCTGATGGTGCTCGGTCACGCCCAGGCCGTGGAACGACAGCGCCGGGCGGGCCGTGGCGTACAGCCGGGCGGCCCGGCGGATGTCGCCGGCGGGGACGCCGCACTCGGCGGCGATCGCTTCGGGTGTGTGATCACGGACGAAGCGCGCGTAGTCGTCGAGGCCTTCGACCCGCTCGCGTACGAACGCCTCGTCGACGAGGCCCTCTTCGACGATGGCGGCCGCCATGGCGTTGAGCAGGGCCACGGTCGTGCCGGGCCGGAGCTGCAGGTGGACGTCGGCTTCGTCCGCCAACTCGATCCGGCGGGGGTCGATCACGATGAGGTGGGCGCCGCGCCGTGCTGCCCGCCGGATCCGGGCGCCGGCCACCGGGTGGTTGTCGGTGGCGTTGCTGCCGCACACGAGGATGGTGGCGGCGGCCTCGATGTCGGCGAACGAGCTCGTGGCCGCGCCCGTCCCCAGCATGGCCCCGAGCCCGGCCGCGCTCGGGGCGTGGCACACGCGGGCGCAGCAGTCGACGTTGTTGGTGCCCAGCACGGCACGGGCCAGCTTCTGGGTGAGGTAGTTCTCCTCGTTGGTGGCTCGGGCCGAGCCGAGCACCCCGACGGCGCCTGGCCCGCCCGCCTCGACCGCCCGCCGGAGCTGGTCCGCGGCGGTGGCGATGGCCTCGTCCCACGACACCTCCCGCCAGGTGCCTCCGGTGCGGACGAGCGGCCGGATGACTCGGTCGGGGGCGCGCAAGAACCCGTGGCCGTAGCGGCCCTTGACACAGAGGTGGCCCCGGTTGGCGGGCGCGTCGAGTGCCGGGCGGACCGCGAGGATCTCGCCGTCGCGCGTCCCGACGTCCATCTGGCAGCCGACGGCGCAGTACGGGCAGGTCGTCCGCGTCCAGGTCTCGGGGGGCGGCGCCGACACGAGCGACCGGTCCACGAGCGCGCCGCTGGGGCAGGTGTCCACGCAGGCACCGCACGCGACGCAGGAGCTCTCCGCCAAGGTGCTGCCGGAGTCGGGCACGATCCTCGCCGCCCCGCCCCGCCCCTCGATGTGCCAGACGCCCTGGCCCTGGACCTCCTCGCAGATCCGCACGCAGCGCCAGCACGACACGCAGCGGGACAGGTCGACGTGGATGAGCGGGTGCGAGTCGTCGACCACCGCCGGGCCACTGCCGGGCGCGAGCATGCCCAGCAACGTGTGTCGCAAGCTGTTCACGTCGGGCGTGTGGGTATGGACGACCATGCCGTCGACTACCGGGGTCGTGCACGCCGCCTTCGGCCGGCCCGCCCCGTCGACGGCGACGATGCAGAGGCGGCAGGCGCCGCTGGGGGCGAGGCGCGGGTCGGCGCACAGGGTGGGGATCTCGATGCCGGCCGTGGCCGCGGCGGCGAGGATGGTCATGTCCTCGGGGCAGGAGACCTCGTGGCCGTCGATGCTCAGCCGAGGCATCGGTCGACCTCGTCTCCGAAGTGGGCCATCACGCTGCGGGCGAACGCCGCCAGCCCGCTGCCGTGGCCGCACAGGCTGGTCTCGGCCAGGGCGGCCACCGTGGCCCGCCACTCCGTGACCACCGCCGCGCCCCGGGGCCCGCCGGGGGCGAAGAGGGCCTCGATGCGGGCCGCCCCCACCCGGCAGGGAGTGCACTTACCGCAGGACTCGTAGGCGCCGAAGCGGAACACGTGGTGGACGAGCTCGGGGATGGACGTGTGGCCGTCGAGGGCCACCACGCCCCCGTGGCCGACCTCGCAGCCCACCGCTCGCATGGCGTCGAAGGCCAGCGGTGTGTCGAGCAGGTGCGCGGGCAGGATCCCGGCCAGCGGGCCGCCGACGAGCACGCCCCGCAGATGGCCCTCAGTGACGCCGCCGCCCAGCCCGTCGACGATGACGCGGACGGGCGTGCCCAGCTCGACCTCGTAAAGCCCGGGACGCCGGAACTGCGAGCTGAGGGACACCACCTTCGTCCCTGGGCTGGTGGCCGTGCCCATCGCGCGGTAGGCGCCGGCCCCGTGCTCCACGATCCACGGCACCGCCGCCAGCGTCTCCACGTTGTTGACCACCGTCGGCGCCCCGAACAGCCCGTGCTCGCTCGGGTAGGGCGGTCGCGCCCTCACGTCGGGCCGGCGATCCTCCAGCGCGTTCAGCAGCGCGGTCTCCTCGCCGCAGACGTAGCTTCCCTGCCCGTCCACCACGACCACGTCGAGGGGCGGGCCCTCCCCGAGGAGGTGGGGACCAAGGATGCCCTCGTCGTGGGCCTCGGCCACCGACCGGGCCATCGCCGCCGATGCCGCGGGGTACTCCTTGCGCACGTAGACGTAGCCGCGATGTGACCCCGTGGCCACCGCGGCGATGGCCAGGCCCTCCAGCACCGAGTGGGGATCGTCCTGCATGAGGTAGCGGTCGACGTAGGCGCCGGGGTCCCCCTCGTCGGCGTTGCACACGACGTAGGCCGTGGGAGTTTCGCTCTCGAACACGGCCCGCCACTTGCGGCCGGTGGGGAACGCGGCGCCGCCCCGGCCGCGCAGCCCGGACGCCTCGATCTCGGCGACGATGCCCGCTGGGCCGAGGCGCAGGGCCCGCTCCAGCGCCCGGTAGCCGCCGGCGGCCCGGTAGGCGGCCGCGCAGGCCAAGGCTGGGCCGCGCGCCACCCGTTCGAGCACGACTGCCCGCGGCGACGCGACCTGGACGTGGGGGTGGCCGGTGCCGGCCGCCGTCGCCGGGGCGGCGAAGCAGCGACCGAGGCAGTGCACGCGCGGCGTGGAGCCCACCGCCCGCGCCCAGGTCGCCGGGTCGCGGTGGCGGGCGAGGAAGCAGGCCGTGCCCTGGCACGCCTGGTCGCGGAGCGTCACCGATCCCAGGTGGAAGAACGACTCGCCGTCCCGTGCCATCGCCCCCAGGCTCCTGCGCGGGACACGCGACGCCCAGGGGCGAAGGTCACGAGATACGGCCGAGCGGGGCGGAAGGGGACTTCCGGCCCTGGGCGGCACGGAGCCGCGCTCGTACGGTCGAAGTGAGCCGAGGGAGAGCCGACGATGCCAACCCCGCCGTTCACCGAGATCCTCGTCCCGCTCGACGGCTCGCCGGCGGCCGAACGCGCGCTAGGGCCCGCGTTCGAGCTGGCGCGGCGCACCGGTGTGGCGCTACGGGTGCTGCAGCGGGCGGCCGCCGACGACGGCGAGACGGCCGCGACCTATCTCGCGGGCGTGGCCGATCGCTACGCGGCGCTCACCGACGTCGAGACGATGGTGGTCGACCGGGAGAGCATCCCCGACGCCATCCGTCGGGGCTCAGGCCCCGGCGCGCTGGTGTGCATGTCGTCGCACGGGCGGGGCGGCATCTCTCGGGTGCTGCTGGGCAGCGTCGCCGAGACCGTCCTGCGCACGATCGGCCGGCCCGTGCTCGTCGTCGGGCCCAATGTCAGGGACCGCTTCGCGTTCGAGGGCCGCGTGGTCGCGTGCATCCCCGCGACGTGGCCCAGCGGGCGGAGGCGGTCGGCGTGGCCAAGGTCAGGTTGCCTGCGCTGCACGCTGCGGTGCTCGCGGTCCTCGCCGGCGCCTTCATCTCGCTAGGTGCAGTGTTCTCCACCGTCGTGACCGCCGGTGGAGGCACGCCACCCGGCGTTGCCCGCCTGCTGGGCGGCCTGGTGTTCTCGCTGGGACTGGTCCTCGTCGTGGTGGCCGGCGCCGAGCTGTTCACGGGGAACGTGCTGGTCGTGATGGCCGCCGCCAGCCGCCGGGTACGGGTCCGCGCCCTGCTGCGCAGTTGGCTGATCGTCTACGCGGGCAACTTCGCGGGAGCGTTGGTGACCACGGCGGCCCTCGTCCGGTCGGGGATCTACGAGCGCGGCGACGGCGCCATCGGCGTGCGGGCGCTGGACATCGCCGCGACCAAGACCTCCCTGGCATGGGACGAGGCGATCCTCCTCGGCGTCTTCGCCAACGCGCTGGTGTGCCTCGCCGTGTGGCTGTCCCTGTCGGCCCGCTCGGTCACCGACAAGGTCCTCGCCGTAGTCTTTCCGGTCAGTGCCTTCGTGGCGGCCGGCTTCGAGCACAGCATCGCCAACATGTACTTCGTCCCGGCGGGCCTGTTCCTCCGGGCGTGGGCGCCGGACGGCTTCTGGGCCGCCGCCGGGGTCGGCCCCGGGGCCTACGGGTCGGTGACGTGGCAGGACTTCCTGGTGGGCAACCTGCTGCCTGTCACTATCGGGAACATCATCGGCGGTGCGCTCCTCGTCGGCCTCGTCTACTGGTTCGTGTACCTCCGCGGCGGCGCCGGCCCCGATCACGCGGAGGCGACAGGTGACGGTCATCGAGGACCTTCGGCCCTGTCCCGGCCGCGGGTACGGCATCCATCGTGACGGCATGACCACTGACGTGAGCCCGGGATCGGACAAGGTGTCGCTGCTCATCGGCGCACCGGTGGCGAGGGTGCGGGCGGAAGCCAACCTGCGGGACGTGGCGGCCGTCATGGTGGAGCGGTGCGTCGGCGCGCTCGTCGTCGGGGAGCGCCAGGGCCTGGCGGCCGGCATCGTCTCGGAGCGGGACCTCGTCCGGGCGCTCGCCGAGGCCCGGGACCCCCTCACCACCCGGGCCGGCGACATCGCCAGCACGCGGCTGTTGTGGTGCGACGCCGACGCCACGATCGCCGAGGTGGCCACGGAGATGATGGACGCGTACGTCCGCCACATCCTCGTCGAAGACCGTGGCCGCCTCATCGGCATCGTGTCGGCCCGCGACGTGCTCGGCGCCTACGCCTCGGCCGACCTCGATGACATTTGACGGGCCGTTCTCCCCTAACGGGAGGCGCCGCGAAGGACGACGCTTGTCATGACAACAAGACGCGACGCTGGAGGTGCGTTCCCATGCATGCCGTCGAAGCCGCACGCAAGCCCCCTGCCACCATCCCGGCCGATCGCACGATCACCGAGGCCGCGGAGGAGATGGACCGACTCGCCGTGGGAGCCCTCATGGTCGTCGACGAGGGCGACCGTCTGGTCGGCATCGTGACCGACCGTGACCTGGTCGTCCGCGGCCTCGCCCGGCGCACCGATCCCCAGGCCCGGGTCGACTCTGTCATGACGACCGATCTCATGGTCCTGCCGGCCGACGCCGACCTGCGGGACGCCCTGCCCATCTTCGAGACCCACGCCCTGCGCCGGCTCCCCCTGGTGGACGGCGACCGGCTGGTCGGGATGCTGACGATGGACGACCTGGTCGTCGACCTGACCGCAGACCTCGCCCGCCTGACACGGCCGATCACCGCGCAGGTCCTCTTCGGCCACCGCGAGCCCTCCACCCCGGCCGCGCTGAGCTGACCCGCGAATGCCAGGGCGGGCTCAACCGGCAGCGCGGCGGCCCTGCTCGGCCTGTGAGACGATCCGGGCGACGCGGCTTGCTCGGGTCTCAGGCCTGGCTGCACTGACAACCCACCAGAGCATCTGCTTGCGGGCCGACGGCGGGAAGCCGTCCCATGCGGTGCGGGCCTGGGGAGAGTCGGCGAGGGCAGCCGCCAGGTCGTCGGGCTCGATCAGGTCCTCGACCGGGTCGTAGATCGTCCACCAGCCGTTGGCCTTGGCCAGCTCGACGGCCCGGCGACCGGCATCGGTCATCCGTCCCCGCGCCTCGAGGGCCGCCGCACGCTGCCGGTTCAGCCGTGTCCAGCCGCTCTTCGGCTTCCGCGGCGTCATGAGCTGCAGACCTCGTTCCTCGTCGAGGATGTTCACCGTCGAGTCGATCCAGCCGAAGCAGATGGCTTCCTCGACGAGGTCCTCGTAGGCGACCGGGTCCCGGCCGCTGGCTTCCTCCACGATGCGACCCACACGCCGCGGGCGGTGGCGTGGTGGGCCTCCAGCCAGGCTCGCCAGGCCGCCAGGTCTTCCGGGTGGTAGACGGGCAGGTCGAACTTCCAGGTCGCCGGATGCTGCGACGACGTCGGCGGGACCCGCACCACGGCGGTGGAGCGCGGGCCGGTGCTGCTCGCGGGCGACACGGCGAGATCCTACGGCGTCTCGCTGCTCCGAGGGCCGTCGGCGGTGCCGGTTGGCTCGCTGCGCCAGGCGGCGCGGCGCAGACCGACATCGCAGCGGGACGTTCGCGTCTACCGGTGTAGCGGATCGGCGTGTGATCGTCGCCTCGGGACGAGACTGGGAGGGGCTCGCCGAGGCTCACCGGCCCGAGGTGCTGTTCGTGTGCGACTGCAACGACGCCGCGGCCCCGCCGGGCCTACGACGATCAGCTCACCGGCGTCGCGGCCATCGGCAGCCTGCCCGAGGGCCTCGGGATCCTGGGCCTGTTGATCGTCGACGCCAAGCCGCTGCGCCTGCCCGACCTTCGGGAGCACCCGGAGAGCTCGGGTTCCCGGACAGCCATCCCCCGATGCGATCGTTCCTCGGCGTGCCCATCCGGGTCCGCGACGAGGTGTTCGGCAACCTCTACCTGACCGACAAGACCTCGGCCGAGATGTTCACCGATGTCGACGAGGAGCTGGTGGTCAGCCTGGCGGCCGCCGCGGGAGTGGCGATCGAGAACACCCGCCTCCATGCGCGCATCCAGGAGCTGGCCCTGGTGGCTGACCGGGAGCGCATCGCCCGCGACCTCCACGACTCGATCGTGCAGCGGTTGTTCGCCACCGGCCTCTCGCTCCAGGCTGCCGCCGGGCTGGTCCGCGGTGACCCGGACACTGCTGAGCGCCGGATCAACGCGGCGGTGGACGACCTCGATCTGGCGGTGAAGCACATCCGCTCGGCCATCCTCGGCCTCGGGCCGCCTCCAGGGCGAGCGGAAGGCCTGCGGCAGCGAGTGCTCGACCTCATGTCAGAGGCAGGCGGCATGCTGGGGTTCGAGCCCACTGTCCTGTTCGAGGGCCCGGTCGACGCACTGACGCCGGAGCCGGTGGCGGCGGAGCTCCTGGCCACGCTGCGCGAGGCCCTGAGCAACGCGGCCCGGCACGCCCGGGCCGGCCGGATCGACATCGTGCTGTCCGGCGAGGGCGGCGAGCTGGTGCTGCAAGTGTGTGACGACGGCGTCGGGCCCCCGGCTCCCGACCAGCCGCGGGGCCACGGCCTCGACAACATGGCGACCCGCGCCGACAAGCTAGGCGGATCGTGCGACATCGGCCCGGCCCGGCCCCGGGGGACCGAGATCACCTGGCGGGTGCCGATCACATGACCGGCCGGTCGAGTGGCGATCCCGCTCGCGCACAACCGGGGAGGACCCGCCGTCCCGACACGACGTCCGTGGAGATCGCCACGATGCGATCGTCGGCGGCCGGCGCCCAGCGGACGAGCGACGGGTGGTGCGCCGCCACCACCTCCTCCGGGTCAGCGAGCTCGCGGGCAACACCGGTCACCACGACGCTCCACACGGCGTCCCGGCCGGTCTCGATCTGGTCGACCTCGAACGCCACGACCGCGTTGCGGGTGGCCGCGTCGAGCTTGGTGCCCCGCCCCGTGCGGATGAGGATCTGCTCGCCGTCGAAGTTGAAGTTGACCGGGAGGATCGTCGGCAGCGCTCCGCTGGTCACTGCGATGCGCCCCAACCCCGCGGTTCCGAGCAGCACCAAGCAGTCTTCCCGGGACAGAACTTCCAAGCCGTTGCGGTCGACTTCCACAGCCGACCACCCTCGACTCCCACGGCGGCGGGCACCAGAGTCCAACGTCCCTCCGTCCCGCCGCCTGTCGAGCCGGGAACGGGCCCGCCGCCTCTCGAACCCCCGGGCCCCGGCCGTAGCCGGGCGGGTGCCCGGGTCAGTCCAGGCGGACGCGTTCCCTGTGGGCCGGGACCACGGCCGACCAGTCGCGTTCCCGCTCGACGAGGTCGCGCAGCCGGGCGGACGCGGCCGGCTCGCCGTGCACCACGTACACCATGTCCGGCGGGGCCGTCGCGGTGTGGAGCCAGGCGAGCAGCTCCGGTTGGTCGGCGTGGACCGAGAAGCCCCCGAGATCGGCCACCTCGGCTCGGACGGTGACGTAGCCGCCGAGCAGCTTGACGTGGCGCGCCCCGTCGGCCAGGAGCCGGCCGCGGGTGCCGGGCGCCTGGAAGCCGACCAGCACGATGGCGTTGCGATGGTGGGTGGCGAGGCGGGCGAGGTGGTGGACGACACGCCCGCCGGTCGCCATGCCCGACGCCGAGATGATGATCGCCGGTCCCCGCAGGCCGGCCAGCGCCTTCGAGGCCTCGACATCGCGCACCTCGCTGACGTGGCCCGAGTCGAACGGATCGTGCTCGCCTGCCAGCTCCGGCCTGACCTCGGGGTCTCCGGCCGCCACCGCCTCCCGGTAGACCCGCAGCGCCGTCAGCGCCATGGGCGAGTCGACGTACACCGGCAGCTCCGGAATGAGCCCGTCCGCCAGGAGCCGGCGGAGGTGGAACAGCACGACCTCGGTGCGGTCCACCGCGAACGCGGGGATGAGTACGATGCCGCCCCGCCGCGCCGTGCGCCGCACGACGTCGGCGAAGCGCTCGCCGGTGCCGGTGTCGTCGTGGCGACCGTCGCCGTAGGTCGACTCCATCACCACGACGTCGGCGGGGCCGACCGGGGCGGGCGGGCACAGGATCGGGTGGCGGTGGCGGCCGAGATCCCCGCAGAACACGATCCGGCGGGGGACGGGGCCGTCGAGGCGCAACGTGGCCACCGCGGAGCCGAGGATGTGGCCGGCCGGCCTCAGGGTCAGGAAGACGCCCGGGGCGATCTCCGCCTCCTCGCCGAACCGGTGGGCCCGGAACCGGCGGAGGGACCAGCGCGCGTCCTCCTCCGTGTACAGCGGGAGCGCGGGCCGGTGCTTGGAGAACCCCTTCCGGTTGGCGTACGCGGCCTCCTCCTCCTGAAGGTGCCCGCTGTCGGGCAGCACGATGCCCGACAGCGTGGCCGTGCCCGCGGTGGCATGGACCTCGCCGCGGAACCCGTCCCGGGTCAGGACGGGCAGGTAGCCCACGTGATCCACGTGGGCGTGGGTGACGACGATGGCGTCGAGGCCGGCCGGGGGGACGGCGAACGGCTCCCAGTTGCGCAGGCGCAGGGGCTTGGAGCCCTGGAACAGCCCTGCGTCCACCAGCACCCGGGCGTGCCGCGTCTCGACCAGGAAGCGGCTGCCCGTGACGGTCCCGGCCCCGCCCAGGAAGGTCAGCACCGGCACGGCCGGGCGGTCGGCCCCTTGGTCATGGGGCATGGCTTCCTCACGACCTCCCAGCCGTCACGCCGCCCACGACCTCCTCGAGGATGGCCAGCCCGGCGGAGATCTTGCGCAGGAACGAGGCCTCGTGGGGAACCAGGTGGAAGCGTGGGTGCGGTGCCCACAGGGCCCGCAGCCGGAGGTCGAGCTCGACCGCGTCGGCGTTGGACTCGATCCGGTGGGGGTTGCCGCCCTCGACGGCGATGCCGCCCACCGCGGCCGTCTCGAAGAAGATCACGGCGTCGTACCGTGCCAGCTGGTCGGACTGGGTGGTGCCCATGGCGGCGAAGAAGTCCCCGGGGCCCTCCGGCCAGTAGGCAGCGCCGTCGATGGTGCCGCGATCGCACAGCTGCAGCCGCTCGGGATAGAGCGCGGCCTGCACGTCCTCCAGGGTGTGCTGCACCGAGAAGATGGCGCGCTGCGTTGCCGCCCGCGCCACGTCGTCCGCCGCGCGGGGAAACCCACCGGCGAAGAGGATCGTGGCCGACTCGGGGACGACCACGATCCGGTCGCCGAGCTCACGGCGCATCAGGTCCGCAGCGGTGGTCTTCCCGCCGCCGGGGCCGCCCGTGAGGACGATGCGCCGTGCTGTCGTGGTCACTTGTGCGTGATGGGGACCCGGGTGACGCCGGGCTCCACGGTCTCGGGCAGCAGGGGAGCGTGGATCTCGAGCATCCCGTCCGTATAGGTCGCAGTGATGTCCTCGACCTTGGCGCCCGGGGGAAGGGCCACGTTGCGGGCGAACGACCCGTACCGGAGCTCCGACCGGTAGCCGTCCTTGTCCTTCTGCTCGGACCGCTGCTCGCGGCGCGCCTCGATGTGCAGCACGCCGTCTGCGACGGTCAGCTCGACGTCCTTGTCGGGGTCGATGTCGGGCAGCTCCACCCGCACTACCAGCAGGTCGCCGTCCATGAACTCCTCGACGCGCAGCCACCCGGGCTCCACGTCGAGGTCCACCACGCGGCGGAACAGCCGCGGGATCTCGAGCGGGAAGAGCTCGGGTTCGTCGTGGCGCACCCTGAACGTCAGTGCCATGGTTGCCTCCTCCGTCAGAGGGACGGGCCTGCGCCGTCCCTGTCTTCAGTAGGTGCACCGGCGATGCTCTACGGCCAGAGCCGAACGTCCTCGCGGACGGCCGGATCCGCTCATCCCGCGATTGCGTCGCGCGAGGGCGGCTGGACGATGCGGTCGGCCTGGCTCACGGTGAGCGCATCCCGGATCGACAGCATGCCGACGATGTCGTCGCCGTCGACCACGGGCAGGTGCCGGAAACGGTGCCGCAGCATCATGGTGGTGGCGGCCCACACCGGCATGTCGGCGGCGATGGGCCGGGGCGGGCCGGTCATAACAGTCGCCACGCGGGCGACGTCGGGGTCGAACCCGTCGGCCAGCGCCCGCACCAGGTCTCGCTCGGACAGCATGCCGACGAGGCGGCCGTCGTAGCGCACCACCGCGGCGCCGACGTCGCAGTGCCGCAGGACTCTGGCCGCGGTCCGGAGCGTCGTCCCGGTCTCCAGCTCCACGACCGGCGAGGTCATCACCCGCCGGACTTCGTCGGTGCTGTCGACTGTCGTCATGCCTTCAGGGTGCGACTGCTCCAACCGGGGGGACAGGGCCTTTGGTCCGGATCCGCCGCGGCGATGGGCGCCTCGACCATCACGGCGGCGCCGGCGAAGGCGACCCAGGCGGCGATGGCTGCGATCTCGCCGATGCGGCCCCGGGCGAAGCTGGTCAGACCGGAGGGTCCAGGGGAGTCGAAGGACCCGATGCGGACGCGGCCGTCGTCGAGGCGGCGCGGCGGCCGCGGATAGGGACCTTCGCCCCTGTCGCCGCGCTGCTGCCCGCGGCGATCATGAGGGAGATGGGTACCGGAGCATTGACCGCAAGGGGTGCAGCATGATCGGCGTCGAGGCCGGGCCCGTCAGATCCCGGGGGAGCGAGGTACAGGTGACGATCAGGGTGTTCCT
>Ga0075421_100011035_pt1 | contig 11184 bp, 6 predicted proteins | sample SoiMetdeltSBSDD5_FD_75292 | JGI IMG/M metagenome (GOLD analysis project Ga0075421, IMG submission 75292) | Bulk soil microbial communities from a Populus tree surrounding site in Tennessee, USA - Soil MetaG P. deltoides SBSDD5 | ecosystem: Environmental > Terrestrial > Soil > Tree plantation...
CCGGCTTGCGTTCGCCGATCGATCCTGGCCGCGTATCTGGGCGCGCCGTGATCGAGGCCCGCACCATCCATTTGGTCGACCCGACGACTGCCGACGAGGAGTTCCCCACCAGCGCGCGATTGGTCCGCGAGCACCGGACAGGGACTGAGGTAGCCACGCCGCTGCTCCGCGATGGTCGCGTCATCGGCACGCTGATGATCCATCGCGGGCAGATCAAACCGTTCACCGAAGAGGAGATTCGGCTTATCGAGACATTCGCGAACCAGGCCGTGATCGCCATCGAGAACGCCCGCCTGTTCCAGGAGCTGGAGCGGCGGAACCGCGAGTTGAGCGAGACACTAGAACAGCAGACGGTGACGGGAGAAGTGCTTCGCGTCATCGCGTCGTCGCCGACTGCGCTGCAGGAGGTGCTGGACAACATTGCAGGGAGCAGCGCACGGCTGTGCGGAGCGGAACGGGTGACCATCTATCGGATCGTCGACGGAATTCTCATTGCGTCGGCGGTCTTTGGGCGCACTGACCTCCAGATTCGGGTGGACCAGCCCGCGTTCCATGCCGCGCCAGATCGTGGGTCCGTCGTGGGGCGGGCGGCACTGGACAGACGGACGATCAACATCGCCGATCTCGCAGCCGAATCGGAGGACGAGTACCCGATCGGCCGGGCGAACCAGCGATCGAGTGGCCACCGGAGCAACGTCGCGACGCCGCTTCTGCGCAAGGGAGTACCGATCGGCGTGATTGCCGCCGTGCGGTTTGAAGTTAGACCGTTCGCAGATCGCGAGGTGGCAATCCTCGAAACGTTCGCCGATCAGGCCGTGATTGCGCTGGAGAACGCCCGGCTGTTTGAGGAGCTGGAGCAGCGCAACGCCGCCCTTGCCGAAGCGCTGGAACAGCAGACCGCCACCGCCGAGATCCTGCGGGTCATTGCGGCCTCCCCCACCGATCTCCGGCACGTTCTTGATGTGATCGCCGAGAGTACGGTTCGACTCTGCGGGGCCGAGTCCGTCGTGATCCGGGTCATCGAAGGCGACAATCTTCGGCGTGCCGCGCTCGCCGGTCCGGCACCTGCACGCGGCCTTCGGATGGATGAGCTACTCCCAATCAGCCTCGGCACGGTCGTCGGTCGCTCGATCATCCGCCGCGCGACCGTTCACATACCGGACGTGCGGGCCGACCTGGATGTCCCACTTGACGAATATTCGATGTCGATGGAAGGCGCGCGATTGGCGACCCCGTTGCTCCGCGAAGGTACGCCGTTCGGCGCCATCCTGCTGCTCAAGCCGGCCGCTGGTCCATTCACACAGCGTCAGGTCGCCCTGTTGGAGACCTTCGCCGATCAGGCCGTGATCGCCATCGAGAATGCCCGCCTCTTCCAGGAGTTGGAGCAACGCAACGTCGAGCTTCAGGAGAGCAACCGCCAGGTCAGCGAAGCCCTGGAGCAGCAGACCGCCACCGCCGAGGTGTTGCGGGCCATCGCCTCCTCACCCAGCAGCTTGCAGGAAGTTCTGGCTGCTCTGGTCACTAGCGCGATGCGTCTATGCGAGGCCGATACGGCAATCGTTCACCAACTCCAGCGTGAAATCCTAGAGCCGATGGCAGCAGCACCGTCGTGGTTTGAGCGAGAGATCTCGGAACGACGGACACGGGCGAACGTTGGGACGCCAGTCACCAGGCAGAGCTTCTCCGGTCGTGCGTTGCTCGACCGCCGAACAATCCACACGCCGGACGTTTCGATGGTACTGACGTCCGACTTCCCCGATTCTGCGCCAAATACAGCCCGATACGGGACGCGCAGCCAGGTTGCCACCCCGCTGATGCGCAAGGGAGAGCCGATTGGAATCATGGCACTCCAACGTTTTGAGGAGCGGCCATTCACTGCGCAGCAGATCGCCCTGCTCGAATCGTTCGCCGATCAAGCGGTGATCGCCATCGAGAATGCACGTTTATTCGAGGAGCTTGAGGAGGCCAACCACCAACTCGAAGCGGCCTCCCGGCACAAGTCCCAGTTCCTCGCCAATATGTCGCACGAGCTGCGGACGCCCTTGAACGCCATCATCGGATACTCGGAGATGCTCCAGGAGGAGGCCGAGGATCTCGGCGAGAGCGCGTTCCTGCCGGATCTTGTGCGGATCAACGCGGCCGGCAAGCATCTGCTCGGGCTGATCAACGACATTCTCGACCTCTCCAAGATCGAGGCCGGCCGGATGGACCTCTTCCTGGAGACCTTCGAGGTCGGCCAGATGGTTCGTGACGTCGCCGCCATCGTCCGGCCGCTGGTCGAGAAGAACGGCAACACCCTGGTCGTCACCTGCCCCGACGACCTCGGTACGATGCACGCCGACCAGACCAAGCTCCGGCAGGCGCTGTTCAACCTCCTCTCGAACGCCGCCAAGTTCACCGAGCGCGGCCGGATCGAGTTGCGAGTTGCGAGAAGCGAGTTGCGAGTGGAGGATGGCCATGACTCGTCACTCGCAACTCACAACTCGCCACTCGTAACTTTCGCCGTCTCCGACACCGGCATCGGGATGACCGACGAACAGTTGGGCCGGCTGTTCGAGGCGTTCTCCCAGGCCGAGGCTTCCACCCGGAGCCGCTACGGCGGGACCGGGCTGGGGCTGGCGATCAGCCGGCACTTCTGCCGCCTGATGGGCGGCGACCTCACCGTCACCAGCGTCTACGGCGAAGGGTCGACCTTCACGGTGCGGCTGCCGGCCGTCGTGTCGCAGCCGGCCCCGTCCTGACCCGTCGCGCGATCGGCGCCGCCCCCATCCCGTCGAGCAGCGTCTGGGCCTGCTCGCGCAAGGGAGCTGCCGCGAACGGGTTGCCCCCCGTCTCGTGGACCTCGGCCAGCAGGCAGAGCGTCCGCGCCAGCTCGTACGGCTGGCCCAGCTCCTCGGCCCGCTGCCTGGCCCGCTCCAGGATCTCCCGCGCCTCGCCCGTGCGGCCGGCCGTGAGCGCTACGATCGCGTCCGCCCGATCTGCCGCCAGCAGCGAGACCTTCCTGCCGAATCGCTCGCCGGCCTCCCGCGCCCGCGCGCTGTGGGCGGCAGCCGCCTCGGCGTCCCCAACCTCCGCCAGCACCTCGGCGGCGAACGAGTCGAGCGTCAACGAGCACTGCATGCAGCCGAGCGTCGACGCGACCTCCACGGCGGTCTGGATCGCCGCCCGTGCCGCCGCGTCGTCGCCGGCCAGCAGCCGGTTGTACCCGAGCAGCGCTCGCATCAGCACCGCGCGGTGGGTGTTGCGGGTGTCCGCCAGCCAGATCTCCATCTGGTCGGCCGCCGCGTGCACCTCGCCCCGCAGCGTCCAGAGCAGCATCAGCCACCACTCGTAGATCGCGCCGACCCCCAGAAGCGTCGTCGCCTGCCCCGCCGAGCGCCGCAGCTCGGCCTCGGCCCCGTCCCACTCCCCGACTAGCAGTTGCCCCGCTCCCAGGATGCCCCGGGCGGTGTTCTCGGCGGCCGTCGAGCCGGTGTCCTGCGCGAGCTTCAGCGCTTCGAGCGCGTCGGCCCGCAGCGCCTCGTCGAACGTCCAGAACACCCAGACGTGCACCAGCGCGTGCGCCGTCAGCGCCTTGAACAACGACTGCCGGTCCTCCGGCCGCTCGCGGGCCAGCCGCACCCACTCGTCCCCCAGCTCGGCGATCTCCAGCCCCAGCACCCCGATCATCGACGGGTGCGTCAGCGCCTCGTACGCCTCGCCGAGGTGGTGGAACGTGCCGCGCGTCCTGGCGATCTCCAGTGCCTTCTGCCCGGCCTCGGCCGCCTTCTCCATCTCGGTCGCCGCGGTGTAGATCGCCGCCTTCAAGCTCCAGGCCGAGCTGAGATCGGGCGAGTCCGGCGGCAGGTGCGCGAACGCCAGCTCCAGCTTCGATCGAGTCATCTCGACCTGGCCCTGGTAGCTGTACAGGCGGGCCATCTTCAGGGCCAGCGCCCCGACGATCGCCCGCTCGACCCGCGCCGCCTCCTGGTCGGCCTCCTGCTCCTCGGCCGGATCGGTCGCGTCCTTGAGCGCGTCCAGGTGGTGCTCGATCGCCGACCGGTAGTCGGCCAGCGCCGCCTCGTACTCGCCGATCAGCGCCAGGATGTCGCCACGGCGCTCGGCCAGCAGCGCCACCACCTTCGGCGCGGCCCCGGCCGCCGACCGCTCTGCCGATTCGAGCGCCATCGTGAACGCCGCGACCGCCTCGTCGTTGGCGAAGGCCGCCGCCGCCTGCTCGGCGGCCAGGCGGCTGTACCGGAACGCCCGCTCCCACGACTCGCCCTCCCAGAAGTGGCGGGCCAGCTCGCCGTACCGCGCCTCCAGGTTGTCGGCGTAGATCTCCTCCAGCGCCCACCCCACCTGGACGTGGATCTCCTTGCGCCGCCGCACCAGCAGCGAGCGCGCCGCCGCCTCGTGGATCAACGCCTGGCCGAAGGCGTACCGCCGCTCCGGGATCACGGCCTCCTCGCGCAGCAGCCCCGCTCGCAGCGCCTCCCGGAGGTACCGGTCCAGCTCCGGGCCGCTGTCGGTCACCCGCCGCAGCACCTTCTCCGGCACCACCCGCCCCACGATCGCCGCGACCTGCAACGTCCGCCGCACGCCGGCCGGCAGCCGATCGATCCGCGCCATCACCGTCGCCAGCAGCGTGTTCGGGATCTCGATCTCGGCGATGTCGGTGTCCGCGACCCAGCGCTCGCCGTCGTAGCGCAGCGCGCCGTTCTCGATCAGTGCCCTCAGCACCTCCTCGATGAAGAACGGGTTGCCGTCGGCCCGGGCCAGCACCAGCGCCTCGACCTGGGCCGGCGTCTCGGCGCAGGCGAGCAGGCTGCACATCAGCTCGTGGGCGGCCCGCTCCGGCAGCGGCCCCAACGCGACCTCGGCGTAGCGGTGGGGGAACGCCCGCGCGGCCTGCTCCTTGAGCTGCCACGACGGCGCGTCCGGCTCCGGCGTGAAGACGTAGGCGAACAGGATCGGCGCCTCGTCCGTCACGTCCATCAACTCGACCAGCACGTCGATCGAGCTGGGGTCGGCCCACTGGAGCGCGTCGAGCACCAGCACCAGCGGCCTGTCGCGCAGCAGCGCGCCGAGCAGGCGCCGGGTCGCATCCACCACCCGCCACTGGAGCTGCTGGGCGGTCAGGCTCGCCGTGCCCTCCGTCTCGGACTCGGCGCCCAGCACCAGCCCCAGCGGCGCCAGAAGCTCGCCAAGCCCCAGGCGCGTCAGCCGCTCGCGGAGCGCTTCCGCCAGCCGGGCGTCCGAGGCCCCGGGCCGCAGGTCGAGCAGCCGGGTCAGGATCTCGCGGATCAGGCGGTAGCTCAGGCCCTGGGCGTGCGACGGCGCCATCGCCTCGGCCCAACGCAGGCCAAGCTCCTCGCCAAGCTCGCGGGCCTCGGCCAGCAACCGGCTCTTCCCGACGCCGTGCTCGCCGATGATCGCCGTCAGCCCGCCGCGCCCGCGCGAGAGGTCCTGGAGCTGCCGCCGGACCTCCCGCAGCTCCCCGAGCCGCCCCACCAGCGGACGCTTCCCGCCGGCCGGGCCGGGAACGAGCGCCGGCACCTCGCGGGCCAGGCTGCCCCGAACCTCGTAGGCCGGGACTGGCTGGGCCTTCCCCTTCAGCACCAGCGGCTCGACGGCCGCGACGTCGAAGACCGAGCCGGCCTGGCGCGCCGTCTCCTCCCCGAGCAGGATCCCGCCGGGCTCGGCGGCGGTCTGGAGGCGGGCGGCCGTGTTCACCACGTCGCCGAACACCGAGTACTCGCGGTGGCCGCCCACGTCGCGCACCCCGGCGATCACCTGGCCGCTGTTGATCCCGATCCGCAGCCGCAGCTCCAGCTCGTTGCCGTCCCGGTCGAGCTGGCGCAGCGCGGCGACCGCCTGGTGCATCGCCAGGGCGGCGCGGACCGCCCGGACCGGGTCGTCTTCGTGGGCCACGGGTGCGCCAAACAGCGCCATGATCGCGTCGCCCATGAACTTGTCGATCGTGCCGCCGTAGAGCGCGACGGCCTCGGCGAGCCGCGCGAGCACCGACGCCGACAGCTCGCGCACGTCTTCGGGGTCCAGCCGCTCGGACAACGTCGTGAACCCGACGATGTCGGCGAACAGCACGCTGACGACCCGGCGCTCCTCCACCAGCCGGCCGTCGTCGTCCGCGTCGTCGCCGCTGGCCACCGCACCGGCGCTCGTCGGAGCCGGCCTCGTCCCCACCGGCCCGGCCACCGCGCCGACCGCCTGACCCGTCTGGCGCGCGGCCACCGCACCCGCGCCCGCCCGCTCGGCGATGGCCGGGAACGGCTCGGCCGAGGGTAGCGGCCGGGCCGCCACCCGGGCCTCCCGCACCGCGACCGATCCGAGGGTGCCTTCCGCCTGCTCGGTGTCCGAGGACGCCGTCAGGTCCACGCCGCACGTCTGACAGAAGTGCCGGCCAATCGGCGCGGCGCTCCCGCAGCTCCAGCAGAAAAAGATCAGCCTGGTCCCGCAGACCTCGCAGAACCGGGCGGACTCGAGGTTCGCGGTGCCGCAGACGAAGCACGCCACGATCCGCTCGTGATCGGCGGCGACCGGGCCGGCTGGAACGCTCATACAGGTGTTATAGCGACCGAGCGCGGACGGTCGGCGAAATGCGTCCGCGAGGCCGTCAGAGAGGTGCGCGCTCGATGGCAGGGACGCTCGCCCTCCCAGCGCTCACGGCGCGTCCTGCACCCGGTACCGGCCCTCGTAGCGCGCGCTCCCGACGCACGTCTCGAACATGAACTGGCAGAGCCGCGTGCCCGGCCGCAGCGCCAGCGGCATCGGCCCGGCGTTGTTGATCTCCAGCGCCTGGTGGTTGTCGATGCCCGGCTGGATGAACGCCGCCGTGATGTGGACCATCAGCCCGAGCCGCGCGAACCGGCTCCGGCCCTGCAGCCAGCCGCAGAGGTCGTCCGGCAGCCGGATCCGCTCGCGGGTCAGGCCGTGGCAGGTCTCGCCCGGCATCAGCACGAAGTAGTCGCCGTCAGCGACCTCGACGATCTCCGAGACGTCCTCGTAGGCCGCCTCCTCGGTCACGTGGAAGATGTCTCTTACCCGCTTGAACACCCGAAACTGCGAGTCGAGATGGAGGTCGACCGACGCCGGCCCGACGAACCGCTCGTCGAACGGGTCGATCCCGATCTCGCCCGCGCGGACGCGACGCAGGATCTCGTCGCGCGTCAGAATCGCCATGCGTACCGTCCTCGGCGGCCGAGCTCCGCCGGACCGCCCGACGTCGCCGACCGACGCCGCCGGGCGCCGCCGCGCCGCCCTCCGATGATACCGGCCGGGCGCCGGCTGCTGGACCGCTGCCGCGTTGTCTACCATTGGCGCCGAGCGGACCAGCCCGGGGAGGGGACGATGCCTGACGCCGCCGAGCCCGGCCGGGAGGCCCGCGTGGTGCCCACCCGGCTCGGGCTCTTCCTGACCTTCCTGCAGATCGGCGTCTGCGGCTTCGGCGGCGTCGGGCCGTGGGCCCGGCGGATCATCGTCGAGGACCGGCGCTGGCTGGACGACCGCGGCTACGCCGAGATCCTGACGATCTGCCAGGTCATCCCCGGCCCGAACGTCGGCAACGTCTCGGTCGTCATCGGCGACAGGTTCCACGGGCTCGTCGGGTCCGTCCTGGCGCTCGTCGGCCTGATGACCGGCCCGATGGCGATCCTGCTCGGGCTCGGGCTGCTCTACACCTGGCTCGGCGAGATCCCGGCCATCGACGGCGCGATCGGCGGGGTGGCGGCTGCTGCCGCCGGCCTGTTCGTCGGGACCGCGCTCCGGATGGCCGAGCGGCTCAAGCTCTCGCTGGCGGCGCTCGCGATCCTGGCCGGCACGTTCGTGGCCGTCGGCCTGCTGCGCTGGCCGCTGATGACCGTCCTGCTGACCCTCGCCCCGCTCGGCGTCGTCCTCGCCTGGCGCTCCCGATGGTAGACGGCTGGCTGCTGGTCGATCTCTTCGTCACCTTCGCGCGCCTGGCGCTGATCGCGATCGGCGGCATGAACTCGGTCCTGCCGGAGGTCTACCGCGAGGTCGTCGACGTCCACGGCTGGATGTCCGCCGCCGACCTCGCGGACCTGATCGCGCTGACCCAGGCCTCGCCGGGCCCGAACGGCCAGTTCGTCTCGCTGGTCGGCCTGCGGCTGGCCGGCATCCCGGGCTTCTTCGTGGCAGGCTTCGCGGTCGCTCTGCCGCCCGCCATCCTCGCGTTCATCATGTCGCGGGCCCACCGGCGCCTCGCCACCCTGCGCTGGGTGCGGGCCGTCCAGAACGGCCTGGTGCCAATCATCATCGGCCTGATCCTGGCGAGCGGGCTGGTCAGCGCCCAGGCCGCCGACGACACCTGGGTCAAGATCGGCCTGACGATCCTGGTGTCGCTGGTGGTCTGGCGCACGACCTGGAATCCGCTCTGGCTGCTCGCCCTCGGGGCCGTCCTCGGCGCCGCCCGCCTGTAGCCGGTCCGCGATCGGCTCCTCAGTTAGCGTCGCCAGCCTGGCCCGGTGGGCGGAGCTTGCGGATCTGGGCCGGGTCGACGGCGACGGATACGTCTTCGGGCCGGCTGGTGGTGTCTCCCCGCTCGGTATCGAGCTCCCGAACGGACTTGAGCTCGGCCAGTCGCCGGGCCGCTTCGAGGTCGCCGCGCTCCTCGTCGTAGAGATCGTACCAGGGAAAGCCGTGCTCGGTGTACATGCTGGCATCGATCGGGGATGGTGGTGGAGGTTGCCCGGTCAGCGCGGCGTACTGCTCGCTGTTGACGATCCGGATGGTCAGCGAGACCGCGCTCGCCAGGTCCCAGGTGTCCAGGCCATGTGGATCGGGGTAGATCTTCTGCCGGATCGATCCGCCCACGCCCAGGCCCATCGCGCCGGCCGGTGCCGGCCCGGCCAGCCGCATGGGAAGGAGATCTTCCCTGGTGGGCGGGGGCGGTCGATCGGGGAAGCGGCCGGGCTTCGGCTCGTAGACGCGAAGCTGGATGCCGCCTTCCGCTTCCACGCCCGTCAGCTGCCCTTCGACGGTGTACCCGAGCCCGAGCGGCATCGCCACGAACTGCCGGATGACGTCCGGGCCGGCCTTGATCCCGTCCAGCCAGGGCTGATCCGGGCAGACCAGGTAGTTCTGCGGCTCGGCCGTCGGCTCGGCGCCCCACGGCTCCCCGGTCACCGCGTTGATCCCGCCAACGCCGACCTGGACGGCGCACGGGTGCCAGGGCTCGCCGTCGAACGCCAACCAGAGCGCCTCCCGCTGGTACATCGGGATCAACAGGTCGCCGGTCGCTCGCCAGCTGGCCGGCGCCCGCTCGCCGACCTCCTCCACGCGCCGGACCGGAAAGCGGCCCAGGCCGGGCGGCAACGGATAGGTCCGGCCGTCGTCGGGGATCCGCAGCGTCCGCTGGAACGAGACGCCGAACCACCGTCCGACGTGAACCTCGTCCCGATCGATCGACACGCGCGGGTCGGCACCGGCCATCGCTCTGCCCTGCCCGTCGTCTGACCTACCCGCCGTCGCCTTCGAGCGGCAGCAGGCAGTCGACCCAAAACGGTCCGACCTGGAAGCAGTCGGAAAGCACGTGCCCGTCCGGCGGCGTGGGCGCACCCTCGATCGGCACGGCATCGCTCCGGGCAACGCCGCTCGACCGCGCGTCGAGCGCCTGCATCAGACGCGGGAACGGGATGCTGGCCCAGGGCTCGCTCTGGGTCGACACCATCGTGACGAACCCCTTCTCCTTCATCCGTTCGAGCGCGCTCTTCGGCGTGGCGTTGAAGCTGCCGTGGTGGGATGCCTTGTAGAAGCTGACCGTCGACAGCGGGTCGACCTCGGCGGTTGTCTCGAGCCAGCTTCGCCAGCTTCCGTACTGGGCGTCGCCCGCGAAGAGCATGCTCTTGCCACCGTAGGCGAGCAGCGCGACGATGCTGGTGTTGTTCAACGCCCGGTCCAGAGCAAACGCCATGCCTACGGCGTTGGTCGCGGCGACGGCCAGGAGGTTCTTGTCCGTCTCGGTGATGGCGGCGTAGTGCTTCGTCACGTTCGCGGAGACCCGCCACCGGCTCGGGAACGGCGTGACGGCGTCAACCGACTCGATGGTGTTGTCGCTCCCGACGCGCAGCAGCCGCTCGTCGACCGGGACGTACAGGCCGGCCAGGGACGTGGGATCACGAGGCGGTCCGAGAATCCGCGCCGAGAGCCCCCGAACGCCGGCAACGTCCGTGAGCCGCGTGTCGGCCTCGACGTACACCACCGTGCCGCCATTGATGCCGGACCTGAGCGTCTGCAGCGCCTTCTCGTTGCCGGTGAGATTCTCCAGGGTCGCTTCGGCGGCCGGCCGGGTCTCCTGCGGAATCTCACCCGCCCCGAATCGCAGCGCCACGCTCTGGGCGAGCGCCGCATAGCTCTGCTGCAACGCGTCGGCCGACGTGTCGTCCGGATTCTCGGTCCAGGGCAGCCAGACCTCGCGGACCTCGAAGGCACGAAACGCCTCCGCGTGCGACGCGAAGCCGGAGATGTGATCCTGGTGCGCGTGCGAGGCGATGACGAGCGCGAGCTTCTTGTCGGTCACCTCGGCGATGTTCTCCACGACCTTGTCGAGCGTGCCGATCCTGCCTCGATTGTGCACGCCGCAATCGATCAGGACGTGCTCCATGCCGCTGTCGGTGGGCAGCGAGAGCAGGAAGCAGTCGCCGAAGCCGACGCGGTACATCCGGATCCGGATCGCCGGCGGTGCGCCCTGGGGCGCATCAACAGTCCGGTCATCGGTCCGATCCGCCGCGTGCGCCACGACCGCCGGCGCTGCATCGTCAGCCGGCACGCTACACCCCCTTGTGTACGAGCTGGAAGTTGATCTGGCTCTGGACGCCGTGCAGCCCGAGATACGGAGCCTCGGCGGCCGTGTCGAGCGATTCGAGGCTGAAGCCCTGCTGCCTGGCCAGCCGATTCTCGCTGTTGACCCGCTTCCGGATCACGTAGCGGACCTCGCCCAGGTCGTCGAAGATCACGGTTGAGCCGCCCCGGAACGTCAGCATCGGCCCGTTCGACGCGGACGGATCGAGCGGCACCTTCCGCTGCTGCAACAGCTCGGCGACGAAGCTGACCTCCAGCGTGCCGGACGGCTTGACGCGGTAGACCGGGTGGAAGCCGTGGGCCTGGATCCGCGTCTCCGGGTCGAGCCCGAGGTCCTTCGCGTTCGCCTTCGCGAACTCGACGAGG
>Ga0075421_100011036_pt1 | contig 11184 bp, 11 predicted proteins | sample SoiMetdeltSBSDD5_FD_75292 | JGI IMG/M metagenome (GOLD analysis project Ga0075421, IMG submission 75292) | Bulk soil microbial communities from a Populus tree surrounding site in Tennessee, USA - Soil MetaG P. deltoides SBSDD5 | ecosystem: Environmental > Terrestrial > Soil > Tree plantation...
GCCTCGCAATTCACCAAACGGTGCGTCGTCTCGTGGCAACAATGGTCTTCGGCGGGACGCCGAAAACAGCGGGCGAGACGCCCGCGCTCCCCAGAGCAACTGCATCGTTCCGGTTGGGGGAGAGGGCTAGGGTGAGGGCGAGCCAATTCTCTAACTGCATCGTTCCGGCTTTTAGGCGTAAGTATCCAGCGAATCGGTTCGCCTACTCCCCGGCTTCGAGAGCCACTCGAACACCAGCCACCAGAGCGGCGACGCGCATGGATAACGGAAAATCCGATGGCGACTCCAGCGTGTAGCTCTGCCGTGTCTTGTTCGTGATAAGGTAAAATGCCTCCGGCCATTGCGGACGCTTCGTCGGGTCGAGGTCGGGACGAATGATGCCGCCTTTGGCGGGACGGTCCTCAATGACCTCGGAAGGGTCGATGGGGCACACCTTCGCGACTTCAGCGATCATCTTCTCCGCCAGCGAAGGGCGATGGTCGGGATTCAATTCGTAAACATAGAAGCCGTGCGATTCCCAATCCTCATGCACGCAAAGCGCGAGGTCGAAACGCGGCTGTTTCTCGAGCCAGGCCACGTGCGCGCGAATTTCGTCGGTTTGCAGATGACGATAATCGCGGTTGAGATCCACGCCTTTGGCATTTTCGCGTCGATTCAATGGGAAGCCGGTCGGGTTGAGGCACGGGAGCAACCAGACATCCGCGTCCGCAGGCCAATGATCCTCCAGCAGCAACTGACGAATGGCGAGGGGACCGGCCGGTTCATCGCCATGGATTCCGGTCGAGATGTAGATTTTGCGTGGCGCGTGATCCATCCCCCGCAGTCCACCCTCCGCAGTACTGCTACCGGGGACGTCCGGGATGCGCGAGGCGTCGGCGTCACGGCGAAAAGCGAGGAGGTCGAGGCCCGGGGTCACGGGCAACTCCTCGATCTGCCAGCCAAACTTACGGGCCGCTTCCAGGTCGTCACGCAAGATCTGTCGGATGTCGATCGTTTCGCCAACATAGGCGTTCTTGTTTTTGCCGAGACGCTGAACGGAATGAGACATGACGAAGAGTTAACGTGACGTGGTGTCGGTTCTGCGCATTACAAACAAGCCGCAAATCGCAGGAACGATGAAATATTAATCCGGCGGAGAGCCGCGCTCAACCGCCTGCAGCGGAGCTTTGAATGGCGGACGCATCTTCAACCCCAGCCGTTCCAGCATTTCGCGGTCGGAATCGTAGTCCGGCGACGGAACGGCCGAAGTCAACATGCTCCCGGTATCGCTGGAAAAGATCGAGTTGGCGCCCGCCAGAAAACATAAGGCCTGTTCCGATGTCCTGAGTCCGACGCGGCCAGCCGAAAGGCGGACGACCGATTTGGGCATCAGGATGCGCGCTGTGGCGACCATGCGCAACGTCTCGTCGAACGGCACTTCCGGAGCATCCTCCAACGGCGTGCCGGGGACTTTGGAAAGGATGTTTACCGGCACCGACTCCGGGTGCGGCACCATCGTCGCGAGGGTGCGCAGGAGGGAGATGCGGTCTTCCACGGTTTCGCCCAGGCCGAGGATGCCGCCACAGCAGACGGTGACGTTGGTCGTGCGCACGTTCCGCAGCGTGTTCAGGCGGTCCTGGTACGTCCGAGTGGTAATGATCGTTTTGTAGTGCTCCTCGGATGTGTCGAGGTTGTGATTGTAAGCGAAGAGACCGGCCGCTTCAAGACGCTTAGCCTGCCTTTCCGTCAGGAGGCCGAGCGTGCAGCAGACTTCGACGTCCATCGCCGTGACTTCCTTAACCATTTCCAGGACGCGGTCGAACTGCGCGTTATCCCGCGCCTCGCGCCAGGCTGCGCCCATGCAAACTCGGCTCACGCCCTTCTCTTTCGCCCGGCGCGCAATGTCCAGGACCGTCTCCTTGTCCATGAGCGATTGCGGCTCGATACCGGTGTCGTAACGCGACGATTGCGAACAGTAGGCGCAGTCTTCGGGACAAGCCCCGGTCTTGATGGAAATGAGTTTGCAAACCTGCACCTCGTCGCTGTCGTGATAGCGACGATGGAGGGACGCGGCCTGAAAGACCAGTTCGAGCAGCGGCAGATCGTGCACAGCCCGGATTTCCTCCGGCAGCCAGTCGTAACGGATGTCGTCAGGCATAATTTGTTCCGAACGGTGAATGAATTGTCCGAACCGCGCGCGAACCCGCGCGTCAACGGATCACCGCGAATCGGTTGACACGATACCGACGACCTCGAAAACCACAAGCCTTGATCCGTTTCAAATCCACAAGTCAATGTACTTGTCCATCAGAATACCAAACGCCGTGTTCTCCGTCAGCCATATCACCGGCCAATAGACGCGCTCTATCGCCGGCTCAAAACTCGGGGGCAGGATTCCTTTCGCGAGCATCATGACCACCGGACCGGCGCTCAGGACATATAGCGCAATGGCCATCGCCGCGTAGCCCACGGTCGACCCGCCAATTCTCCTTTCGTTTGGTTGGTTCGCCTCCGTCATGGCTTGTGAATTCCGGCTACTCCGGGAACAAACCGATCTTCGGAACCGTATGCTCACGCAGCGGATTGTCCTGGAACTCCGTCTTCTCCAACAGCTGCAACCAGCGTTCAATCTCGCCCAGCAAAGAGGCCACATCCAATCGTTCATGAAGGTTCCGGTATTGCCGAAGATTCACTCGCGCCAGCTTGAACAGCGCCGCCGCGGGGCGGAGCCGGTCCTTCTGCAGATGAACAAACGCACCCGCAAACTGGATGAGGCCCTTGTAGAAGGCGTAGTTCGGTCCTTGCCGGTCGGCCAGCCACAGTTGCTCGAGAACGTCATGCGCCTCGTAGAACTGGCCGCGGTTGAAACACTCGAAGTAGCCCAGATAGTGCGGATCCAGGTTGCGTCCCCGGCACCCCTCGATCAAAGCAGCGATCTTTGCGCTCTTCTTGCTCACGCGTGGAGCGTAAGGCGCGAATCATAAAACGTAAAACGTGAAACGTGATCCAGCTGAGGGACGCTTCGATTGACATTCCCAGGGGCCGCTTGGAGGTTGGCCGTTGGAACTGATTTTGAGCTTCACCCTTTGAGGTTTGAGCTTGTACCCACCCGCTTGCGGCGTGTGTGGAACGGCCCTGGACTGCGCCCTTGCGACCATGCTTCACGTTGACAACTGCCCTCCCCTTGGACACTCTCGCCGCATGGGAAAATCCGCTCTCGGGCGGGGTTTGGGCGCGTTGCTCGGCGGTGCTCCGCCAGCGCCAAAACCGCCGCCGCCAACAGCCGCGGCCGTGCCGGAGCCCGCTTCGAGCGCCGTGCCCGTTGTTGACTTGCGCGACCGCGTCGAGCGTGTCGCCTTGAACAGGATTCGTTCCTCCCCTTTCCAGCCGCGCAAGGACTTTTCCGACGACGCTTTGCGCGAACTGGCGGACTCGATTAGAGAGCAGGGCATCGTCCAGCCGCTGATCGTGCGAAACCGCGGCGATGGGTATGAGCTGATCGCCGGGGAACGCCGCTGGCGGGCCGCACAGTTGGTCGGGTTGACCGAAGTTCCGGTCATCGTACGGGAGGCTGACGACCGGGCGGTGCTCGAACTGGCGTTGATCGAGAATCTGCAGCGGGAGAACCTGAACCCGATCGAGGAGGCGCAGGGCTACTCGCAATTAATCGAGCAATTTCAGCTCACGCAGGAGGAAGCGGCGACAAAGGTCGGCAAGAGCCGCGCCGTGGTGGCCAACGCAATGCGGCTGCTGAAGCTCGCGCCGGAGATTCAGGCTTACGTCCGCGACGGGCGGTTGTCGGTCGGCCATGCCAAAGTGATTCTGGGGCTGACCCGCGCCGAAGAGCAAAAGCTCGCTGCCGAGAAGGTGTTGAAACGATCGCTCAACGTCCGGCAGACCGAGGACCTCATCGCCCATTTGCAGAACCGTCCTGCCGCCAGCCACGGCGGCAAGTCGCCGCCACTGCCGATGAAGGATTCCCACATTGCGGCTCTTGAGCAAAAGCTGCATGAACGGCTCGGAACCCGGGTTGACCTCCGCTATCGCCAGGGCAAAGGCGCGGTGCAGATTCATTTTTACACCGACGACGATCTGGAACGGGTGCTGGACATCCTCGGTGTCCGGCTGGATTGATCCGAATTGTTGCGTCCTGGCCAGGCTTTCGAGAAACTTTCATGAGTGTCTCCCTTGAACTCCGCGAGCAGTGCGCGAACAGACTGTTGCAGGCGGTTGAACAGGCCGGCAGCTTGAGCGCGTTTGTCGGCCTCGACGGATTCGTGGATGAAATCGTGCACGTCGTCGATACGCGCGAGAACGCGGAGACTTATCAACGGATGCCTTCGATCGCGCGCCTAGCCGAGCGCATCGCCGACGCCGCCGGCCGGAGCACCAACATCGAACTCGTTAACCAGCTCGTGAAACTGGGCGGAAACGGCCCCATCATGGCCAATGCCCTCGCGAGCTTCGGGTTGAAAGTCACTTACCTGGGCGCCCTCGGTTATCCAAACTGGCATCCGGTCTTCGACGATTTCGCCAAACGCGCAGAGGTTTTTTCCATCGCGCAGTCAGGCCAGACCGATGCACTGGAGTTCGAGGACGGCAAGGTGATGATCTCGCGAACCGTTCAACTCAACGAAATCACCTGGGCAAACATTCAAGCGCGGTTTGGGCGCGACAAGTTCTCTTCAAGGTTCGAGTCGTCCAACCTCATCGCCTTCGTGAACTGGACGATGATTCCCTACATGAGCGATCTCTGGGAAGCGTTGCAAGAGGAGCTTTGTCCCCGGATGAAGGGGCCGCGACGAAAGATGTTTTTCGACCTCTGCGACCCGGTCAAACGGCTGCCACAGGACATCATCCGTGCCCTCAAGCTGATTGGCGACTTTGAAAAACATTTCGACGTGATTCTCGGTCTGAACGAGAAGGAAGCCTACGAGATCGCCGAAGTGTTGGGCTTCGACACCAAGGCGCATACCCGCGAGCGCCTTTCCAACCTCGGTCTCGAAATCCAACGCTATCTGAAGGTCAACACCCTCGTGGTTCATCCCGTCAAATACGCGCTCGCGGTGAGCGACGGCCAGGTTTCCACAGTGGATGGCCCGTTTGTGTCCAGGCCGAAGATCACCACCGGCGCGGGCGATCATTTCAACGCCGGTTTCTGCCTCGGCAAGCTGCTCGGTTTCGATACCAACCTGAGCTTGCTGACGGGAGTGACGACCAGCGGGTATTACGTCCGCTCTGCAACCAGCCCCGGTCTCCCCCAACTGGCGGGGTTGCTTCACAAATGGCCCGGTAAATGAATCCCGCGAAGCTCCCCGTCACCCGCCTTTGGCACCCCCTCCCCCTCCGAGGGGGAGAGGGTGACGGGGCGTTCGCCGTCTTGGGACAAACCGATTCTCACAGCCCAAAACCCCGCACGTCGTCTGAATGATTCTTCCCGTTGTCAAATACGGCAACCCCGTCCTCCGCCAGAAAGGCGCCCGCATCGAGAAAATTACCCCGGAGATCACCCGGTTGATTGACGACATGTTGGAGACCATGTATGCCGCCGCCGGGGTCGGCCTGGCGGCGCAACAGGTCGGCAAGGCCCTCCAACTGACGGTGATCGACATTAAAGATGTCAGGGACCGACCTTCAACGCTGGAAATCGGCGGCAAACCGGCGACCATTGCCGACCACATGCCGCTCGTGCTCATCAATCCCGAAGTCAAGCCCGCCGGCAAACCGGCCGCCGGTCCTGAAGGTTGCCTGAGCTTTCCGGAGATTTACGCGGACGTCGAACGGCCGGAATCGGTGGACGTGACGGCCATGAATGAGAACGGCGAGACAATCGAGTTGCGATGCGGAGGACTGCTGGCGCGGGCCGTCCAACATGAAACGGATCACTTGCACGGGATTCTCTTTATTGACCGGATGAGCAGCGAGACGAAGAAGGAGTTGAAGCCTCAACTCGACGCGTTGCAGGAAACCGTCAAGGCCGGCTTGAAGAAGGACGCCGGGGCTTAATAGACTTTGCGCAGGTGCGACGGGAGAATACTCAGTTCTGACCGATACTTGGCCACGGTGCGACGGGCGATCTTGATTCCTTTTTCCGTCAGCATCTTGACGATCTCCTCGTCGGACAACGGCCTGGCGGGGTCCTCTTTCTTGATCATCTCGGCGATCATTCCCTTCACGCTGGTATTGGACATGCCGACACCCTCGGTCGTCTGAATGCCGGAAGTGAAAAAGTATTTCATCTCGAAGATGCCTTGCGGCGTCTCCATGTACTTCCCTGAAACGGCCCGGCTCACGGTGGTTTCATGCACGCCCACAACTTCGGCGACCTGCACCATGGTCAGCGGTTTGAGAAAAGCGACGCCCTTCTCCATGAACTCGCGCTGCCGGTTCACGATCTCCTTCGCAATGTTGACGATCGTTTGCTGCCGTTGATGAAGGCTCTTGATCAGAAATTTTCCGGCGCGGATTTTCTCCCGGATCCACTCCCGCTCTTCGGAGGAGGATTCCGTCCGCGCCATCAGGTCCTTGTAGGTGTTGCTGATGCGCAGGTGCGGAACGTGATCGTTGTTGGTCGAGACAAGGAAATCGTTGCCAACCCGTTGCACGAACACTTCGGGCAGGATGTATTGGTTGTTGTCCGGAGCGAAGGCGCGGCCTGGCCGCGGCTCGAGGTTCGCAATCCGCTCCATGGCCTCCTGGACCTCCTCGACGGTGATCTCCAGGCCGCGGGCGATCTCCGGGATGCGCCGCTTTCCGAGCGCCTCCATGTATTCATCCACGATGCGGTATTCGAGCGTGTCCTTCTTCCCGTCGCGTTCCAATTGCAGCATCAGACACTCCCGCAGATCGCGGGCGCCGACGCCGGGCGGATGGAATGTTTGGATCACGCGAAGGACCTCGTTGATCTTCTCGGGCGCAATGTTCGTGGAAAACGCCAGTTCGACCGGACTGGACTGAAGATAGCCGTAATCATCAATGTTGCCGATGATCATTTCGGCGATCTGCCGCTGCTCATCGTTTAAATCCGACATCCGGACCTGTTCCAGGAGGTTTTCCTGCAAGGACGTCCCGGCCACCAGCGAATCGAACATGTACTGCCGCCTTTCCTCCTCTTCCTGGCTTTGGCGCATCGGAATGTTCGTCTGGGCAAAATGATCCCGCCATTCCTGGTCCAGTTGAGCCAGCTTCTCAAACTCGGCCTGAAAGTCGTCCACCGGCTCTTTGGAATTCTTTTCCGTCGCCGGGTCGTAGGTCACGTCCGCGGGCGGTTCTGCGGGGTCAGCCACCGTCGCCGCCTCTTCCGTTTCCCGCACCTCGCCGTCCTCCTGGTTCACTTCGGCGACTCCCAGTTCCTCGAGCACGGGGTTCTGCTGGAGCTCCTGTTCGACCATCGCCTTCAGTTCGAGGGTCGGCGCCTGCAAGAGGGCCAGCGACTGCTGCAGTTGCGGAGCGAGCACCTGCGACAGCGTCATCCGTTGCGAAAGATGTAGGCCCTGAGCCACGACTGGATGATAAACGGCCGGCTGAATAGCACAAGCACTTTGCGGCATGGACCGTGCTTTTCACGAATTGTGCCACCGGAAGAGCCGGCCTCCGAAGGGGGCTGTTTTCCAGCGTCCCGCCAAAAGCGTTGCCCGAACCGGCCCCTCGTCCTAACGTCACCAGCGTGCCTGTTCGATTGACGATTCTGGGCAGCGGATCAGCCGGAAACTGTGCCTACCTCGAAACCGAAGAGACGCGTCTTCTCATCGACGCGGGATTCAGCGGCCGGCAGATACGGCAACGCCTGGCGTCCATCGGCCGGACGCCCGAAAGCCTCCACGGTATCCTCATCACGCACGAGCACAGCGACCATATCCAGGGCCTCGCGAGCCTCTGCGCCAAACTGCAGGTTCCGATTTATTGCAATCGGCTCACCAAAGAAGCCATCGCGACCCAATTGGAGGCCAGGTTCGATTGTCGCGTCTTCAGCACGGGTGCCACGTTTGAAGTCGGTGACGTCGCCGTGGACACTTTTTCCGTTCCGCACGACGCTTACGACCCGGTTGGTTTCCTGCTTCGCACCGCCTCCGGCAACATCGGATTTTTGACCGACCTCGGCCACGCGACCAAACTGGTCGTTGAGCGCGTTCGGGCAGCCAACGTGTTGTTGCTGGAAACCAACCACGACTTGAAGCTTCTCCAGGAAGACACGAAGCGACCGTGGAGCATCAAACAACGAATTCTGAGTCGCCACGGTCACCTTTCCAACGACGCTGCGGCGGATGCGGCCGAACAAATCGTCTCCGCTGAGTTGCGGTGCCTGTATCTCGGCCATTTGAGCCGCGATTGCAACACGCCCAAACTGGCGCATCAGGTTGTCAGCAGCCGGCTGCAAAAGGCAGGCGCAACGCACGTGCGGGTTGAATCGACCTTCCAGGATGTGCCCTGCCCTACGCTGACTTTGTAGCGGCAAGCGTCCCGTCCGGAGCGCGGCCTTCCAGGCCGCAGCGCGCCCGCCAATCACGACGCATTGGAGGCAATCCAAAGTCCGATCCGTATTCGAGCTGTTGTTCCACAAGCGCTCGAAGCGATCCGATCCGAGACCAAAGCGGCGAACGATTCTCCCATGAACCGTATCCCCTCATCCCGTCCTTCTCCCCCAGTGGGGGAACTCCCTTCGGCCCACGAGACGGTGAGGTTCGGCGAAGCGCTTGAGAGCTTCTCCCTCTCCCCGGGGGAGAGGGCCGGGGTGAGGGCGAGCGTCGTCTCCAACTGAATCGTTCCGGCCCAGGGAGCGGGCCGGGGTGAGGGGAAAGAAACCGCTTTTCATAGTTTATTCGCCGCCTCATTCGTGGCTCAATCCGCGTGATGGAAAAGCCGTTACCACCCCTGACACCGGGCACGCTTTATCTTGTCGCCACGCCGATCGGTAATCTGGAGGACGTCACCCTGCGGGCGTTGCGCACACTGAAAGAATGCAACGTGATCGCCGCGGAAGACACGCGGCACACCGGACACCTGCTCAAACACTTCGGCATTGCGAAACAGCTGCTCAGTTATTTCCAGTTCAATGAGGCGAAACGCAGCGAAGAGATCATTGAACGCCTGCGCCGCGGCGAGAAGGTAGCATTGGTCACCGACGCCGGCAGCCCGGGGATCAGCGATCCGGGCGAACGCGTGGTCCAGGCGGCGCTGGCAGCAGGGTTGCGCGTCGAGTCCGTGCCGGGACCGTGCGCCCTCATCGCCGCGCTGACCGCGAGTGGACTGCCGACCGACGAGTTTCATTTTGTCGGGTTTCTACCGCACAAATCCGGTCAAAGACGGAAGAAACTGGAAGCGTTGAAAGGCGTCGAAGGAACCCTGGTTTTGTACGAGTCGCCGTATCGGATTGAAAAACTTCTGGCTCAATTGAGCGAAGTGTTCCCCGACCGCACCGCCGTCCTGGCCCGTGAGTTGACCAAGAAGTTCGAAGAGTTTCTGCGGGGAAAGCCCGCAACGCTTTTGGAGATCGTTAAGAAGCGGTCGTTGAAGGGTGAATTCGTCGTGCTGATTGACAACGTGATGCCGTCCGCGAACTCGCGAACCGCCGGGATTCCAACTGACTAATCGGTGCCCATACACACGACTTTCCGGCCATGCCCCGAGCGGGCGAGCCTGGGTCGGCCAAGCCAACCAGTAAATCAACCGGTGAATCATCTGTTCGACCGTTCGACCAACGGTGAGTTGGCAAAGCGATTCAGCGCCGGAGGCAATAATCAGCGCGACCCAAGTTGACAAAACCAAGAACCGACCCAGAACCGACCCCTTCACGACCCCTTCACAAACGATCGCTCAGGTCGCTGCCACGGGTATACGCCACCAGTGGTGTTCCGCTGCTATTGCGTTCCTGAATCACTCGCATCCCGTCGTACACATAGCGTATGTCGGGGTTCGCACTCCAAAACTTTATTGGCTACTCGCCGCCCGATTGGTGATGCTCCGCAGATACTCAGTGATAGCGTCTCTAGATAGCCTCGGCATTTTCCAAAAGTTCGTCCGCAACGTTGCTTCTCGCACAGTAGCTTGCGCTTCGAACAGGAACTCATCTGCTTCGTCCAATTTGTGCTGAGGGCCTGTCGCGGTTTTACGCCATCGCCATACGTCGGCAACCTCGTACGCCACCCGTGTGTTCAGAAATTGACGAACGATCTCAACCTGATTACTGCGTATGCAGCCTGCAAGCATATTGTCCCACTTACCGTTTTCCAGCGCATCTTCGAACTGTGCCCGAACGCCGTCGGTGTCCCCTCTGTCTCTGCAACCGCTCACCGCGACAAAGATCAAGAGAAACCCGATGGCTAGCGCAGGAATTCCGATTCTCTTCATAACTTGGGGAGGGGTTTCTGATCTGGAATTTTCGGCAGCTTTATCTTGTCGGGCGGTATACCGAGTGAACACGCCACGAATGAGTTCTTTATGCAGCTATTGGCCCTCGCGGCATTCTTTGCGCTCAGGGCGCACTTCAAGGCAGCGCAGGCCTGACATTCCATCTCCCACTGTAGTGCAAAATCAATTCTGAGAGAAAAAACCTTTGGAATTGGTTGACACATTCGGTTGTTGGTTTTGCCGGACGGTGATCCATCGCTGGCGGCGGAGCCAGTCTTCCACGATGCAGACGCCGGGAGCCCTGGATGGCGCGTCAGGGGCTTGTTGGAGGTCGGTTGATTTCGGTTTGGAGAATGGTTCAGATTGAGACGCCGGTGGATTATCGGAAGACAGTTTCCTGGAACTCATGGGAAGCAGGATTGAGGCGTTGGAGCACTGGAATCATTTTGGTTTCACCGCTCTTGAGCGGCGCCTGCTCACCACCCAGCGAGCATACCTCCTCCCATTACAGCAGGATTCGCAGCAGCCGACTATCGTCTGTTCTAGGTAGGGTCGTTTTCTCTCAAAACCAGAGAATCCTTTCACGGCCTAGACAAACTTGCCGGGATTCAAGATGCCGCGCGGATCCAGCGCTTTCTTGACCGCGTGATGCAACGCTCGGACCTCTTTGGACGCAGCGTCCGGCCACCAGCGCTTCTTGGCCAGTCCGATGCCGTGTTCGCCAGTGATAACCCCGCCCCACGCGAGCACTTGCTTGAACAGATCGTCCAGCGCAGCCTCGCTCCGTTTCACGGCGTCCGACTCTGACTCGTCCAGCATCACGTTGACATGAATGTTGCCGTCGCCGGCGTGGCCGAA
>Ga0075421_100011038_pt1 | contig 11183 bp, 7 predicted proteins | sample SoiMetdeltSBSDD5_FD_75292 | JGI IMG/M metagenome (GOLD analysis project Ga0075421, IMG submission 75292) | Bulk soil microbial communities from a Populus tree surrounding site in Tennessee, USA - Soil MetaG P. deltoides SBSDD5 | ecosystem: Environmental > Terrestrial > Soil > Tree plantation...
CGTTAAGCCTGCCAGCACCGATCCTACTGCCCTGGTAACGGGGTGGGAACCTAGGTCATTGCCAACTCATCCCCCCTCACGACACTCTCCCCCTGCCTCTCCCGATAACCTCCAGCAATGGATCACCTCGATTTGTTCTTATGTGCGTTCTTGAGACCTATATAAGCCTGTGAAGTATTTTAACCGAGCCTATTGCGTAGGAACAGCCGCTTTTCGCTGTGCGTTACTGAATTACAATATCAACAGTTAGAGTTTGCCCGGCTGATATCACAACCAATTTACCTGTACCCGATATTGCCTTTTCACTGAGTATCCATGTCCACGCGCAGACTCCATTTGTATCAGCAGCAATGTCGGCTAGTTTATTCTTATTTAGCCTTGTGCCGTCAGGCGAATAGAATTCAACAGCGCAAGCTACAAGTGGTTGAGTTTGAATCTGTAAAGTAGTCTCCATACCTCGCGTAGCAGGCGAAGTTAATGAGATCACGGTGATTTGTCCAATAGTAGCTACAGGAGATTGAGTAGCGTCCGCAACAGTTGGAGAAATGACTGCGGTTGGAATTAGTGTCGGAATACCCACTTGAAAGCCTCTGGTCGGAGTAGTGCGAGATTGCTCTGATCCTGTTGCAGCACGTGGCGCGAGGGCAAAGTACACTAATACGAATACACAAATGCCGCCTATCAACGTGAAAATGGACCATCCAGCAAGATAAGCAAGTCCACGTTGTGCAGGAGTCATTGATTTCAATGCTTGCATAAGAGCTCCTCAATTTCAATCTATCGAGAGCATTATACTGACACGAATAGATTCCGCCGAAATATAATAAAAGCCAGAACTCTCATGCAATAGTGAGCATGAGAGTTCTGGCTTCAGCGTTGATTGGGGTAATCAGAACGCAATATCATATTAGCACAGATGTTCTTACAGTGTCAAGAGTTTGTTCTAGAACCTATTATGAACTACAAGAAGTCTACAATAAGCTGTGCCATATCGTCCGCGAGCGACTTGGCCCATGATGCCAAACGAATTACCATTATGGGAAATCATCTACTTGCAAACTCAGCGCTGGCCCAAGCTAGGAATGTTCGAAGCGGTGGTGTATGACCTCTACTGAATGAGCCTAGCAGAGTCTAAATGCAAAGGTTGCAGAGGCCCAACCACTTGTTGATCACATAGAGCAGATCGGCGGAAACTTCCTCACGGCGAATAGGCTGTTCGCTAAGTCCCTACTCGGCCCTCGACTAGCGCCATCGCCTCGGTCATCAGCTTGCATAACAGTTTCTTTCCTTAAATATATGCAGGAAGTCCAGCTACTCATATGGATTGCCGGGGCGTCTGTTACTGATATACTTGTATGCACGTCTGTTCTAGGTCTTGTGATGGGTTAGATGGTAATTGATTGGCCAAGTGGGCTGTTGTTAAGAGAATGGCGAGATCGAGCGCGGCAGTGCCACTTTGTAAATTCTCGCCAAGGCATTTTGCTCCATCATCCAAAGGCCGCTCTGGGAGCAGCGATCAGTGAGTGAGGTTCGCCTTCGGCCTTCACAGGAAGCGGTTATCCGCTATACAGGTGGCAAGATGGGTGTCGCGGCTGTGCCCGGCGCGGGTAAAACTTTCACGCTGTCACATCTGGCTGCCTCTTTGATTGAGCAGCTTGCCGAGGCCGGGCTGCAAGATGAGCAGGAAGTGCTGATCGTCACTTTCACGAACCCAGCCGTCAATTCATTTCGCAACCGCATCGCGCGCTTAGTGCAGCAGGAACGAGGTTTGCTCCCATATGTAGGGTATCGCGTGCGCACTCTGCACGGACTGGCACACGATATTGTCCGGATGCGACCTGCGCTGGTTGGGCTTGCGGATAACTTTGAGATTCTCGATGAACGGGTTTCATCAGGAATTATTCACGAATTAGCCGAGCATTGGGTTCGTAACAACGGGGATCGGCTAATAGAGTTCTTCGCTGATTTCTCGGTGGCCGAGGATGCGGAGCAGATTCGCTATCAGATTCGGCAGCACGGCCCACAGATAGTTGAAGAGATCGCGCTGGAGATCATTAAGTTAGGCAAAGATAATCGCTGGGATGCTGCTGAGATGTCGGAGAAAATTAACAATGCGCCCATAGATTTGCCGCTTGCAAAACTCGGAGTCGAGATTTTTGACGACTATCAGCGCAGCCTCACTTATCGAGGTGCGGTAGACTTTGATGATCTGGTTCGCCTTGCGATGGAAGCATTGCAAGCTGATTCCGAATTCTTGAAACGCCTGCAAGCACGCTGGCCCTATATTCTTGAGGATGAAGCTCAGGATTCAAGCAAGCTGCAAAATGATATGCTGCGCCTACTTTCGGGTGATCGGAATTGGGTGCGTGTTGGCGACCCAAATCAGGCGATCTACACCACGTTTACCACAGCCGACTCCAACTTCCTTCGAGCGTTTCTACGCGAACCCGATGTCATAGATCGCCCCCTGCACGAATCGGGACGTTCCTGTCCAGCGATCATCAGTCTTGCCAATCGCCTTGTCGAGTGGGTTTCGCGCGATACGCTCATGGCGCATCTTTCAACGACGTTCTACATGCAAGAGATTCGCTCCACCGATCCAGATGATCCGCAAGCTAATCCTGAAGATGGTCAGACTTATCTCGATTGGGATCCCGATGTAAATATGACTCCTGAAAAGGAGATAGAGCGGGTAGTCAAATCACTTGAGCGCTGGCTGCCTGATCATCAGGATTGGTCGGTAGCGGTGCTGGTTCCTGAAAACAGTCGCGGTTTCAAAGTAGCCGAGGCATTGAAAGAACGGGATATTCCCTACGAGGAGTTGCTCCGCAGTACTACCGCTACTCGCGATGCAGCGCAGAAACTCCAAACAGTGTTTGATTTCATTGCTGAGCCAACGAACAATCGCCTGCTCGGACGGCTCTATGTGATGTGGTGGGACACAATCTGGGCCAAGAAAGCTAACTATCCTGATACCGAGAAATCGCTGGGTGCGCGAGATGATGTCCGCCGTGCCATTGACCGCATGAAACTCACTGAAGATTTCCTTTGGCCCTCGATAGAGAGTGATGAGCTGGTCGAGTTGAACTCATCGCTTGATCCGATCACAGCAGAGTCGCTGCAAGAATTCCGGGCACAAGCGCAGTTGTGGCTCTTTGCCAGTGATCTCCCGGTGGATCAACTCATTCTAACCATCTCGCAAGTATTATTCGATGAGCAAGCTGATCTCGCGCTCGCACACAAGATTGCGCTTGTGCTGCGCGGAATTGCAGGGAACAACCCGGAATATCGCCTGCCTGAACTAGCTCAAGAACTGAGATTGATCGCCTCCAATCAACGGCGCTTCCTGGGCATGGAAGACGCGACGACTGGCTATGAGCCGCGTAAAGGCGTTGTGACCATCGCAACTATGCACGCTGCGAAGGGATTGGAGTGGGATCGAGTTTACCTGATGGCGGTCAATAACTATAGCTTCCCTGCGGCACTCCCCGGTGATTCATATATCTCGGAGAAATGGTTTATCCGCGATGAACTCAACGTTCAGGCAGAAGCGCAGCGTCAGGCAGATTGGGCCATGCGAGACCGTGCTGGCGACTATCTCGAAGGAGAGGCTTCGCGTGAGGCACGCATTGAGTATGCGGCGGAACGGCTGCGCTTATTATATGTTGGGATCACCCGCGCGCGCCGCGATCTGATTATCACCTGGAATATGGGTCGCTTTTGGGAACAGGGTCGTCAAAATGAGCCAGCACAGGCCTTGGTTGCCTTGACGTTTACATGGAAGCAGGGGATGAAAGCATGATGCAGGGGCCGTTTAGCCACTGGCAGAAGGTAGTAGAAACTCACGATGACGTCCAGGATCAATCCCTGGCGGGCCGTCCAGATATGCCGCCGATCTTCCAGTTTAGTCAGAACAGCCTGCAAGATTATGTCGATTGCGCGCGGCGCTTTCAGCTTCGCTACGTGCTCAACCAGAGATGGCCTGCGGCAGAGACTGAGCCGATCAGCGAGCACGAAAAGTTCGTCGAAGAGGGCGCGCAGTTTCATCTAATGGTGCAGCGTCATCTACTTGGCATCCCGGTCGATAAACTCATCCCGGCAGAAGGCGATCTACGCGACTGGTGGCTGAACTATCTGACAAGTGATCCCCTCCGAGGTCTGCCCTCGATCATTCGCCAGCCGGAAGCCCAGCTTTCCGCTCCTCTTGGCGAACAGCGTCTGCTGGCCCGCTTCGATTTGCTGTGTATCGATCCCGGTGAGCGGGCAGTGATTGTAGATTGGAAAACATCTCGCTACCGTCCAGATCGGCAAAAGCTAGGTGAGCGGCTGCAATCTCGCATCTATAGCTATGTGCTGGCTGAGGCTGGTTCACATTTATTCGGCGGTTCGATTCATCCAGAGCAGATCAGCCTGATCTACTGGTTTGCCTACGAGCCTACTCGCCCGGAAGTCTTTCAATATGACAGCGCCCGCCATGCCGAAAACCGGGTCTACCTCTCTGATTTAGTAAGCCGTGTACTTGCCCACGATGAGTCAATCTGGCCGCTAACTGCCGACGAAGATCGCTGCAAGTATTGTGTGTATCGATCTCTGTGCAATCGTGGAGTTAAGGCGGGATTGCTCGAAGAATCAGCCGCCGAGGTGCTAGAACACACCTTCGATTTTGATTTCGAATTAGAAGATATTGACGAGATCGCATTCTAATCGGTACTAAAACACAGCTTGCCAGCGTGCGGTGGGGTCGTTAATATCACGCCGCAATGAGTGAGACAGGGCAATCAACCGTAACACGCAGCACGCCGCCTCGTGGGGCGGCTTTGCTGATCATGGTGGGCACTGTCATTGTGATCCTCTCGGTAGGAGGGCTACTACTTTTGAGAATTTTCCCGGAAGCAGGAATCGCGGAACCTGCTGCCCCAACTATGACTATTACAAGATTTCCAACGCTTACTCCAACGCTTATGGACCAAGCCCTAGTACAAAGGCGGATCGTTGCACCGCCGACTCATACCATGATGCCTACTGAGATTCCGTCGCCCACTTTGCTCCCGACAGTCGGCTCTGTTGGAGACGCACCGTCTGCATTGCCAACAGAGATTATTCCAACCCAACAAGTGTCTTCTCCCACTGAGGAAGTCACACCTGTTCCGATTGAATGGACGCAAGGAGAGAAGAACGCACTCTCGTGGATGTGCCAGTATGAGGTCGGCGGGATGGGACAAGTTCGGTATGATGCGTGCCTCTCAGTCATATCGACAATTCGGGCACGCTATGTATATGGGCAGGGACTCGGTACAGATGTCCTAAGCGTGTTGCAATGGCCTAACCAATTCAATATCAACATTGTGACCGATAACCCCAATGCGACCTTTATTAGTATGGTGAACGAATATCAAACTGGCGTACGGGGTTCATGTAATGGCTATTTCTATTTTGATTCAGTGCCCGGTGGTCCATCGCTGTGTGTAATCAACGGGGCAGAGGGACAGTTCCTTGATTTTCACAATGGCTGGTGATAACTGTTTCCACAGCCCGATTTCTCGATTTGTAATAATTAGAGTTTTAGATAGCCATTAAACTGTGGTAAAATCTTGAAATGACATAGAGATGTCAGTGCTTTGTGCTGCTGTTGATCAGAAACAGTACATAAGATGGATGGTCAATGTCCGGTCAGCAGGTTGAAGATCGCGTATTAATCCTCAGACTCCAATCCGGCGATCTGGATGGACTTGGCGAATTATATGATCGCTACCGCCTTCAGATTTTTCGCACGGCGGTTGCAATTACCCACGATGACGCCGCCGCCGAAGATATTCTTCAAGAATGTTTCCTCCGCGTTCACCATTACGCTGATCGCATCAACCTCGATCTTCCCCTTGCACCCTGGCTCTACCGTGTCACAGTCAATTTAAGCTATACCTGGTCAAAGCGGAACAAGCGATATTGGACTCCAATCGAGACATTGATCGACCGCCTGATCAGCCCTTCTAAACACACCCCGGAAGCCGCCGCCGAGCAGTCAGAACTAAGAGATAAAATACAACACGCTATCGATTCGCTCCCATTTAGCCAGCGTGTAGTGGTTATTCTTCATTACCTGAATGGATTAGGCCTGAAAGAAATCGCCGATATCCTTGAGTGTCCGGTCGGCACGGTAAAATCGAGGCTCTTTCATGCACGTGCTACATTGAAGGAACAGCTTGGGCATGAGGCTGTGCTCCTTTCAGATGTCGTACACGGTTACACTTAAGCCTGCTTATCTGTTCATTAATCCGAATAGATTGCCAGCACTATCGGCAGTGGAACGTACGCCGGAATAGCTGTATAACCGTTCGCTGACACAGCCACCAGTCCGGTTGACCGCCCTCCATCCAAGTTGAGCGCAGTATCCATATTTAAGTCTGACTGTGTTAACCATCCCGAAAGCTCATGGAGCGAGAAGATCGCCACATCGCATACTAGAATAATGACACGATCTTGATCATCCAGGCCGATCACAGTTCGGCGCGCACGCTCACCCGTTTCGGTTGGGTAAGTAGGCTGTCTGCCCGGCAGCAGCAAAATCGGATAAGACTCAATGGCTTCATCGAAGCGCATCCCCCTGGGGCTATAAGACCCTCTTCCTAGCGCGTACAACGCAGGGTCACCATCAAGCACAGTGAATAGACCGGATACACCGATGGTCTTCTCGCCATAATTTAATGGAAATCCATATAAGATACCGTTCGAAACAATACGCCCGACTGGTGTATAATTTCCAGAAAAGAATCCTCCATTCAAGACAATTTGCGCGCCAGTTGCTGCTTGCCATTCTTCAATGGTTTTCGCCTGTCCTTGTTCATACTCAACTCGAAATGTAACTTTGGCTGGATCGATACGTAATGCATAAACATAGAAGGTGCTTTGAAGGTCTTCAATCCATACTGGGATGAATTGCTGCTCGATCCCTGAAGTGAGGCGCGTCCAGGGAGCTGGAGTTGGGGTAATTGTTGGCATCGCGGTCGAAGTCGCTGTGCGAATTGGTGTAGGTGTAGCACTGCGCTGTGAGGCTTCCAGGGTGGGAAGATCGGAATCCTCGCTGTTTTGATTATTGTTGGTTGGCTCCACATTATGTGGGGTTGTGGTGGGTGGGGATGGATGGCAACCTGTACTGGTCACAATGAGCAGCATCGCGGCGAGTTCTGTAAATCGTCGGATCATGCGGCTTATTATGGCATAGAGCTACCTATTCCCGCATCTATAAATCTCATGCGTCAAATCTCGTTTGCCAAAAGTGCTGTTGATCCCGTAAAACAGGTATCAGAAGAGTACTTTTATGGTTTGGTCATTACGCTCGTTTGTGCTAACATGAGGACATTACTCTGCACGAACTTCGTTTGATCAAATCGTATCGGTGATCCGCTTAATTTGGGATTAGATGGGAATACAGTATGTCAAGTCGCAAGAATGATCCAGGCCGTCGAGGTGGCGGCGACGATGATGACTTTTACGATGATGACGAGTTCTACGACGATGAAGAGGAAGATCAACCGCCCGCTCGTGGTGGTGGCAAGGGTGGTCTGCCACCGCTAGGACGCGCCCCCGGATTCGGTGGGTCGCGCGGCGGTTATGACGATGAGGAGGAGGAAGACGAAGAGGATTCCTTCCCTCCGCCGCGCGGCGGATTACCCGGCGCGCGCCCCGGAACCAGTCCTCGTCCAGGTGGGTTACCCGGATCGCCAGGATCAGGCACACGACCCGGCGGTCTGCCGGGTGCGCCTGGTCGAGGGGGACAGCCGCCCGCAGGCCGCCCAGCAGGGGGTCGGCGCGAAGAAGATGAAACGCGGGGCGGCTTTGGACGGCAGACCGGTCGTTCACCCTTCGGCGGTGGTCGGCGTGGCGATGACGAAGAAGATGATTATCCGCCACCACGAGGTGGCGGACTTCCCGGTGCGCGCCCCGGTGGAACCCAGCCCGGAAGACCAGCAGGATCACCTTTAGGCTCGGCGGGCCGCCCAGGCGGACCTCCCGGAGCGCCCGGTAGAGGGACACAACCTCTTGGCGGCAGGCCCGGCGGTGGCCGCCGCGACGACGAAGACGATGACCTCCCACCGCCTCGTGGTGGCGGACTTCCCGGTGCACGCCCCGGTGGAACCCAGCCTGGAAGACCAGCAGGACTACCCGGCAGCCCCGGATCACCTGCGCGCCCCGGAGCGCCCGGCAGAGGGACACAACCACTCGGCGGCAGGCCCGGCGGTGGCCGCCGCGATGACGACGAAGACGATGATCAACCGCCCGCTCGTGGCGGTGGCTTGCCCAGTGCACGCCCTGGTGGAACGCAGCCTGGAAGACCAGCAGGACTGCCCGGTAGCCCCGGATCACCTGCGCGTCCCGGCGCGCCCGGCAGAGGGAATCAACCTCCCGGTGGACGCTTCGGCGGTGGGCGCGATGAGGATGAAGAGGAAGACCAGCCGCCCGCTCGCGGTGGATTACCGGGCGCACGACCCGGAGCACCTGGCAGCAGACCCGGCGGTGGCCCTCCTGGATCACCTGGTCGGGGTTCGCCCGGTCGTCCGGGAACTCCTGGAGCTTCAGGTGGCCGCCCTGGTGGTGCTCTGCCAAGCCAGCCGGGTCGCAGCCCCACTCAAGCTGGTGGCCGTCCGGGTGGGCCTTCCCGTACGCAGCCGGAAGAACAGAGCGGCGGAGGACTCTTAGGCGGTATTCGCTCGCGGCTGCCATTTGGTGGTGGTCGCGGCGCAGATGAAGAAGAAACAGGTCGTCGGGGCGGCGGGCCTCCCGGCATTCCGGGCCGGGGCCCTATGCAGGCAGGTGGAAAACCGGGTGCTCAAGAATCCGGCGGCGGTCTGCTTGGAGGAATCCGATCCCGGCTGCCATTCGGCGGCGGTGGAGCCGCAGATCAAGAAGAGGATCAACCCCCGGCACGGGGTGGGTTGCCCGGTGCACGTCCGGGTAGTAGTTCTCCGGGCCGTCCTGGAGGGCCTACTCCTCCAGGTGGGCCGCCTGGCTCTTCTCGTCCGGGTGGACTTTCCGGTGGGCCTGCTGGCAGATCGCCATCGCAGCCGGGTGGAGGATCACCTGCACGTCCTGGGGGCGTACAGCCTCCGGGCGGTCGTCCCGGTCAGGGCAGCCAGCCGGGTGGCCCTCAAGGTGGCAAACCGGGAAGTAATCTGCCCGGTTCAATTAGTGGCAGTCAAAGGCCCGGTGGAGCAGGCCAACCATCCAGCCCCGGCGCGCGTCCGGCGGGGGGTGGTTTGCCCGGTGGTATTCCACCGCGCCCTGGCAGCGGCACTCAACCTGGCACCGGTCGTCCAGGTAGTCCAGGAGGGGGCAGCAACTTACCTGGTGGCGTTGGCGCAGCCTCTCGTCCTGGTGGTGGATCGCCTGCACGTCCGGGTGGCGGCAAAGCCCCGACAAGCCCCAGTGGTTTGCCCGGCGGTATCGGTGCGCCGAGCAGCCGACCCGGTACGGGTTCACCCACGAAATCCCCGCGTGTGCGCGGCAAGGCGAAACCCGCTGCGGCTCAAACGGATGCGGTTCTATCCCTTGATACAAAGCTCGACATTCTGGGAATCGTCCTGATTTTGGTCGCGTTGGTAACTCTGTTGAGCTTCCTCTCCAACGAACAAGGCTGGGTCACTGACTTCTGGTTGAAGGCCATCAAGCAGATGTTCGGATGGGGAGGCTACGTAATTCCTATTCCGATTGCGGCAGTTGGCATATGGCTGATCTGGCGTCATTTTGGCGATCAACTTCCTCCTGTTGATCCACTTCGTATTATTGGTGTGGCAGTAGTATTTGTCACTGTGCTGACGCTTATCCATTCAGTTACTGTTGCAATGGAACCGCTTGGCGCAGTTTGGTATAACCCCGCGCTCACAGATCCAAATACTCCTGGTTACACGCCAACTCTTGTCTGGGATCAAGCAGTCCCTCTCTGTGAAGGGCGCGGTGCGGCTAATACTGACTTGGCTTCACAGGGTTGGCGGCAGCAGCTAGTTGTGCTTAGTAACTATCAACTTGCCCAGTGCGGTTGGGGTGGTGGCTACATTGGCGCATTCATACGGCAGGGGCTTGGTTCGCTGATTGGTTACTTACCAGTCTTTTTCCTGATGATCGTCGGCTTGTTGGGCGGCTTGATGCTGACTTTCCGTATGACTTTGAAGGACAGCATGCAGCTTAGCAAACAAGGGTATGAGTGGGCTAATGCAAGGCGCACGGCCTTTGCAGTGCGGCGCAATGCACAAGGTGAGCTTGTAGCCGCCGACGAAGAGGATCAAAAATCTGTTGCTGCTCCGTCAAGGGCAAATGTTCCCGGCGCGGCTGCCGCTTCTGCCGCGATACCGGCTGCGCAGCCTGCTGTCGGTGCACCCTCGGGAGCCGCCGCATCAGGTGGACCAGCACCAAGCCCGGTAATGCCTGGTCGTCCATCGATTGTGACTGGGCAAGGCCCTGCTGGTGCTCCGGCAGCACCACCTAGCCCTGCACAGCCTTCGCTGAGCAGCCCGCCTCCGGCTGGTGGTTCAGCAGCACCAGGGCCATCTGTCCCCGGCAGCGGATTCACTGTACCGTCCCGGCCAGGCGAACCAGCTAAACCTGGTCAACAAGAAGAAACCCGTGATCTTGCGGGGTCAAGTGCACCGCCCGCCACAGCACCCCGACCCGGCTCTCCGGCGGGAAGCCCACCAATGGGTGGGCCTCGTCCGGGTATGCCGCCCAAGCCCACTGTTGAGGAAGACGAGGATGAAGACGAAGAAGATGAGGAAACCTCTGCTCCGGCTCGTCTTGGCGGGTCACCTAGTACGGCTCAGCCCCGCAAAGGACCAGGCACACCAGCAAGTATCTTAGCGGGTGCACGGCCAGCTTCTCCCAGCGCCCTCGATGAAGAGGACGAGGATGAGCTAGATGAAGAAGATTTAGAAGAGGAAGATGAGGATGACGAAACTCCTCGTGCTTCGGCAGGCCCACAGAGTGGACTTCCGGTGCGTCCAGCAACTCCGAGTGCGTCCGCAGGTGGGAGTGCTGGTACAGCACCCCGTCCCGGCTCAATGCCTGTACCCGGATCAAGGCCCGGTATGCCTGCTTCCGGTGGAACACCTCCACCGCGTCCGGGTGGCTTTCCAGGGACTCCCGGCACGCCCGCAGCAAGTGGCATCGCAGGTAGCACGCCGCCTCGACCTGGTGCA
>Ga0075421_100011039_pt1 | contig 11182 bp, 9 predicted proteins | sample SoiMetdeltSBSDD5_FD_75292 | JGI IMG/M metagenome (GOLD analysis project Ga0075421, IMG submission 75292) | Bulk soil microbial communities from a Populus tree surrounding site in Tennessee, USA - Soil MetaG P. deltoides SBSDD5 | ecosystem: Environmental > Terrestrial > Soil > Tree plantation...
GAGCCCTCTCGATCCTCAAAACGAGTTTCGGGCACCCGAACTCAACCAGGACTCACGAAAACGCCGCTGTGCATCGGTCAGCGGCTGTCCTGCATCTTCTATCGGCACGAGAGTGAGCCGAGGATCGTCCCCCAGCTTCACGGCCGTGGACATACGGACGCCACGGCGGTCGTAGGCGACCGGCAGCGGCTCACCTGGCTTACGGGCCGCCACGAGTTTCTCGACGTCGGCCGCCCGCGTGACTTTCGTCCCTCCCACGGTCACCAGCACATCGTCGCGCTCGAGCCCTGCCTGGTACGCCGGGGATCCGTACGGGACGTCCGTCATGATGCGAGCGCCGGCCGGCTCGTCCTGAAGGGTCAGCGCTCCGGCAAAGGCACGTCCCGTGTTCGACCTGACCAGGATTCCGGCTCGCCCCAGGAGCCGCGCGTAATCGAGCACCTCGTGACCCTCGACATACCGCGCGAAGAAGTCCTGCGCGAAGGCGGCGTCGCCCGAAACGCTACCGAGCACCGACTTCAAGTCGTCGAGTGTATATGGCGTCTCAACGTAGCCAGGGACGTTCGCTCCGGGACGGCCGAACTGCTCCCAGAGCGCGCGCATGTAGTGGTCGAGCGTCACCTTGCCCTCGGTGCGATCGCGCAGCGAGAGGTCGAGGCCCAACCCGAGCGCCGCGCCCCACGTGTAATACGAAATGTAGGTGTTCGCGAAGTTGGTCTGATCAACCGATGCGGCGGCATCGACAAAGGGTGCCATGCGGCTCATCTCAACCGCGGACCGAATCTGGCGTGCCGGGCTGGTCGTGATCTTCTCGACCGCGTCGCCCATCTCTCTCGCGAACGCGGCGAGATTGATCAGGCCCGTGCGCTTCATCGTCAGCGGACCGTAATAACTGGTGAAGCCTTCGGCGAACCAGAGTTCGCCCGACATGTTGGTGTCTTCCAGGTTGAACGGCTCGAGCGACTTGGGACGGATTCGCTCGACGTTCCAGACATGAAAGAACTCGTGCGCAACCGTGTCGAGCAGATCGAGGCGGCTCAAGCGAATCGTCGACGAGGAGGTCAGCACCGTGCTGTTGCGATGCTCCATGCCGTCACCGTGCGCCCACGGAAGGTAGTCCGCGATGAAGGTATACGTGTTTCCTTCGAACGACGGGTATTCACCGAACACATGACGCGCTTCTCGGACGATCGTCTCGACGTCTCGGACCAGGCCGTCGACGTCGACGTCGGTGCCCGTGTGATGCACCGCGACACGAAAGACCGGTGTTCGCCGATCGTCGGGCACGGTAAAGGACCGCAGCGTAAATGGACTGAACTCCGATGGGCTGTCCATCAGGTATTGCAGGTTGGGAGCCGTAAAGGAGAGCCCGTCGTTGCCTGGTGAGAGCTGCGTCGCGACGCGCCACGATGTGCCGGTGGGACGCTCGAAGCGCACGGTCATGGGCCGGCGCTCGAAGCCGCGTGCCCACATGATCACCGCAGGCATGTTGATGTGTGCGTGCGACGAGTCGATCGCGAGATACGTGCCATCGAGCCGATCACCGTACACACGATAGGTGACTCGCACTGTGCCTGAGTGCCCCGTCACATCCCACTCGTGCGGATTGGGACGCGTCACGGTGAGTGGCTGGCCCGCTTCGTCGGTGATGCGGACGTCGAACACGTTCTTCGCGAACTCGTGAAGCGCGTAGCGGCCTGGCGACGATCGGCTCATGCGCAGCTGGAGCGGACCGGGAGGGACGGTCGTAAACATCGCTTCCACTTGCATCAGATGGTGTGCGGCCTCGGGAAACGAGAGGCGGTAGGCGACCGGCGCCTGCGAATGGACGGCCGGCTGCGACAGAAGGACCAGCAGGAAGGCGATCACCGTAAGCCGGCGGGCCATGGGGGATGCTAACACTAGACTCTTGAAGGCCGCGTTTCCATAGATTCCCATTGCCGCAGCACGCGCCGGCACGTGCAGAACCTTCCCAGGTGACACGCCGCAATCGTCGTCGCATCGAACGTCAGTGGTTCGACTGCCGGCGGTGTCGACGCATGTCCCAGGGTGATGTGCGGCGTGAAAGCCGCGTAGCTCGATGAGCGACGAAAGCCAGCGACCCACGCGATGTCGCCAGGTCTGGCGTCACCACCCACAAACGCCGCCTCGGTGCCGCCGGGGCGTTCGAACGGGATCAAGCCGTCCATGAGACGCGTGTGAAGGTCGATCAGGGCCGGCGTTGGTGCAATCGCCATCCACACGGCGCTGTGGCCCCTGCCGGATCCTGTCACACTCAACCGCAACGCCGCGACACCCGCAAGCGTGGATCCGATCTGTTCGAGCGCGGCATCGAGACTCTCGGCTGCGACGAACTGCTGCGTGAGCGTGACGTGTGGCATGCGCTCGGCGTCGAGTCGCAAACCAAGCGATTCAGCCTCCGGCAGCGCTGCGCTCAGCTCGATCGCCTGTTGCCAGACGGCCGGCGGCGGCACGATAGCCACGTCGATCGCAATCAGGGACGAAGGGGCCATGGCCGCGGGTTTCAGAGTGGGACAACGTCCTTCGCGATGGGCAGCGGGCGGCCGTGTTCGTAGCGTCGCATGGTGCGCAGAACGACGTCGGCCATCATGTCGAGAAAACGTGGGTCGTCGTTGACCGATTCGGCCCGCGCCATCATCAACCCGACCTCGCGACTCGCGTCGGCGGCTTCGCGATCGAGGTCGTAGAGCACCTCGATGTGATCGCTGACGAAACCTATCGGGCAGACCACCGCTGCAGCGAGTCCCGCCGCCCGCTCGCGGCGCAGGTAGTCACACACGTCGGGCTCGAGCCAGGGATCTCCGGGGCGGCCGCTTCGGCTTTGGTACACCAGAGCCCAGTCCTGCATACCAGCCTGCTCGGCGACGAGGCGCGCCGACTCTTTGAGCTGTGTTTCGTACAGGGACGCCTGTGCCATCTGCAGCGGAATGCTGTGTGCCGTGAACACGAGTCGAGCACCGGCGCGCGCCGACTCCGGGAGCCGCGCCAGCGCCTCCCTGACGTGTACAGCATTCGCCTCGATGAAAAGCGGATGATCGAACCAGCTGCCCACGAACGTGACCTGGACGTCGTGACCGGCCTTGCGGAGCTCGACACGCGCTGCTGCGACGTTCTCGCGATACTGCTGGCAGCTCGAGTAGGAATGTTGCGCCGCAGTGATGAATCCGATCGCATGTCGCAGTCCGGCCGCGTGCATCTCGCGCATCGTGTCGGGCAGCAGCGGGTGCCAGTTGCGCATCCCGACGTAGACCGGAAGCGGATGACCGGCCGCGTCCAGGCGGAGCCGCAGCCCTTCTGCCTGGCGTCGCGTAATCGCCGTGATCGGCGACACACCACCGAACAGCTCGTAGTGGTGCGCCACCTCCTCGACGCGCTCCGGGCTGACTCGCCGGCCGCGGAGAACATTGGCCAGGAACGGTCGAATGTCCTCGGGGCCCTGCGGCCCCCCGAATGAGACGACGAGAACAGAGTCGAAGGATGCGTGCGTCAACCGTTTCAGCATAGATGCTGAGTGGCTCGACGTCACGCGTCATCGACGCGGCGGTAAAAGCGCTTTCCGGTCGGGAGGCAGTTGCTGATCGACCGCGGTCAACATGAATCCGGCCATCGCGTAGTCGGCCATGATGGCAGTAATCTCCACCGCGCCTTGACGCCCGAACAGCTCCACGGTCTTGGCCCAGAGCGCCGAAGGCACCTTGTGCTCACGGAAAAGCGCCCGCCCCAATCGAATCACCGTGGCGTCTTTCTCGGAGAGGCCGTCGACGTCCCGGTCGAATTTCACGACGTCGATCACCGATTGCTCGAGTCCCGCACGGACTGCCGCAGGTTCGTGGCCCGACCATTCGTACTGCTGATCGAACTCGCGCGCCGCGACGAGGGCCGACAGCTCGAAGAATCGGCTGCCGACTACCGTGGTCCTCAAGTACTGGTTGAGCGCCTGGATGGCTTCCGCGGCTTTCGGGCTGTGCATTGAAACCGCCGCCGGCCCAGTACGCGGCATGCCTCGGCCGCCGGCGATCTGATCCCAGACGCGCTTGCCTTCTTCATTCAGATCGGCGCGCTGCACGGGTGGCAACCGCGAGAGCGACTCCGGGTGAATGTCGGAAGGAAGGCTCGATTGACCACCGAGGATCGTGACCGACAGAACTACCGCGAAAAGCGCCAACAATCGTGTGCGCATAGTTAACCGCCTTGCTGAATCTTGCCACCGCGAGCCGAGAGCATGAGCTTCACCAGTTCCTCGGTGATGCACCGCGCGCGGCGTCGGTCACTCCTCTCGCCAGAGGCACGCCGAAGTTTGCGGCGCGGCCAGCCTGACCACCAACGCGACCGCCGGACAGGCTCAGGAATCCATCAACCTTCGTCTTGAAGAAGTCAGTGCAGACGAGCCGGGTGGACGTCAGTCCGCCCTGTGAATGACCTGCCAGCCAGAACGCTTTGATGTTCTCGCGTCCAACTTCCTCGATAACGCTCGTTACGACGTTCTGCAGATACCCCTCGTCTTCTGCAGTCCACACGCGGCGCGGCGAGAACGGCGTGGCGATCACGAGGCGGTACTTGTCCGCGTAGTCGAGGATGGGAAAGTAGTGACGCTGCCAGTTGCCGTATGAGCCTCCACCGTGAAGGCTGAGAACGAAAGTGACCCTGTCCCCTTTCTTCAAGTCGCATGGGTAGTCGAGGAAGTAGGTCCGCCCGGTCTTCCGTTCGACGACGGACCCACCGTTGGTGACGACCTGCGCCGCGCATCCAGACTCAGGGCTCCCGCTTCTGCCGTGACGGCGGCCGTCGTCACGATCACGACGAAGGCTGCGATCGCTCGAATCGATTGTCGTGGACGTCCCATCACGTCGCGCTCCGGTGGGCAAACGATACGCGGCACCGGAGAGTCACTCGATCAATTTTTCGTCAAACCGGATCACCCCTCGAGCAGATTCTCGCGAATCTGTTCGAGCTGTTCGTCGCTGATTCCCAACGCCTGATGCACGTAGTTCTCGAACGAACCATAGATCCTGCGCATCTCGTCCAGCGCGGCCCGAAGGTATTCGGCGCGTTCGAACAACTGCGGTTCGAGGTACACAGCCTTGGCAAGACGACCGGATGCGAGGAGTCCATCGAGTTGTCGTCTGCCCGCGAGCACGAGCCACGCGACACCAGCAACGACCAGCGGCCAGCGCCATCCAACGCCATACGAACCTTGTCTTGGCATCATCTCCTCCTCGACGTCCGAAATGGGGGAAGCCTATCCCGCACATATGAACAGTCGTGACACGACTCGAGGTCGGATGAATAGCGTAAACCCCTAATTCCTTCGCAGTATTGAGAGTGTCGTGAGGGGCTTCTTACAATTGCCCGCTACCGGGAGACTCACCACCGGAGATCGGAGACTTGCGTCCCGTGCCACATATCTCACTTCCCGAAGGGCTGCCTGGCATCACCAGCGGATTTGCGTTCCGGCCTGAGACGGCCAGGCCGATGCGCGAGCTCGCCGAGGTCCTGCTCCGCGGCGCCAACTCCCTGACGAGCGGCGAGCGCGAACTGATCGCGACGCTCGTGTCCGATCGAAACGACTGTCACTTCTGTCAGGCCAGCCATCGTGCGGCGGCTGCCCATAACCTTGGCGGCGACTACGCCATGGTCGACGCCGTCAAGCGTGACTTCCAGAGCGCGCCCATATCCTCAAAGCTGAAATCGCTGATGGCGATTGCCGCGAAGGTGCAGGAGAGCGGCAAACGGGTCAGCGCGTCGGATATCGAGCACGCGCGCCGCGCGGGAGCGACGGACGTAGAGATCCATGACGCGGTGCTCATCGCCGCGGCTTTCTGCATGTTCAACCGTTACGTCGATGGCCTGGCGGCATTCACGCCACACGATGAGCAGGCGTACGATCAGATGGGCCGGCGACTCGCGAGCGAAGGCTATGCCTCACATATCACTTCCTGAAGGACTACCTGGCATCCGTGGCCCGATGGCGTTCCGGCCAGAGACGGCCAAGCCGCTCAACGAGCTCGTGGACATCCTGCTTCGGGGCGCGCATATCCTGACGCGCGCCGAACGCGAGCTGATCGCGACCTACGTCTCCGCGCAGAACGATTGTCAGTACTGCCAGACGATTCATGGCGCCGTTGCCGCGCACCATCTGCACGGCAACGAAGACCTCGTCGTGAGGGTCAAGGGCGACCCGGAACACGCACCGATCTCGGACAAGCTGAAAGCGTTGCTCGTCATCGCCGCCCATGCGGCTCAGAGCGGCAAGGCGGTGACCGAAGAAGACATCGAGCGGGCCCGCACGCATGGCGCCACCGACTTCGAGATTCACGACACCGTGCTCATCGCTGCCGTCTTCTGTATGTGCAATCGCTACGTCGATGGGCTCGCCACGTGGACGCCCGACGATCCCGACTTCTATCGTCAGCGTGCGGCCGTGCTCGCGCAAAGCGGCTACGCCGCTACAACGCTCCCGGGGACCTCGCGATAACAATGGCTCGTCGGCGCGAGTCGGGGCTGCTCTCGATCGACGTGCAGAGGTCTTCCCGGGCTCGAGCCACGTCGACGCGGAGGGCGGTCAGAACAGCCGTCCGATACCCACGTAATAGCGCCACGCGCCGTTGAAATCGAAACTGCTGGCGAGCAGCACTGGTCCAATGAGCGTGTCGCCCACTACACCCACGCTCACATTGCTCAAAAACTTCGCATCGTCGATCTCGTCGAAGGCTGAACCGTTCTCGGCCCAGCCACCGAGATAAATCGAACCACCGAGAAAATCCGGCAGTCGGCCGACGGCGCGCAGATAGCCCGCCGTGAGCACGCCGTAGTGGTCTCCTCGAAACTCGCCAGTGCCATACGCACCGAGCCGGAATGGCGCCCCGAGCCCAAACTGTTCGGTCGGGAGCGGATGTCCCCACGTCGTTCCCATGCCTCCAGTCAGGAACAGGCGATCGAGGCGTCGCACCGACCAGAAGATCGAGCCGCCCAGCTCGAGCTGTGTGACATTGTCGTTCGTGCGATCGGTGACGAACTCGGGAGAGACATCGGGCGAGACATCGGGCGAGTCGAGGATGCGATCGAGCGTGGCCACCGCGCGAATGCCTTCCGACGGCACCACGGGGCTGTCCTGATTGTCGAACCGCCAGGCGAGGTGCGAACGGGTCTCGCGCCCGTTGAGCTCGGGCAACCCGGGATTTCCAGTCTTGACATTCGCGCTCAGGTCGCCGATCCACATACCAATCCGCACGTCGCTGTCGCGTCCGAGGTTGATACCCCCGTCGAACCCGATGCCGATCCGATCTTCGTTGTATCGTGCAACCACGACATCGTCGCTCACGAAACTCAATGTCTGACGACGGGCCATGGCCGTGCCCGCGGCGAAGAGTGCGGTCCGACCGAACGGACGATAGAGCTCCGCGCCCACACTCGGCTCAGCACCGGCTGTCCCATCCACTCTCAGCTCCGAGCCCGATCCGACCGCGTCGAAGGTCAAATACCTCGCCGACAGACGAAACGCGAAATCGTCGGTTGTGGTGTTTTGCAGGCTGATGCCCATCATCAGGAAGGGGGGCCCGTGCGCCTTTGGCCGCGCCTCCACTCGGAGCCCGGCGCGACCATCCTTCTCGTCGAGTTGCCACCCGACGGTCTCGTAGCGATCCAGTCCCGCAAACGCTTCAAGGTGAGTTTCGAGCGCCTGCACATCGAGCGCCCGCTGTCCGACGAGAGGCGCAAGGACCGTTTCGATACGAGCGCGGTCCGATGGAACGGCGCCCGCCACGGACACGAACTGTGGGACCGGCCACGCGGTCTTTCGACGCGCGTGTCTTGTGTCGAGGTACGCGGCCCATTGGCCATCATCAACGGCCAGAGGCAGCAGTTGGTCCTTCATTGCCTCGGCGGCGCGGTACCCCGCCTCTTCGAGCTCCTTGTTTCGCCGCCAGTCGAGGCTTGCGTATGTGTCGAGAGGTGGATTGATGACGATGTCCGCCGTCTTCACCGAGGCGCGCGTGGCTGCCTGCATCATGACGTCCACTGTCTGACTCATGAGCCCCAGCAGCGAACGGCTGACAGTCCGCGTGTCCCCGGCGAACCCCACGTTGATCGCGACGACCGTGTCTGCGCCCATGCTGCGTACGACATCGGCCGGCACATTGTTCATCGCGCCGCCATCGACCAGGACTTTGCCGTCCACCTCCACCGGCGGAAAGATGCCTGGAAGCGACATCGTCGCGCGCATGGCCGACGCGAGCGATCCGCTGTCGAGGACGACCTGCTGCGCCGTGACGAGATCGACCGCAATGGCGCGGAACGGGGTCGGCAGATCGTCGAAGCTGGAAATCGTCCCGTATGGTCCGACGATGCGGGCCAGCAGAAAGTCGACCTGCTGACCGTTGTTGAGCGCAATCGGGAGTGAGATGCCCTGCTTGATCCCGAGCTCGATGCGTGACGGATACGCGCGCGCATCCTCCTTGCGCCGCACGTTCTTGTACCGAAACGGCGAAAAGCCAAACATCTCGTCCCAGTTCACCTGCTGCAGCATCGCGCTCAACTCTTCGGCCGACATCCCGGAGGACACGGCTCCGCCGATCAGCCCACCCATGCTGGTTCCGGCGATCAGATCAATCGGGATGTGATGCTCTTCGAACCAGCGGACGACGCCGACGTGCGCGAGGCCGCGGGCGCTGCCCCCGCCGAATGCGACGCCGACGCGCGGCCGCTGCTGTGCGGCTCGTGGTCCCGCTTGATCATCGCCAGCGCGTGCGCGAGGTGCGGCGATCAAGACAAGAAGCGGCAGGATGAGATAGGTCCGCCAACACCAGAGACGGATCATCCGACCGGCGCCCTTCTGCTGCAGTCAGCCCGCACAGAAGGCATTTTAGCTGTGTCACTGTTCCGCGAGTGACTGCATCGGGCTGAGACGAGCGGCCCGCAGCGCTGGCACTGCGCAGGCGAGCAACGCGATCGCGAACAACGCGCTGGCTCCCACCAGGTACGTCGGCGGATCGGTCGCGGTGACTTCGAACAGAAGCGTCGTCATCATGCGCGTCGCCGCGAGCGCCCCAATCAGCCCGATGACAATGCCCGAGACCGCCAGGATCGCACCGTGCCGAACGACCATCATCAGCACTGAGCGCGGAGTCGCGCCAAGCGCAAGTCGCAACCCAATCTCCGGCGTGCGCTGCGTTACGAAATACGCAATGACTCCGTAGATGCCGACGGCGGCCAGAAGGGCGCCTGTGGCAGCGAGCAGCGATAGCAACGTCGTGTTGAATCGAGGGCCGGCCGCATCCGCTCCAAGCGCCTCCTCCATGGTCAGCACGTTGTAGAGAGGAAGTGATGAATCCACGGCTCGAACTGCGCCTCGCAATGACGAGGCATGAGCGGCTGGGTCATCGGCTGTGCGCACCACCAGCGCCATGCTGCGTTGGAAGGCACCCCAGGCCATCACTGGCGGCTGGGTGTAAGGGAGGAAGAGCTCCGGCCTCGGCGGTGTGTCAGGGCCGAAGCTTCGAACGTCTCCGACGACGCCAACGACTTCGCGCCATTCAGGGATGTCAGCGTCGCGGGTCCAGGTCGAAAGACGCTTCCCAATCGGGTCTTCGCCTGGCCAGGCGAGATTGCCCAATCGTTCGTTGATGACGACGACAGGCGGAGCTCCGGCGTTCATATCAGATGTCGTCATCGTGCGCCCGCGTTTGAGCGGCATCCCGATCGCTTCGACATAGTCTTCGGTGATCAATCGGATAGAGGGACTCAACGCGGTACCTGGTGAGAACGGCTTGCCTTCGATTTGTATTCCGGCATCGGGGCCCCCACCGACGAGGGGAATGTCAGTCGATGCGCCCGCGCGTTGAATTCCCGATACGGCCCTCGAGTATTCGAGGATCCGTCGATAGGCATCCGCCACCGATCCATCGTCCGCGTATCGCTCGGGCGGCAACGCCAGGCGGGCGCTCAGCACACCGCGTATGTCAAAGCCGAGCGGTACCTGCTGCAGACGCCACGCGCTGCGGATGAACAGCCCTGCACCAATGAGCAGCACGACGGCGACCGCTATCTCCCCAACGACGAGCGCGCCACGGAGCCTGTCGCGTCGGGCGCTACGAAGTGAGCTCCTGGGTCCTTCGCGCAGTGACGTCAACAGGTTCACGCGCGCCGCGCGCAACGCGGGCGCCAGGCCAAAGACAAGGCCAGTGACCAGCGTGATTCCCAGAGCGAAGAGCAAGACTTCTGGCTGAAGACCGGCGTCCTGCAACCGCGGAACGTTTCGCGGCCCGAACGTCACAAACAGCCGAACACCGAAGTACGCCAGCCCGACGCCGGCGGCGCCTCCGATCAATGCCAGCGTCACGCTTTCGGTGAGTAGTTGTCGAACGATGCGCCAGCGGCCGCCGCCGATGGCCGAGCGGATTGCAATCTCCCGCCGACGGGTGGTGGCTCGCGCGAGCAGCAGGTTCGCCACGTTCGCGCACCCGATCAGCAGCACAAAGATCACCGACGCAAGCAATACGTAGAGCGGCGTGCGAAAATCGCCGAACACCACGTCGCTGTACGACAGAACGTTTACGCCGCGTCCTTCCATGTTTCTCGGCTGACGCTCCGCAATGCCTCGCGTGACGCGCTCCATGTCAGCTTGCGCGGCATCTCGAGTAAGGCCCGCCTTCAGCTTGCCGACGACAGTGAACGAGTGCGAGCCGTAGTTGGCTCGTTGCTGCGGCGAGAAGACGAGCGGTGCAAGGAGTTGCGGCGCGAGCCGTGTCATGTTGTTCTCGGGCGGCGCAACGGCAACGACTGTATGTGACTCACCGTTGAGACGGACGGTTCGACCGACGATCGACCGGTCGCCTCCGAAGCGTTGTCGCCACAGGGCGTGCCCGAGTACGACCAAGCGTGCGTCCCGCGCGACGTCAGCCTCCGAGAAATACGTTCCGAGAACCGGTGGGATCTGCATCACACGGAAGTAGCCTGGTGTGACCCGCGTCCCACTCACCCGCTCCGGGTCGCCATCTGACAGGTTGTACGTCGCTCGGGTCACTGCCGCCGTGTGCTCGAAGACCTCGCCCTGCTCCGCCCAATCGTGGAAGTGACCGACCGATGCGCTGCCCTGTTGGAACTGTTTCCATGTCTCGTACACGAATACGATGCGATCGCTGTCCGACCAGGGCAGCGGCCGCAG
>Ga0075421_100011042_pt1 | contig 11182 bp, 7 predicted proteins | sample SoiMetdeltSBSDD5_FD_75292 | JGI IMG/M metagenome (GOLD analysis project Ga0075421, IMG submission 75292) | Bulk soil microbial communities from a Populus tree surrounding site in Tennessee, USA - Soil MetaG P. deltoides SBSDD5 | ecosystem: Environmental > Terrestrial > Soil > Tree plantation...
CCCTGATGGCGCTCGAGAAACGCTTCGAGCCACTGGATCGAGTCGAGGTCGAGGTGGTTCGTGGGCTCGTCGAGCAGCAGCGCGTCGGGACTGCCGAACAGCGCCTGCGCCAGCAGCACCCGCACTTTCTGACCGCCCTGCAGTTCGGCCATGGTGCGCTCGTGCAGTGCGTCGGGAATGTCGAGTCCCTGCAGCAGCGAGGCGGCATCGCTCTCGGCCGAGTATCCGTTCTCTTCCCCGACAATCCCTTCGAGCTCGCCGAGACGCATGCCGTCGTCGTGCGTGAGGTCCGCTTTCTCGTAGAGCTTGTCGCGCTCCTGGAGCGCCGTCCAGAGCCGGGTGTTGCCCATGACGACGGTGTCGATGACGCGGTGCTTGTCGAAGGCGTACTGATCCTGGCGCAGCACGCCGAGCTTGCGCGGGCGCGTCACCGAGCCGCGCTGCGGCTCGAGCTCGCCCGTGAGCAGGTTCATGAACGTCGACTTGCCGGCGCCGTTCGGGCCGGTCAGCCCGTATCGCCGTCCCGCCGAAAACGTCGTCGTGACGTCGTCGAAGAGGATCTTCGACCCGAATCGCATCGACACACCGCTGACCGTAATCATGAATGGCTCGCTTCCCGTCGTTCGCTGATTTCCCGGCAGGTAGAACTATTGATTATAGCAGGCCGGCGGCTTCGGCCGCGGCGCGGCCAGCGGCCCGGCCGGTTGCCCACGCCCACAGGAAGTTGTAGCCGCCGATCGGCCCGAAGGCGTCCAGCAGTTCGCCGCAGAGGAACAGGCGGGATGCGCGGCGGCTCTCCATCGTACGGGGATCGATCTCGGACAGGTGCACGCCTCCGCCCGTGACCTCCGCCTTCTGATAGCCCTCGTCGATCGTCGGGCCCGTCCACGGCAACACGCCCCGCACCAGCGTCTCGATCAGTTGAAGCCGGTCTTTGCGGGTGAGTGTCGCCAGCGGGATCCGGGGTTCGACACCGGCGTGCGCGACAAGTGCTTCGGCGAGACGAAAAGGCAGTATTTCGCTGACGGCGGCGAGAACGGTTCGCGATCCGTGCGGCGTCAGCTCGGCCGCCCACGCGGCCTCGTCGAGCAACGACCACCGGACGGTGATGGTTGCCGGGCCGTCGCTCGTCAGCGATCGAACGGCCACGTGCGATACGTCGAGCGCGGACGGACCGCTGTAGCCGTGATGGGTGAAGAGAAAGCCGCCCTGCGCGTCCGCCGCCCGCTCGCTCGACCGCGCCGCAATCGCGACGTTCAGCGACACGCCGGACAACGCCGCGAACGGCGCCGGGTTCGCAGTCAAGGGCGTGAGCGCCGGGTAGGTGGGGTTCACGACATGGCCGGAGCGCTCGAGGATGCGGATGCCGTCACCGTCGCTGCCGGTGCGCGGGACCGACAGGCCGCCGGTCGCGATGATCAACGCGCCGGCGCGAATCGGCTCCGCGTTCTCGAGTGCAACGATCCAGCCGCGAGCGGCGGGAGTGGCGCCGATCACGCGTGCGTTGCTTCTGATCGATGCTCCCTTGCTCCGCGCGAGCGCGTAGAGCCGATCGCGCACGTCACGCGCGCTTTGCGACGCCGGAAACAACTTCGATGATTCCGCTTCCTCGACCAGTCGAATTCCGGCGTCCTGCTCGAAGAACGCGATCTGCTCGCGCAGGGGCCACGATCTGACGATCTTGCGCAGCGTATGTGGGGACGAGTCGGTCACGAAGCGCGACTCGTCCACCGTGCTGGGCAGGATGTTGCAGCGGCCGCCGCCGCTGATCAGAATCTTTCGTCCGCCATCGCCGGTCCGTTCGAGGAGCAGCGTGTCGACGCCGGACGCGGCCGCGAAGATCGCCGCCATCGTTCCGGCGGCGCCCGCTCCGACGACGACGATCGGGGGCGCGGCTCTTCGACCAGCGTTCACTGGGGACGGCGCCTCCGGCGCATCGCGAAGGACGCGAAGCTCACGAGGATCACGAAGAGACTAGCTGAGAATCAAGGCGCCGAAGGCGGCGTGGTCAGTGAACATCGCTCGGCGAATGGGACATGGCCGCCAGCCGCGATTCGTCGCCGAGGCGCCGATTCGGCAGGAGGTACCCGCGCAGGTAGTCGGCGACCGCATCCGCGAGCGGCGTCATCCGCCGCGTGTAGCCGCTGGCGCGGATCCGATCGATGGTGGCGCAGGTGGAGTACTGATACTTGCCGCGCAGCTGCGCCGGCATCTCGACGAAGTCGATGTTCACGGGGATCTGCATGGCGGTGAACACGGCGCGCATCAGCTCGAGCCAGGTATGCGCCTGTCCCGAGCCGACGTTCACGAGGCCGCAGAGCCCAGGCTGCGCGGCGGCGTGCAGCGTCATGTCGACGGCGTCCTTCACATAGACGAAGTCGCGTCGCTGCTCGCCGTCGCGGAACTCGGGGCGATCGCTCTTGAACAGGCGGACGCGGCCGGTCTCGCGGATCTGTTCGCACGCCTTGTGCACCATGCTGCGCATCTCGCCCTTGTGATCTTCGTTGGGCCCGAACACGTTGAAGTATTTCAGGCCGACGATGCGATCGGCGTAGCCGTGGCGGGCGGCGTAGCGATCGAAGAGATGCTTCGAGTAGGCGTACATGTTGAGCGGCCGCAACTGCGACAGGTCGGTCGCATCCGACAGCTCGCCCTCGAGCGCCCCGTAGGTCGCGGCAGACGAGGCGTAGACGAACCTGATGTTGCTGCGGACGGCCCACTCGGCCAGCGTCTTGGTGAACTCGTAGTTGTTGCGGATCAGGAACGCCGCATCGGTTTCGGTGGTCGAGGAGCAGGCCCCGAGGTGATAGACGGTCTGCACGCGATCGAGCGTGCCACGTTCGATCGCCGCGAGGAGCGCGTCCGCCTCGAGGTAGTCGTCGAAGCGCAGCGGCGCAAGGTTGCGCCACTTCTCGGATCGATCGAGGCGATCGGCGACCAGTATCCGATCCTCGCCGCGCGTGTTGAGTGCCCACACGACCGCGCTGCCGATGAAGCCAGCGCCGCCGGTGACGAGGGTGACAGGGGGCACGACGGGATTGTACGCCAGGTGCACACATCAGGTGCACACATCAGGTGCACACGTCAGGTGCACACGTCAGGTGCACACGTCAGGTGCGCGCAACTGTCGTAAGATGCGCGCATGACCAGTCAGCCCGCCATCGTTCACTACGCGCTGCAGCCCGGTGCGGTCGAACTGCGTGACGTGCCGGTGCCGGACATTGGCGACGGTGAAGCCCTGCTCGCGGTCGGCGCGGTGTCGGTGTGTGGATCCGACGTGCATCAGGCCCACAACACGCACTCCTGGGCGGTCAATGTGCCGGTGGTGCTCGGGCACGAGTTCGGCGGGACGATTGCGCGGCTCGGCCGTGGCGCGTCCGGCTTCCGTGAAGGCGATCGCGTGGTATGCGAAACCGCGGCGCAGATCTGCGGCACGTGCGTGCTGTGCCGGACCGGGCGCTACAACCTCTGTCCCACGCGGCGCGGGTTTGGCTACGGCATCGACGGCGCGATGGCGCAATTCGTCCGCGTGCCGGCGCGCTGCCTGCATGCCATCCCCGATTCGCTGCCGTTCGATCTCGCCTGCCTCTCGGAACCGCACGCGGTGGCCTATCAGGCGATGTGCGTCAACTCGACGATTCGACCGGGCGATACGGTCGTCGTGCTCGGCCCGGGACCGATCGGGCTGCTGTGCTCGCGCATGGCGGCGCTGTCGGGAGCCAACCCGTTGATCGTCGCCGGCCTCGCTGGAGACACGAAACGGCTGGCGACGGCGCGCTCCCTCGGCGCAACGCACACCGTGAACGCCGACGCCGAGGATCTGAACGCGGTCGTCAGGTCGATGTCATCGCTCGGCGCGGATCTGGTGTGCGACGCGACCGGCGCGAGCCAGGCGCTCGCCACCGCGATGAAACTGGTGCGTCCCGACGGGCAGATCACCAAGGTGGGCTGGTCGCCGGACGTGATTCCCACCGACGTCAACCCCATCGTGCAGGGGAACGTGCGCATTCAAGGCTCGTTCAGCCACAACTTTCCGGTGTGGGAGCGCGTGATTCACCTGATCGACGCCGGCGTCACCGGCGCGCCGGCGATCATCGAATTGCGGGCGCCACTCGAAGGCTGGCGCGAAGCGTTCGACGCGATGCACGAAGGCAGGGTGATTAAGTCAGTGCTGCTGCCGCAGTGACGGAGGGCCGGAGGGCCGGAAGGCCGGAAGGCTGGAAGGCCGGAAGGCCGGACGCGACCTTCCGGGCTCCCGGTGGCGGATTCACTTACCGACCGTCGCTCCCGTGAGCTGCGCCAGCGCGGCCAGGGTGGTCTGCGCGGCGTTGAGGCCCAGACGGAAGTCCTTGTCCGAGAACGTCGCGTAGACGTCGGTCGGCTGGTGCCAGTGCGGGTCCCAGCCGCCGCCAATCTGGGCACCGCGTTCGTTCTCGCGCAGGCTGATAGCGGGAATCAGATCCTGGAACGGCCGTGAATCGGTGTTGGTCATGTGCGGACCGACCGCGGCGGGGTAGTCGGTCGCGTACTTCTCGTTCGCCGCCTTGAGGAACCACGCCAGCTTCTGCGATGGCTCGGCCATCCGCGAGGTCGACTGGAACTCGATGTTGACGTCGGCTTCGCGGCGCTGTTCAGGGCTGACGGTGCCATCCGGACCCGGCATGCCATGGTCGAACAGCATCATGTCGTGCTGGATCATGCCGAGCCATTTTGGTTCCGGGTACTGGCCCGATCCCGGCGGGTTCTCCGTGCCCTGGAGATCCTTGCGCTGATCGACGTAGGCTTGCGCGCCGTTGAGGCCGCTCTCTTCGTTGTTCCACAACGCGAATCGGATCGAGCGCTCGGTCTTGACGTCGGGCATGCTCAAGATGCGCGCAATCTCCATCACCAGCGCCGTCCCCGAGCCATCGTCGTTCGCCGCTTCGCCCCAACCGATTCCGTCCATGTGCCCGCCGATGATGTACATCTCGTTCGGACGGGTCGTGCCGATCTTGGTGCAATAGACCTCTTCGCGCGGTCCCGGGGTGGTCGGCTGCCGGTTCAACTCGCGGAGTGTTTCGTCCGGCTGCTTGTTGGGATCGTTGTTGACGCCGGTTGGTCTGCGCGTGCCGAAGATCGTGCTGCCGCCCTGCCCGGTGCGGCCACGCCCGCGTCCTTGACCTTGCGCGGCCGCCCCGCCTTCACCGCGCCCCTGACCAGCGCCCGCGCCTTCCCCGCGGCCCTGCCCGGTACCGCGGCCCGCGGCCGGTTTGTAGTCGTACTTGATGCGCTCGGTATTGGTGCAGCCGTAGCTCTTCAGCTGCGCTTCGATCCAATCGACCGCGGCACGATTGCGATCCGTTCCCTGCCGGCGATCGCCGAACTGGGTGAGTCCTTTGATCGTGGCCTTGTATTTCTCGAGATCAAGACGATCGACGAGGACCTTGACGGGATCCGGCGCGGCATCGGCCGGCGCCGACGCGGAGGCCTGCTGCTGCGCCGCGCCGGATGCTCCAACCCCGGTGGCCAGACAGGCGGACAGGAACAACACTCTCGAACGCATCAGTCCTCCTGCGCGAAGTTTATCAGGCTGGGTCTCGTGAACAAGATCCGCGCAATCCGCGCAATCCGCGTCTCGTAACGCGTCGTCCCGCTCCGGCGGGCGTTTTGCTACCATCAGCCCGAGTGTCTGCCGACAATCCACCTCTTCCTCAAGGACGCGGTCAGGTCCGCCCGCTCCCGCGCTGGGCGCAGGTGGCGGATGCGCTGTTCCTCTGCCTGCTCGCCCTCGCGCTCTACGTCGCGATCGACGGCGGCTTCCTGTTGTGGCCGGACACGATTCGACTGTCCGTGAAGTCGCCGTGGCGCGTGATCACGTGGGCGATCGGCGTCGGTGGGCTGCGTCACGCGCTCGTTCGCCAACGCCCGATCCATCGTCGGGTTTTCGGACTGGTTGGCGCTGCCGCCCGTCGCTCGGGACCTCTCCGCGACGATGGTGTGGAACATCGCGTCGAGGAGGCCGGGCTCGCCGAGGGCATCGGTCCAATACGCGGACGCGTTCGTTTTTACTCGATCTACGCGATCGTCGTCGTTGCGGTGTTCACGGCGCTGACCGCCGCGATGACGTATCCGCAGGTTCGTTACCTGAACAACGCCGTCACCTTCGATGATGGCGATCCGCTGTTTTCGACATGGCGATTGGCGTGGGTGGCCCACCAGCTCCCGCGCGATCCGCTGCGCTTGTTCGACGGCAACATCTTCTACCCCGAGCCGGGCGTGCTCGCGTTGTCGGACAGCATGCTGTTCCCCGGGCTGATGGCGGCCCCGCTGCACTGGATCGGCCTGCCGCCCCTCCTGGTCTACAACATCATGCTCCTCGCCGGGTTCGCGTTGTCGGGCGCGGCGATGTTCCTGCTGGTGCGATCGCTGACGCGGCACACGGGGGCGGCGTTCGTCGCCGGTTTCATCTTCGCGTTCCTGCCGTACCGCTATATGCACTACTCGCACCTCGAGCTGCAGATGGCGTTCTGCATGCCGCTCTGCCTCTGGGCGGTGCATCGGGTCATCACGCGCGGACGGATCGCTGACGGACTGCTCGTCGGATTGTTCCTCGCGCTCCAGTGCCTGTCGTCGTGGTACTACGGGATCTTCCTCGCGACCTTCCTGGTTCCAGTCACGATCGCCCTGCTGATCGGTGAACGATCGGCGGATCCCAAGCGATCGCTGCGCGCGCTGGTGGCCGGCGGCGCGCTTGCCGCGCTCTTGATTGTGCCGATGGCGCTGCCGTACCTCTCAGCGCGGCGCAGTGTCGGCGAACGGCCGCTCGACGAAATTGTGCTCTACAGCGCGACGCCGCAGAACTACTTCACCGCGCACCACCGGAACGTGCTGTTGGGGAAGGCGACGGAGCATTGGGCGGCGCAGGAGCGCGAGCTGTTCATGGGTATCGCGGTACCGCTGATCGCGCTCATCGGCCTGTGGCCGCCGTTGTCGGCGTCGCGGATCGCCTACGCGATCGGGCTGGTGCTGGCCTTCGATCTGTCGCTCGGCTTCAACGGCGTACTCTATCCGTGGTTCCACGCCTACCTCTTGCCTTACCGCGGCCTGCGCGTGCCCGCGCGCATGGCGATGGTGGTCGGGTTTGGACTCGCCGTCCTCGCCGGCTACGGCGCGGCGCGGATCCTTCGCGCGCTCGACCGGCATGGCGCCGCTCGCCTCGGTCTCGTGCTTCTCGTCGTGCTGGTCTTCGTCGAGTATCGATCGACGCTGACGCTCAAGGAGATTCCGACGCGGCCGCCGCCGATCTACGACGCCCTGCCACACGGCCCCAAAACCGTGCTTCTTGAATTACCGCTCCGTCAGCCGGACATCGCGCTCGAGCCGACCTACATGTACTTCTCGACGTTCTTCTGGCACAACCTCGTCAACGGATACAGCGGATTCAAGCCGACGTCGTACCACGAGCTGCTGGAGAAGATGGCGAACTTTCCCGACCAGACCTCGATTGAGGAGCTGAGACGACGCGGCACGACGCATGTCGTCATGCACGAGCGGTTCTATCGGCGGGGCGAGTATCTGGAGATGGTGTCGCGGCTCGAGCGGTGTTCCGTCCTCGAGCCGTTGCTGGTGCTGCAGTCACGACACCGCGAGGCGCGATTGTATCGGCTGCTCGACAGCGATCGAGCAGCCGACAGCGTGGTTTCGAAACAGCCTTAACGCCGTGTGGCGCTCCAGGCGCTGCCCTGGATGGTGTTGCCGTTCACCTTGCCGGTGAACACGTTCTTTCCCGCGGAGGTCAGCGTCAGCTGCTCGCCGACCAGGTGGCCTTCGACCGCCTGGCTGCCGAGCGTGCCCTTCACGTTCTGGAAGGTCTGCGTCAGCTTCAGCTCTCCCTGCGGGGTCTGCCACGAGCCTTCGACCTTGGCCGGCACCACCCAGAAGTGCGCCGTGCACCAGCTCGTGCACTCGCCGCTCACCGTCTCGGTGGCATCGTCTTCCCAGTCCTCCATCGTGAAGGAGTTGGAGACGACCCGCGTCCCCGGCTTGAGGTTGAGGATCTTCGGCCGCAGCTTCATATTGATGTCGGGCAGCAGGAACATGGTGATGACGGTGGCTTTCGAGAGGTCGGTCTCGAACAGGTCGGCCTTCATGAACGACGCCTTCGCGGTTACGCCTTCCTTCTCGGCGTTGCGCTTCGACAGTTCGACCATGTCGGGGTTGTACTCGATGCCGACGGCGGTGGCGCCACGCTTCGCGGCGGTGATCACGGTACGGCCGTCGCCGGATCCGAGGTCCATCACGTAGTCCTGCGCGGTGACCTTCGCCATGTCGAGCATCTTGTTGACGAGTTCCTGCGGCGTGGGCACCCAGACGACGTCCTTGCCGGACTGGCCCACCTTGGGCTCATAGGTCTTTTGGGTGGCGGTGGCCTGCGCGAACGCGACCGTCGCCACCAGGCACAGGCACCCCGCCAGGCCTGCGCGACTTACTGAAGTCCTGATATTCATGAGATCTCCTAATCCCGTCAAAAGTAGCATCGCCGAAACGCCAGCATAATACCCTTCGCCCGCTGACAATCGTTTACCAAACGTGAGATAACGATCGCCAACGGTCGACTTCTCGGCCGGGCCAAGGTGACCTGGGATGAACCGCTATCCTCACGCTGTCGCGTGCCTCGCCGTGCTGCTCGCGGCCAACGCGCCTCCCCCGCAGGCGCCACCGCCGCCGTCGCCGAACGTCCTCTGGTACCGGGTACCGGCCGCGGACTGGAACCAGGCGCTTCCGATCGGCAGCGGACGGCTCGGCGCGATGATTTTCGGGGGGACGAACAGCGAGCGCATCCAGCTGAACGAGGACACCGTCTGGGCAGGGGAGAAGCGCGACCGCATCAACCCCGCGGGGCCGGCCGCCATTCCGGACATTCGCCGCCTGCTGCTTGCGGGCAAGCCCGTCGACGCCGAAGCGCTCGCCGACAAGGCGGTGATTGCCGTACCGCGCCGGATGCCGCCGTTTCAGCCGCTCGGCGATCTGCTCATCACGCAGCCGACGTCCGGTTCGGTATCGGAGTACCGCCGCGAGCTGACCCTCGACGACGCGATCGCGCGCGTTCGCTATCGCGCCGGGGCGACCCGCATCGTCCGTGAGGCGTTCGCCTCGGCGGTCGATCGAGTGCTGGTGGTGCGGATCGAGAGCGATGGCCCGGACGCCCTCGATCTGTCGGTGACGCTCACGCGCGTACAGGACGCGACCACGACGATTGTCGGCTCCGACGCCGTCCGGCTGGATGGGCAGGCGATCGCGCAGCCGCCACGACACGCCGACGAGCCGAAGACCGGCGTGCGTTTCACGGCGCTGATGCGGGTGATTCCGGAGGGCGGGACGACGAGAGCGGAGCAGTCGTCGGTTCGCGTCACCGGCGCGAAGGCCGTGACGCTGCTGCTCGCGGCCGCGACCACCTTTCGCGAACGCGATCCCGCTTCCGCGTGCCGCAGCACGATCGAGGCGGCGTCGCGCAAGCCGCTGGCGAGGTTGCGCGCCGATCACGTCGCCGACCATCGCCGCCTGTTTCAGCGCGTCACCATCGATCTCGGCGGCGAGCCGAGTACGCGGCCGACCGACGAGCGTCTTGCCGGCGTGCAGCGCGGTGCGCCCGATCCCGGGCTCGAAGCGCTCTACTTCCAGTACGGCCGCTACCTGCTGATTGCGAGCAGCCGTCCCGGCGGCATGCCGGCAAACCTGCAGGGCATCTGGAACGAGTCGCTCGCGCCGTCGTGGGATTCGAAGTACACGATCAACATCAACACCGAGATGAATTACTGGCCGGCCGAGCCCGCGAATCTCTCGGAGCTCCACGATCCACTCTTCGATCTCGTCGATCGGGCGCGAGCAGATGGCCGGCGTGTGGCCCGCACCCTCTACGGCGCGGGCGGCTACGTGATTCATCACAACACGGATCTCTGGGGACATGCGGTGCCGATCGATCAGCCGCGCTCCGGCCTGTGGCCGCTGGGCGGTGCCTGGCTCGCGCTGCATTTCTGGGATCGCTACGACTACACGCGCGATCGGAGGTTCCTCGCGGCGCGCGCCTATCCGGTGCTGAAGGAGGCCTCGGAGTTCCTGCTCGACTACCTGGTCGAAGATACCAAGGGCCGCCTCCTCTCCGGCCCTTCCGTGTCGCCGGAGAATCGCTATCGCATGGCCGACGGTACCGTTGCCGCGCTCACCATGGGTCCGACGATGGATGGGGAGATCGCGTATGCGCTGTTCAACCGGACGCTCGCGGCCGCGGCGCTGCTCGAGGTCGACGCGCCGCTGCGTTCGCGAGTCTCGGCGGCGCTCGCCCGGCTGCCCCCGCTGGCGATCGGCAAACACGGCCAACTGCAGGAGTGGCTCGAAGATTATGAGGACGCCGATCCCGGCCATCGTCACATCTCGCACCTCTTCGCGCTGCATCCCGGCGATCAGATCACGCTGCGGGGCACGCCCGAGCTGGCGCGCGCCGCGCGCGTGTCGCTCGAGCGCCGCCTCGCCGCGGGCAGCGGGCACACCGGCTGGAGCCGCGCGTGGATCGTCAACTTCTGGGCACGTCTCGAGGAGGGGGACCTCGCGCACGAACACTTCGCCGCGCTGCTCGCCAAGTCGACGTTGCCGAACCTGCTCGACACCCATCCGCCGTTTCAGATCGACGGCAACTTCGGGGCGACCGCGGCGATCGTCGAGATGCTGATGCAGAGCCACGCCGGCGTGCTCGCGTTCCTGCCGGCGCTTCCGTCCGCCTGGCCGTCGGGTCGCGTCACGGGTCTGCGCGCCCGCGGGGCGCTGGAGGTGGACCTCGAATGGCAGGGCGGCAAGGCCACGCGGGCGACGCTGCGCCCGCTCGTCGACGGCGAGCGCAGGTTGCGCGCCCCGCGTCATCAGCGCATCGATGCCATCAGCGCCGAGGGAAAGACAGTGCCAGCCATGTCGGATCCCGACGGCACCGCCCGTGTCCGCCTCACCCGTGGCCGGTCATACGTGGTGACGTTTCGTTAAGAAAAATGTGGCAGCCGGCTTCAGCCGGAAGCTCGAACTTTCCCCTAAAGCCGCAAGCCACCAGACCTGAAGCGTCGCTATAATCAGGGCGATGGCGATGGTCAACACCGTCAAATCGCTGAGCCTGCAAACCGCCGCCGACGGGCTGTGCCGGGTCGGCAAACGATTCGAT
>Ga0075421_100011048_pt1 | contig 11179 bp, 12 predicted proteins | sample SoiMetdeltSBSDD5_FD_75292 | JGI IMG/M metagenome (GOLD analysis project Ga0075421, IMG submission 75292) | Bulk soil microbial communities from a Populus tree surrounding site in Tennessee, USA - Soil MetaG P. deltoides SBSDD5 | ecosystem: Environmental > Terrestrial > Soil > Tree plantation...
GCGCTCGACGCCACCGACGAGCAGCTCGACTTCCCGATCCTCTATGGCTCGGCCAAGGAAGGCTGGATGGCGGAAAGCCCGGATGGTCCGAAGGAGGCGCGCATGCAGCCTCTGTTCGATCTCGTGCTCAGCCATGTCGCGCCGCCGCATGTCGAGGAAGGGCCGTTCCGTCTGCTCGGCACCATCCTCGAAGCCAATCCCTATCTCGGCCGCGTCGTCACCGGCCGCATCACCTCCGGCACCATCGCGCCGAATCAGCCGGTCAAGGTGCTCGACCATGATGGCAGGCTGGTCGAGCAGGGCCGCGTCTCCAAGGTGCTCGCCTTCCGTGGCCTCGAGCGCGTCGCGCTTGAGGAGGCTTCCGCCGGCGACATCGTCTCGCTTGCCGGCCTGCCAAACGCCACGGTGGCGCATACTATCTGCGCGCCTGAGGTGACCGAGCCGCTGCTGGCCCAGCCGATCGATCCGCCGACGCTCTCCATGACCTTCCGCGTCAACGATTCGCCGCTTGCCGGCACCGAAGGCGACAAGGTGACGAGCCGCATGATCCGCGATCGTCTCTTGCGCGAGGCCGAGGGCAATGTCGCGCTACGCGTGACCGAATCCGACGAGCGTGACTCGATGGAAGTTGCCGGCCGCGGCGAGTTGCAGCTCGGCATCCTGATCGAGACCATGCGCCGCGAGGGCTTCGAGCTCAGCGTATCGCGGCCCAAGGTGCTGTTCCGCCGCAACGATCACGGCGAGCTGCTCGAGCCGATCGAGGAGGTGGTCATCGACCTCGATTCAGAGCATTCCGGCATCGTGGTGCAGAAGCTCTCCGAGCGTAAGGGCGAGCTCCTCGAGATGCGTCCCTCAGGCGGCGGCCGCCAGAGGCTCGTGTTCTACGTGCCGACGCGCGGCCTGATCGGCTATCAGGGCGAGCTCCTCACCGATACGCGCGGCACCGGCATCATGAATAGGCTGTTCCACGCCTACGCCCCCTATAAGGGCGAGATCCAGGGTCGGCGGAACGGCGTGCTGATCTCGACCGAAGCCGGCGAAGCCGTGGCGTACGCTTTGTGGAACCTAGAGGATCGCGGGCCGATGATGATCGACCCCGGCGTTCGAGTCTATGCCGGCATGATCGTCGGCGAGCACACCCGCGAGAACGACCTTGAGGTCAATGTGCTCAAGGGTAAGAAGCTCACCAATATCCGCACCACCTCGAAGGACGAGGCGGTGAGACTCACCCCGCCCATCCGCATGACGCTCGAGCGCGCTCTAGCCTATATCCAGAACGACGAGCTCGTTGAAGTGACGCCGAAGACAATTCGGCTCCGCAAGCGCCATCTCGACTCCAACGACCGCAAGAAGGCCGAGCGCCAGAAACTGGCGATGGAGCCCGCTTAGGGTCCGAGCTTAGAGCAGCTCCAATCTCTGCGCTTGTTCGGTTGTGAGCAGTCATACGATCCCCTCTGCACATCGGCGCCACTCTGCGCTAGGCTCTCCTCATGGAAACCGATGTCGTGCATATCAGGCCGGCAAGGGCAAAGGACGCCTCGGCGCTCGCCGATGTCTATGCCGAGGCCTGGCGCGGCGCCTATCGCGGCATCATTCCTCATCTCTCGCTTGAGCGCATGATTGCCAGGAGAGGCGAAGCCTGGTGGAAGCGCGCGCTTGCCGAGCGTCGCCCGCTGCTCGTGCTCGATTTCGACGGCGCAGCCTCAGGCTATGCCACCTACGGCCGTTGCCGCTCGGGCCGCACCCCGTTCCAGGGCGAGATTTTCGAGCTTTATCTCCATCCCGTCTATCAAGGGCTCGGCCTTGGCGAGAAGCTGTTCGAGCGCACGCGCCAGCGGCTGTTCGATCTTCGCCTGAAGGGCCTCATGGTCTGGGCGCTCACCGACAATGACAGCGCCTGCTCCTTCTATCTCAGCCTCGGCGGCAAGCCGATCGCTGAAGGCGCCGAGAGGTTCGGCGACATCTCCTTGCGCAAAGTGGCCTTCGCCTGGAGCTGATCTTAGCCAGTTGCTAACGCCAGGCGTGCCAATCCAAGACTTGTGACCAGACGACCCACGGCCTAGAAGGTCGAGGCGCGTCAACCCTCTAGGCCAACGACGGTCCCTTAGCCATGTCTGACATGAAGCTCGCAGTGCTCGGCGCCGCAGGGCGTATGGGGCAGACGCTCGCCCGCGCAATTGCCGCAACGCCGGGCTGCGTGCTCGCCGCCGGCATCGAAGCCAAGGGCTCGCCAGCAATCGGCCAGGATCTTGGCGAGGTCGCGGGACTCGGGACCCTCGGCATCGCCATCACCGACGATCCGTTGCCGGTCTTCGCCGAGGTGCATGGCGTGCTCGATTTCACCACGCCGAAGGCGACCGTCGCTTTTGCCGGGCTCGCCGCGCAGGCGCGCATCGTCCAAATCATCGGCACGACCGGGCTCTCTGTCGACGACCAGGCCAAGATCGAAGCCGCCGCCCGCCACGCGGCAATCGTCAAAGCCGGCAATATGAGCCTTGGCGTCAATCTGCTCGCCGGGCTCACCAACCGCGTCGCCCAGACGCTCGGCCCCGAATTCGACATCGAGATCCTCGAGCTCCATCACCGCCACAAGCGCGACGCGCCTTCCGGCACTGCCCTTCTTCTCGGCGAGGCAGCTGCTGCCGGCCGGGCCATCGCGCTCAAGGATCATAGCGTGCGCGTGCGCGACGGCGATGTCGGTCCCCGCCGCGAGGGCGACATTGGGTTTGCGATTCTGCGCGGCGGCGACGTGGTCGGCGAGCACAAGGTGATCTTCGCCGGCGCAGGCGAGCGCATAGAGCTCGTCCATATCGCCACCGACCGCGGGATTTTTGCCCAAGGCGCGATCAGGGCGGCGCTTTGGGCGCGCGGCCAGGGCCCGGGGCTTTATTCCATGCGGGACGTCATCGGCCTCTGACCCGCGGGACCTGACGATTCTGGCCTGTGGCCCTTCGCCCTGTGGCCTTTCTGCCTCAACCCTTGCGGCATCAACCGGTTTCTGGTTGATCACTTGGCAAAATATGGGAGCTGCCCCTAAAGTCCGGCCTCTTTCGCCGGATGGGAGCGAAACGAACCAAGGAACGAGGCTAGCCGAGCTTTGTTGCGGCCTTCACCCATATCGAAACCAGGGCCTGCCAAGGCCGCGGGCAAGAACGGGCGAGCGGAGCGCAGCCGCCGCGGCGACGAGCCGGTTGCGATGAAGAACGTGCTGGTCCTCGTGCGCCATGGCGAGAGCGAGTGGAACCGGCTCAATATGTTCACTGGCTGGCAGGACGTCGACCTCACCGAGGAAGGCGTGGCCGAAGCCCATCGCGCCGGCGCCATGCTCAAAGCTGAAGGCGCGCATATCGATCTGGCCTTCACCAGCCTGCTCAAGCGCGCTCAGAACACGCTCAAGATCATCTTGAGCGAGCTCGGCCAGGACGACCTTCCCATAGTCTATGACGCGGCGCTCAACGAGCGTCATTACGGCGATCTCGTCGGGCTGAACAAGGACGAGGCGCGGCAGCGCTGGGGCGAGGAGCAGGTCCATCTCTGGCAGCGCTCCTATGACATCGCCCCGCCGGGCGGCGAAAGCCTGAAGGACACCGCGGCCCGGGCTCTGCCCTTTTACTCCAAGCGCATCGCCCCTGAACTGAAGGCCGGCAAGAGCGTGATCGTGGTCGGCCACGGCAACACTTTGCGCGCTCTCGTCATGCAGCTCGACCGCCTGAGTCCCGAGCAGGTCAAGGAGCTCAACATCGGCACGGGCAGGCCGCTGATCTATCGCCTCCGCGCCGACGGCTCGGTCGCCGAGAAGCGCGACCTCGCCGCTTAGGCAAAGATTTCCGCTTGGCGGGGAGGGACAGGGAGCTCGCCGCCGTCCACCGGAGCCGCTATTGTGTGTGCCTCCGATTGTAGCGAGCTTGCAGACGCGGTGCGATCAGCCAAGCGAAAGGCGCGGCCAGAATAAGGCTCGCTACGACCACGACGGGAATCCAAATGTAGGCGTTGGCGCTGAGCGCGGGCACCGTCAATACGGTAATTATTCCCACGCCGAAAATAACCGCATTCGTCATTGAATAAATCAGAATTGCGATTCTCAGTCGGTTTCGCGTTCCCGTTTGCACGCCCTTCACCCCACTAAACCGAGGGTGCCTTGGAAGCGGAGAGCGCCTTCGACAGAGCTTGCGCGAAATCCTCGCGCTCGGGGTCGGTGAGGAAGGCCGCAAATACGAGGCGCTTGCCGTGGCTCGCGATCGACAGCTCGCTCGACCTGCCGATGCGCTCTTCGAGATCGAGCCGCACCCAATAGGGATTGAAGCTCCAGACTTGCGCCTTGCCGGACGGCTGCACGCGCGTCACCGTCAGCGCGCTCGGGGTCAAGTCCACCGTCTCGTACAGACGCGCAGCGCGGTAGTTGAGCTTGAAGGCAATGTAGATCAGGGCAACGTCAAGGCCCATGAAGCCCACCACGGGCCAGGCGCCAAGCAGATAGAACAGGAGCCCTGTGCCGAAGCTGACGATGCACACGAGCGTCATCAGCACCGCAAAGCCCTTCGGGCTGAGAGACCGGTGCGGCGTCAGCACGGCGGCGAAGCGTGTTTCTGCTTGTGGGTCCGCGGAGAGCTCTGTCATAGCTCGCCTTTATCGCTTCTCTGAACCATTGGTAGTCTTGGCAGGATGGGGGTTCAACCGAAAATAGCCAAACGCAAGGGGCGCGCGCCGGGATCCCGCGGCAAATCGCGAGGTGGCAAAAAGGCCCCAGGCTCAAGGCTTACCCCAACGGAAATCGAAGAGATTTTCCGCCGTTTTTACAAGATGAGCCCGCACCCCAAGACCGAGCTTCGCTACGCCGATCCCTTCACCCTCCTCGTCGCCGTCGTGCTGTCGGCGCAGGCAACCGACTCCTCGGTCAACAAGGCGACGCCGGAGTTGTTCAAGCTCGCCGACACGCCTGAAAAGCTGATCGCGCTCGGCGAAGCCGCGCTCACCGACAAGATCAAGACCATCGGGCTCTATCGCGGCAAGGCGAGGAACCTTATCGCGCTGTCGCAGAAGCTCATCGCCGAGTTCGACGGCAAGGTGCCTGACAATCGCGAAGCGCTTCAGACACTGCCCGGCGTCGGCCGCAAGACGGCGAATGTCGTGCTCAACGTCGCCTTCGGCCAGCCGACCATCGCCGTCGACACTCATATCTTCAGGGTATCGAACCGCACCGGGCTAGCACCTGGCAAGACTCCGCTCGACGTCGAGCTGACCCTCGATCGGGTCGTCCCTGAGCGCTACAAGCACAATTGCCATCACTGGCTGATCCTGCATGGCCGCTATGTGTGCAAGGCGCGGAAGCCCGAATGCTGGCGCTGCCTGATCAACGACATCTGCCTCTATGAGCCGAAGACGCCGCCGCCTGCGCCAAGCTGACGCCCGCGCACAAATCTTGCATATCGGCTAATCTGCAAGGGACGCATCCGACTGGAGGCTGCCGATGAACAGACAGCGAAAATCGATGGCGATGGCCTCGATCCTCGATGCTTGCGCCGGCGCGAGGCGGCACGACTACCCTCCCGGCACAATTCTACTGTCGGAAGGCGACACGTCGGGCAGGCTTTATGTCCTCGCCGAGGGCGCGGTCGAGGTGCTGCGCGGCGACACCCAGGTCGCCGTCATCAAGGGCGCGGGCTCGATCTTCGGCGAGATGTCGGTGCTCCTCGGCCGGCCGCACACGGCAACGGTGCGCGCGGCCTCGCCGGTCTCGGCCTACGTGTTCGAAGACGCCGAGAGCTTCCTCAAGTCGCATCCCGAGATCGCCTTCTTTCTCGGCCGCCTGCTCGCCGAGCGGCTCAATGCCGCCACCACTTATCTTGTCGACATCAAGCGTCAGTACGAAGCCCAAAGCAATCATCTCGGCATGGTCGGCGAGGTGCTGGAGACGCTGATCCACCAGCAGCACGAAGAATTCACATCCGGCCCGGAGGCTGAGGCCGATCCTCGGCTTTGAGCCAGTCCGGAATCCCTTCGAGCCGCGGCACCGGCCGCTCGAGCGGCTCGCTGAAGCGGATGTACTGATTTCCCGCGGAGGAGAACCACAAAGCTTCGCCGACCTCAGTGTCGATGATGATATGCGTCGGCGGCGCGCCGAATTGCTGCCCGGCATTGAACACCCAGGTCGGCCCGATGCGGTCGACCCAGGAGCCGTCCTTGACGAAGGGTGATTGATGCACGTGGCCCGAGAGCACGATGTCGGGCTTGTACTCCATGATCCACTGCACGAGCTCGGTGTCGCCGAAATAGCGCGCCCCACCCCAGCTCGTCGGCGATTTGTCCGGAGGCGCGTGATGGATCCATATCCACAAGCGCCGCTCGGTCTTGGCCGCCTCCCCAAGCTGCACTGCGATGCCGGCCCGCGTGACCGGTCCGTCCCACCATGGGCAAACGGTGATGAGGATGCCGTCGAGCTGGAGCGACTCGCCATCGGTGATGATGCCGTCGTCGGGCGAAGCCGCGAGCCATTTGGCGATCTTCTCGCCCGACTCCTGCGGCGAATCGAGATCGTGATTACCCGAGCAGATCACGAGCCGTGTCACCGCGCGCAAGCGGCTGAAATATTTTCGCACCACGATCGACTGCGCGCGCCGGTCGACGATCGAGCTGAGCTCGAGCAGGTCTCCCGCCAGCACCACCACGTCGAAATCGGGCGCGACCTCGAGCACCCAATCGAATTGCGGCAGCGAGTAGTGCAGATCTGCTACCGCAAGGAGGCGCATCTGAGTCCTGTCCTCGGGGACTCCATCCCCAACCAAAGCGCGAAATCGCCCCGCCTTGGACCCTTGTCACCGGGAACCTTGACTCGGGTCAAGGTCTAGCGAGACAATCAAAATACAGGAGCGGCCGATGAGAAGATGCATCATAGCCGTTGCCGGCTTGGGGCTCGCCCTGACGGCAAGCAACATTGCCCAAGCCCAAGTCATGCTCGACATTTCCACGGTGACCTGCGACCAGTTCATCAAATACAAAGTCGCTGATCCGAAGCTTATTGCCGTCTGGCTCAACGGCTATTTCCACGGCAAGCGTGCAGACACAAAAGTTGACACGCAGAAGCTGAATGCAGACGCCGACGAAGTCGAGAAGTTCTGTTTCAAGAATCCTCAGGCTCTATTGATGCAATCCGTCGAGTCCATCGTAGGAAGCGGCAACTAGCTCGGGCTGAAGTTTTATTGTGGCCGGCTCGAGGAGGAGCCTTGGGGCCGAGTCCGAAATCAAATTTGATTTGTATGCCGCCGTGTTAGCCCGATCCTGAGCCTCCTCGTGCCGCGCTCAAGGGAGTACGAGCTTTGTCCCGGAACACTCTACGCCTCTTCACCCTGTCCTTTGCGCCGTTTGCCAAGCGACAAGATCTCGGGTGGCCGACGACCATGAGAGATCCATGACTGCGCATCGTTGCAGTCTAACGCAAACGGATGACGCGGGAGGAAGCGCTGGATGGATTTCTCGGTAATCACGGTCGCACTCGTAACCAAACTGCTTCTGCTTTTGCTGATCGGCATGGGTCCTAAGATTGCCCTCGTGCCCTTCCTCGAAAAAACCAAGAAGTTCGACGCCGAGACGCAGCGGGCCATAGGCCGGCAGATGGTCGTGACCGCGGTCATAACCGCGCTCATCATGTTTGCCTTTGGCGCCCTCTTGATGCGCCTCCTCCACATTACTGGCGGCGCCGTCGCGGTCGCCGGCGGGATCATCCTTGTCACCTTGGCGATCGAAATGGTGCACGGCCCGGGCAAGAAGATCGTGGATGAGGTGGAAGCCTTGGAAGATCCGAAACACATCGCGGTCTATCCACTGGCAGTGCCGTATCTGCTAAACCCGGTCGGCATCACGGTGCTGATCATTGCTTCCGCCGAGGTCGTCTCGGTTGCGAGCGCCGCGCTCGTCGTAGCGCTCGTTCTGCTGGTCGGCGCGTTCGACTACGCGATCTTTGCCAACATCGACAAGGTGGCAAAGCGCCTGAGGCCGACCAGCCTGGTTATTTCCGAAGTGATATTTGGCATCCTGTTGACCGCGGTCGCGGTGCAATTGGTCGTCGCTGGACTGAATATGCTCGGGATTATCGCCACGCCCGGCGCCGGGCATTAGGCTGTCGATAGAGGCTATCAATGGCTGCCAACAATGAGGCTCCGCGCGATCCGGTGAGACGATGGACGCTCATCATTCTTGGCGTGATCGTCGCTCTTTACCTTTACTCCATCATCGCCGACCGCATGACGCCCTACACATCGCAAGCGACGGTCCAGGCATTCATTGTCCGCATGGCGCCCGAAGTTGCTGGACGAGTCCAAGAGGTGTTGGTTGCCGACAATCAAAAGGTCAAGGCCGGTGACACTCTCTTTCGCATCGACCCTCAAACCTACGAGATCGCGTTGAGACAAGCCGACGCGCGTCTGGCCAGCGTTGGACAGACCATCGGCGCGAACACGGCAGCAGTAGCTGCGGCGCAGGAGCGGCTGATCGAGGCGCAAGCCAAACGCGAGCACATCATCGAGCAATCCAATCGCACGATGGAGCTTGTGAAGAAGGGCGTCTATTCGGAGGCGAGGAAGGATCTGGTCGTCAAGGAAATCGACGTCGCCGAGGCCAGCGTGCGCGAGGCGGAGTCGGAGCTTGAGCGCGCGCGTCAGGAACTCGGCCCGCAGGGAAACGACAATCCGCAATTTCGCGAAGCCTTGGCTGCCGTCGAGCAGGCCAAGCTCGATCTTGTCCGGACGACGGTGATCGCTCCTGCCGACGGTGTCATCACCAATTTGCAGCTTGCCGACGGGGAGTATGTTACCTCCGGTCAGGCCGCTCTCACCTTGATCGATACCGCCGACGTCTGGGTCAACGCCAACTTCCGCGAGAACAGCCTGGAGAATGTCAAGGCGGGCGATTCAGTGGAGCTTGTGCTCGATACGCTTCCCGGGCGCATTTACGACGCCAAGGTGGAGAGCATCGGCTGGGGCGTGTCGCAAGGATCGATCGATCCCGAAACTGGGCTGCCCAAGATCAACGAGCCGATGGGACTTGTCCGAACGCCGCAGCGCTTTGCCGTCAAGATCGAACCCAATCGCCAAGACTACGCTCCGGGGACCGTGCGGTATGGGTCGCAGGCAAACGTCATCGTCTACGCGAGCGAAAATCCCGTCGTGAACGCAATCGGACGCTTGTGGATGAGGATTGTAGCGGTTCTCACCTATGTCAGTTAGCGCGGTCATCGAGCCGGCAGAAGCCGACAGTACCCGCGAGGCGCATGCGCTCGCCTTCAGGATCGCCTTCGCCACGGCGATCGGTTTCACCCTTGGCTACGTTCTTGGCTGGGACTTCCCCTTCCTGCCTCCTTTGTTCGCCGCGCAGCTACTCACCGGAAGCAGGTCTCTCAGCCTTAAGCAGGCCGTCGGCTTCGCTGCCCTGATGACAGCCGGCTGCATCTTTAGCGTGCTCATTGCTCAGATTTTCGTGCAGACGCCGGCCGTTCTGCTTCTCATTCTCGCGCTTCTGATCTTCTTCGCCTTTCTGCTGCTGGCCCGGGGTCAGGCGGTTCCGGTGGCGAGCATTCTGCTCATCACCACCTCGGTGGTGCCTTTGGTGGCGGTCAGCTCCCTCGATCTGGCTTACGGTCTTGTCTATACCCTGATCGCCGGCAGCATCCTCGCGGCACTCTTGGTCTTGCTCGCCTACGCGGTTTTTCCGTCACACGATAGCGCAACGGAGGCCGCCAAGCGGGTTGCCCAGGAGGATTCGCCAATCGCCGCCGCGCTCGCCAAAGCGGCTACACTCGTAAGCCTCATCATCCTGTTCATGTTCAGCGGATCGCCGGTGAGCGTGATCGTGGTCATGACGGCCATCACCATTTTGCAACAGCCTGCTTCTGCCGGCCATGGAACGGCCTACGCATTCATCATGGGCAATGTCGCCGGCGGTGTCGCCGCCACGGTCGCCTACCTGCTTGTGAGCCTGTTTCCATCGGCGGCGGTGCTTTTGCTGCTCGCGCTGCTCTTTGGGCTTGTCTTTGGCGGCAGGATCGCGGAAGGAGCCGCTGCGGCGCCGGTATACGTCGTGGCGCTCGCCACATTTCTCATCGTGCTCGGCCTCGGCCTCACACCGCTGACCGATAGCGGCGCGATCTTCATTTCCCGGGTCTTCAACGTCATCATCGCCGCCGCCTACACGATCGGCGTCGCGAGCGTTCTGCGAGCGCTGTTTCGAGCATCGAAACCACATCAGCGATGACTGGAGAAACTGCGATTGGGAAACACCGACCAGGAAATTCGGGGGCATCGGTAGCTTATTGATTTATATCAACTTCCTGATTTGGATTAGGAATATTGCCTTGCCCGAGTTGGAAAGTGAGCATTAGATAGACCGTTGAGCGAGGGAGGAGGCCATGGCTGCGGACACAGGTTCTTTCAAGCTGCCCACCGCCCAGGAAGCGATGGAGAAGCTTGCGTTGGCCGAGGCCGAAAAGGCGTCCGCCGCGATAAAGAAGCAAGCCGATGCCGAAGCCGAAAAGAAGATGCTGCTCGAGAAGCTGACCAAGCCGTCCGGCGTATCGGACGACGAGGCGCTTCACCGCGTGGCGGCCATCATCGAACGCGCCGTATCGAACGGCCTAACCGAGGTGCAGGTCTATCGCTTTCCTAATGCGATGTGCACGGATCGTGGCCGCGCTATCAATCAGCAGGAGGCTGGCTGGGAACAGACGCTCACCGGGCTGCCGAAAGAGATGTTCCAGTTCTGGGAGCGGCAACTTCGTCCGCGCGGATACAAGATCAAATTTCAGATCGTGGATTTTCCCGACGGTATGCCGGGAGACGTCGGCATCACACTGAAATGGGTGTGAGCGGCTGAACGCGCTCGACTTGCAGACTTTCACTGAGGGGGGAGGAGATTTCGAGGCGACTTTGCTTCGCCCAATTGCGTTGCGGCTTTACGAGGAGGACCATCCCCATGACTACTCAAAAAGTGCCGGCCAAGCAGTCGACGCCTATTCCCTCCATCCTGACGAGAAATCCCGCTCTCGACGTGTGGTCCTACTGGATCGATGCCTGGCAGCGCGGAGTTTTGTTCCTCGATGTCATGCAGCAACGGAGCAAGCAGTACGAGGAGCACATCGCCAAGATCGCGCCGAACGTTCTCAAATTCGGCGCCGAGTTGGTCATGGACGGGC
>Ga0075421_100011052_pt1 | contig 11178 bp, 11 predicted proteins | sample SoiMetdeltSBSDD5_FD_75292 | JGI IMG/M metagenome (GOLD analysis project Ga0075421, IMG submission 75292) | Bulk soil microbial communities from a Populus tree surrounding site in Tennessee, USA - Soil MetaG P. deltoides SBSDD5 | ecosystem: Environmental > Terrestrial > Soil > Tree plantation...
TCGCCGAGGGTCTCCACCTTCCAGCCGGGGATGGTGGGCTCGAGCATCGCCAGGTTGGTCTTGCCGCACGCGCTGGGGAATGCCCCGGCGATGTAGTGCACCTTCCCTTCCGGCGAGGTGAGCTTGAGGATCAGCATGTGCTCGGCCAGCCAGCCCTCGTCACGGCCAATGACGCTGGCGATCCGCAGGGAGTAACATTTCTTGCCCAGCAACGAGTTTCCACCGTACCCACTTCCGAATGACCAGATCTCGCGAGTCTGGGGGAAATGGGAGATGTACTTGGTCTCGTTGCACGGCCACGCCACGTCCTTCTGGCCGGGCTCGAGCGGGGCGCCGACGGAGTGCAGCGCGGGCACGAACGAGGCCTCGGTGCCCATCTTCTGCAGCACCGCGGTGCCCATGCGCGTCATGATCCGCATGCTGGCCACGACATAGGGGCTGTCAGTGATCTCGACCCCGAACATGGGGTCGGGTGCCTCGAGCGAGCCCATGCAGAACGGGATCACGTAGAGGGTCCGGCCGCGCATGCAGCCCCGGTAGAGATCCGTCATGATCTGCTTCATCTCGGACGGTGCCATCCAGTTGTTGGTGGCGCCCGCGTCCGCCTTGTCAACCGAGCAGATGAAGGTGCGCTCCTCCACGCGCGCCACATCGGACGGGTCGGTGCGCGCGTAGAACGAGTTGGGTTTCTTTACCGGGTCTAGCCGCACCAGCGCACCGGACTCCTGGAGCTCCCCCGTCATCCGCTCCCATTCGGCCTGGGAGCCGTCGCACCAGACGATCCAGTCCGGCGTGGTGAGTTCGGCGACCTCACGCACCCACGCGAGCAGCTTGGGGTGGCGGGTCGGGGCTTGATCGAGTCCCGTGCTTATTGCGGGCGCGGTCATAGATTCGTCTCCTCAATGGTCTGCGCTGACCCGTCCGACGGGCGTTTAACGTCGGTTCAGCTCAGCGTAAGGCCCCGGCGAGGGGCGGAGTCCACTCATGCTTGTGAAAAAGTGCACAAGCTATACGGCGACGACTTCTGCTGCTCATTTCCTGCTTTTATCGCGCACGAACCTCCATCAAACGGCCGCTAAAACGGCCGCGGTTCGAGGCGCTTGTCTAAAACGGACATGTTGCGTGCTGTCGCCTGAGGCGTTATGTCCGATCCCCGAGCACAAGAGCCTCCACGACACGATGATCCCGGGAAGGTCCCAGGATGATGGTGGTGTGGCGGAAAGCCAACAACCCACCGAAGCCTCCGGGCGAGCCCGGTAGTGTGGGCCACGTGGGCGAGACCAACATGCTGCGTCGGCTATATCTCAGATTCCAGCACATCCTGCATGAGCTGGGTAAATTCGGCGTAGTTGGCGCCATCGCCTATCTGGTCGACACCGGCATCTACACCCTCCTGCTCCTGCTGGGCATGGAGACGCTGTTCGCCAAGGTCATCGCGACCGCCATCGCCGCCTCGCTCGCCTTTCTCGGCAACCGGTTCTGGACCTGGCGGCACCGGCCCCGCTCCAGCCTGACCAAGGAGTACCTGCTGTACTTCGGCCTCAATGCGGCCGGGCTGGGCATCCAGCTCGGCGTCCTGGGTATAACGCACTATGGGCTGGGCAGCGTGTGGCCGATCTTCACGACGGTGCTCGCGGACCTGATCTTCGGCCAGATCCTTGGCAATGCGATCGCCACGGTGTTCCGTTTCTGGGCATACAGGCGGTTTGTATTTGTGGCCCGCGTGACGGCTCACGCCGAGGCGACACGATAGGCACACGGTGAACCGGCTCCGCAATATCACTCCAGCGTGACCCGATCCGGGTTCGATTCGCGTAAGGTAGCCAAGTGCGTCTTGACCGGTTGCTTCCTCAGCGTTTACGGACGCTCGCGCCCGAGATGGTGAAATTCGGCATTATCGGCGGGCTCAACGTCCTCGTCAACTGGGTCACCTTCAACCTGCTGCTGCTCCTGCCGGCGTTCGCCGACGGGCAGCTCAAGGCTAAGGTGATCGCGACCGGTGTGGCGATCGTGTCGTCCTACTTCATGAACCGGCACTGGACCTACAAGGACAGGGACAAGTCCGCGGCGCACCGCGAGTTCGTCCTGTTCCTCGGGTTCAACCTGGCCGGCATGCTCATCGAGCTGGCCGTGATGGCACTGACCAAGTATGTCCTCGGCCTCACCAGCTGGCTCGCCATAAACATAGCGTTCATGGTCGGTCTTGCCCTGGGGACGATCTTCCGGTTCTTCACCTACCGCACCTGGGTCTTCACCCACATCGAGGACGCCGAGACGGCCTCCGCCGCCATGGGCCTCGAGAACTTCGAGGAGATCACCGCCGAGCTTGAGCGCGAGTTCGCCAGCGACGAACCGGAGTACGCCGGCGACGAACCGGAGTATGCCAGCGACAAGCCGGAGTTCGCCGGCGACGAGCGCGAGGCTTCCCCCGACCCCGCGCCCGTGCGCCGCTAACTTCGGTTGCCGGCTATTACTTCTTCTCTTCGGTCCTGTCACCCTGCCCAGGCACGCGGCGGTGCTCGTCGTCGCCGAACGAGTGCAGATCGCGGTCATGCTCGACCAGCTCGTAGAGCTTGGTCTGCACCATGCCCACCTTCGGGATGTCCCTGAGCACGCTCTGGCCGCGCTCACCGGCCGACTCGATCGTCAGCGTGCCGCAGCCCAGCAGGCGCTCGATGAAGGTCTGGCTCATCGCGTGATCGTTGACCCGCATCAAGGGGATGTCGCGGCGATCACGCGAGAACACGCCGAACTGGAAGATGATCCGCTCGTTGGTGAAGACGTAGTGCGTCGTGCGCCAGATCAGCCACGGCCAGAATGACAACCACAGGAACAGCACCAGGGCGATCGCGCCGGTAGCGTACAGGGCGAAGCCGGTCCAGCTCAGGGCCAGCGCGGCCACGATCGCCGCCACCGCGACGAGCAGGACGAGCGTCGGCATGATCATTACTTTCCAATGTGGACGCAGATGAAGGATGACCTTCTCATCCGCCGTCAACACGTCTTCGGGGAACGCCATACTTCCCCAACCTCCTCGCTCGCTCCAGTCGCATAGTCGCGGTCAGGTTAATAGGTCAGCGCACGTGCGTCACGTCCCCGGCCGCGATCGGACACAGCCGGCCATCATCGCTTCGCACGATGAGGCGCCCGTCATCGTCCACAGTGGTCGCTTTGCCGGTTATCTCGTCGTCGCCGGGCAGGAGCACCCGCACCCGCCGTCCGATCGTGTCGCACCTGGCCAGGTAGTCCTCGCGCAGGCCGGCCCAGTCGCGGTAGCGCTCTTTGAGGTTTCGGACTAGATCGATGGCGAGGTGCGTGCGCTCCTCTTTCGCCCCCTCAAGCTGGAGCGAGGTGGCGTTGACACCGGGGGGAAGCTCATCGGCGGTCTGAGAAACGTTGAGGCCGATGCCGACCACCACGGCGCCCGGGACGATCGCCTCGGCCAGGATGCCCGCGGCCTTGCGGCCGTTGAGGAGGAGGTCATTGGGCCACTTGAGGCTTGAGCCCGGGACCGTGTCGGCCAGGGCCACGCCGGTCAGCAGCGGCAGCCAGCCCCAGCGGGAGGTGTCGACCGCCGGACGCAGCAGGACGCTCAGCCACACGCCGGCGCGGGGCGTCGAAACCCACGCCCGGCCCTGTCTGCCCCGGCCCGCGGTCTGGTGCTCGGCGATGACGACAAGACCCTCGGATTCACCGAGGCGGGCGGCCTTGGCAACGTCGGAGTTGGTGGAGCCGGTCTCGGCCAGCAGCCGCACCCGCCAGGGCGCGATCGCCCGCGCCACTTCGGCGGCGTCGATCGGCTCACGCATCATGCCGCCAGATTAGGCGGGTGTTGGTCAGCGACCGCTGACAGGGCCAAGCCACTCGGGGAGCGGGATCTCCGGGCGGCCAGGCTCGGCCGGGACGCGCCGGCTCCGCTGGGCGCCCTCCGGCGGGCGCCTCGACTGCGGGGAGTGCGGTCCGGGTCGCGCCCCGGTCTTTGCCCTGCCAACCGGGGAAGGTGAAGGCCGCGGGCGTGCGACCGGCCGCGGCGGGGAGTCCTGCGCATCCTCGTCGGGTGTGTCGCGCCAGGGGCGGACCACCGCAAGGACGGCGATGCCGCTCGCGACCAGTATCATTCCTACGATCGTCGCCACATTATGGCTAACGACACATCGACTCCCCGGTGCCGCCGGAAAGCGTGCCCTTAGCATCAGGTGCGTGACGACAACGGTGCCGGACATCCATACGACCGCGGGGAAGATCGCCGACTTTGAGCACCGGCTGGACGAGGCCGTCCACGCGGGCTCGGAAAGGGCGATCGAGAAGCAGCACGCGCGCGGCAAGAAGACCGCACGCGAACGGATCGAGATGCTGCTCGACGAGGGCTCGTTTGTGGAGCTTGACGAGCTGGCCCGGCACAGGTCCACCAACTTCGGGCAGGAGAAGACCCGGCCATACGGCGACGGGGTGGTCACCGGCTACGGCACCGTCGACGGCCGGCCGGTGTGCGTGTTCGCGCAGGACTTCACGATCTTCGGCGGCTCGCTTGGCGAGGTGTTCGGCGAAAAGATCGTCAAGGTGATGGAGCTGGCGATGAAGACCGGCTGCCCCGTCATCGGCATCAACGACTCCGGCGGTGCCCGCATCCAGGAGGGTGTCGTCTCGCTCGGGCTCTACGGCGAGATCTTCTTCCGCAACGTGCGGGCCTCGGGTGTGATCCCGCAGATCTCCCTGGTCATGGGGCCGTGCGCGGGCGGCGCGGTCTACTCCCCCGCGATCACCGACTTCACCGTCATGGTCGACCAGACGTCGCACATGTTCATCACCGGGCCGGAGGTCATCAAGACCGTAACCGGAGAGGACGTCGGGTTCGAGGAGCTGGGCGGTGCCCGGACGCACAACACCAAGTCGGGGAATGCGCACTATCTCGCCTCGGATGAGCAGGACGCCATCGAATATGTGAAAGCGCTTCTCGGATACCTCCCGAGCAACAACCTGGACCCGGCACCAAGCTGGCAGGTGACCGCGGACCTTGCCCCCGTCGAAGCCGATTCTGCTCTTGATCTTTTGATCCCCGACTCGGCAAACCAGCCCTACGACATGCATACCGTCGTGGAGGCCGTGCTCGATGACGGTGATTTCCTTGAGGTGCAGGCGCTTTACGCGCAAAACATCATCGTCGGTTTTGGACGGATCGAGGGACGGCCGGTGGGTGTAGTGGCCAACCAGCCCATGCATTTCGCGGGATGCCTGGACATCGCGGCGTCGGAGAAGGCGGCCCGGTTCGTGCGGACGTGCGACGCCTTCAACATCCCGATAGTGACCTTTGTTGATGTTCCAGGATTTTTGCCGGGTACCGGTCAGGAGTGGGAGGGGATCATCAGGCGCGGCGCCAAGCTGCTCTACGCCTACGGCGAGGCGACGGTGCCCAAGCTCACCGTGATCACGCGCAAGGCCTATGGCGGCGCCTATGACGTCATGGGCTCCAAGCACCTGGGCGCCGACCTCAACCTGGCGTGGCCGACCGCGCAGATCGCGGTGATGGGGGCGCAGGGCGCGGTGAACATCCTCTACCGCTCCGAGCTGGCCGCCGAGCCTGGCAAGCGCACGGAACTCATCGAGGAATATGAGGACATGCTGTGCAACCCGTATGTCGCGGCGGAGCGCGGCTATGTCGACCTCGTCATCCGACCCTCAACGACGAGGGCGCATCTGGTGCGAGGGCTGCGGGCGCTGGCGACGAAACGGGAGACGCTGCCGCCAAAGAAACATGGAAACATTCCGCTGTAATGCTCCGGTAAGGCTCCCATGGGTGAATGTGGCGCTCGCGGTACGGAAAGCCTTGTCCCGCTGTGTAAGGATGACGAAATGAGCGCGCGCCGTCACACGGTGCTCGTCGACGTGGGGTACCTCTACGCCGCCTCCACCGAATTGCTGCTGGGCACGCCAAACCGCTCAGAGTCCCGGGTGGACGCCGAGGGCATGATTCACGCGCTGATGCGGCTCGCCGCCGCGAAGCTCGGCGACGACCTGCTGCGCGTCTACTGGTTCGACGCCGCCCGCGACCGCGTGCCCACCATCGACCAGCGCGTGATCGCCCAGATGGCGCAGGTGAAGCTGCGCCTAGGCAACCTGAACCTGCGGGGGCAGCAGAAGGGCGTCGACGCGCAGATCCGCAGCGACCTGGAGAAGCTGGCGCGGCATCGCGCTGTCAGCGACGCCGTGCTGCTCGCCGGCGACGAGGACATGGCCTCGGCGATCGAGGACGCCCAGAGCTACGGGGTGCGGATCCACCTGTGGGGCGTCGAGCCTCCCTACGGCACCAACCAATCCGAGCGCCTGGTCTGGGAGAGCGACACCGTCCACATGCTGGATGCGGACTTCGTCCGGCCCTACTTCATACCGGTCGACACGCGGCGGCGCACGCCGACGCCGATCGAGGTCTTTTCTGGACGGCCCGCGATCGCGCTGCCCGCCTCGGCCCTTGCCCTGGTCGAGCACCGGCCCGCGCCGCCGCGCCAGGTCCGCCAGCCGATACCTGAGCGCACCGAGATCGTCGAGATCGGCGAGTTCGTGGCGCAGAAATGGATCCTGACCCGCGGCCGGGACAACATCGGCGACCTGTTGCCCGGGCCTTTGCTGCCCACCGTCATCGACAAGGAGCTCCTGGTGGAGGCGGAGAAGGAGCTTGGCATATCGTTGCGCCCACACGAAAAGGCGCGGCTTTGGGTGCGCGACGGCTTCTGGTCGCGCGTCTATCGCGAGTTCGGTCTGGCCCGCCCAGCAGGGGAGCAGTCATGAGTATCCGTGTCGAGAAAGGCGATCCCACGCCGGAGGAGCTGGCAGCTCTGGTGGGGATGCTACTGTCGACGGCTTCGTCCACTTCGGAGCCGCCCCAGGAGGTTTCGGCCTGGTGGCGTAGTGGTTTGCCGGTGCGCAGGCCGCGCTGGTGGCAGTCCGGGCTTCACAGAATGTCGCAGGGTTGAGGTAGGCTCCTAGGCGCTGAATGCGAATGAAGCATTGGTCTGGAGGGGAGGAACGGGCCGATGGGGCTTCCCGAGGAAGACAGAGGACCGGTTTGGCTGCGTGACTGGGGAAACAAGACGGGGTTCACAGAGCTCGACACGTTCTCCGGTTATGTCGACAGCAACGCGCTCGCCGTCGACATCGGCACGCTGGTTGCCTTCGCCAACGCGCTCCAGACGGAGCACGAACAGGATTTCCGGCCGCATGTGAGCGAGGTCTACGAGGGCATGACGGCGGCGCCCGCCGGCCCCGACGCGCGCTTCATCGAGCTGACCGAGGCCATGACGCACCACCGTGACGTGCTGGTGCAGACGTCAACGGCGCTGGCCAACCACGACAAGGCGATCACCGCCTTCGTCGCCGCCGCGCGCACCATCAGCGAGGAGTACAGGGGCGCCGACGCCATGTCCGCGGCGAAGGTCGGTGACGTCGAGGCCAACCTCGCCACACCGGTGGCGGCGAGCAACAACGGCGGGTCGACGACCACGACGACGACCACCCCGCTCGTGACGCCGGAGCAGGCGGCGGCGCAGACCGCCGACCAGACCGCGACGACAGACCCGGCGGCCACGAACACGACGACGACCAACACGACGAGCACGACGACAGGCTCGCCCGATGGCGGGAGGGAGATCAGCTGATGCTTGACGCAGCTGGCGGCGGTGGCGGCGGGGGCACCTACTGGTACGGCATCGACCCCGACGTGATGTGGGCCTGGGTGAACCGCGATCTATCCCCGCACTATGAGCAGGCCAACGCCTGGAAGAAGGCGAGCGAGCTGACCGGGCTCTACTCTTCCCGGCTGCAGACCTTCCGCGACAAGCTCGCCCAAGCGTGGAACCCGGACACCAGCCCGGCGGCCAACGCCTATCTAACCAAGCTCGACGAGCTCATCAAGGCCGTCAAGGACGTCGACGAGGTGGCGGGGCGCAACTACCAGGCGGCGGTCAACATTCCCAATGCCATCTCAGAGGCCAAGGCCAAGCTCGAGCCGGTCTACAACCGGTTCAAGCAGGCCGAGCGGGACTATGACGGGGAGGACCCGAGCGACCGCTCGACGGCAAGCGACTCTCCGGCCAACCGCTACAACGACGCGTGGGTGGAAGCGGCCGGCGTGATGTATTCACTCTCCGGCGACCTGAGCCAGTCGCAGTATGCGCTGGCCAAGCCGGCGCCCTACACGCCGCCCAAGAACAACCAGACCAACACCGATGACCATGATTACAGCGGCAGCACCGGTTCGTCCCCGCCCGTGATCCCGCCGGTGGTGCCGATCCCGCCCCCGGCGGTGCCGGCCGGGATCCCGTCCGGCCCGGTCTCGCCGATCGCCATGCAAAAAGCTCCCGATCTTCAGGGCCTCACGCCGCCTCCGGGCGGCACGCCCCCGATCGGCACACCGCCCAGCATCGGACCGACGCCCACCGGCCCCACGCCTCCCGGCCCGCTGCCTCCGGGCGGCCTGATCCCTAAGCCCGGGCCCGCAGGGGTCCCACCCAAGGTCGGCATGCCGCCGATGCAGGGTGGGCTCGGCGGGTTGCCTCCGGCGCCGACGGGCCCCCTCGGCCGCACAGGCGGCATGCCCACGGGTGTGCCGGGCGTCATCGGCGGTAGCCCCGCCGGTGGCCGGCCCGCCGGCGGCGTCCGGGCCAACCCGGTCGGTGGCATGATCAGCGGTCCCGCCTCGGGGAGGCCAGGCGGCGTCGGCCCTGTCGGCGGCGTTGGCGGTGCCCGCACGGCTGCCGGGGGGCGCGGCCCGGCTGGGCGCGGCGCCGGCCAGGGCGGCCCCGGCGGGAGCGGTGCGGCCGGTCGCGGCGCCATGGCCGCAGGCATGGGCGTCGGAGGTCGCGGCGCCGCCCGCCAGGATGAGGACGGCGAGCACCTCGACCCGGACACGCAGTGGGATGTCGCGCAGGGTGTGGCGCCGGTGCTCGACGCCCCCGAGGCCCAGCGTCCCATCGACCCGGGCCCGGCGATCGGGCTGTCCCGATGAGGGCTGCACACGGATCGCACGGCCGATCCGGTGCGCGCCGAGTCGTCTCAGCGATGGCGGCGATCGTTCTCGCCGCCATCGCCTCTTTGGCGATCGGCAGCCCGGCTCTCGCCGACAGGATCCGCGACGGGCAATGGCATCTGTCTTTTTTGGAGATTTCAAAGGCCCACCAGCTCAGCCAGGGTGAGGGCATCACTGTCGCGGTCATCGACACGGGCATCTCCCCCGAGCACCCTGACCTCGCCGGCAACGTCCTGCCCGGCCTCGATGTGGTCGCCGGCGGCGCCGGCAACGGGTGGGGCGACATCGACGGCCACGGTTCCGGCATGGCCGGTCTCGTCGCCGCGCACGGCCATGGCTCGGGCAACGCCGACGGCGCGCTCGGCATGGCTCCCAAGGCAAAGATCCTGCCGATCCGGATCGCCACCACCGAGGCGGGCGGGGGCGACAGCGTGGCGATGGCCAACGCCGTCGACGGCGCCGTGCAGCGGGGCGCCAAAATCATCTCGATCTCGCAGCGCACCACCGCCGACAAGGCCTACGACGCGGTGCAGCGGGCTATCAAGGCCGGAGTGCTGGTCGTCGCCTCCGTCGGCAACCGGCCGCGCGAGGAGTTCATCGGCGATCCGGCGGCCTGGCCGGGCGTAGTGGCGGTGGGAGCGGTCGGCAAGGACGGCGGCGTCGCCGACGTTTCGGTGCGTGGCAAGGCGCTGGTGCTCACGGCGCCCGGGGTCGATATCACCAGCACGAGCAAGGGGAACGGCTACCGTGTCGGCACCGGCACCAGCCCCTCGACGGCGATCGTCTCCGGTGTCGCGGCGCTGGTGTGGTCCAAGTACCCCAACCTGACCAGCACCCAGGTGATCGACCACCTGACCGCCACCGCGACCGACAAGGGTGCGGCTGGGCGCGACTCCGATTACGGCTTCGGCATCGTCAACCCGGTCAAGGCCCTGTCGACGACGCCCGCGCCGCCAAGCGCCAAGCCGACGGAGGAGGCGGCCCGGATCATCCCGCGGACGAGCCCCAAGGATGAGCCGAAGAGCAACGTGGGCATGTATGTCGCGATCGGCGGCGGTGTCCTGGTGTTGGCGGCGATCCTCATCGGCTTCCTGGTGCTGCGGCGCAGGGCTTAGCGCCCCACCGCTATCGCGCACATTGCCGCCGGCGTTCGTGGCTCCCAGGGCGGCAATGCCGCGCGTTGCCTCGCGCGCGCCAGAGATTCAGCCCTTGGCTTTCGCGACGCTGCCGCGGTGGGTCTCGACCGTGTAGCGGCGGGCTGAGTCGGCGAGCTTGGCGCGCGCCGCGTCCACGAGATCGATGCCGAGGGTGTCGGCCAGCCCGACGAGATAGATCATCACATCGCCGATCTCGGCCCGCACGCGGGCGCCGTGAGCCTCATCGGACATGACGATGGCGGCCTGCTCCGGGGTGAGCCACTGAAACTCGGCGATCAGCTCGCCGACCTCGCCCGCCAGCGCCATCACCACATTCTTCGGGGTGTGGAACTGTTCCCAGTCGCGCTCCCGCACGAACTGGCGGAGTTCATCACGAAACTCGGTCAGCCGATCCGGATCCATTCACTTAATCTCGCACAGCACCACACCGGACTGGACGACCTCCCCCACCATCGCGGTCAGCCCGGTGATGACACCGGCCTTGTGCGCGGTCAAAGGCTGCTCCATCTTCATCGCCTCGAGCACCACGACGGTGTCGCCCTCGGCCACCGTGTCGCCGTCGGCCACGGCGAGCTTGACGATGGTGCCCTGCATGGGGGCGGTCAGCGAATCACCGGTGGCGGCGACGGCGTGGCCTTTCTTGCTGGCTCGCTTGGGTTTCGGTGCCTGCTTCGCGGCCGCGCCGAAGGAGGCGGGGAGGGAAACCTCCAGGCGCTTGCCGGCCACCTCGACGACGATGCGGCGGCGCTCCTCCTCCACGTCATCCACTTCCGACGGTCCGACGAAGGGCGGGATGGTGTTGTCCCACTCGGTTTCGATCCATCGCGTGTGGACCGTGAACTCCTTGGCGAAGGCGGGATCACGCACGACGGCGCGGTGGAACGGCAGCGCGGTCGCCATGCCCTCGACGATCATCTCGTCGAGCGCGCGGCGTGCCCGCTCCAGCGCCTCGGCCCGGGTCTCGCCGGTGACGATCACCTTGGCCAGCAATGAATCGAAGTT
>Ga0075421_100011053_pt1 | contig 11177 bp, 14 predicted proteins | sample SoiMetdeltSBSDD5_FD_75292 | JGI IMG/M metagenome (GOLD analysis project Ga0075421, IMG submission 75292) | Bulk soil microbial communities from a Populus tree surrounding site in Tennessee, USA - Soil MetaG P. deltoides SBSDD5 | ecosystem: Environmental > Terrestrial > Soil > Tree plantation...
AGCCAGGTGTACTCGAGCTGCTTCTGGCGCCAGAGAGCCGACAGCCGCAATGGATCGGCGGTCACGGCGCGCCCCGCCTCCGCCACCGAGTGGACGTCGAACAGCGTCCCGTACGCGTCGAACAGGAGCCCGCTCACTTCCACGTCGTCTCCTCCCTCCTTCCGCGAGTCGCCGGCGTTCTCGCCCCGCCGGCGCCCTTGCCGTGCCCGCGGCCGCGCCCGTACAATGACGGCGCCATGGCGCGTGCTCGCCTTCTGCTCCTCGCCGCCGCGCTGGCGCTCGGCGCGTGCGCCGAGCTCGCGCCGGTGCGGGAGCCGCCGCTCGACCCGTCCGAGGACGTGAACCGGGTGGAGACGCGCGAGGAGGCGATCCGGCTCTTCGGTCCGCCGCACGAGATCCGCTCATCGGACCTCGGCACGGTGCTGGTCTACCGGCGAGCCGTCGTCATCGACAAGACCCCGAACCACTACTACGGCGCGGATCGGGGCGACACCTTCAACCAGTACGAGCGGATCCTGTTCTACCTGGACGGGGAGGGGCGGATCGTCCGCCGCGCCATCGAGCGGGAATAGGAGCGTCTACTGCGGCGTGCTGCGCCGCCAGCGCCGCTCGCGCGTCGGCGAGGTCGGCGGCTCGCCAAACCCGAACCGCAGCAGTCGACCCGCATCGATGAAGGACATGCCGCGCGTCTCGGCGCCGAGCACGACGCACAGCAATCGCTGCCCGGCCCGGCCGGCGGCCACCGCGATGTTGTAGCCCGCCTCCAGGGTGAAGCCGGTCTTGAGCGCGGTCACACCGCCCGGATCGCGGAACAGCGGAATGCGGCGCTGGAACACGCGACCCCGCCACTTGAAATCCGTATCGCCCAGGAGCACGCGGCTCTCGGGAAAGTCCCGGAGGAGCTGCTCCGCGAGCGTCGCCATGTCTCGCGCGGTCGTTCGCTGGCGCGGATCGGGCAGTCCGTGTGGGTTGGCGAACACCGTGTGCGCGAGCTTCAGGCGCTCGCCTTCGGCGTTCATCCGTTCCACGAACCGCTCCTCGTTCTCGGCCAGGTGCTCGGCCACCGCGGTGGCGGCGTCATTGGCCGACGCGATCGCGACGCCCGCGAGCAGCGTCTCGAATGGCACCACCTGTCCGGCCATGAGCCCCATCCGGAAGCGCGGCGTCCGCATCGTGTTGACGCTGATGGTGACCGGATCGCCTCGGGTCACGCGGCCCGCCCGGAGGTCGTCGTAGGCCAGGTAGAGGGTCATCAGCTTGACCAGGCTGGCGGGTGCCCGATCCTCTTCGGGATTCTTCTCGAAAAGCACCTTCCCGCTCTCGAGATCGATCAACACCACGGCCTCGGCCGACACGGGGACCGTGCCGTTGCTCCCGGCGGCGGCGGCGGACGGCGCCGGGAGGATCCCAGCTTCCAGCAGGAGCCCGAGTCCGATGGCCACGGCGAGGCTCGAGACGGGCCGGCGGCGGCCGCGAGGGGGACGGCCGGTCACCGCGCGGCCTCGGCGTGGGGAGTCATACGAGGCGTCATTGTAGCAGCGGAGGCGCGGAGGCCGGCACGAAATGGCGCCGGCCCCCCGTGGTACCGTAGGCGCCGGAGGGATGGGCATGCCTGCGATCCGGGGCGGACGCCGTCGGCGGCCCGCCCACCGGCTCGGCGTGACGCTGGCGCTCGGGGCCGCGCTGATCCTCGCCCTCGCGCGGACGATCGCCGCGGAAAGCGTCGAGCCGCCGCCCGACGCGCCGGTGCCGCGGGTGACCCTCGACGCCCTGCCCCTGGGCGTCCCCCTCGCCCGGCTGGACGAGCAGGCTCGGAGTCGCGCGGAGGCCGTGCTCGGGACGAGCGTCTTCGCGCAACGGGTCAGCGGGCTCCGGACGCGCAGCCGGGAGCCCGTGTTTCGTTTCCTCCTCGACCATCCGCACTTCGCAGCGGCCCTCGCCCGCGCGCTGCGCCTCGGGCAGTATCGGGTGACCCTTCTCGAGGACGGGTACTGGGGCGACGACCGCCGCGGCGCGCGGGGCCACATCCGGACCCTCTACGCCGACGACGAGCGGCGCCTCTTCCACCTCGAGGGGTCGTACGAGACGCGCGGGATCCCCACGATGAAGGGCCAGATGCTCGTGCTCCTCGAGTTTCGCCACGACGCGAGCCCCGACGGAGTGACCCAGGCCGACGTGAGCGTGAGCGGTCACCTCCGGCTGGACACGCCGCTCGTGGGCGCGGTCGCGCAGCTTGCGACGGCCGTGGCCCGGCCCGTGGTGGAGCGAGCCGTGGAGCGGAAGGTCCGTCGATTCTTCGGCACCGTCGCGCGGGTCTCCCGGTGGGCGTACGACGAGCCGGAGCAGATGTGGGCCGCGATCGAGGGCCATCCCGAGGTGCCGCAGGATGCGACGCTGGCCGCGTTCCGGCAGATCCTGCTGGCCGACCGCCCGCCGGCCTGGCTGGACGACGGGTTCCGCCTGCTCCCTCCGGAGGAGGAGACGCGCCGCGAGCCCGCGGCGGTCGGGGTTACATCCCCATGAAGTCGCGCGCCTGATCCATGACCTGGGCGTCGACCGCCGCGTGACCGCGCTCGCGCGCGAACCGCTCGATCGCCTGCCGGGCCATGGGGCGGATGAAGGTCGGGATGCGCTCGAGCCGGCTCTCGGCCTCGGCCGTCCAAGGGACGGCCACCGCGTCCGTCCCTGCGCTCCCGATCATCGCGGCGAAGGGGCAGGCCGGCCCCTCGGTCGCGGTGGCGGCGGGCGGGGCGGCGGCCTCGCGATCGGATCCGGCGGGGCCGGCCTCGAGCGCCGCGTCGCGCTGGCGAGCGAGGCCCGCGCGCACCGAGGCGAACGGCGCGGGCGCCTCGGCGGAGGCGCTGCCCACTTTCACGCCGAGCGTCCGCACCAGCTGCGTCTCCCAGGGGTTCGTCAACATGGCGATCCGATGCCCGCATCCCGGACAGCTGAAGGTGACGGTGAGCGAGTCCGCGCTCGGTCCCGCCGTCCCGGCGAGCCGCATGGCTTGATCGCAGGCGATGCAGAGAAACTTCATGACGCTCGTCTCCTGGGATCCGTCACTTGGCGGCTGCCCCCAGCTCGCCCGCGCTCCCATGCGGAAGCCGCGGGGGCGCTGCCGTGCCCGCCGACAGGATGATGCGAATCCCGTCCTCGATGGAGAGGCCCGTCGCCACGACCGCGCCCCGCGGGACGAGGACGACGTCGCCCAGGTACAAGTGGTTCGTCGGCACGTACACGGACACGAACGCCTCGGGCTTGGCGCCCTCGACGATCACGTCCCCGGTGAGGAATCCGTACGCGTACACCCCTTCGCGCGGGTGCTCGATGACGACGAACTCCCGGAACCCGGAGCGCCGGTTCGGCGAGAACGCGTCGACGAAGTCCTTCACCGTCGGGTAGACCCGGCGCACGAGCGGAACGTAGAGGATCAGGCGCTCGGCCCACTGCAGGACGCGACGCCCCACGACGTTGGTGGCGAACACGCCGATCAGGAGGATGAGGAGGACCGCGGTCAGGAATCCCAGGCCGGGCAGGTGGCGCCCGAGGAACTGCTCGTAGAGAGGCGCCATGAAGTTGTCGACCGAGGCGTAGAAGAGCCAGAAGACCCAGGCGGTCAGGACCACCGGCAAGGTGACGAAGAAGCCGGTGAAGAACCGCACCTTGAACCACGATCGGATCCGCCCCTGCACGCGCCGCCTCCCGTCGAACGGAGGCATTATACCCGCTGTCACTGCTGCCAGCGATCACGCGCCAGCGGAGGCCGCACCTCCGCGCCGGAGAACTGCACGGTAAGGACGATCTCGACCGACGAGTTGAGCGCCAGACCCTGGCAGCCGATCGCCGCCCGGGTGGGCTTCCCGCGCTCGCCGTAGAGCTCGACGAGAAGGTCTGCTGCCCCGTTGATCACCCGGGGCTGGTCCGCGAACCCCGGGGCCGAGTTCACGTAGCCGACCATCTGGATGGCGGCCTCCACGCGGTCCAGGTCACCGAGGGCGTAGCGCACCGCCGTGAGCGTCGGAATCAGGGCCCAGCGCGCGGCCTCGTATCCCTGGGCCACGGTGAGATCGCGGCCGACAAGGCCGGGAAGGTAGGCCGCTCCGTCCCGGATCGGCACCGTCCCGGACAGGTAGAGGAGGGACCCCACCGCCCGATGCGACACGAAGTGCGCGCCGGACGTGTTCCGCCGGTACTCGGCCTCGAGGTCGGGCAGCGGGAATCCCAGGCTCGCCAGCTTGGCTTCGACGTTCATGCGCGCCTCCGCGATGCGATCGGGTGACGGGAAAGCCGCCGGACCGTCGGCGGCGTGGCGCTTCTTCTCTACCGCGCCGGCCGGCCGGCGTCCACTCCCGCCGGCGGGGCGCGTCGCCCGAGCGGCGCCGGTTGTCTTCGCCCGGCCCCTCGCCTATCCTCCGCGATCATGGCGCCGACGCGATCGGTTCCGCCACGCCCCCCGCCGCGCCCGCGGTCGCGCGCCCATCGCGTCTCGCCGCTGGCGACCTGGTTCCCCGGCGACCGCGGGCTCCCGCGATTCCGGAGGGGGAGCCTCAGTCGGGCGCCGATCGTGCTGCCGCCACGGGACCGCGCGTGGCGCGCCGTCGCGCCCGGCTTCGCCGAGTGCGTCACGATGGCGGGCGAAGGGCTCCCGTTCCAGGTGGTCGCCGAGCGCGAGGTCGACCGGTCCGGGGACTCGCGACGCCTGGCGGCGGCGCTCGCGACCGGGCGCACCGTCTACCTTCCGCAGGTGCATCAGGTCCTGCCGCGCCTCATGCGGCTCATGGTGGCGCTTCGCGTCGCATTCTTCGGGCCGGACCGCGACGAGTCCTCCTTCCTGTTCGTCGTGGACGGCACGGGACGGCCGGGGATGGGGCTCCACCACGACGGCGAGGTCGACGCCTTCTGGCTCCAGCTCGAGGGCCGCCGCACGGTCACGGTCGGCCCCCGAGTGCCGCGCGGCACGCCAGAGGATCTCGACGACCGGCTGGCCCAGGGCGGCCCCCGCGCGGGGTGGCGCACGTTCGACCTCGTGCCGGGAAGCCTGTTCCACTTGCCGGCGCGCACGCCGCATGCGGTGGTCTGCCGGCGCCGCTCGCTGGCCGTCACGCTCACGTGGGGCCAGGCGCGCCGGGCCGCCGGCGGACGGCGTGGTGCGGGACTCCTTCGATGGGACGTCGCGTCGGGCTTCGCGGAGCCGATTCCGCCCGCCAGTCCCACGTTCCTGTGGACCCAGGTGCCCACGCGCGTGGCCGGCCTCGGTCTCATGCCGCGGTTGTCGCGGGCGCGCGCCCGTCGCGAGGGACTCTCGCCGCTCGTCGACGCAGGGATCCTCGGCAGCCGCGATCTCCCGCGGCGGATTCGGCCGGACATGCCGGCTACGCTCGACGGCTGGCGCTTCGCCTGATAGAGTCCGGACGACGATGTCACGGCCGTGGACGTACCTGCCCTCGACGCCGGACGGGCCCCTGACGGTGGACCGCGCCTTCTATGACCGCCTCGCGCAGGACACGGCGCGCACCCTCGTCGAGCGCTTCGTCGTGCCGATCCGATCGGGGCGCGCGTGGCCGGTCCGAGCCGGGCAGCTCTGCCGCATCGTGACCGTCGAGGGCCCGCAGGTGGCCGACTTCAACGCCTGGCACCTTCACAACCCGCGCGAGCGCTTCTGGGCCTCCCGGACGAAGCAGCTCCACCGCGCTCACGTCACGACCGGCGACCGGCTGTGGTCGACCCTCCCGTACCTCCGGCCGATGGCGACCATCACGAACGACACGCTTCGGTACGGGATCGACGCCGACGGCGGGCGCTGCCACGACCTCCTCGGCACGCGCTGCGACCCGTACGTCACCAAGCTCCTCACCGGGGAAGAATTCGACTTCTGCTGTCACTCGAACCTGGTGCGGGCGATCGCGCCGTGGCGACTCACCGAGCTCGACGTGCACGACGTCCTCAACATCTTCCAGGTGACCGGGCTCCAGGACGACCGCTACTTCATGAAGGCGAGCCCCGCGCGGAAGGGCGACTTCTTCGAGATCTTCGCCGAGATCGACCTCCTCTGCGCGATCTCGACGTGCCCCGGCGGCGACCTCTCCATCCCGCTGTGGGGCCCGGACGCGCGCAACCCGATCGAGGTGTGCCGGCCCCTCGGCGTCGAGGTCTGGCAGCCGGCGGCCGGGCTGCTCGCCGGCTGGCGCTCGCCCGAGCCGGCGAGCTACCGGGGCAATCACGGGATGCCGCTCCCGGCCCCCTCGGAACGCCCGGCCTGATGGGACAGGACGTGTCCGCCCCCACGCTCTCGGAGATTCGCGCGGCCCGGGAGCGGCTCGGGGACCTGGTGGTCGAGACGCCGGTCTGGCGCTGGCGCGGGCGCGAGATCACCGACCACCTGGACCCCAAGACCGAGGTCGTCCTGAAGCTCGAGCTCTTCCAGCACACGGGGACCTTCAAGCCGCGCGGCGCGTTGACGGTGATGCTGGCGCTCGACCGCGCCGCCCTCGCCCGCGGCGTGACGGCCGTCAGCGCGGGTAACCACGCCATCGCGGTGGGATACGCCGCACGGGTGCTCGGCACGACCGCCAAGGTCGTGATGCCGCGCTCCGCCAACCCGGCCCGCGTGGCCGCCTGCCGGTGGTGGGGCGCCGAGGTCGACCTGGTCGAAGACGTGCACCGGGCGTTCGAGCGAGTGCGGGAGATCGAGGCCGCCGAAGGGCGCACCTTCGTCCACCCGTTCGAGGGACCGCGCACCGCCCTCGGCACCGCCACGCTGGGCCTCGAGCTCTGCGAGCAGGCGCCGGATCTCGAGGCCGTGATCGTGCCGATCGGCGGCGGCGGGCTGTGCGCCGGTGTGGCGACGGCGGTCAAGCTCGCCCTGCCCCACTGTCAGGTCTTCGGCGTGGAGCCCACCGGCGCGGACTCGATGCGGCGGAGTCTCGCCGCCGGCAAGCCCGAGGCGATCGATGCGGTCCGGACCATCGCCGACAGCCTGGGCGCGCCGCATGCCGCGGCCTACAGCTTCGAGCTGTGCCGGCGGGCGCTCGACGACCTGGTCCTGGTGCAGGACGACGCGCTGCGGCGCGCGATGGGGCTCCTCTTCCGCGGCGTGAAGCTCGCCGTCGAGCCGGCCGGAGCCGCGGCCACCGCGGCCCTGTTGGGGCCGCTTCGCGAGCGCCTGGGCGGCCGCCGGGTCGGCGTGATCGTGTGCGGCACGAACATCGACGCGGCGACGTTTGCGCGGCTCGTGACGGAGCCGTAGGGACCCGGTTCACGGCTTCCCCCGACCGTCCGCCCGCCGGCTCGGCGGGAGCCGCCGATCGCCTGCGGGGCCCGGTCGCCGTCCTGCTCACGGCCGTGGTGGCGATCGGCTCGCTGTCCATCGACATGGCGTTGCCGTCGCTGCCGGCCGCTGCCGACGACCTGGGCGCCCGACCCGAGAGCATGCAGCTCACGGTCACGCTGTTCCTCGCCGCGTTCGCGCTGGCGCAACTCGTCCACGGCCCGCTCTCCGATCGAGTCGGTCGGCGCCGCGTGCTCTTGGGCGGCCTCGCCGTCTACGCCCTCGGAGGCCTCGCCTGCTGGGCCGCCCCGACGGCGCGGCTGCTCGTGGCCGGCCGGCTTCTGCAGGCGCTCGGCGCCGGGAGCGGCCCGGTCGTCGGACGCGCGGTGGTACGCGACCTCTACGAGCCTTCGGAGGCCGCGCGCATCCTCGGCTACATGGGCACCGCCATGGCGCTCACGCCGATCCTGGCGCCGATCGTCGGGGGCCTGGTGCACGTCGCCTTCGGCTGGCGGGCCGTGTACCTCGTCCTGGCGGCGTGCGGCGCGGTGTTTCTAGGCGTCGCGGCGCTGCTCGTCCCGGAGACGAACCGACAGCGCGATCGTGGACGCCTCGCGACGAGCACCGCGGAACTGCTCACCGACCGCGGCTTCCTCGGGTACACGCTGGTCGTCGCGCTCATGTTCGGAGGGCAGTTCGCGTTCATCTCGGGCTCGTCGTTCGTCCTGATCGAGGTGCTCGGCGTCACGCCGGATGTCTACGGGCTCTGTTTCGGGCTGGTGGCGTTCGGGATCATGACCGGCAGCTTCCTGGCCGCCCGGTTCGTCCCCCGCGTGGGCATCGACGGGCTGATCCGCGCGGCCACCTGCCTCGGCGCGGCGGCGGGCGGCCTGATGGCGGGCCTGGCGTGGGCTCGCATCTGGACGGTGCCCGCAGTCATCGGGCCGATGTACGCCTTCGCCGTCGGCGTCGGGATCGTGCTCCCAACCGCCGTGGCGGGCGCCATCGGGCCGTTCCCGCGGACCGCGGGCCTGGCCTCGGCAGTGCTCGGATTCCTGCAGCTGACCGCCGCCGCCGGCTACGGAATCCTGATCGGCCGCTTCTACGACGGCACGCCGGTGCCGATGGCCGTGGCCGTCGCGGTCGCGGGGGTGGCGGCGGCGGGAGCCACCCGCCTGCGCGGTGGGAGCCGCGCCCGCTAGCTTGGACCCGGATCGGGCCTCCGGCCCAGGAGGAAGGACATGCCGGATCGCGCGCTGATGGCGAAGGCCCGCCGCACCGCGCGCCGTCTCTTCCGGACGGTCCGCGGCGGCGTGGGCTACGACACGTGGAGGACGCTGGACCCGGCGCTGGCGCGCGAGCTGAGCGTCTTCTTCGCCGGGCGGCTCTACAGCCGCACGGTGCTCTCCCAGCGGCAGCGCGAGCTCTGTGCGGTCGCCGCCTTGACGGTGTTGGCGCGGTCGAACGAGCTCTACGCTCACGTGCATGCCGCCCTCAACGTCGGCGCGACGCGGCGGGAGGTCGCGGAGACGATATTCCAGCAGGTGACCTACGGCGGCATGCCGGTCGTGGCCGAGGGGCTGGCCGTGCTGCGCCGCGTCCTCGAGGAGCGGGGCGAGTGGCCCGCGCGCCCGAGGACCAGGCGCGACCGACCCGGCGGAGCGGCGCGCCGCGGACGGCGGCGGCGACGCGGCGGGCGCACCATCCCGGCCGCGCCGCCCGACCGCCGGCGGTCCTGAGCCATTGACCCTCTCTCGACGCCGATGCTAGCGTCACCGCGCGGACCCCGGTGGCGGCGCGCCGCGCCGGTGACCAGGCGGAGCGGAAGCGGCAGTACGCCGAGTTCTCGAAGATCCTGATGGAGGACGCGCCCTACGTCTTCCTCTACTTCCCCCAGCAGGTCTACGTGACGCGCCAGAGCTACGACGGGTTCGTGCCGATCCCGGCGTACGGAGGGATCTACCAGTCCCTGAAGAGCGTGAAGCTGACGGGCCGGTAGGGCGGGCGTGGAGCTGCGGGTCAACGGAACGACTCTCCACGCCGAGGCCGTGGGGACGGGATGCCGTGCCTCGTCCCCCACGGCGGCCCCGGCACGGACTCGGGCGGCCTCGTCCGCTCGCTGGGCCCGACGGCCGGGCCGCTCGGGCTCCGCATGGTCGTCTGGGACCACCGGGGGCATGGCCGGTCCGAGTGGGGGCCGGTCGAGCAGTGCACGCAGGACCAGCTCGTCCGGGACATGGAAGGGATCCGGCAGGCGCTCGATCTCGGCTCCGTCCATGTCCTGGGCATCAGCTGGGGCGGCTTTCTCGCGCTCATGTACGCCGCCCGCCATCCCGCGGCGATGCGGACGCTCGCCGTCGTGGGCGCCTCGGCGAGCCGCGCGTTCATGCCCCGCGCGGAAGCCAACGCCCGGCGCCAGGCGACGCCCGAGCAGTGGGCCGCCTACCGGTCCCTCTGGGACGGCTCGCTTCCCGACGACGCGAGCTTCCGGCGCGCGTTCGAGACGATCCGGCCGCTCTACTTCCACGACAAGGCGCTGGCCGCGGCGGCGAACCAGGCGCGGGCGGACACGCGCTATCGCCTCGCCGTCCGGAAGTTCGTGATCGAGCACGAGTACCCGGCGTACGACTGCCGGGCCGAGCTCGCCGCCATCGCCGGCCCCACCCTGGTCATGGTGGGGCGCCACGACTGGATCTGCCCTGTCGACCAGGCGGAGGAGATCCACACGCTCGTCCCGCACTCGGAGCTCACGATCTTCGAGGCGAGCGGCCACTCGCCCCAGGTCGAGGAGCGCGACGCGTTCACGCGCCGGCTCGGCGCGTTTCTCCGTCGCTGAAGTGGGCTCCGCGACGGCGCGCGCTCAGTGCGCGGCCGGCTGGAAGAGCTCGATCAGGTTGCCGGACGGGTCCTCGAGGAGGATCTGCGCGCCCCCCGGTCCCCGCACGATCTCGTTGCGGAATCGCAGCCCGGCCTGGCGCAGGCGGTCCACCTCGGCGGCGATGTCCTCGACGACCACCTGAAAGCGGTTCCAACCGCCGGGCACCGGCTGCCGGCCATCGGGCATGGCACGGCCGGCCGAGCTGGTCCGCCCGCTCAGCAGGAGCCGGAGGTCCCCCCGCGTGACGTCGGCGAAGGCGGGCGCCGCCCGGGTGAGCAGCTTGAAGCCGAGGTGGGTCGTGTAGAAGGCGATCGCGGCATCGACGTCCTCGACCATGTAGCGGACGTTGACCGTGCTCACGGACGCCTCACCTCACATCGCGGGCGCATGCCGCGTCAGACGCGCTCCAGCAGCACGGCGATCCCCTGGCCGACGCCGATGCACATCGTGCAGACGGCGTAGCGGCCGCCGCGGGCCTGGAGCTCGTAGGTCGCCGTCGCCGCGAGACGCGCGCCGCTCATCCCGAGAGGATGGCCGAGGGCAATCGCCCCCCCGTTCGGGTTCACGTGCTCGGCGTCGTCGGGCAGCCCGAGGTCGCGAAGAACGGCCAGGGCCTGGGCGGCGAAGGCCTCGTTGAGCTCCACGACGTCGATCCGCGACAGGTCGAGCCCGGCGCGCGCCAGGAGCTTTCGCGTCGCCGGCACCGGACCGATCCCCATGATGCGCGGCGGCACGCCCGCCGTCGCGCCGGCCGCGACTCGCGCCCGGGGCGTGAGCCCGTAGGCGGCGGCGGCGCGCTCGGACGCGACGAGCAAGGCGCAGGCGCCGTCGTTCACACCGGAGGCGTTGCCGGCCGTCACGCTGCCGCCGGCCCGGAAGGCGGGCTTGAGCCGGGCGAGCGCCTCCAGCGTCGTGTCCCGCGGGTGCTCGTCCTCGGCCACCTGCACGGTGTCCTTCCCGCGAGTGACGGGAACGGGGACGATCTCCTGGGCGAGGCGCCCGCGCTTCTGTGCCGCGCGCGCCCGGAGCTGG
>Ga0075421_100011056_pt1 | contig 11177 bp, 11 predicted proteins | sample SoiMetdeltSBSDD5_FD_75292 | JGI IMG/M metagenome (GOLD analysis project Ga0075421, IMG submission 75292) | Bulk soil microbial communities from a Populus tree surrounding site in Tennessee, USA - Soil MetaG P. deltoides SBSDD5 | ecosystem: Environmental > Terrestrial > Soil > Tree plantation...
GTTTCAATACAAGCTCGAGATCACGTCCGCCACAAAGACGGCAGTTATCGCGTCGGTAAGCGGTCTCGCTCATCGCTCGTCTCCCGTCGTTGAATTGTCTTTGACCGTTGGAATCAATTTGGCGAGTTTGCGAGCCAGACCTTCCTGCCATTGCAGGGAGATGCCACCGTCAACTACGATGTTCTGTCCGGTAATGAACGAAGCCTTCTCGCTGCACAAGAACGCCACGACGCCAGCGATCTCTTCCGCCGTTCCCATGCGGCCGAGTGGCGTAATCTGTCGGTAAAGATTTTGCAACGGAGTATTCCGGAGGTAGAATTCTTTGGATTCCTCCTTCAAAACCGTTCCTGGCGTAACGCAATTCACTCGAATTTTCTTTGGCCCCAGTGCAAGGGCGTAGTACCTCGCCATCTGCGCCAGAGCAGCCTTCGCCGCATGGTAACCCACCGGCTGCTCCTCGGCCACGAACTGACTGGCGCTCGAGCCGATGATGACAATCGAATTGCTCGCACCGCGTTCGAACCGGGCCGCCAAATGCTCGATCACCGTTTTGGTGGCGGTCAAAGAAATGTCCAGTTCTCCCTGCCAGGCATCTCCATCGCCTCGGTAGCGCTGCAGAAAGATCAGATTGCGCACTTTGCCGTTTCTTCCCGTAATCTCAGACAGCGTGGATGACAGGCGATCCTTATCGGACAGATCCACAGACCAGTAAGAAACTCCCTTTGATTTTGACGGAGGCCGAATTGCCGTGCGAAGCCCAATCACGGACAAAAGGTGATTCTGCTCAACGAACGTTTTAACTACAGCCTTCCCGATCCCCCTTGTCCCGCCTATGACCAGCGTATGAGGCCGTTCTCTCGTTGTTATCTTCTTCATGCGACAGGTTTATTAACGTCGCGAACAAGGCGCCGCATGAACTCGCTCTGTCCTGCGGTGTCGCTTTCCTCGGGAGCCCAGGGAGCAAAAACAGTCTCGGATCTCCTGAACGGTCCGTTGGTGATCTCATGAAATACCAAAAACTCAGAGGTGATCATCAAGGTATGATAGGTGGGCTCCGCGAGCCGGTAATAGAATCTGCGGCCGGACGAGTAATCGCCCATATGAAGAACTTCAATAATGGTTCCGGCGTCATCGAACATGACGACATCCACCGAACCTTCGATAATGTGAACCGATTCGCTTTTGTGCAGATGTTTGTGCGGACGGATATAGGTGCCTTGCTTATGAACGATGAACATCTCATGGAGGCGATCCTCCACGTCAGGATGCGTACAAATCCGAATTCGCTGGCGTTGACTCAGCAGAGATTGTTCCTTCAACGCGCGGATGTCCGAGTGTTCAATTTGGACGATGGGTCCCTGGGCGATCAGGACTTCGTCGTTCAGTTTTTTGGCCTGCATGCTGCGTGATATCGCCAATTAAGCCCGACTCCAAAACGGCGGCAACCGGTGGCTGGGTGGGTGCACCGACGCGAATTGCCCTCCTCGCTCCAGGTATGCCCTGTGTTTGCCAATGACCTTCTCCTCATTTTCAGCGTTGACCGCGAGCAAACACAGGTCAATTGAGCGCTCTCGCAATGCGTCACTGGACAAGACGGGCAGCCGTGAACCGGGCATGTATTGACCCTGTTTCTCCCTTTGGTCGTCCACCACAAACTCGATATGCGGCGCAATGCCGGTATAGTTGATCAGGCAGCATGCCCGGCAACCGGCTCCGTAGATTGCCACTCTCCTGCCGGCTTTTCTCTGTTCCTGCAAGAACTGAATGAGCATTCCTCGAAATCCGGGCCAGCGATCCCGATAGGCAAACGCGCGGGAACGGAGTTCCGCCGTCGGGGCCGATTCGGTGGCTGAAGGTTTCTCCGAGCATTTCCCGAGCGCGATCAGAATTTCTCCACTGAACGTCGCTGTTTCGCTGTGGAGCATTTCAATCCCGACGCGATCAAAGAACTTATGAAGGGTTTCCAAAGTGAAGTGATTGACGTGCTCTTCCCAAATGGCGCTGTAGTCGGGAGCAGCCTGGCTGAAGCCAAAATTCGGCACTTCGACCAAAACGTATCCGCCCGGGCGCAGAATCGACTGCATGGCAATGCCGAATTCTTGCAGATCCGTGACATGTTCGAGCACCTGACGCGCTACGAACAAGTCACATTGACCAAATGAAGTGACCAATTCACCTGCGCTTTTCCTGTTGAAGTAAGCCCGAGTGGTTTCCACACCGCGCTTTCTTGCAGCTTCCACGGCGTCTTCCGCGGGTTCGACACCAAGTAATTTTCGATACCCTTCTTTGCGAAGCACTTCCAAAAAACTGCCGTCGTTACTTCCGACCTCCAATATTCGCGACTCCTTTCTCAAGCCAGACAGCTCGCTGATCAATTGCACCAGCCGCGGAACATGCGGGTTCCATTTCCACGAACTCAGCCAGTTGTAATCCGTGTAGAATTTTTCCGGGGGGATCGGATCAACAAGTTGAGTAAGTCCACAACCTTCGCAATAACCGAGGACAACAGGATGAACATACTCGTTGTCGGAAGGTCTGGTCAGAAAATGATGCGCAATGGGATGCTCACCAAAGTTGATGATTGGCTCGACCGCTTGTCTCTGACAAAGATGACACTTATGGCTCACCGGTCCTCAAGGATACTCATGTTTTCCAAAGATGGTTGATAATCGTTCACGTCGCATTCACCATCACGCCGGGCACGTCAAACTCATCATTTCTGATCCATCCAAACCATACACCGCCCGGCCGCCCGGCCCTTGCGCAGATCGTCAATCGCTCCGTTGATTTGATCCAGACTGTACCGCTTGCTTACCAAACCGTCGAAGTTCAGTTTTCCGGCCTGTCGCAGGCGTACGAGTTTCGGGATGTCCACGTCCGGGCGGCAATCGCCGCCGTGCGAGCCGGTCAGCACTTTGTCAAAATGCAGCGGCAACGTGTAAAAACTGGGATGCCGCGAGCTCTTCGTCGGCACGCCAACCAGAATCGTCCGGCCCTCCGCACCGGTCACTTCGTAGGCCGTCTCAATCACCTCGGCAACGCCGGTATTCTCGATCGCGACATCGACACCTTTCGGCCCGATAATCTTGCGGATTTCTTCGATCAGATCGCCACGAGTCGCGTTGAGCGTGTGGGTTGCGCCCAGCTTTTTTGCCAGCTCCAGTTTGTGGTCGTGTAGATCAACCGCGACAATCGGGTGCGCCGCGACCATGGCGGCAAATTGAACGATGTTCAATCCTACCCCGCCCGTGCCAAAAACAGCGATGGATTCCCCGATGCGCAGATGGGCATCGTTGTTAATCACGCCCATCGCGGTCGTCACCGCGCAGCCCATGAGCGCGCCAACCTCGGGATCGAAATCATTGGGCACTTTGGTGACCCGGTTTTCGGATACGACGGAATACTCACTGAACGTCGTGACCCATCCAGAATTGATGTCGCCGATCCGTGATTTGTATTTCGCCGTCGGCGCATGAATGCCGGCCCCTTTTCGCCAGTGGCAGACCACGCGATCACCAGCGGTAACAGTTGACACGCCCTCGCCGCATTCGACGACAGTTGCTGTAGCCTCGTGGCCGAGCAGATGGGGCAGGAATTTATCCGGGCCTTTGGCTCCTTCGATCTCATTGATCTGGGCGCCGCAGATGCCGCTGCAAAGAACTTTGACCAACACCTGGCCAAAGCGAAGCGGCAGCGATTCGATTTCCTCGATCACCAACGGCTTCTTCAGTTCAACCAATACGGCCGCTTTGAATTTCATGAATGTATTGCACCCGGACAAGCCGATTCAAAAGCCCGTGTCACTCGAAGTAAATGAATTCGTAGTCGCCGGTATAGCCGAAATGGTTGTAAAGCCAGATCCAGGCGGTGGTGTCAAAGAATGCCTCCGCCGTCAACGCCCAGCATTGAAGGTTGAAAAGTTCCTGCTCATTCCGGTAGCTCTCCACCATGACGTATTTGTTTTTGGCGACGCGCTCGATCTCAGCCAGCGCAGTTTTCAGTTCGAAGATGCGCAGGTTGTGCAAGCAACCGAGCGAAATGACGAGATCGAAGTGTTTGTCGCCCGATTGATAACGCTCTTGCGCACGATGGCGGGACAGCGTGCCCTTGAAGTCCGGATGCTTCGAAGCCAGACCATGTTTCGAAATGTCGAACCCGACGAGTTCCAATCCGGGCTCGATCAACTGCATTTCATACAGTAGAAAAGCCTTGCCGCAGCCGACGTCGAGCACGCGCGAGCCGGCTTTAAGTCCGTAGGTTTCGATCAGCGCCTGGGCTACCGGCTTCCAGCGCCCAGGCAGGTAGTTGTAGCCACCATAACCAAAGCGCCGGTCACCATCCCAATAGTCGAATTCATACTCCTTCGCTTTGAGCATGCATTCGACCTTGTTGTCCACCATCCGCGCGAGGTAATCCCGCTTCGTCTTCTGGTGCAGCGGAGTGACCAGATTCAGTAGACGGCCCATAAATTCGTAATACCTGTCAGTGGTTCAGCAGTTGTTTCGCTTTGTTGACCAGGTTTTCGGCGCTCAATCCGTATTTGTTCATGATTTCGCCCTGCGAACCCAGTTCTTCCGTGAAAACGTCCGGAAAACCAAGCCGGGCAAATCGCTTGCCGTCCGCAGCCCCGGCATCCATCAAAGTTTCCGCCACAATACTGCCGAGCCCGCCCATCAACGTATGCTCTTCAATAGTAATAATCGCTCGAACGCCGCGAGCGCGAGCCAATATCTGCCCGGCATCGAGCGGCTTAAGCGTGTGCACGTGCAGCACGGACGATTCAACGCCGGCACTCGACAACTGATCCGCTGCGTCGAGCGCAATTTGTGTCGTAATGCCGGTGCTGATGAAAAGCACGTCATGGCCTTCACGCAGCGGAATGGCCTTGCCGATTTCGAAGGGATGCCGGCCTGACGAAACAACTTTATCCCCCCCCTTGGCGATTCGCACATAGACGGGACCGCTCCAATTCAGCGTCTGCGGCATCAGCCGGTTCATTTCGTCCGCGTCGCAGGGGGCGACGATGGTCATGTTCGGTATGGCACGCAGGATGGCAATGTCTTCGTTGGCCAGATGAGTTGGACCCAGAGGGGCGTAAACCGTACCGCCACCGCTGCCCAGTAAACGAACCGGCAGATTGTGCAAGCCGAGATCAATGAGGATTTGCTCGTAACAACGGCGCGTCAGAAAGGTTGCTATGGTATTAATGTAGGGAACCTTTCCGTTGAACGCCAGGCCGGCCGCCATTCCAACAATGTGCGCTTCGTAGATCCCCTCCATAAAAAAACGGTCGGGATATTCCGCGGAAAACTTTTCGAGATTCTGCTTCGTGATGTCCGAACCGATGAACACCACGCGGTCATCGAGCCGGGCCAGGTCGTAGATAGACAGCAGACAAGCCCTCCTCACAACGCCCCCTCCAACTCTGCGTACAGCTGCTTCAGCTCCTCCGGCTTCAGCTTGGCTTTGTGGTGCCACTCGGGATTATGCTCCGTGGTACGCATCCCCTTGCCTTTGACCGTATGGCAAATCAACGCACTGGGTCGGCCCGCATCGTAAGGAACGTCCAACAGCGCTTTCTTCAGGGCCCGCACATCGTGACCGTCCGCCTCGCGGACAGAAAATCCAAAGCTGCTCCACTTGTCCACCAGCGGTTCCAGGTCCTGGATTTCGTAGGTCGTGCCATAGGACTGCATTTTGTTGTAATCAACGATGACCGTCAGACTGTCCAGCTTGTGTTTTCCCGCACTCAAGGCCGCCTCCCACACACTGCCTTCATTCGATTCGCCGTCACCAATAAGCACGAAGGTGCGGTAGTTCTTTCGGTCGATCCGCGCGGCCAACGCGCAACCGACCCCAATCGAAAGTCCATGCCCCAACGCGCCCGTGCTCGCCTCGACTCCGGGGATCTTCCGCGATTCGGGGTGGCCACCAAGCATGGCCCCGAATTTGCACGTCTTGTAAAGTTCCTCGCTCGGGAAAAAACCCTTCTCAGCCAGCATCACATAGAGGGCGAGGCAACCGTGACCTTTGCTGAAGATGAACCGGTCGCGGTCCGGCCAGCGCGGGTTCTTCGGGTCGAAGCGCAGAACATCGTCATAGAGCACGCACACGATTTCCATGACGGAAAAAGCCGAGCCAACGTGTCCGCGCTGCGCCTGTTCAAGAATTTTCAGGATTTCGCGGCGATGTTGAATGCCACGCGCGTCCAGCGGTGCGCTCTTCACAGTCACGTTATGACGGTAGGGGCTGGGAATCGAGTTCGTCAATTAAATCGTCGAGGAAGAAGCCCTCTGATGCCGCTTTCAAAGTCACCTCGAGTTGCCGTTTTGATTTCTCAAGCTGGGCAGCCCGCCGCGCCTCAATGTTGGCGCCGGCAAAAGTTCGACGCTGACCGGACACGGGCAAGAATTCATTGAGCATGATCAAACTCCATTTGAGTGAAAGCATCGGGAAAAGCACCCGCAGGCGATAGAGGAGCCGGCTGTCGTCCTGGATTCTTTTCAGCATCTCTTTGATAAAGGGCTTTCTGAAGTCTGGCGGCATAGGAACTTGGGGTTGCAGGCAGGCGTTCGCGAGCATTTGGGCAGGTTGGTCCCATCCGGCGTATTCAAAATCCAGAAACACCAGTTTGCCCTCGCGGTTCCGCAACGTGTTGTGAAATCCGTGGTCAGCCGGACTAAGCGTCCGGAGACTCGGCGGCAACTCGGCATCCAGGTCGAGGCGATAGTCGCTTGCGCGCGTGTCCACAAACCGGCTTACTTTTTCAGATCCAGGTTGAATGTGTGCCTGCACGAACTCAAGGGCCGAAGCAGCGGACGGGTCGCCGTTCAACGCCGCCTCGACTTGTTTCAATCTGGCCCTGACGTGGTCAAAATATTTACGGAGCGAAAAATGCGCCTCTGAAGCAACCGGCAATTCCTCAGCCCCCGGCTTGTTTCGGGCCATCCACATCTGGCTCAGTAAATCGGCCAATTGCCGAACGTCATCCCAACCGATTTGTCCGACGGCGAGCTTCTCGCCCTCGATGAATTCATGAATGCCGAGGTGAAGTTCCCGGTTCATCACGATCGGCCGGGGGACGGAGCGGATTCCATTCTCCCACAAAAAGCCGAGCATGTTGAACTCGGCGCCGAGCCGGTCGCGCGAGTCGCGCGGGTGGGTAAAGTAAACCTTGGCCAGCCAGGTCTCCTCTCCCATCTCGACCCTGGCCACGATGTTGTTTGCTCCGCCCGTCAAGCGCTCTACGGACTGCGGGCGTCTTCCCAAGGCTTGCTGGACGGCCCGAATGATATCCTCGTCCGACATGGAGATTAAGCAGTTGCCTTGACAAAATAGGCCTGAATGGAATTCCAGGAGGAGAAAATCTTGAGGTCGCGGCTCAGGTCGTCCTTTGTGCCTGGAGCAAACAACAGCCTTTCAACGTTCGCCGGAAAGGCCGGCTCCATTAAAACTTCCTCCAGGTCGTCAACAAAATGTGTACAACGTTGAGTCGCGATGCGCCGGATTTTCTCCTCGCGGGTTGATTCAAAGAACACGACTTCCCGCCGGATGCCCAGCTTGTCATTTAACCCACACTGTTCAAGCCAGCGCAAAGCGGACGCGCGTAAATTCACGCGCGGCCCAAAGACTGGAAACTCGGTCTTGTGGCTGATGATGGAAACGTAGATTCTTTTCTCCCGGCACATTCGCAGAAATTCCGCCAGACCGCCAGCCACCCGGGCTTCGCTCATCCTCGTGCCGTAAACGATACCCTGTAACTCTATCCATTTTTGTTTGCCTTCGGACGTCTTCCAAAACCACGTGCGGATTGCCAGCTTGTTCGATGCGATTTCTCGCGGCATCTGGAACTGTTCCACGGCGCATTCGTAAAAGGCTTTGTCGTAGAGCGCCACAGTCCCGTCGAAGTCGATCCCGATTCGCATTGCGGCCAGTGGCCTCAACCACGGTAAAAAGCGCGGACGTTCTCGATCACGTAACTCACTTCGTCCTCGGTCAAATGCTGATGACCTGGCAATGTGATGGCCGTCCGGGCATGTTCTTCAGCCATCGGGAAGTCGCCCGACTTGTAGCCGAGATACGCCGCGGCTTTCTGCAGGTGGACCGGGATCGGATAATGAACCTTGGCGTCAATGCCGTTCTTGCGAAGATAGGCCAGCAAGTCATCGCGCCGTTTTACACGAAGGACGTAGAGGTGAAAAACGTGCCGCACACCCGGCCGCCGCGTGGGGAGGTTGATCAACTCGCCGAGTCCCGCGAAGGCTTCGTCGTATCGCTTCGCGTTAGCGATGCGCCGTTCCGTAATCTGCCTGGTCTGGCTGATCAGGCGGTTTCCGACGACTGCCTGGATCGTGTCGAGCCGGCAATTGATGCCGAACATCGTCACTTCGTCGCGATTGACCAGACCGTGGTTCCGATAGAGGCGAAGTTTCTCCGCCAACTCGGCCGAATGCGTAACAATCACGCCGCCATCCGCCCAGACGTTGAGATTCTTTAGAGGATGCAGGCTAAATGCCGCCGTTGCGCCCCACGAGCCGACCGGCTTGCCGTCAATCGCGCCCATGATGGACTGGCAGGCGTCTTCGACAACAGCCAGGTTGTGCCTGTGCGCGGTCTCCATGATGGCCGGCATGTCGGCCACGTTGCCGGTGTAATGGACCGGCAGGATCACCTTCGTCCGCGGCGTAATAGCCGCCTCGATCTTCGTCGGGTCGATGACGTAACCGTCCTCGCTATCCACAAAGACCGGTCGTGCCCCGGTCATCACAATGGCGCCGACGGTAGCGATGAACGTGTTGGGTGTCGTGATGACTTCATCTCCCGGACCGACACCCAGCATCTTCAGCGACATCGCGATCGCATCCGTGCCCGTGCCGACGCCGATCGCATAGGGTGCGTCCATCAGTTGGGCAAAGCGTTCCTCGAATTCCCTCAACGGCGGACCGAGGGTGAAGTCGCCCGTCAGCACCAGTTCGCGGATGTCCTTGAGATACGTGTCCACGTCGGCGAATTGGCGATCAAGATAGGAAAAATTCACTCGCATCGTTTTCATTTGGCGGTCACGAACGGTAAAAACTTTTGATGGTCTCCGCCACGCGTTCCAGGTCCTCGCGACGAAGCTCCGGATAAATCGGCAAGCTCAGGATGTGCGCCGCCTGTCGCTCGGCAACCGGAAAATCACCCCGGCGGTAACCCAGACCTGCCGCCGCTTCCTGCAAGTGAATCGGAATTGCGTAGTGCACGGCGGTGCCGATGCCTTGGTCGGCAAGATACTGTTTCAGCTCATCTCGTCGTTCGGCTTGAATGACAAAAGTGTGATAAACGGCTCGTTCGTGCGGCGCAACCATCGGCACCTGCACATTCGGAATCCCTTGCAGTTTCTCGTCGTAAATTCGCGCGTTGGCCCGGCGCTTCTCGGTCCACTCGGCCACGTATTTCAGCTTCACCAGCAGCAGCGACGCCTGCAGTGTGTCGAGCCGCGAATTGCTGCTCCAGAGCACGGCATTCTCGCGAGTGCGCAAACCCAGGTTTCGCATCAACTGAATCTTTTCGCACAGTTCGCGGTTGTGCGTCACTACCACGCCGCCGTCACCGCACGCATTCAGCGTTTTCAATGGATGCAGACTGAAGCAGCCTGCATCGCCGAAAGAGCCGACTCGACGGCCTCGGTGTTCCGCCGTGACCGCTTGCGCGGCGTCTTCGATGACGCGCAGATGATGACGCCTGGCGATGTCCATGATCGCGTCCATGTCGGCCGGACGGCCGGTGAGGTGAACGGGGAGAATGGCTTTCGTTCGCGGTGTGATTGCCTTTTCCAGCAAAGCCGGATCGAGATTGAAGTCCTCACGAACGTCAGCGAAAACCGGCTTCGCACCCACCTGTACAATGCAGCCGGCACTGGCGACAAACGAATTGGGCGCCGTGATGACTTCGTCTCCGGGTCCGATACCCAGAGCGCGCAGTGCAAGAATCAGCGCATCGGTTCCGGAATTAACACCAATGGCGAACGGTGACTGGCAAAGCTCAGCGAAAAGTCGCTCAAATTCCTCCACTTCCTCACCCAAAATGAAATGGCCGTGATCGAGCACCCGGTCGAGCGCATCGTGCAATTCCGCTTTTATCGCGGCATGTTGCCCCACCACATTCACGTATGGGATTCTACGCTGCACGGTGTTAGCGAATCCTGAGCTCCTGCATCCGCTTGATGTTCGAATAGAGCGTGTTCTTGAACGGATCACGAATCCTGCCGGCTTTGTACGCGTGCGCGATGCTGAGAATGGCGTCCTCGATGTCAAACTTCGGCTCGAAACCGAGCACCCGCTTTATCTTGTCCGAATTGACGTGGTAAGACCGGTTATCGTCGGAGGGTGTGTATTCCAATTCGATGGTCGAATCGCCCAACGTGTCGCGCACGAGCTTCGCGATATCTTCGACGGAGCGGTTTTGAAAACCGACGTTGAATGCTTCGCGATCCACTTTTGACGCTGGTGCGTCGAGAAAAGCGAAATAGGCGCGCACCATATCTTTGATATTCAGGTTGGGACGGAGCTGCTTGCCGCCAAAGATCCGAATCTTGTGATTCACCAGTGCGTGAATCGTGAGAATGTTTACCGTCAGGTCCAGACGCAGGCGCGGCGCGTAGCCGCAAACCGTCGCCGGGCGGACGATGATGCGATGCATTCCTTTTGCATTCGCGTGCGCAAGCAGATCTCTTTCGCAATCGAGTTTGAACCGCGAGTAGTCCGTCAGGGGTTCCGGATCGGCGTCTTCACGCACATTCGGGTCTTCCTTCACACCATAGATGCTCGACGAACTGGCGTAAATAAACCTCCGTATCCCTTGGTCAACGGTCCCCTGAAGCAAGTGCGTAAAGGCGTCGTAGTTGATGGATTTGCCGAGTTTCGGATCGAGTTCGAAGCTCGGATCGTTGGAGATGCAGGCGAGGTGAATGACCACGTCCACACCCTTCAAGACCTCCTTCAACCGCGGGCCGTCGCGAATATCGGATTCGATCCGCTCAAGTTGCGGATCGCCATTATAGTCGCCGAACACGTCGCGACTATACCAGAAAAGGTCAACGACTTTGACGTGATAACCTTGCCTTAGAAGCTCCGGCACCAGCGCGCTTCCCACGTACCCCGCCCCGCCCGTGACCAGAATCGTTTTGAATCCATTCG
>Ga0075421_100011057_pt1 | contig 11176 bp, 10 predicted proteins | sample SoiMetdeltSBSDD5_FD_75292 | JGI IMG/M metagenome (GOLD analysis project Ga0075421, IMG submission 75292) | Bulk soil microbial communities from a Populus tree surrounding site in Tennessee, USA - Soil MetaG P. deltoides SBSDD5 | ecosystem: Environmental > Terrestrial > Soil > Tree plantation...
GCCGTAGGACGACATCAGTACAGGCGATAGCCAGTAGACCAGGATGGCTGCGGAGCCTGTCACGCTGATCGTCGATGCCATCGATGCGAAGATGATTCGCCGGCAAGCGGCGTAATCCCCCGCGGCGTGGCTGTGTGAAAGCATTGGCAGCGTGACCTGGAACAACATGTTGGGCAGGAAGAGAAGCGCCGTCCGCCACTTGTCCGCGGCGTTGTAAAGCCCCAGCTCCGAAAGGCCCGACGGATGGCGCGCCAGCAAAACCGTGACCGCCCAAGTGGAGCCGGCCATGAGCAGTGCGCTGATCCACAACGAGAACGACGTTGCGAGGATTCCCGGTTCGAGCGAGCCCCCGTAGCTCAGCGGGATCGACAGCGTCCCGCACTCCCGCCGCATGACCCAATGCCCGATGGCGAACGTCAGCACGCTGACAAAAGCCAGAGCCGAAATCGCTCCGAGCAATCCGCCATACCAGGTCCCGAGCCCGACGCAAGGTAGCATTAGGACGCCCCGCGCCACGTTTATTTTTGCCGTGCTGGCGAACGCCTCGAGTCCCGCAAGCGCGCCGAATTGCACACGATTCAGCGTCTCGAATACGAGCAAGACCGAGCCCGCCCATAATTCCTTTGACAACGCGGGAATACCGGAGATACCCAGATACGGCCCGATCACGACGAACAGCGCCGCCACCACGACGGCCGAAATCGTGGTCATGCGGAGCGACCATCCCACTAACCGTCCCGCGCGTCCGGGATCGAGAGCTCTCCAACGGCTCACGAACTTTGTCGTCGTGAGAGTGAATCCCATTTCGCTGAAGGTCCCCATCATCAATACCGTCGCCTGAATCAGAGCGAGTCGTCCGAACTCCGTTACCCCAAGTATCCGCGCCACGACGAAAGCCGCCAGCAAGGATGACCCTTGCGACGCCACTGATCCTACGATGGACCAGAACGTATTCCGAGCCATCCGCGCCCGCAGCGAATGCTGGGACAAGAAGAAAGCTTGGACTGATTTTGTGAGACCCGCTACAGCCGCCATGCCGTTCTTTTGAGAAGAGGCAGGCTATCAGCCTGCCCCACGAGGATTCAGAGCGTTTGTGGGGCAGGCTGATAGCCTGCCAATTGCTGTTCACCGAGCTCCTAAGCGTGACGATAGTATTGGCTGTAATGATCGCCTTGCTGCGCGTAGCTGTGCATGCTGCCCTTCGCATCCCAATTGTTCAGGATTGTGCCTAGCAGGACACTGCCGTCTTCGGCGATTTTTTGGCACGCAAGGCCAACAGCGTCGCGCGTCGTATGCTGCGCGACCACCAGAATGATCGCATCGGCGTGACGCCCGATGAGCCTGGCATCAGGCATCTGGAGCATAGGCGGGGTATCGATCAGGACCATGTCGAATTCAGCCTTGACACGCTTGAGCAGCGTCCTCAGATCGGGGGTGAACAGCAGGCTCATGTCGTCGCATTGGCCGCTGGGCAGCACATGCAAGTTCGGAATCTTGGTCTCACGAACCTCCAGCGGCGATTTCCCGGTCAATACGTCACTAAGTCCGCCGCGATTCTCGGCGCCAAAGATCTCGTGCATGCGAGGCCTGCGCAGATCTCCATCGATTAGGAGTACACGGTGATTGGCCTGGGCAAGCGCGATCGCAAGATTGCTGATGACGGTAGTCTTTCCTTCTCTCGGGTTCGCGCTCGTTAAAACGATCACCCGCGGCCGTCCGCCATTCTGACCCGATAAGAGGATGGAAGTCAGCGTCAGCCGGAATGATTCCGCCATTAGTGAGTAACGCTGCTGGAAGGTAGCCAGCTCAAGCCGTTCGGCATCGGCTCCAGTCACAGAGCCGATTAGTTTCTTCATCGCCTGGCCGCTAAGAGTCGTCGCTGGAATTACGCCGAGTTCGGGCACGTTGAGATGTAGTGTAGTATCGCCAGGCTCCTGGATGCCGCGATCGGCCCGTGCGCGGTGAATGACGATCACCGTACCGAGGAGGGTTCCGAAAAGAAGTCCTAGCATCGAGTTCAAAATGAAATTCGGCTTGTAAGGCATTCTTGGCGGCTTGGCTTGCTCGATGATGCGAATGTCGCTCGCCCGCAATGCTGAAGCAAGGCCGGCTTCGGTCACTCTCTGATACATCGAATCGTAAAGCTGGCGCGTGCTGTCGACCTCGCGCTTCAGATCGGCGTACTGGGAGACCTTGCTCGCCTGCTTGGTCATCAATCCCAGTTGAGAGGAGTAGTTCGAGCTCAACAAGCGCTCCTGCCTCCGCGATGACATGTAGTCGTTTCGAATGCGGGAAACAATGTTGGCGCGCTTTTTCTCCAGAGCGGATTCGAGCGCCACCATCTGAGCCTGCACCTTGACCACCTTCGGATGCTGCGGAGTGTACTGAGAGGTTAGTTCGGCTAACTGCCGCCGGAGATTGGTTAACTCGACCTGGTAGTCTTTGAGTGTCGGATCGTCAAGCACCTCCGGCAGCGACTCAGCCGGGGCCGTCGCAGCCAGCTCGTACTTGGCCTGTTTGACAACCGCATCCGCCTGGGCTTTGGTAACGTCCGCCTGCAATTGCTTCAGGCGTTCTTCGGCGATATTTTCCTTTTCGTCGAGGAATGTCAGGTTCGCCGAGTGGGCGAACTGCTGCAAATCCTCTTCGGATTTTTTGAGTTTCGCCTTCACGGCCTGCATCTGGCGCATCAGCCACTCGACAGTTCGCTGCGATGTCTCAAGACGCCATTCGAGACTCAACTGAATGAACGAGTCAGCAACCACATTGACGAAGCCGGCCGCCAGGTTTGGGCTTGTGGAATCGAACGTGACCTTGATCACTCGTGTGTTCGGCTCCGTCTGGACCTTTAGATTGTTTTCGACGGTGGTGATGGCCCGCTCTCCCTCCGCAACGGGCTCGTTGCTGCCGATGCCGAGTTTTGTCCGGATTGCCGAGACGATGCCGGTGGGCTTCCCGCTCAGCAACTGCTGCTCCTCCGGCTGAAGCCTGCTGATGGCCCGTTCCAGCACCGGCCGGCTCTGCAGAACCGAAGTCTGAGTCCGGATGTTGTACTCCGGCGACTGAATCGGGGACGTCGGCGCAGTAGGACTCACGTTCTTGATGTTGAGAAAATCCTCGTTGAGATTTTGTATCTCGAGCGACGTCTGGGCGCGATACACAGGAGCTTGGGGAAGCGTGAGCAGAAATCCGGCGCCCATTCCCAGCATAGCCGCCAGAAAGAGACGTCCCTTGTTGCGGCTGAGAATACGCCAGTACTGCAGGAAGCCATCCCCATCCGGATCGGCCGCGGCGGTGTAGCTGGACGAATATGTGGACGGGTACGGCGCCAATCCATTAAAGGCTCCCGGCTGCGCGGTGGGCCTCATGAGGTCCTTCGGGTCATTTGGTAATGAGCGCATACGTTGATCCTGTGGATGATTCCGTTTACGGCCTGCGGAAAATGACGACTCCTGTTCCCGCCTGAACCGCAGCTTCCAGCCCGCGGAGAAAAGCCCTCTTCGGAACATTGTCCGGGACATACAGGATGTCCTCGGGCTGCATGCGAACATCAGGTTGTTTCCCATCGAGGATCTGCCGCAGATTCACCGGAACCTCTGCTCGCTGCAATCCTTCCGGCGTTCTGCGGAGAATCATCGCATTCTGAGGCTTAGCCGCCCGGTCGAGACCGCCCGCCATGGAGACAGCTTGCAGGACGCTGATTGTCTCGTTGTCGGTCAGCACAAATCCGCCCGACTTCACCACTTGGCCCATGACGTAAACGGTTTCGGCCCGCGGCACGGAAATGACGTCGTGGGGCTGAATGAGAATGTTTTCCTCCGGCTTTCTGGCCTCGAGGATGGATTTCAGGCTCACCTCGGCAAGGCTGTATTGACCAGTCGGATCGTCGTGCGCTCCTGCCATCGGTATCCGGCCATTCTCAATCCGGCGAGTGATCTTGAGCGTGGGGCCAGCCGTGTTTTCGAGACCCCCGGCAAGAGACAACATTTCCACAAGAGACTTGCGCCCCTGCACCTGGTGTACTCCCGGATTCCGCACAGAGCCGATAACCGAGACCGGCTGGCTATGGAATTCGGCGATCGACACCGATACGTCCGGTCGCAGCAGATAGCGCTTCAGCCGCGTGCTGACTTCATTCTCCACCTGCGCGACCGTCATGCCCGCGACCTGCAAGCGGCCAACCACGGGAATCCTGACGTAGCCTCCCATGTCGATCTGAATCGGCTTGTCGCTAAACTCCTCTTCGTTGAGAACGCGGACGATGATCTGGTCACCCGCTCCAAGCACGTAGTCTGGATGGGCTTTGGCTTGTGTCTTGCCCGCGGAGGGCGCAGCGGTAGGCTGCTGGGCAAACGCTACAAATCCCAGCAGCGCCGGAACGAAATATCCAATAATCTTCATACGCTTGTTCCTAGCAGGCTCCCGGCGGAAGCCACCAGCGGTTCCTGTTGACGCGTGCTCAGGTACCACTCAATGGTCCGTCGAAGCCCATTTTCAAGCTCCGTATTCGCTCTGAAGCCAAATCGCATCCGGGCGCGCGACACATCGAGGCGCCGCCGCGGCTGCCCGTTCGGTTTGGTAGCGTCCCAAACGATGCGGCCGCCGAACCCTGTCAGCTCGGCGATGGTATAGGTCAGCTCCCGTATCGTGATTTCCCGTCCGCTTCCGAGATTTACTGGATCGGGCTCATCATAACTCTCGGTGGCCGCAATAATTCCCCTGGCGGCGTCCTCCACATAAAGGAATTCACGCGTCGGCGATCCGTCGCCCCAGCAGACCATTTCGGAACTGCCCTGCTCAACCGCCTCCACACACTTGCGGATCAGCGCGGGGATGACATGGGAAGACTCCAGATCGAAATTATCGCCAGGACCATACAGGTTCACCGGCAGCAGATAAATTGCATTCATTCCGTACTGCTGCCGATAAGCCTGGCACTGCACCAGCAAGGCCTTCTTCGCCACACCGTAGGGAGCGTTGGTCTCTTCCGGATAGCCGTTCCAGAGGTCTGCCTCGTGAAAGGGGACGGGCGCGAATTTCGGATAAGCGCATATCGTGCCCAGCACAACGGTCTTCGCGGTTCCGTATTGCCGTGCAGCCTCGATGAGCTGAATCCCCATGACGGCGTTTTCGTAAAAGAAGGAGCCCGGATTCGTCCGATTCGCGCCGATGCCACCCACCACCGCCGCGCCATGAATCAGCACTTCGGGAGCGTGCTTCTCAAAGAGGCTTCGGATGCACTGGGTATTCGTCAAGTCATATTCGTTTCGCCGCGGCGCAAATACGTTTGTGCATCCTTTAGCGCGCAGTTGTTGCACGATGTGCGAGCCAAGAAAACCGGCTCCACCAGTGACAGTTATCCGCTTGTTCGTAAGGTCCATGATTTCGCCTTCCGTTTGATTTCAAGACATGCTCCCGCCCTTTGACTTACAGGGAGCTGTCTTTCCTAACCGGTGACCCCTCAAAAACCGGCTCTTTGCTTTTCCGGTTTTAAACGACAGAACCGGACTTGTCTTGGCTGAGATGCAAGCCAAGTACCTATCAGTGTTGGTCGTACCGCGGTTCTGGAATCTCTTTGTTTTGAAGGGTCAAGAAGGCCTGCCGGCGCCCGGACGACCGCCACGCATCAGTAGTGGGAAGGAGAGACTATTGGACTACAACCGAAACTTCGGGTCCGGCCTGTCGTTTTGAGCTGCTAGACGTACTACTATCGATCCAGCCGAATGACGAGTTTGCCGACCCCGTCCTCATATCCCTCGATCTGCTTAAAAGCGCGGTCTATCTCGCCGAGCGGACGCGTGTGCGTGATCAACGCCGCAAAGCGGCCAGGATCACGAGCCAGAATCTCACGCGCCATCGCAGCCTCATGATTGGAACGGCGGACTTGAAACAGCGCCAACTCCTTGCGACGCCAGGTGTGGAACTCGATCGGCGTCTCCGGCTCGGCTGGAATTCCCGTAAACACGACTCGACCCGCCCGCCGCGCCACCTGGATCGCATCCCTGGTAGATTGTCCTTTCGTCGCGCAGTCGAAAACGAGGTCCGCGCCTCGCCCTCCGGTGTCGCTGAGAATCTGGCGCGGAATATCGATCGTGCTCGGATCGAGGACCGCATCCGCTCCCATCGCCACTGCCAATTCCCGGCGTGCCGCCACCGGTTCAATAGCCCAGACGCGGCTCACGCCGGAAAGCTTGAGAACAGCAACCGTCATCAGCCCGATCGGACCAGCGCCGAATACGGCTGCAGTCTCACCAAGCTTGGGTGCGCCAAGTTTCAGCGAATGCAGCGCCACCGCCAGCGGCTCAATAAGACTCCCTTCCTCGACCCCCAAATTGGATGGCAGCGCCAACAAATTCGAAGCAGGCAGGTTGACATACTCCCGGAAAAAGCCCGGCTCACCCGGCGAGCTCAGAAATCGCAGCCTGGCGCAGAGGTTATGCCGCCCGGATGTGCAGAATTCGCAGTGATAACAGTAAATCGCCGGCTCGAAAGCGGCGCTGTCCCCAGGCTGCCATCCGCTCACCCCGGGCCCCGCCGTCACGACCACACCGGCCGGTTCGTGTCCCAGCACCATCGGATAAAGGCAAGGAGTGTCCCCGACGCCTCCCTCGAGATAGGCATGCATGTCGGAGCCACAAATCCCTACCGCCTGAACCCGTACTTGAATTTCTCCGGGACCCGGGTCATCGACCTTGCGCTCCACGATTCGAAACTGGCGATAGCCCACTAGCTCGGCGACGCGACCCAGGTTCACTTCGATCCCGCCCGCGGATGTGGAGGTCTCCGCAGCGTGAGTTCCGCCATGTGGTCCAGGACTGCGTGGAAATAGGCCATGTCCCGCTCCATCTCCGGCATCTCATCCCGTACCTGCGCCGGCGGTCCCGGCAAGTAGCGGAACGGATATCGTTGCGCCTGCACCCACGGCATATATCCCCAGCCAGCTCCTCGTTCAAAGAAGATGTCGCAACTGGCGAGCTCAGCCGCCAAGTGGGCCGCCGTACTGGTGCGCCCATTGTCGTCCTCACTCATGAGAATCGGCCGCTCCCAGTTTTTCAAGCTAGTGGCCCGTTGCGATTTTTGCGCTGGAGTTCGGCCGTTCCCGTGCAAAAGCACCAGATCGACCGACGCCAGGAAGGACTCCGGATAGTTCATCCGCCCGTCGGTCGATGCGCTGATCGGCAAGGCGTAGTCGGCGCGGCGCCGCTGAAAGCAGTCACGTGTCTGCTGAATCAGTTGCAGGATATTCTCAGGGATGTAGGAAGCGAAATCCCAACGGTCCCCCGGTAAGTCCCACTCATTGGCGATATCAATAATCACGTTGCGATATTTTTTCTCAATGAGCCAGTCGGTGATATTGCGCGCCGCCTGATGGATCGCCTCGGTGGAATCGAACAACTCATCCTGCCCCTGATAAAAATACATCAGGTTGACGACCATTCCCCGCTTATCGGCTGCGGCGAGCAGCCGGTCCAGACGGCTCAGCCATTCCGCCTTGAGGGAGCCATCGGCCCGAAATGCGCTGACGTGCGTTCCTTTTTCAGGCCCGTACTTATGCCCGTTAGAACGATCCATCCCGTAAATCTGGCGATCATACCCGGCTTGCCCTCCCTGTAGACTCACATTGATCATGAGGACACCGTGGGCCTTGTAAAAATCCAGCGCCGCGATGACGGCGTCAGTGTTCGCGTCCGCATCGAAAGCCTTTGCGGTGAGCCATTCGTCGTGATAGAGCGCCTGGACAAGCCGGATGTTCATGAGCTTGCCTCGGGCCTGAGACCGGTATTCACTACTCGAATAGGTCTTCTGCCACGCCTCGCCCGGCCGTTGGCGAATGTAAAAAGCCCGCTGATCGTACTTCGGTCCAAGCAGAAAACCGGTACTGATTTCGGTTGCGCCTAGAAGGGATGCAAAGAGCGCAAGAAGGAGGATCGCCATGAGATTTCGAGAATATCTAGTATACGGCGCGCTCGCCTACGTCGATGTTACAAACCGTCTTGCCGCTTCTTCCATTCCGGGAGCGCAAATCACGCCGCTCTTCCCGTAGATACTCGAACCGCCGTCGAAGTTGAAAAACTTCGCTCCAGCCTCCTCAGCAATGATCTTCAGCGGCGCGAAATCCCATGGCTGCCCAACGATTTCGATCCATAGATCGGCCTGCCCGCGCGCCACCATCATCGCGTCCAGGCACCCGCCCATGCTGCGCACAGCCCAGAATTGATCCATCCACTCAATCAGGCCCGCGGACCACCCGAATTTAGCGACGTTATTAAGCCCATTCAGGCACAAGACCGCCTCCGACGCGCTTTTGATAGGCGAAGCCTGGATCGGACTCCCGTTGCAGAATGCCCCCGCGCCCTTGGCAGCCGTGAACGCCTCGTCCATGGCAGGAAGAAAGCAGACCCCTGCCACCACCTCACCCTGCGCTTCGAGGCCAATGAGAACCGACCAAACCCGGTTGCCCCGCACGAAATCGCGCGTTCCGTCGATCGGATCAATGATCCACCGCCGTCCGTTGCGCGAAGTTTTGGCAGATCCCTCCTCCCCGAGCAAGCCGTCCTCAGGAAATGCTGCTTCGAGCAGCCGCGCAATCGTCCGCTCGCACTCTTTGTCGGCGATGGTAACAGGGGAGTTGTCCGATTTCGTCTCCGCCGTGATCCCTTTGGCCCAGTACCTTAGAGCTACCTTACCCGCCTCGCGAGCGATTTTTTCTACGGTGTCGATTTCCCTATCCCATTGGTACAAAAGTTTATCTCCGATTTAGGGTTAAGCGCCAATTGGCGCCAGCGCTGCCCGAATCTACACTAAAACAGACTGATAGGAGGTCAATAAGAAACCTTATGGAACGCTGCGTCGATTGCAATTATCTGCTCACCAAAGAAGAAAGAGTGTGCAACGAGTGTGGCTCCAAAGTCGGGGGCGACGATACGGGCGTGATGGATCTGATTTCCCCGCTTGTCAGCATTCTTTTCTACCTTTCCTTCGCCGCAATGGTAACATCACCCTTCATTTCCAGCGGACCCAGCTTCATGCTCTGCCTCCTAATAACCTCCGCCCTGCTCTTCGTCATGCGTACTGCCAAAGATGGCGCCAGCAAGCTCAAGAAGCGCTAGTTTCGCGCAATACCTGATAGCTGCTGTTGAAATAGATCAGCGGCTGTCCATCACGCCAAGTGGCATGAAAGACCTCCCCGATCACAACCACATGATCGCCCGCTTCTACCATTTGAGCGACTGAGCACTCCAGTGTCGCCAGAACATCCGGCAAAATTGGCGAGCCGTTTTGCCCCGGACTCCATTCGACACCATCAAAGCGGTCGAGCCCCTTGCGCGCGAAACAAGTGGACAATTCCTTCTGATCCTCGTGCAGGACATTGATCGCGAATCGCGTCCCCGCAGCGAAGAAACTCAGAATACTCGCCTTTCGATCGATACAAACCAGGATCATCGGCGGATCAAGCGACACCGACGTAAATGAGTTCGCGGTCATCCCTTGCGGACCCGCGCTCGCATCCAGAACCGTCAACACCGTGATTCCAGTGGCATACTTGCCGCACACGCGGCGAAACAGTTGTTGTTCGATGGACGGGAGAGACATCGCTTGACAACAGAATAAGCCTAATCTTATCATGAAGTTGACTTTTGCGGCGAAAAACGGGATGCGCCGCGGCGGATTCTTGAGGAGGCTGCTTTGATCAAGCTCGACATTATCAACGAGGTGGTAAGCAAGACCGGCATCACCAAGACGAAAGCGGAAATGGCCGTGGAAACCGTTTTTGAAAGTATGAAGAAGGCGCTCGGACAAGGCGACCGAATCGAGCTGCGGGGGTTCGGCGTTTTCAACGTCAAGCCGCGGAAGACCGGTATCGGCCGTAATCCCCGGACCGGCGCCGAAGTCTCCATCCCGCCCGGAAAGGCCGTCCGGTTTAAACCGGGCAAGGAACTGCAGGTACTTCAGTAGGCGTGGATACGCCTGGCCACTCGTGTTCCCCGATGATTCTGTAGCGCGCCCGGTGGACGCCGACATTCTAAGGATCGTGGAGCGCTCCAGGCCGAAGTTCGCTCGGGGCTATTGGCTACATTTCACTTTACTGCTGGCGACCTTGTTCACCACCTGCCTGGTTGGGGCGCGCATGCAACAGAACTTCCAGAGCAACCTCCCTCTCGGCGTGGAGGACGTCTGGGATGCCTTCGTCAACGGATGGAGAAATCCCGCCGCCCTGATCGATGGCCTCCCCTTCTCACTCACACTCCTGATGATCCTGATGGCGCACGAGCTGGGGCACTACGTCACCTGCATGTACTACCGGCTGGATGCGAGCCTGCCCTACTTCCTACCGGCCCCAGTACTCACCGGAACCTTCGGCGCGTTCATTCGAATCCGTGCGCCGATCTATTTCAAGAAGGTGCTATTCGATGTGGCCGTCGGCGGTCCGCTCGCCGGATTTCTTTTTCTGCTTCCGGCCTTGGCAATCGGTATAGCATTCTCGAAAGTGATTCCGGGTATCGCCGACGAAGGCTCGTTCCGCTTCGGAACCCCTCTTCTGTTGTGGCTGATGGAAAAGGCGATATTCCCGGGCATCGCGGCCGCCGATATCTACCTGCACCCCGTGGCTCGCGCCGCCTGGGTCGGACTCCTGGCGACAGGCTGGAATCTGCTCCCCATCGGTCAGCTCGACGGCGGCCACGTCCTGTATTCGGTTGCAGGAAACAGACACACCATGCTCACCTGGATCTTTCTGGCCGCTTTAGTGGTTCTGGGAATCTTCTTCTGGCGCTGGTGGTTTTTCTGGGTCGTGCTCCTCTACTTCGGACGCAAACATCCAACCATCATCGACGACGAGCCGCTAGGACCGGGGAGGAAGAAACTCGCCTGGCTCATGCTTCTGATATTCGTCCTTTGCTTTACTCCGGCGCCGATTCGGGAGAACCCCGGTAACTGACCGCGCGTCATGAAAATCACCGCCACGATCATTACCCTCAATGAGGAGAGAAATATCGCCCGAGCGATGGAAAGCCTTCGCTGCTGCGACCAGATCGTGGTGCTCGATAGCGGATCGGTCGACCGAACCGTCGAGCTGGCCTCAAACCTCGGAGCGGTGGTCGTGGAAGATGTCTGGCGCGGCTATGCCGGTCAGAAAAATCGCGCCGCCGAGCATGCCGAAAACGACTGGATTCTC
>Ga0075421_100011058_pt1 | contig 11176 bp, 11 predicted proteins | sample SoiMetdeltSBSDD5_FD_75292 | JGI IMG/M metagenome (GOLD analysis project Ga0075421, IMG submission 75292) | Bulk soil microbial communities from a Populus tree surrounding site in Tennessee, USA - Soil MetaG P. deltoides SBSDD5 | ecosystem: Environmental > Terrestrial > Soil > Tree plantation...
TGCGCCCGCCGCTTGCTCGCGATCGGGCCGAAGCGCGTCGGCTCGGCGCCGACGACCCACCGCTCTCCCCGCCGCCGGAGATACGACTGCGGACGGCCGCCCCGCGCGTTCGCCGGAGGGCGGAGCTCGCGGATGAGGCGGAGCTCCTCGAGCGCCGCCTCGAGCTCGGACCCGAGCTCGCGCCACTCGACGCGCGCGAGCGCGCCGAGCGCCGCCTCGACGGCGGGGCGCTGCCGATCGCCGGCGAAGTACGACCGCAGCCGCGCACGCAGATCGCGCGCCTTGCCGACGTAGAGCACGGTGTCGTGTCGGTCGCGGAAGAAGTAGACGCCCGGCGTCGTCGGAGCGCCCGCGACGAGCGCGCGCCGCGCGTGCAGCCTCCGCTCGCGCGGCGCCGCGAGCTCGATCACCTCGGCGAGCGTCCGCGCCCCGCGCTCCTGCGCGAGCCCGAGCAGGGCGACCAGGATCTCCGCCGTCGCGAGCGCGTCGGGAAGCGCGCGGTGGCACGGATCGGTGGCCGTGCCGAAGAAGTGCGCGAGCTGCGCGAGCGAGAAGCGCTCGCTGCGCCGCTGCAGGAGCCGTCGTGCCAACCAGACGGTGTCGACCACTGCGGCCGCGACCCGACGGCCCGTCAGCCGCTGGACGGCGTGGTCGAGGAAGCCGACGTCGAAGCGCGCGTTGTGAGCCGCGAGCGGCGCGTCGCCGGCGAACGCGAGAAAGCGCCGGACGGCGAGGTCCTGCCGCGGCGCGCGCCGCAGGTCGACGTCCCGAAGTCCGGTGAGCCGGGCGATCGTCGGGGGCAACGAGACCCGCGGGTCGACGAGGGTCTCGAACGTCTCGGCGATCTCCAGCGAGCGGACCCGCACGGCTCCGATCTCGCACATCCGGTCGCGCGCTGCCGAGAGGCCCGTGGTCTCGAGGTCGAAGACGACGAGCTCGGCGTCCTCGATCAGCGTCTCCGGCGTCTGCCCGTCGGCCAGGCCGACGCGGCCGCCGAGCCACGCGAGCCGCGCGTCGCCCTCCACGACGTCGGCCAGCAGGGAGTGCGCGAGCGTCGCGGGAGCGCGCTCGAGGGCGAAGAGGACCCGCGCCGCCTCCTCCGACCCGACGGCGCCCTGCCGTGCCTGGACGAGCTCGACGAGACGGTCGGCGGCGTCGAACGAGAGCTGCATCGCGCACCACGCTAATCGAACATACGTTCGTATTCAAGAACAAACGAAAGGCCGCCCGTCCGCACTTGAGGCGGCAGAGCGGCCCTTCGTGATCCTTGGTCTGGAGCTAGCCGCCCTTGACTGCTGCCTTGAGCGCGCTTCCTGACTGGAACTTCGGAACGGTCGTCGCAGCGATGTGCACCTTTTCGCCCGTCCGCGGGTTGACGCCCATGCGCGCAGCGCGCGCCGAGGTCGAGAACTTGCCGAAGCCGGTGAATGTGATCGTGTCACCGCTCCTCAATGCGTCCGTGATCGTGTCCAGCATGGCGTCTACCGCAGCGCCAGCCTCACGCTTGGACATGCCCGCCCGATCGGCGACTGCGTCCACGAAATCCTGCTTGGTCACTGTTCTCCTCCTGACGTCGGATTCGGCTTCACGGAACCGGGGGACCCTAACACCCTTTCGGATTTGGCTCAACCATCGCGTTTTCCGGGGGTTTTTCGCAGCTCCAGAAGCTCACTCGCGCGGAAGAGGGGCCGGAGCCGCACTCCGATGCGGGCGAGCGCGTCCGAGCCACCCTCTTCCCGGTCCACGACACAGACGGCATTGCGGACGACGAGGCCTTCCGCCCGGACGGCCGACACCGCGTCCGCGAGAGCGCCGCCGGACGTGACGACATCCTCGAGCAGGCACACCAGCTCTCCCGGCTCGAAAGGGCCTTCGATCCGTTTGCCCGTCCCGTATTCCTTGGTTTCACCGCGCACGATGATGAACGGCAGACCGGACGCCATCGCTGCCGAAGCTGCCAACGGGACCGCTCCGAGCGCTGGACCGGCGAGGCGCACAGCATCCGGCTCGCACTCGCCGGCGGCGTCCGCGAGCGCGTCGCCCAAGGCGCGCAGGATCTCGGGCTCGGTCTCGAAGCGGTACTTGTCGAGGTACCACGACGACCGGCGACCGGAGCGCAGGACGAAGTCGCCTTCGAGCAGCGCCCGCTCGACGAGCAGCGCGCCGAGCTCGTCGTGCGTCACTGTCGGAGCGCGGTGCGTGCGATCGTTGCGAGCCGGTCGAAGCCCGCCGAGCCGGGTTCGAAGACGACAGCGGATCCGTCCGCATACGAAATCCCTGCGCGCTCGACCGACCCCGACGAGCCGACGAACCTCCGCCACGCCCAGACAGCGAGGGCGGCGAGCAACGCGAGCCGGATCAGCTTTCTGATGTCGGCTCCTCCTTCGGCTTGCGAGTCCGCCGCTTCTTGGGCGCGGAGGTAATCGCCTGCGCGCACGTGCGCAGGTCGTACACGACGAGCCCCGAGGTCGGATCCGGTCCGGTCGTCGCCGCCACCGTGCGGTCTCCTTCGCGGACGACGAAGATCGCTCCCTCGTCGAGCTCCACCTCGACACGCGTCACGCCACGGCCGTCGCCGCCGAGATCCGCGGCAGCGGCGACGAGCTCGAGCGTGGAGCTCGCAAGGGACGCGGAGTCGCCCGAGGAGGACGCGAGCACCCCGCCGTCGCCGTCCAGCACGACAGCGGCCGTGATCTGCGACGACAGCTCCATCAGCTCGCCGAGCGCCTTTTCCGCATCCATCCGGCGAACCTACCAGCGTTCAGCGAGTTGCGAGCGCCTCGGCCAGCGCTCTTGCTGCCCGCGCGCGGTGCGAGTGCTCGGCCTTCCAGGCGTTCCCGAGCTCCGCGACGGTGCGTGTCTCGCCGTCGGGGACGAAGACGGGGTCGTAGCCAAACCCTTCCTCGCCTCGCGGAGCATCCGCGATCGTGCCGGACAGCGTTCCGGTCGCGCGGACCTCGCGTTCATCGGGCGCGAGCACGACGAGCTCGCAGACATAGCGGGCGCGACGATCGCTCTCGCCCTCGAGCTCCAGCAGGAGCTGCGCGACCCCGTCCGCGGCCCAGCGAGCCGACTCGACCCCCGGCCGGCCGCCGAGCGCCGCAGCCTCGATACCCGAGTCCTCTCCCGCGACCCACGCATCCGCGGGCGCGTGCACGCGGCCGTGGAGCGCCTTGATGAGCGCATTGTCGACGAAGGTCGCGCCGTCCTCGACGGGATCGCCGGGCGCGTCGAGCAGCGAGATCTCCCAGCCGGGGAGCGCCGCACGGAGCTCGCGCAGCTTGTTCTCGTTGCGCGAGGCGAGGACGAGCCTCACTCGGCGGGCGGCGCCGCCGCAGCTTCGGCCTGCGCGGCCGTGAGCTCGCCGATCCCGCCGGCGGCGAGGTCGAGCAGCGAGTCGAGGAGCTCGCGCGAGAACGGGTCACGCTCGGCGGTCGCCTGCACCTCGACGAGGCGGCCGTCCCCGGTCATCACGACGTTCATGTCCGTCTCGGCGCTCGAGTCCTCGACGTAGTCGAGGTCGAGCACGGCATCGCCCTCGACGATGCCCACGGAGACCGCGGCGATCGAGCCAGTGAGCGCCTTCGAGAGCCCGAAGCGGTCGAGAGCGCGGCGCGCCGCGATCCACGCGCCGGTGATCGAGGCGCAGCGCGTGCCGCCGTCGGCCTGGAGCACGTCGCAGTCGAGCCAGAGCGTCCGCTCGCCGAGCGCCTGGAAGTCGCAGACCGAGCGGAGCGCACGGCCGATGAGCCGCTGGATCTCCACCGTCCGTCCGTCGGGCCGGCCGCGAGACACCGCGCGCTGCGTGCGCTCCCCGGTGGACGCGGGGAGCATCGCGTACTCGGCCGTCATCCAGCCGCGGCCCGACCTTGCGAGCCACCGCGGCACGCCTTCCTCCACCGTCGCGGTGCAGAGGACGATCGTCTTCCCCTGCGCGTAGAGCACCGAGCCGTGCGGCTGCTCGAGGTAGTCGTGCACGATGTCCAGCTCGCGCAGCTCGTCCGGTCGCCGGCCGTCGTGCCTCACGCGACGGCCTCGAGGGTCGCGACCTCGACGTGCTCGGCCCCGTCGATCGGGAGCTGCAGGAAACGGCGACCCATCTCGCGGAAGAGCTCCGGGTCGCCCGTGGTCAGGAACCGGTACGAGCCTTCGCGCTCCGCCGCGTTCTCGATGCCCTTGCGCTCGAGCGTCTCGGCGGCTTCGCGGGCGGTCTCCTCGGCCGAGAAGACGAGCGTTACGCCGCGCCCGAACACACGCTGCAGGAGCGGGCGGATCAGCGGGTAATGCGTGCAGCCGAGGATCACCGTGTCCACGTCCGCCTCCTTGAGCGGCGCGGCGTACTCGCGGACGGCCCCGGAGATCTCCTCGCCGAACGGCTCGTCTCCTTCGATGAGCGGCACGAGCCGCGGGCACGCGACCGACACGACCTCGGCACCCGCGTCGAGCGCGCGCACGAGCTCCGGATAGCGACCGCTCGCGACGGTCGCCTCGGTTGCGAGGAGCCCGATCCGGCGATTGCGCGTCGCGAGCACGGCGGCGTGCGCCTCGGGCGCGAGCACCCCGATCACGGGGACGGACAGCCGGCGCTGCAGGTCGGGCAGCGCGGCCGCGGTGGCGGAGTTGCACGCGGCGACGATCAGCTTCACGCCCTGGAGCTCGAGGTAGCCGGCGATCTCCGCTGCGAAGCGCCGGATCTCGTCCAGCGGCCGCGGGCCGTACGGAAGCCTCGCGCCGTCGCCGAGGTACACGAAGTCCTCGTGCGGAAGGGTGACGAGGCACTCGTGCAGCACCGTCAGCCCGCCCATGCCCGAGTCGAAGACGCCGATGGGTCGCGGATCCACGGGCGGCAGTCTAGGAGCCAGGCCGGTTCGCGTTGATGATTGATGCCGCGAGATCGCCATCTCCGGGGCGTGAGCTGGCCGCTTCGGGGCGCGCGAGATCGTGGCATCGATCATCTACGCTTCCGCCCCGTGGTGAAGCTCTGGCTGACGGCTCTCGCGGTCGCGTTCGCCCTTGTCGCCGGAGAAGCAGCAGGCTCGCCGGCCGCCCGTCAGGACGTCTCCATCCGGATGGACGACGGCGTCTCGATCGCTGCCACGCTGTACCTGCCGGACGCCACGCCGCCGGCCGGCGGCTGGCCCGCGCTCGTCTTCCTACACGGCCTCTCGGGGAACCGGCAGCAGATGAACGCGCTCGTCGATGGCTACGGGTTCACGGGCGGAAGCTATGCGGTGCTCACCTTCGACGCGCGCGGACACGGCCAGTCGGGCGGGCTCGTCGGGATCGACGGCCCGCGCGAGGTCTCGGACATCCGCGCGGTCCGCGACTGGCTGGCGGCACGGGGCGACGTCTCCGACACGACCATTGGCGCCTGGGGCATCTCGTACGGGGGCGGAGGCGTCTTCAACTCGCTCGTCGCGGGCGTCCCGTGGACGGCCGTCGTGACGGTCGAGACGTGGACCGACCTCTACACCGCATTGATGCCACAGGGTCTCGTCAAGTCCGGGCTCGTCGCAGGGCTCGCCGGGTCGATCCCGCAGGAGAAGCGCGACCCGTCCCTCAACGCGGTGCAGGCGGCTGCGTTCATCGGCAACGTCGCGGCCGTCCGGCCGTGGGCGGACGCGCGCTCGAGCATCTCGAAGCTCGGCTCGGTCACGACGCCGGTCTTCATGGCGCAGGGACGGCGCGACTTCCTCTTCGGCATCGACCAGGGCACGCGCGCCTTCGCGCGACTGCGAGGTCCGAAGACGCTCTACGTGGGCCTGCACGGGCATGCACCGTCGACGTTCCCCGCGGCCGACACCGCCCACCTGATGACACGCGTGCGCGCCTGGTTCGACTGCCACCTGCGCGCGACCGGCTGTGACGGCGCGCAAGCCTCCGTCTACGTCGCGCCGGAGAGCTTCTCGGGACAGACGACCCGACGCGGCACCCTCCCGCCAGTCTCGCCGACCTTCGTCTCGTTCCCGGGCGTCACCACCTTCGCGCGCAGCGGGAAGGTCGTGCGCACGTCGGCGCCACTCCGCAAGGCAGTCGAGGTCTTCGGCACGCCGACTGTGCAGACGTCGATCGCGGCGAGCGGCGGCTGGTCGAGGCTCGTCGCGGTGCTGACCGCCCGCACGCGCGCAGGGAAGGAGATCGTGGTCAGCGCCGGCGGCGTACCCACGAAGCCGGGCGCGCAGAAGGTCACGATCCAACTCGCCAACCAGGCGACGTACGTCCCTGCCGGCTCCCGACTCACGCTCACGCTCGCGTCGTCCTCGACCGCGCAGTCGCCGACCAACCTCCTCTATCTCGATCTCCCGATGGCGCCGACCGCGCGCGCCCGCGTCGGCACGGCAGTCCTCAAGCTCCCCGGCCTGCGGACACCGGTCACCAGGTGATCGCCCGCGCCGCGGCCGTCGCGCTCGCAGTGCTCGCTCTCGCCGCCGCGGCCGGTGCGGCGCCTGCGGCGGATCCGGGCGTCACATCGACGACGGTCCTCTTCGGGGGAACCGTGCCGCTCACCGGCGAGGCGGCCGCGTTCGGCACCGTCGGGCCCGGTGCCAAGGCGTACTTCGACTACGTCAACGCGCGAGGCGGCGTGCACGGAAGGAAGATCGAGTACCGCTACTACGACGACGCATACAACCCCGCGCAGACCGTCCAGGCGACGCGCAGGCTCGTCGAGCAGGACCGGGTCTTTGCGCTATTCAACTCCGTCGGAACGGCGAACAACCTCGCCGTGCGCGACTACCTGAACGCGCAGAAGGTCCCGCAGCTCTTCGCGGGCGACGGCTCCCAGTCCATCGGCCGCGAGTTCGCGCGCTACCCGTGGACGATGGGCTTCCTGCAGAGCTACCGCGGCGAGGGGGGCGTCTACGGGAGGACGCTCGCGAAGACGAGCGGGAAGGCACGCATCGCCGTCCTCTACGAGAACACGGAGCTCGGGCTCGACATGCTCACCGGCCTCACACGCGCGATCGCAGGCAAGGGGCCGCGCGTCGTCGCGAAACAGTCGTACGAGTTCACGGGCGCGGACGTCTCCTCGCAGGTGGGCCTCCTGAAAGCGTCCGGAGCAGACACCTTGCTGCTCTTCTGCACGCCGAAGTTCTTCCTGAATGCCATTCGCGCTGCGCACAACCTCGGCTGGAAGCCGCGCGTCTACGTCGCCTCGGTCTCGATCGAGCCGACGATCATGAGCATCGCCCGGCTGAACGCGCCCGAGCTGACGAGAGGGGCGCTCTCGATCGCCTTCGTGAAGAACCCGAACGACCCGGTCTGGGCGAAGGACAAGGCGGTGGCGCTCTACCGCTCGATCATGCGCAGGCACAATCCGACCGGGAAGCCGACCGATGTCTACAACTGGTACGGAATGACAGTCGCGTGGACGATGGTCGAGACGCTGCGCCAGGCTGGGAAGAACCTCACGCGGGCGGGGCTTCTGCGTGCGGCGCAGAGCCTCGACACCGCCGCGAACCCGTTCCTGCTTCCAGGAATCCGCCTGAAGACGTCGCGCACCGACTACCGGCCGATGGAGCAGGTGTACCTCTACCGCTACGACAACAAGCAGTGGGTCAAGGCCAGCGGCATCCTCCAGGCGAGGGGATGACCACGTCGCTGTGACAGACTCGCGACAGGCGAAGAGGAGAGCACATGAGAAGACAGCATTGGACCATCGCCGTCGGGCTGGCCGCGCTCGTAGCGCTGATGGCTGTTCCAGCGGCCTTCGCGGCCTACACGAGTCTGAAGCTCGAGGTAACAGAGACGACAACTGGAGTGAACATCAAGGCGGGCGGCAACCCCGACGACGACGCGACGGCCAGTGTGCGGATCTTCGTCCCCGCCGGCACACAGCTAACGACGAACCAGGCGCCCGGCACCGTGCTCGGCACGGTCACTGCGACCGCCAGAGTCCTCGACCTCGCAGGAGCCGAGGTTCCTCTGGCGGGGCCGATTCGCGTCGCAGCGCCGGGACAGTTCTCGGCTGAGCAGACCGCGTGCCTCCAGGGAGCCACGCCGCTCGCCACCTACGTACTGGCCCTTAGCGCAGCGGGTCAAGACGTGCCGGTTCCAGCCTGGCTCGTCGCGACAGCAGGCGCGCAGACTGCTCTTGGTCCCGCATACATACAGGTGTGCTTGCGTCCTCCCGATGTTCCGCCGGGAACGCCTGGCCGTCAGCCGCTCGGCGCAAAGGTCTACAAGGTGGACGCGACCATCAACGGAGTCTTCAGTCGAGTCCAGCTGGGCGCGTGGATCTCGTTCTGGACCCCGTACACGCCCGGTAACGGTCAGGTGAACGTCGCCGGCAGCGTCGCGTCACCCGCCGCGGTCGCGCCGGGCGCGGTCAGCCTCACAGCCAGGGTCTCGGGCAGGGGCGCCGTCGTCAGTGGTTCCGTGACCCAGGCGGCACAGCCGAGGGGTGGAGCGACGGTGACCATCCTCGGCGGCTCTGCCAAGAACAGACTCACGACGCGTAAGCGCGTTCGCGTCACGGCAAACGGGCGGTTCTCGACGAAGTTCGCGGCCGGCACGTTCTTCCGGGCGACAGCAGTGGCCACGAGCGGCGCCGCGGCGCCGCTCTGCGCACAGCTCTCGGCAGCGCTTGCTCCGATCCCGTGCGTGAACCCGACGGTGAACGGATTCACCGCGAAGAGCAAGGTCGTCAGGAAGAAATAGCCCACCGGCAGCTGTGCGACACTTCCCGCCTCGTGACGGGACGTCACTGACCCGACAGCTCTCGACGCTCGCGCTGGGCGTCGCGTCGGGCGCCGTGCTCCTCATGACCACGGGCGCGCTGGCCGCGTACACCTCGCCACGCCTCGAGGCGACGCAGTCGGGGAACACCGTGACCATCGACGTCGCCCAGAGCGCGGGGGACGACGCGACTGCGATCGTGCGGATCATCTCGCCGCTGGGGACGGTGATCGCCGCGCCGCGCCCTGCCGGCACGGCGATCGGCACGGCGTCCGCGACGTTCGTCGCCACGTCGGCGAGCGGCGGGGAGCTGACCGCAGGGGGCCAGATCGAGGTCGTCTCGGCCGGTCCCGTCGCGCCGCAGTCCGGCTGCGCGGAGGGCGAGCGCGTGGAGGGCGTGTGGAGCCTGCGTCTCGCCACCGGCAGCGTCACGGCGAGCCTGCCGCTGTACGTCCTCGTGGGCGGCGATCTGCTCCTCTGCGTCCCGCACCCGAGCTCGCTCGCCCAGGGCGCGAAGCTCGTCGGCCTGACGCTCACGCTCGCCGCCGGGCTCGAGCTGCGCCCGGCAGGCACGTGGATCTCCATCTGGGTGCCGTACGGGGCCACGGAGGCCGACCTGTCTCGCGCCGTTGCATCGCCGGCAGTCGTCGGCGCGGGAACCGTCGAGTTCACTGCTCGGACGAAAGGCCGGGGGGCGACGCTCCTCGGGATCGTGCGGCAGGCGGGCGCACCTCGCTCGGGCGCGCGCGTACGGATCACCGGCGGCCCGCGCGCGACGGGCGGCTCCGTTCTCGGGACTGCGACGACGAACGGCGTGGGCCGGTTCACGTTCCGCGCGAAGTCGGGCACCTTCTTCCGCGCGACGGCGAGCGTCGGACGCTCCTCACCCCCGGGGATCTGCTTCGTCCTCGAGCCGTTCCTGCGTCCGATTCCCTGCGTGAACCCGACGCTGAACGGGTTCTCGGTCCAGAGCCGGACGATCCGCAAGCGCTGACGACCGTATCCTCGGGCCATGCCCGCGACCGTCCGTCTCGGCACGTGCTCGTTCGCGGACGAGGGCCTGCTCAAGGCGTGGTACCCGCGCGGCGTCTCGACGTCGAGAGCACGTCTCCGCTACTACGCCGAGCGGTTCGACACGACCGAGGTCGACTCGCCGTACTACCACCTCCCGGACCCCGGGGTCACGCGAAACTGGGCGCAGCGGACGCCGCCCGAGTTCACGTTCCACGTCAAGGCGCACAAGACGATGACGTTCCACGACGGCGAGCCGACCGACGAGGCGTTCGCCGAGTTCCGCACGTCGCTCCGGCCGCTCGAGCTGTCCGGGAAGCTTCGCAGCGTCCTCCTTCAGTACCACCCCCGCTTCACGAAGACGCCGGCGGCGATGGCGGAGCTCGAGCGGGCGCCCGAGCGCCTCGCGCCCCTCGTCCCCCTCGTCGAGTTTCGTCACCGCTCCTGGATGGAGCCGGACGAGCGCGCCGACACGATCGCGTTCCTCGAGCGCACGGGTCTCGCGTACGTCTCGCTGGACTCGCCCATGACGCGCGCCTCGAACGTCGTCGCGCGACATGCCGTCGCAACCCACGCCGTCGCGTATGTCCGATTTCACGGCCGCAACGCGAAGACGTGGAACATCAAGGCGGAGAAATCGTCCGAGCGCTTCAACTGGATGTACTCGCAGGACGAGCTCGAGGAGTGGGTTCCGAAGCTCGAGCGACTCGCCGGCGACGCCGACGAGGTCTACGCGATGTTCAACAACAACCGCGACGACTTCGCGCCGCGCAGCGCAGTGCTCCTGCGGGGCCTCCTGGAGGAGGCTGGGGTCCCCGTCAGCGGAGGCTTGGAACCGCCGCCGCTCGCTCCGACGCTCTTCTGACGGTCGGGGCGAACGACGCGCTGGCCTTCGTGAGACGCAACTCGAGCGCCGGTCGGGCGAACGGCCGGCCACGGACGAACGTGCGCTCGACACGCGGATCGTGCTCGACGCAGAGAGGGCCCATCGTCAGCGTCCTGCACCCGGGCGCCGTGCACTGCGTCGCGATCGGCATGCCTAGACGCTACCCGATCGAGACGAATCTCTAACACTCTCGGCACATTCCGGTGCCTGGCAGCGGAGGGGTGTGCCCACTGCGTGCCGATATCTCCACGGCCCGGCGCTAGAGTCGCGGCCGATGCGGGTGCTCTCGATCACCCACGGCGCCAGCGTTCCGGGCGGCGTGTTCGACGAGGCGGTCGAGGAGGGCGGAAACCAGCTCGAGCGCTGGGTCGTGCCGGACGGCGGCTCGCCCGAGCCAGCGGGGAGCTACGACGCGGTGATGGTCTTCGGAGGCTCCCAGCACCCCGACGAGGACGCCCGCTTCGCATGGCTCGGACACGAGGAGGCCTTCCTGCAGGACGTCCTCGCGGCGGGAGTTCCGGTGTTCGGCGTCTGCCTCGGTGCGCAGATGCTCGCCCGGGCCGCCGGAGCCTCGATCGGCCCCGCGAGCCGGTCGGAGATCGG
>Ga0075421_100011062_pt1 | contig 11174 bp, 6 predicted proteins | sample SoiMetdeltSBSDD5_FD_75292 | JGI IMG/M metagenome (GOLD analysis project Ga0075421, IMG submission 75292) | Bulk soil microbial communities from a Populus tree surrounding site in Tennessee, USA - Soil MetaG P. deltoides SBSDD5 | ecosystem: Environmental > Terrestrial > Soil > Tree plantation...
CCCGAAACGTTTTGGCCCATAAAGCAGCAACAACCGCAACGTCACCATTATTGTCCAAGCTATCAGGAAGGCCGTGAGCGCCACCCAGTAAATGCCCCAGGTCCGCAAGTCGAAAAGATTTTCAAGCAGCGATCGCGCTGCCGTGAAGAAAGAGAGGTACGCCAAACTGACCAGGCCTAGGGCGGTGAGCGCAGGAAAACGCAGAAGATAAACATAAGGCAGCAGTTCGACCAGGCGCGACCAATTTCGGCGGACGGCCACCGGCAACAGCCAGAAGAGAATCACTCCGGCCACCGACGCCAATAGGACAATCTTAAGCAGCGCGAAAGTAGAAGCGGCCAAGACCATCGCCGCGGGAAAATTACTCACTTCTGCTTGCGCAGGCGTGTCCACCCCGCGAAGCAGGTAGAGGTGCAGACTGTTTTCGACGTAGTCAAAAATCGCGGCCACGACCGGAGCAAGGAAGAAGAAACGATCCAATTTGCCGGGCCGGATGTTGCGCCGGCTCCAGGCATAAGCGAAAGCCAGCAGCCCGGCATAAGCAAGTGGGAAGATGAAATCGATCTCCCGCACGCTCCGCTTGAACAACGCGATGCTCCGCCACGAGAGCAAAATCGACTTGAATTTGCCCACGGCGAAAGCGAGTTGAAGGCACACGACGTCGGGTGCGCCGGCTTCCCGGTAGGCGAAATCCGGATGGCTGAAAAACGCCTGCACAAAAATGAAAAGGACTAAAAAGCAGAGCGCGAGCCACCCGCGCTCCTGCGTCGCATATATGCGCCAGACCCAGTGGATAGATTTTGGCTGAGCTTCGTTTTGCATGGCTACCTCCTCACCGAGGTTGAATTTCAGATCTTATTTCAGCAACTTAAATGTAGGACAGGATTGCGTCGGCCTAAACGAAATTCTCTCCTGATTCGAATTTCTGCCGGACCTGCGCGAGCGTTTGCCCGGTCTTGAGCTGGAAGTGCGGCTTGTCCACAAACGAGCTCCAATCGCCGCCCCACTCGAGACCCAGGTCTCGACCGAGAGCGCCCACGACGTCATAGAGCGGGGATTGCTGCAGGTAATCGGCGCCTTTAAACAACCCCACATCCCAAGCGATGCCGAAGTTGTGATTCGATCGACCCGCCGAAGCGTTAGTCACTATGTTACCCGGACGCGTGCGGCCAAGGGCGAATAACGCGGCTTGCTCCTGATATGTGCGCGTGCCGGAAATGATCTTCGCCGCCACACCGGCGGCGCGCAGTTGCGGGGCTTCTCGCACGGCGGCCATGAAGCGGCGGGCGAGGGCCTGCGCCTGTGGGTGCAGCGTAATGATGTTTTTCTCGCTCCGCAAGTCGAAACGACCCTGTTCATCCGCAATCCGGTCGGTCACGTCCTCGAAGCGACGCAACGCCTCATCTGTGCGGGGGCCGAAATCACCGTCTAGCGCGCCCGCGTAGAAGCCGATGCTTTTCAAAAGGCGTTGCAGAAAGAGCACGTCATTGCCAAACATATTTTTCTCCTCGTTCTAAGTTGTACTAGGTCTGCGACCTCGTTCGTGAAGTCTTGCGGCCGCATTTCTCTTGTTGTCATGGCTCTTGTCCACTTGTGGCCGAGTTAAAAATTGAGGCCTTTGAGGCGGATGATCGAGCCGATATAGAACTTGATTTGATCCGGGCCGTAGCCGGCGTTGACCTCGACGCCGAAGAACGGCGCGAAGGCGCGCTGCCCTCCGAGGTCTTGGTTGAGGCCGTCCGGGGTGATCCGCAGCCGTCCGATGAACCGATTCTGCGTGTTGTGTTTGACGCATTTCGCGTCGTTCGCCGGGCAGGGCGCCAGGCCTTTGAGCGCCTCGTAGTGGCCGTAGCCGAGCATGTTTTCGAGGAAGAGTTTCTTGTTGAACAAGTCCACCTTCTGCCACAATCCGACCTCTTTGAACTGCTTGATGTCGTTGTCGATCTTCGCCGCGCATTCGCTGCTCGTCGACGCGCCCCCGCCAGCTGTGACGGTACAGGCCGCCGCGCCGTTGTCCTTCTTATCTCCCACGTCTTTGGTTTGGACCAGCGCCGACTCGCCCTCCAACTCCGTCTTGCTCATCGTTGTCGAAGCGCCCCACAATCCGTAAGCGCCGATAGTGTGAAAACGTGCGAGCTTCGGCGCCTCATACCAGAGACGCACGCCCGCGTCGAAAGACTTGCGCGAGGAGATGAACGGCTTAAAGTCGAGGGGGGTTGGTACGGTTACCTCGCTATTAGGCTGGACGGCGCGCGGAGCGCTTTGGAAAACGCCAAAGAAGCGGAACTGGAACTGGCCGCTGTTGCGAAACGCTTCGAGGCCTTTGATGGGGTGGCCGTCCCCGTCCGTCACGCGCACTAGCGCAGTTTTACAAGGCGCGTCCTTTTCATTCTTTTCGTTAATCAGCTTGGCGACGTGAAAATCTAAACCATCGCATCGGCTATCATCTCCGACCTGGGCCTCGCGCAAGATATAACCCTCGCTGTCCAGCGGCCGGCCATCCGGGCCGGCCGTCGTGCCATACTTCCTGGACCTCTTGCGAAACGCGCCGAAGCGGTAGCCGGCTTCAAAACCTATGAAAGGGTCAGTTTGCTTGAACTCCTGCGCCTGCTGTGAAAGCACCAGGCCTCCGAACAGAAACCCCTGCGCGCCGCCGACGCGTGGGTCGTCCTGCTGTTCCACGCTCATAACTCGGACGAAGTCTGACGCTGGGGAAAAATCCTCTTCCCCCGCGCCTTTCTGCTTGAAGCTAAGTCGCTCGCCGGCGGCGAGGGGCTGGTTGGCGGGCGGGTTCCAAAAAAACTGCCCCTTTGGGTCCGCCTTGATCGTGTCTGCCAGTTCGGCGTTGCCGCGTACCACTTTGATCTCCGCAAAGGGCTTGGCGTCCTTGCCGAGGACTTCCGTGTCGCCTTCGGCGGGCGGGTTGACTAGGTGGATCTCGTCCTCCGACGTCGGCTTGTAGGTCAGCTCCCAAGTGAGCGTGGCCGTGTTGTTGTTTTTGCCGGATGCAGTCATCGTTACTACATTTTTGCCCGGTCGCAGCCTGATGACGGGACGGGCCACATCTTCGCCTCGCTCCAACCGCTGGTCTTTGATCTGCACGACCTCTTTGCCGTCTTCCCCTTTGACCTTCAGCGAAAACCTTTGCAGTCCTGGATCGTTGATGCGGAAGCGCAATTCGACTCGGTTGAGGAGCGTTGTGTCGATTTTTTCCGGCGCGATGTAATCCACTGGATCAGCGGCGCCGGGCGCCACGCCGGATCCGTGACCTGCGTTGTCCAGTGACGCGAGCATCGTGTCGGGTTGAGGGGCCGTCACAGGCGCGCCCGCGGACTCTTGCGCGACTGGCCGAATCCGCAGCGTGGTCGGCTGCTTGATGCGCAGTGGGGCAGGTTGAATCAGCAGCGCGAAGCTCTGCGCGAACCTGCGCGGCGAGCCTGCCGAGTCCGTTACCTCAATGACGAAGCGGTACGCATCGTTTTTAGCGCCTGCGGGGACGCCGTGCAGCCGTCCTGAGGCGTCGAGAATCAGACCAGGTGGCAACTCACCCCCGACAACACGCCATATTGTCGCTCCGACGCTCCCCTCAGCCTCAAATTTGAACTCGTAGAGGGATTCTTGCTTACCTTCCGGCAGCGGTAACGCCGCGTCTTGCGCATAGTGTCGCGCGCCCAGTGACCAACAAAACAGAATACAGAGAAAGGCCACGGCTCGCGCACATCGGCTGAAGTTTTTACCCAATCGCGCCCGTCTTTTCACTTTGCGGTCCATGTGTTGCTCCTTTTCAAGTTGGTTATGCTCGGCTTGTCGGCTCAACAAGCCCCGGCAGCTTACTCTCGCGGCCGAGACACGAATTTCGCCAGGCGAGTTTCAAGTCAGGCTGTAAGTCATACTTGAATCCTGCCGTTTAGGGCGGCCCACTTTGACAGGCCCGGCTATATAATCCGGACCCCGGCTGAAGTTGCAGACAGAGGCCAGTAAAGTCGGGCCGCCCAATCGCTGTTATGGCTGAGTCGCCCAGAACAGGAAATTTCTTTTCATTACTTTATTCCTTTCTATCCGAGCGCCACTTTCTATACGCTCGGCCAGTGTTCCATTTAAAAAACTGGGAACGCGGCAATAACTCTTTCGTGGGAAGGCGTTCCCAATCTCGAAGTCATGCCCGCCGCCACATGCGCTTTCCCACGGGCCTAAAAGACGGACGGGTCGTTGTCCAGCAAGTGCGGTTTCGCCTTGCTGTAGAGTAAGACGTAAAGTAAAAACAAATCCTTGCGCGATTCCGGCCTAAAATAGTTGCGTCCACTTTTCCGATCACTTAGTATGCGGCCCACGGCAACCAATACCGTGTCTTAGCAGTCTGCCTACAATATTTTCTGAATTCTCAATTTCGGAGTCGGTGGTTATGGTGGAGATGGGGAACGAATCCGGCTTCTCAGACCTCGTGAACGGTTGCATCCAAGGCGATGAAGAGGCCTGGCAGGCTTTTGTTTTGAAGTACACTCGGCTGATCAGCCTCTACGTTCTACGCGCCTGCCCAGACCAAACTGACCACGAAACCATCCGTGATTTAACACAAGAAGTATTTGTTCGCCTTCTGGCGAATGACTGCGCCGCGCTTCGTCGTCTGCGCACGACGACAGCCGAAGGGATGATGGCCTTCCTCGCCACCGTGGCTCGTACAGTCGCGTTAGATAATGTGAGGCGAGTCCAGAGTAAAAAACGGTCGGGACAGTCTGTCTCCTTGGATGATTTGATCGAGGATTCGCCTGATTCATCCTCTCTAGACATCACGCCGTCGCCGGAGTTCGAACTTTTTGAGAAACTAGGGATCGAACGGTTTACGGAGCTCTTACGCGAAACGATCACCGGCGCTAACTCCGAGCGCGATATTTTTATAACGCAAATGTATTTTCTTGAGGAGATGTCCGCGACGGAGATCGCGAGCGTTCGCGGTTTGAATTTGTCGGTCAGCGCAGTCGAGGCGGTAATTCACCGAACTAGAAAGGCCCTCAGGAGCAAACGAATGCATTTTCGCTGACTCAAATCAGTTTTTGATCCGCTCCGCCCGTCAAAGTCTGGAGGCGATTTTTTCACCCTGGCGTAAGGTATTCGGCGGGAAATCCGTCTTTATTATTAGAGCGTTGTTTGCATGAAAGCACGAAACAGACAAAGCGAGATTAAAAATTGCGACTGGATGAAAAGCGCTCTTGCCTACGCGAGCGGGACCCGGTCGGAGGTCGCTACGCAGGAGATCGAACGGCACCTTTCATCATGCGCGCTGTGTCGCCGAACGGTCAGTGATTACGTCAAGTTAGTGATGCCAGTGATGACGAAAGAAGAGGAACAAAGACTGAGCGAAGTCGAACATCCCGTCATCCAGTCAGCGTCCGGATTATTAAGAAGACGACGCCAGCCTGATTCGACTCGTAGTAGAGTGAAAGCCGGGTTCCTGCGGTGGTGGATTCCGGCGACTGCGACACTGACCCTGGCGTCAGCGCTCGTCTTCTTTTTGATTCAAATCAGACAGCCGAATCCGTCGACGTTTGAGCGCGGGAAAGAGGCTTATGTACTCAGTTTGAGCCGAAAGCGCACTCTTACTTACCGCGTTAGCGAATCCCCCTATGCCGCCTATTTAGCAGTCAGAGGGGAGGCGGAGCGCCGTCAACTCACCGCCGCGAAGGTCCTGCTCGAGACGGCGCTGGCCGAACGTCCGAAGCCGGAAGTAAAACAGGCGATCGGCCGCGTTCTGCTGGCGGAAGGGGACGCCTCCGCCGCGCTGGCAATCTTGAACCAGGCTTTCGCCGAAAAGCCGGGCGACCCCGATCTGCGCTCCGATCGAGCTGTAGCTATGGCGGAGACCGGGAACGTGGCAGGCGCTCTGGAAGAGTTCGAGGCGATTCTCAAGGAAAACCCCGGACAAACGGCGGCCCTATTTAACAGGGCGATCATCAACCTCGGTCTCGGAAAAACGGATCAGGCCGCAAAGGACATGGCGCGTCTCGCGACGATTGAGCCTAATTCCCCATGGACTGCGGAGCTCCAAAATCGGAGTAAAAATCAATAGGAGGCGCTGTGGGAGTCTGGAAGAGCCGCGGGAAAAAAAGACGCGTTTTGGCGATTCTGGCGGTTGTCGGACTTCTAGGTATTGGCGCGGCGACGTTGCTTTGGGTCAGGTCACGTCGCGGTCGTCCGACGGGCTTGCACACTTTGGCTGCGATGAGCCGGTCACGTCCGGTTCAAGGGAGATTCAGCGGTAACATTCCCTACGCTCCGTTTGTACAACCCGACTCGCCTCCCAGGATTCGTGGTTCAGCCCAGCCCCGCCCAAAACAAAAAGACCCGGAAACGCTGGAGCGGATGCGAGCCAAGGCCGAGGTTTTCGCCGCCGACGTCGAACGTCCGACGGCGCGAACCAAAGCCGATATCGGGATCGCATTTCTCTATGAAGGCGATTTTCCGGAAGCGGTGAAACAATTAAAGCAGGCTGCGGCTGATGCGCCGGGCGAGGCGAGGATTCATAACGATCTCTCCGTCGCCGAACTGGCGCTTGCCCAGGAAACCGGCGACAGTGAACAATTACTCGCCGCCGCTGAATCCTCCGGTCTGGCGGCGCGAATCGGTTCCGATATTCCCGAAATCCTTTTCAACCATGCCCTTGCCCTTGAGGCTCTGCATTTATCGAATCAGGCGCGGCGCGCTTGGGACGAATACTTGAAATTGGACGCCGAATCGGCTTGGGCCGTCGAAGCGCGCGCGCGTCGGGCGGCGCTCGACAAGCCGACGACGGCCGCTCAATGGGATCAGTTGAAAGGTGAACTGCTTCGCCGGGCAAAGGCCGGCGACGGCGACGGGGTCAGAAATATAGTCGAACAGTTTCCCGGGATGGCTCGGAACTATGTACGAGATGAGCTTTTCGCCGCATGGGCCGGGGCTGCTGCGGCCGGCGATGGAGAGTCGTCCCAGCGCCTCAGGCTCGCTTGCTCCGTCGCCGGAGAGGCCTTCGAGCGACTTCACCATGACCGATTCATCGCGGACGCCGCACGGATTCTGGAAAGGGCTAAAGAATCCTCCGGCGCGCTATCCGAGGCTCACCTCGCGTTGCGAAGCGCCCAGACTTACTATGAGAAAAAGGACCTGATATCCGCCCGCCACAACTTCGAACAGGCGCAAGCGGGCTTTGCCAAGGCCGGGGATCCGGCGTTTGAAGCCTATGCCGCCGTCGGCGTGGCTAGTTGCGACTTTCATCACTATCGTTATGAAGAAACGCTGCGGGCGCTGGAGCGCCTGCGCCCCTTCGCCAAACAACGCGATTACCTGAACCTCCTCGGGCGAACATGGTGGATCGCGGGGACCGTATTTCTTAAGCGGGGCGAAACACGTGAGGCGGTTTACGCCTACCAATCAGCTCTTACACTCTATAGCCAGACCGAGGATTGGGAGTCCCACGCTCATATTTCAGTCCTGTTAGGAAACGCCTTTGACATTCTCGGGAAAACGCAGGTCGCTTATACATATTGGGTTGATGGACTGAAAAATTTCGATCGAGTCAACACGGCGTCTCGACGCAGTGCGCTTTGGAACATAATCGCCATCGCCTTGGCGCGAAACCGGCGCGTGGGAATCGCCCTAAGCTTTGCGCAGGAAGCGATGGACACCGCGGTCGCAGCCCAGGATGCGTGCGAACTCCCAAAGGCCTTTTACGTCAAGGGCGGGCTGTATCGCGAGACCGGCGACTTGACGCGCGCTCATGCCGACCTCAAAGAGGCTCTGCGTCTTGCCGACCGATGTCCCGACCGGACGTTAAGGGGAGAGATGATTGCAAACGCGTTACTTTGCCAGGGCGCGCTCGACCTGGCGGAGTCTCCCGAGCGTGCGATTCAATCGCTCGATGAGGCTTGTGACTTCCTCGACGCCTCGGACTACCGCTATCTTTCCGAAGAGGCGCATCTGCTACGCGCGCGAGCGCGCAGGAGGCTCGGAGACATAGACGGTGGCGAGCAGGATCTGCGAGCGGCGTTGGCGGAATTGGATCGTGACCGTCAAAGCTTTGGTTACGGCCATTCGCTCGTCAGCTTTGATGGCCCGGAAGCAGTCTTCGAGGAAATGATCGACTTACAGATCAAAAACCGAAATCGACCCGATCTGGCGTTTCATTACGCTGACGCTTCGCGCTCCTCCAGACTCCGACAACAACTTCTGGGAAACCGATCCTTTGCCGCTCCTGCCGCGACTCTGGCCAAAGTCCGGCAGAGCCTCCCTAACCGAGTCACGCTCATCGAGTACGCGCTGGCGGCCGATCGCTTCTACATCTGGGTCATCCGGCGTGGGAAAGATCAGGTTATTGAGCGCCCGCTGGGGAAAGCAAAACTGTGGGAAATGATCAAATCGTTTCAAAGCAGAATCGAAGAAGCCACGTCGGCTCAAGAGACGCTTTCAGAATCCGCCCTGCTTTATGAAGAGTTGATTCGCCCCGTCGAAGGACTGATTCCGCAGACAGACCGGGTGGTGATTATCCCCGATGGTCCGCTTCAAGGGTTCCCCTTTGCGGCGCTTTTTGACGAATCGAGTCGGCGCTACCTGGTCCAAGCCTGGGCGATCTCCACCGCGCCGAGCGCGGATCTTTTTCTTATCGCCTCAGAGCAAAGCACAAGATTGGGAGTAGCTGCCCCCGCCTCAGCGCTCGTCGTAGGCGATCCGTCGTTCGACCGGGAAAGTCTGCCGGAACTACTCCCGCTTCCAGGCGCAGAACGAGAAGCGGTCCGCGTCGCAGCGCTGTATCCAAGAAAGAATCTTCTGCTCGGCCCCGAAGCGACTAAACGGGAATTTTTGGAGGAGGCCGGCAAATACGAAATCGTACATTTCGCCGGCCATGCCCTGGCGAATTATGCGCCGGAGCTGTCGGCGCTGATTTTCGCGCCCGATCTTGAAGAACAAGGCGAGCGAGATAGAGGGAAATTATTCGCCTATCAACTGAAGGGCCTTCGATTTTCCCGGACGCGGCTTGTCGTTTTAGCGGGATGTCGAACCGGACAAGTCGGCCGGTGGCGCGGAGAAGGCGTGGCCGGGTTGGTCAGCCCCTTTCTTGGCGCAGGCGTTCCTGCGGTAGTTTCATCGCTCTGGGACGTCGATGATTCCGCCGCGCTGCTGATCTCGACCAGATTACATCAGAAATTGCGCGAAGGCGCCTCCGCATCCGAAGCGCTTCGCCAAGCCCAACTCGAAATGATCGCTAGTCCAGACGCGCGAATTCGCGCGCCATGGACATGGGCGTCTCTCCAAGTGATTGGCGGATGAAATAAAGCGCATCAGCGTAAGAGCCGACGCCAATCCTTAAACCCTACGATCCATCAAAGGAGAAGAACATGAAGAACTGGATATTTCAGATCAAATTTTCCGGGCTCACAGCCTTTGTCATGAGACGAGACAGGTCAGGGTCGCGAGTTTTCCTGATCAATGCGCTTAATCCAACCAATGAGCTTAATCCAGATGACAAGAAACACCGGCCTGAACTCCGCTTCGATGACAGAGATAAACAGCCGTCCCCATGGAAATTTCCTGAACCAACGGACATTTGCAGTGTTGATCCGCGCTTCCCCTTCGAAAACAGCGATGCAAAGATGTCACCGGGGAAAATTCTTTTCCCCGAGAATGATGCCGATGTTAATCCCTTCTACCCCAACAGAAAGAGATGGCTGTTAAAGTTCCTTGACCTGGACTTCTTCCCGCCTCCTGGTGTTAGTTTAAAAGGGGATTTTGTGTTAGATCCATCGATTGATTTCTATCTCACCAAGTTTGAGACTATTTTTTCAGAAGCGAGCGAGATTGATCCGGATTGCTTCGCTCTTACTCCCCCGGATGACCTTGTCGTGGTCCGAGTCCCGTTGAGGCATGGAAAGTTGACGAAGACGATGCTCGCTTTTGAGCAGCTCGGTGAGGATTTGGAATGTGGGTTTGCGCCTAAAGGAGAATATAACAAACCAATTCTACATAAACAGTTTTGCGCCGTCGAAGTGGCTCTCGAATTCACCGTTGAAGAAGGTCCACTAACCCTGGTCGGCGTTCCTTTCGACGGTTCCTATATTTCCGGTATCGCACTTGAACCCCCTCGCGGAAAGAGGGAGGTTGTCGTAGAGCTCGAGAACCGCCCTGTTGGCAAAGAGAAATCAAGGCGGATCGGGGATAAGGAATTGGACGAGGATTTTTCGCTCCACTACAATCTTTCCTCTAAGTCCACCCCTGATGAGAAACGAGTTGTTCCCTTATATGAACACATATTGCGGGCTGAATCGGGGAATTGCATCCTCGGCAGATTTGCCGACAGTGACAGCGCATAATTCGTCGTCCCTGAAAAAGTCGCGCCTCAAACATCGGCAAAAGGACGTCTGAAGGGCTGCAAACCTGCCAGCGGCTTGAAAACAAGCGCTGAGAGCCAGTTTTGCGATGCGTACCCAGGCGTCTCCTGATTTATGCTCAGAATCTAATCAGGCTGAAAGGTAGTATGTCTTATACGGCTCGCTCAAGATGCGCCACGTAATTTACAGGCGCATGGTCGGCCAAGAATTCTGGGGCGTCAGTGAAGGCTCCGTTCATATTCCGGAGGAGCTTCGCCGAGCCATCTCTCCTCAAACGATCCATAGCCACCGTGACGTCATCCGGATTCACCACGATACTTCCGTCATGAGTTATGTAATGTAGCTTCCCGGCATGGTGATACCCTAAGGGCGGCGGTAAAGTAGGAACGACGTCACGATTATTCACTACCCTGTAAGCGGGCGCCCCGGATAGCGATGCGACGAATACCTTGTCGCCAACCAAAGGCGACCCGTAGGTGTACAGAGTTTGGGGCGGCCTTCTCGCCGCCGCGAGCGTCGCCAAAGCCGCCCCGAAGCTATGCCCGGTATAAAAGATCGGGCCGTCATCCTCCTTGAGCAGTTGTTCGACTTCGGGCCAGACAGTTTCGAACGCGTCGCGAAATCCTTCGTGAACGTGTCCTGCTCCCGCCCACCTTGTCAGGCGCACGCGCAAATTGGTGAGCCAGTCGATCGGCTCGTCTGTGCCGCGAAACACCAGCGCCCTATACTGGGGATCGTCGCCGGCGATCGATTTGATAACGGCGCACTGCGCCTTCTCGCTCCGGATGAATTTCAGCTCCTCCAACCCGACGCCGTTCAAAA
>Ga0075421_100011065_pt1 | contig 11173 bp, 9 predicted proteins | sample SoiMetdeltSBSDD5_FD_75292 | JGI IMG/M metagenome (GOLD analysis project Ga0075421, IMG submission 75292) | Bulk soil microbial communities from a Populus tree surrounding site in Tennessee, USA - Soil MetaG P. deltoides SBSDD5 | ecosystem: Environmental > Terrestrial > Soil > Tree plantation...
GGTCGTCCTCCGCGACGATCGCTCCGCTGACGCGCAGGACGTTCGTGCTTCGGTCTTCGCCAGCTCGCTCACCGCCAGCGCCACCGAGGAGGTGGGCACGTCGACGATGACGTCCACCCCGTCCACGTCCATCCACTGCCGGGCGATGTTGGAGCCGATGTCCGGCTTGTTCTGGTGGTCCGCGGAGAGGACCTCGATGGGGATGTCCCCCAGCTTCCCGCCGAGGTCCTCCACCGCCATCTTGGCCGCCTCCACCGAGCCGGGCCCGGCGAGGTCCGCGTACAGGCCGCTCATGTCGGTGAGCACGCCGATCCGGATCACCTTCGACGCCTTCGCCGCCGCGGTGGTCGCCGCCGCCGGGGTGGCCGCCTCCTCCTTCTTGCAGCCGGAGGCGCCCATCGCCACCGCCACCGCTGCGGCGACCGCCAGGACCTTCCCGAGACTCCTCTTCATCGTTCCCTCCACCTTCAGACTCCGAGGTAACTGCGAATTCGCTCCCAGCCCTGCGCCTGCGCCAGCTCCGCCGCGGGGACCTGGTCCACCACCCGGCCGCGCTCGATGACGTAGTGCCGGTCCGCCACCGCGGAGGCGAAGCGGAGGTTCTGCTCCACCAGCACGATGGTGAAACCGTCCTTCTTCAGCCGCTCGATGGTGCGGCGGATCTGCTCCACGATGACCGGGGCCAGCCCTTCGTTCGGCTCGTCCAGGAGCAGAAAGCGCGCGCCGGTCCGGAGGATGCGGGCGATGGCCAGCATCTGCTGCTCGCCGCCGGAGAGCTTGGTCCCCGGGCTCTTCAGCCGCTCGCGCAGGTTGGGGAACAGCTCGAACAGCGCCTCCACCGGGAGCCCGCCCGGCCGCACCACCGGCGGGAGCTGGAGGTTCTCCTCCACGTCCAGCGAGGCGAAGATGCCCCGCTCCTCCGGGCAGATGGCGATCCCCGCGCGCGCCACCACCTCGGGCGGCGCGGAGGAGAGGTCCTTCCCCTCGAAGCGCACGGTCCCCTTCCGCTCCACCATCCCCATGATCGACTTCAAGGTGGTGGTCTTGCCCGCGCCGTTGCGGCCCAGCAGCGCCACCGTCTCCCCGGCGCGCACCTCCAGGTCCACCCCGTGGAGCACGTGCGACTCGCCGTACCAGGCGTGGAGGTCCTTCACCTCGAGGACCGGGGTGGACGGGCTTGCCTGCTCAGGCATCGCCGGGGGTCCCCAGGTACGCGCGCATCACCTCCGGGTTGGCGGAGACGGCGGCGTAGTCGCCCTCGGCCAGCACCTCGCCCCGCGCCAGCACGGTGATGTGGTGGGAGAGGTTGGCCACCACGCTGAGGTTGTGCTCCACCATCAGCACCGTCCGCTCCTTCGCCAGCTGCTGGATGAGGGCGGCGATCCGGTCCACGTCCTCGTGGCCCATCCCCGCGGTGGGCTCGTCCAGCAGCATCAGCTCCGGGTCCAGCGCCACCGTGGTCGCCAGCTCCAGCGCGCGCTTGCGCCCGTAGGACAGCTCCCCCGCCGGCACGCCCGCGTGGTCCTGCAGGCCCACCATCTCCAGCAGCTCCCGCGCCCGCGGCGCCAGCGACTCCAGCGCCCGGCTGGAGCGCCAGAAGTCGAAGCTGTGCGGCCGCTTCAGCCGCTGCAGCGCCACCCGCACGTTCTCCAGCGCGGTCAGCCCGGCGAACACCGCGGAGATCTGGAACGACCGCACCAGGCGGCGCCGGGAGATCTCCGCCGGGCGCGCGGAGGTGATGTCCTGCCCGTTGAAGAGGATCCGCCCGCGGGTGGGCGGGAGGAACTTCGTCAGCAGGTTGAAGCAGGTGGTCTTCCCCGCGCCGTTGGGGCCGATCAGCGCGTGGATGGTGCCCCGCCGGACGCGCAGGCTCACGCCGTTGACGGCCACGAACCCGAGGAACTCCTTGGTCAGCCCCTCGGTCTGGAGGATGTAGTCGTCCGGCATGCCCTGAGGGCGACGGTCTAGAAGAAGAAGAAGGCGCTGCCCAGCAAGGACCAGTTCCAGGCCACCACCCCGTCCTTGTAGGTGTCCCGGATGAGGCCCCAGTCCGCCCCCAGCCGCACCGCCGGCACCGGGTCGAACAGCGCGCCCGCCTCGAAGAGCTGGGCCCGCCGCCGCATCGCCGCCGGGGAACTGGTGAAGTCGTCCACGTTCAGGATGTCCGTCTGGTAGTAGCCGCCGAACACGCCGATCTTCCCCTCCAGCACGGGCAGGTAGTACTCGAGGCTGGCGAAGAAGGTCTGCATCTGGACCACGTGCAGCGTCCCGGACGAGTCGTACGCCACCATCCCCGGGTCGACGCGGGTGGTGAACGCCGGGGAGACCATCGTCAGCGGGTCGGCGGGCAGGGCCGGGTTGGTGATGCCGCTGGAGAAGGCGGTGTACTGGTCGCCCAGGCCCGCGCCTCGCGCGAACTCGCCGGTGAGCGCCATGCTGTTGCCCCGGTTGGCGAGCGTCCCCGGGATGATGGGGATGAAGGCGTCCACCGCGACCCCGCCGCCTGTGGCGGCGCTGGTGGCCGACGGCGTGGCGGAGAGCTCGGGGACGCGGAACGCGCGCACGTCGCCGGTGAGCGCCACCGTGAGCGGGAGCGCGCTGGTGCCGGTCAGGTAGGCGGTGTGGACGCCGCTCCACCTGGGGAGCGACAGCCGCACCCCCGCCTCGCCATTCGGAATGCCGGAGTCGCGCTGCGACGGGCGGAGCGCCGCCACCGCCGCGTCCACGGTGAAGAGATCGCCCTTGAACGTCTTGGACAGCTTGAGCTGGGTGGAGCGGCCATACAGCTCGCCGATGAGGCCGGGCCACTGCACCACCGCCGGGATGAACACCGGCTGCCACCCGAGCAGGTTCCAGGTCTGCCCCACGGTGACGTCCACCCACGGCGTCTCCGCCTTCAGGTACGCGTGGCGGATGCGGAAGGTGGGGTTTCCGAAAAACCCGCCCTCGCTGTTGGTGCTGCCCGGCGTGGGCGGGGTGCCCCCGGTGCTCTGGAAGATGCCCGGCTCCGACCCCAGGAAGTCGCCCTCGAAGACGGCGGTGGCGGTGTAGCCGGGGGGCACCGGCGCGCTCAGCCGGAAGCCCAGCCGCGAGTCGCGGGCGGTGAACACCAGGCGGCCGTTGCCGGCGGCGTAGGAGCCGGGCCGCGCCACCTGGAGGTTGGCGGAGAAGTCCGGCCCGAAGCTCTGCGTCGAGTTGTAGAGGAAGTCCACCTGGACGAACCCGTACACGGTGGTGGCCACCTTCCCCACCACGAAGGTGTTGGCGTCCTTCGCGCGAACGCCCAGCTCTCCCAGGTCCTTCAGCGCCGCCTGGTACTCCTGCTCGCTGATGACGTTCTTCTCTCGCAGCAGCTTCAGCGTGCTCAGCTGCACCCCACGCTGCCGGTCCACCTCCGCGGGCGTGGGGGGCGGCGCCGGGGCCACCGCCGCAGCCGGAGCGGCGGCCGGCGCAGGCACAGGCGCGGGGGCGGCCACGGGAGCGGGAGCTGGAGCCGGCGCGGGCGCAGGGGCCGCCGGCTGGGCCGGGGCCTGCGCGAACGACGGGAACGAGACGAGCAATGCGGCGAGCGCGCTCCAGAGGCGAGGCGGGGACTGCTTCATCGGGGACCTCCCAGAAATCTCGGGAAATGACCCGCGCGGTACGCCCAGGTGGGCAAGGAGTCAATCTAAAAGTGACTCCTGACTCACCTGTCAGATTGGCTCAGGCCCCCAGCAACTCGTTCCAGTGGTGCGCGGGGGCGGAGGAGGGGTCCAGGGCGGCGCGGATGACCAGGTCCGCCATCTTCTCCACCACCCAGGCGAAGTGCTCCTCGCCCAGCGAGCTCACGTCCAGGTCAGGGGCGGAGTTCATGAAGTCGATGGCGTAGGCCTCGCCGGCGGCGGTGACGGCGAGCTCCACCGTGTTCATGTCGTAGCCCAGCGCCAGGTTGAGCTTCCGCGCGTCGGAGACCACCCGCTCCAGCACCTCCGCGGAGAGCGGCGGCATGCTCCGGGGGGCCTCGCTGTAGCGGTTGAAGTGTGACTGGCGCGGGTCCCAGAGCGCGGGCCGCACCTGCTGGCCGCCCACCACCAGGCAGCGGACGTACTGCACCCACTGGATCTCCTGCTGCAGCATCATGGTGAGCCGCTCGCTCTTGTCGTAGGCGGCGAACAGCTCCTCGAAATTCCTCACCCGCGAGACGCTCCGCCACCCGCCGCCCCAGTGGGGCTTGATGAACATGGGGAAGCCCAGCTCCTGCTCGATGCGCTTCCAGTCCACCAGCTTGAGGTTGGTGAGCGACTGCGCGTTGACGTCGTCCCCGAAGCTCTTGGAGGGCAGCACCACCGTCTTGGGCACCTTCACGCCCAGCTTGTGGGCCAGCGCCACGTTGAAGAACTTGTCGTCGGCGATGCGCCAGAAGGGGTTGTTGATCACGCGCGTCCCGTGCAGCGAGGCCACCTTCAGCACCGGCTGGTAGCAGGTGACGTCGTGGGAGATCCGGTCCAGCAGCACGTCGTAGGGGAGCGGCTGGTCCGCGCGGGTGGCCTCCAGCTCGGCGTAGACCGCCTCCACGCCGGCGTTCCTCCGGTTCACCTCGGCGATCAGCGCGTCCGGGAACGAGCGCTCCCGGCCCACCAGCAGTCCGACTCGCTTGTTCGCCACGGCGGCCCTACCAGCGGACCTTCTCGGCCACGTAGTGCGGCAGCATCCGCCGCCACCACGGCCAGTCGTGGTTCACGTCGTACCCCCACAGGTCCAGGCTGTGGGGGATGCTCTTGGACCGGAGCAGCTCCGAGAAGCGCACCGACGCCTCGGGGCTCTCGTAGGCGCCCTGCCCGGTGACGATGTTGATCTGCGTGTGGTGCCGGAAGAACTCCAGCCGGCCGTGGTCGTGCAGCCCGCTCATGTAGGACCACGGGTTGTTGAAGTAGACGTTCTCGTCGCCGTAGCCGTGCAGGTAGGTCGGCCCCAGGTCGAAGAAGCCGCTCATCGCGATCAGGATGTCGAACATGTCCGGCCGCCGGAAGAACGCGTTGGCGGCGAAGAAGCACCCGAAGGACGCGCCGGTGACCGCGACGCGCGCGCCGTCGTCCTGCAGGCAGCGGCGGATGTGCGGCACCACCTCGCCCTCGAGGTACTTCGAGTACTGGTTGGTGTTGTGCGCCTGCTCCGCCACCGAGAGGTGGTCGTTCATCCAGGCGTGCTTGTTGATGCTCTCGATGGAGAAGACCTGGATCCGCCCCTCGAAGATGAACGGTTCGATGGACTTGATGAGGAAGAAGCGCTCCGCCTCCTCGAAGTCGCCGGAGGCGGTGGGGAAGACGAGCAGCGCGTGTCCCCAGTCGCCGTAGCGGGCGATCGGCATGTCCATGCCGAGGGCGGGGCTGCGCCAGCCGAACACGTCCTTCTTCAGGTTGGGATCCAGGTACTGGAACATGGACGCGCGGTTGTAGTTGGCCCGCCCGCCCCTGTCAGCTCTTTCCCGTGCGCCCGGGCTACTTGAAGGCCGCCGCGTTGTCCCTGGCCCACCCGTCGAAGCTCCGCGGCTTGCGGCCGGTGACGCGCTCCACCTCGCCCGTCACCGCCGCCGCGTGACCGGCGCGCACCACCCCGGAGAACTCGAGCAGCGCGTCCACCAGCGACTTTGGCATCCCCATCTTGAGCATGCTCTCCCCGGCGGCCTCCGGCGGGACGGCGACGTACTCGATGGTCTTGCCGGTGGCCGCGCTCAGCTTCTGGGCCACCTCGCCCTGGGAGAGGGCCTCCGGGCCGGTGATGGTGTACGCCTTGTTCTCGTGGCCCGGCCGGGTGAGCGCCGTCACCGCCACCGCGGCGATGTCCACCGGGTCGATGAGGCCCATCTTCCCGTCGCCGTAGGGGCCGTAGAACTTCCCCTGCGCCTTGATCGACCCCACGTTGTTGAGCGCGTTGGTCATGAAGCCGCTGGGCCGGACGAAGGTCCAGGGGATGCCGCTGGCCTCGACGGCCTTCTCCGCGGTGCGGTGGGCGCGGCCGAGGGTGATGCCCGGCTCCATGTCCGCGCCCATCACCGACAGCTTGACGACGTGCTTCACGCCGGCCTTCTTCGCCTCCTCCACCACCCTGGGCTCGACGGTGGTGATGATCTCCACGCCGGCGGAGAGGAGGAACAGCTTGTCGGCGCCCCGGAGCGCGGCGCGCAGGCTCTCCACGTCGTCGAAGTCCCCCTTGGCCAGCTCCACGTTGGGGCCCTTGAGCTTCTCCGCCTTCTCCGGGTTGCGGACGAAGGCGCGGACCTTCTCGCCCTGGGCCGCGAGCTGACGGACGACCTCACTGCCGATGGTGCCGGTGGCACCGATGACGAGGATCATGGCTCCCTCCACGGGGGGTTGGTTGGGGGGGCCTTGAATAGGGCCCGCCCCTTCCGCCCGCCACCAGAAAAATCGGCGGGTGACCTATTTCAGCTGATCCAGGGCCTTCAGGATCGGCTCGGTGGGCGGCTGGCGGGCGATGTCGTGGATGTCGACGTAGCGGATGATCCCCGCCGTATCGATGACGAAGATCGCCCGCTCCGCCTGGCCGGTCCCGCCGCGCAGCACCCCGTAGAGCCCGCACACGTAGCCGAAGGGCCAGTTGTCGGAGAGCAGCGGGTACGACAGGGTGCCGATGGACTTCGCCCACGCCTCGTTGCTGAAGACCTGATCCGTTGAGATGCCCAGGACCTGGGCATTGCGCCGCTCGAACTCGGGGAGCTCGTCCTCGTACGAGGGCAGCTGGGCGGATCAGACGGGTGTGAACGCGGCCGGGAAGAAGGCCAGCACCACGTTCTTCTTGCCCTGGTAGTCGGACAGCTTGATCCGCTTCTTCGGGCCGCCCTTGCCGGCGGTGTCGCCGGTGGCCGGAAGGTCGAAGTCGGGAGCGGGCTCGCCGACCTGGAGCTTCCATACCGGTCGCTTCGGTTCTGGGGTGCTCATCGGGGCAGGGGTACCCCGCGGTGGCACTGCCACGCAACGGAAACATGGTGCGGTGTTCCGTACGCAGCGTCCCGCCGGCCCGGGGCTCCCGGCCGTGGGGAACCCCAGGAATGCCGCGGATGTCCATGAGTTCGCGGCTGGCGAAAGCAGCGCGGGCAGGGCTCGCGCGGTGGCACGCTCTCTGCTCATGCCGGGGGGCGCGCGGAGGAAGGATGAAGCGGGCGGGTGCGGTCTGCGGTACCGCGGTGCTGGCCACGGCGGCGGCGGTGTGCGTCCACCTCTGGTCCACGTCCCCGGAGGCGGGGCCCGGCACCTCCGAGCAACGCTCCTCGACCCGCCGCCCGGCGCGCGCGCCCAGGAACGGCAGCCTCCTGGACGGCGCGGTGGCCGGGGCGACCGGCACGGAGACCATCCGGGGCCGCGTGGTGGGCCCCGGCGGCCCGGTGGCCGGCGCGGTGGTGGCCGCGTTCAAGCCCTACGACGCGGAGGATGACCCGCTGGCGCGCGCGCTGTGCGTGGGGTCGGCCCAGGTCTCACCCGTGGGCGACTGCGAGGGCGGCGACGAGGCCTCCGCCGCGGTCGCCGAGTCGTTCGCCGCCCGCCAGCTCGAACGCCCGGCGCTGGCTCGCGCCACCACGGACGCGGAAGGGCGGTTCTCGCTCGAAGGCCTGGCCGCCGGCAGCTACGACGTCTGGGCGGAGCGCCAGGGCGGGTTCGCCACCAGCGCCGTCCCGGAGGTGCCGGCGGAGGACGTGGAGCTGACGCTGGAGGCGGGCCTGCTGGTCGAGGGGAAGGTGGAGGTGAACGGCGCCGCTCCCGCGGAGGCGCTGCTGGTCTCCGGCGCGGCCGCGGGGTTCCCGCGCATCTTCGAGGCGCAGACGGGGGATGGCGGCCAGTTCACCCTGGGTCCGCTGCCCGCCACCACCTACGCGGCGCTCTCCACCAGCCTGGACGGCCACCTGGGCGCGCACGAGGTGATCTCCCTGCTCGGCGACCAGCCCGAGGCCCGGGTGACGCTCCAGCTGGTCTTGCCCCGGCGCCTCGCCGGCGTGGTGCTGGAAGACGGCCGCCCGGCCGCGGGCGTGACGGTGGCGCTGGAGGGGGGGGACCTGGCCAGGGACGACGTGGTCACCGGCGTGGACGGCCGCTTCGCCTTCGAGAACCTCCATCCGTGGGAGTACTCGGTCCGCGCCACGGGCTCCTTCGCGGTCGCGTCGGAGACGGTCTGGGTGTCCGGAGGCCGGGACCCCAGGCCGGTGACGCTGGAGCTGCAGCCGGTGGGGAGGGTCCGCGGGGTGGTGCGGGACGAGATCGGGCGGCCGGTGGCGAAGGCGGCGGTCTTCCTCTCCGGGCACGAGACCGTGGAGACCGGGGACGACGGCCGCTTCGAGCTGCGCGAGGCCAGCTCGACGGAGCGGCTGGTCGTCCGGGCCGAGGGGTTTCTGCTGGGGGAGGAGGAGGTGACGGTCGCCCCCGGCGAGACCGTCGAGCGCGACGTCAAGCTGGTGCGGGCGCTGGTCCTCAAGGGCACGGTGGTGGACGAGGCCGGGAAGCCCCTCCCCATGGCCGGCATCACCATCCGCGACGGATCCGCCGGCGACGGGACCCAGACCGTCAGCCGCAAGGACGGCGAGTTCGAGCTGGAGACGGACCGCCCCACCGCCGAGGTGGACGTGGAGCTGCAGGAGTACGTGACGGTGCACCACACCCTCTCCGCCGCGTCGCCGGCGCGGATCGTCCTCGCCAAGGGCGGGAGCCTGGTGGTGCGGCTGGTGGACTCGGACGGCAAGCCGGTGACGGACGGCTCGGTGCTGGCCTCGCCCCTGCGCGGCGGCGCGGACCGGCGGAGCCTGATGGGCCGCCGCAGCGGGCCGGGGAACGAGTTCAACCTCACCGGGATGACGGCCGGCGACTACCGCGTGGAGGTCCGCACCGACGCCGCCACCGAGATCCGGATCGCCCGCTCGGACGGGCGCGGGCGCCAGGCGCTCGAGGTGAAGCTGCCCGCGCTGGGGCAGATCTCCGGGACGGTGGTGGGCCCGGACGGCGCGCCGGTGCCGCAGGTGTACGTGCGGGCCTACGAGGTGGAGGGCGAGGGGCGGAGGCGCTTCAGCTCCAGCTCCAGCACGAACACGGACGAGCAGGGGAAGTTCGAGATCCCGGCCAGGCGCGGCATCAGGTACGAGCTGGCCGCCTACAAGGACAACCGCATGCCGGTGAACAGCGCGGCCGTGGTGCCGGACGGCGCGCCGGTGAAGATCGTCCTCGGCGGGTCGGCGAAGGTTCGCGGGCGGATCCTCTACCCGGACGGGGCGCCGGCCAGCCTGTTCATCCTCAACACCGAGTACACCAAGTCGCCCGACGGCCGCTTCCAGCAGGAGGTGTCCCCCGGGGAGCTGCACCTCTCCTTCGCCGCGCCCGGCTATGCCCCGCGGGTGAAGAGCCTCACGCTCCAGGACGGCCAGGACGTGGACCTGGGCGACCTCACGCTGGCCGAGGGGCGCGCGGTGGAGGTCCGGGTGGTGGACGCCCGGACCGGCGCGCCGGTGCGGGGCGCCACCGTGCACGTGTCGGGGCTGGACGTCACCGGCAACGCGGACGAGGCCGCGCCGGTGGACGAGCCCTCCCGGCGCACGCGCAGCAACGGGGTGGCGGCGCTCCAGCACGTCCCCGAGCGGGCGGTGGTGACCGTGGAGGCGGAGGGTTACCAGTCGGCGACGGTCCAGCTGGGCACGGGGAGCTCCGAGGTCGTCCGGCTGGAGCCGAACGGGACGCTGCGCGTGGTCCTCGACGACCCGTTCCAGGGGCCGCTGTGGGCGATGGTGGAGGGGCCGGTGGACCGCATCCTCCCCATGGACCCCGTCGCCGGGGCCGCCTTCCCGTCGCTCCCCGCGGGGGACTACGTGGTGGTGCTGTGGAGCGTGCCGCCGCCTCCCGGCAAGAGCCACATGGGGACGCTGGCGCCGGTGCAGCCGCAGGAGATCTCCTTTCCGAGCGAGGGGAGCACGGGCGGCGAGGTGCACTTCCGCCTCCGCGCGTCGGGGGCGGACGTGACGGTCAGGGTCGCCGGCGTGGCGGTGGACTGGGAGGAGCAGGTGATGCTGGTCAAGCCCGGGGTCGATGTGAGGGAGGTGACCTCGGACGTCTTCCGCCTGCCCCTGGAGAAGGTCATCCTCCCCGAGCGGCCCGGGAACAAGGGCCCGGCCCGCTTCCCGCACCTGGTGGAGGGCGCCTACCGGGTGGCGGTGCGGCTCTCCGGCCCCGTCGGCCAGGGACTGTACGTCGCCCCGGAGCCGCTGGCGGTGCACGGCGCCGAGCCGCGCGAGGTGGTGGTGGCGCTGCCGGACGACTGGAGGCCCCTGCCGGAGTAGCTCGAGGCGGGCGCAGCTCATCCACCGGCGGAGCACGAGCTTCCCAAGCTCGGTATGCGGGTTCGAATGATGCCGGAAGCAGATTCAGAGGTGGCGCCGATCAGGTTTGGACTTATGTGAACGGACCGCCGGACTGGATCAACTCCAAGACACGGCAGACGAGAGCCGCGTCGTCACCGTCGAGCCCTGCAACGAGGGAGTCCAGGTCACGCTCGCCAGCCCAGATGCGCTTGACGGCGGTAGAGATTTGCCACCCCTTTGCCGCGAGCTGCGGCAGCACCTCTTCAATTTCCGTACGGAGCCCTGGCTCGCTGGCTGGCGCCACGGCTAGCATGGCGATGCCTTTCAAGAACGGCTCGAATTCGTTCACCACGCGGAGCTGCTCGGCAGAGTTTTGAGCCACCAACTCGAGGATGCGGCGGATAAGAGCCGAATCGTCGCCGTCTAACCCCGCGATGAGCGAGTTGACGTCGCGTTCACCGTCCCAGATGCGCTTGACGGCGGCGTAGATTCGCCACCCCTCCGCCTCGAGCCGCTGCAGCATTTCCTCGATCTTCGCACGAACCTCTGGCGCGCCAGTTGGCCACACGGCCAGCGCGGCGACGCCTTTCAAGAGTGTCTCAAATGCCCCCACCAGGCTGAACCGCTCGGCCTGCATCGTCTCCCAGAGGGCCCGAAGGACATCGTCGCCAGAGGGGTAGCGCTGGGGCAGGCGAGCGAAGAGAGCCGCGAAGTGGACCCCAGGCGACTCCTCAACACGGGCGACGACGTCAGCGAAAGCTGGTGGAGTCGCGGGCAGGACCATTCTGCCGAGACCGCGGAGCGTGGTGGGCAAGTCGCCGTAGCTTGTTTGAAGCTCCAGGATGC
>Ga0075421_100011066_pt1 | contig 11173 bp, 13 predicted proteins | sample SoiMetdeltSBSDD5_FD_75292 | JGI IMG/M metagenome (GOLD analysis project Ga0075421, IMG submission 75292) | Bulk soil microbial communities from a Populus tree surrounding site in Tennessee, USA - Soil MetaG P. deltoides SBSDD5 | ecosystem: Environmental > Terrestrial > Soil > Tree plantation...
TATGGGCTAGCGCCTTCACGCTGCAAACGTACACCGCCATCCTGCCATTGTTCCTCGGTGCCTTGGCCAGCCTTCTCCTGGCTCTCGTGGGCCTCAGGTCGGCGCTACGAGCCCGGCAGGATGACGATGGCCACCCTGGGCTCTGGATTCTCGGGATATGCCTCGTCGTGTTACCCTTCCTGGTTATAGTGGTGCGGTGGTTATGGCGATGAGGCTCAAGATCGTGCGTAGCGGCGCCTGGGATCACATCATAGCGGTGTAGGGTTGCCGCCCTATGTAGCCACGGTGGGAGAGGACAGCGATGCACGCCGCACTTATGCACTTGACCATTGACCCGGCGCTAGCGCCAGCCGCGGCCGCTGCGTTTACCAATGAGCTGTTGCCTCGGCTGCGGGCGGCACCGGGCTTCGTTGCCGGTTACTGGGTGGATCCTGTCGGCCGCCAGGGCTTCGGGTTTCTGCTCTTTGAGACGGAGGAGCAAGCGCTCAAAGCGACGCCGCCAGCCACCAGCTGGTCAGCTCCCGGGGTGGCAATCGTGCGGGTGGATGTCCGACGGGTCGCAGTCGCAATACCCTAATTTGAGTGGTGCACCACACGCGGCGATGACTGTGAGGCGGGTACGCACCACTGGAAGAGACTAGCCCGAGGTCACCATGAAGAGCGTCGTCAAGTTGGATATTCAGGCTCCTCGCGACGCAGTCGCCTTGCTCTTCGCTGATCCCGCGAACAATCCCAAATGGATGCACGACCTCGATCGTTGTGAACCCATGGCTGGAACCGTGGGGATGCCGGGCTCGACTTACCGCATGGTGCCGAAAAAGGGGGACATGGTTTTTGTCGCGACCGTCCTCTCACGGGATCTGCCGGAAAAGGTGAAACTCCTCCTTGACGGAAGGAACCTGGTCGTCTCGATAACGGATCGATTTCGCGCGACGTCGCAGGGCGTGACGACGATGCTTTCGGAGGAGGACTTTCGGTTCAAGGGCATGTTCAGTCGCGTGTTCGGCTTCGTCGCGCAGCGGTGAATCCGGAGGGCGCACCGCCGGCACATGGAGGCCTTCAAGCACTTCGCAGAGCAGCAGGTGCGAACAAGGTGCGAGGCTGCCGGGTGCCGCAATCGTTCACGAGCGAGCGTCCCCACAATGTCGTCACGGGTAGCTTCGCTCGTGCCGGGCAACAGGACTGGGCTGTTTTATGCTCCCGTCAGGACAGCTCGTCTGTGCTGATCTTCTGGGGCGGTGCGGATGCGGAATCTCCGACTGAGTTCCCGAGAGCCGCCGACGCCGGTTATCTGCAAGGCATCGGCGAGGGCCGCATCGGCTACTCCCGCCTCCTTGCTGCGGCGAGCCCGCGCAGATCCGGGAGTTCGCAGCCTCGTTTGATGGACCGCTGCCCAGGACATTGGACCATGATGGGGTGGAGGATGCGTTCGCAGGGAAGGCTTCTGTGGTGTCGTACCTCGAGGACGGTCGTTGGCTCGCGCTGGCAGGGGCAGACTAGCCTCGAGCAACGAGTTGCCTAACCCGCGCATGCAGCCGAGGGGTACTACAGTACTGCACAAGGCGCGAGATGCGAATGAGTCTTCAGCAAGTAATTGAGCAGTATCACCGCGCTCTCGATGAGTTCTCCCGGGGAAACCCAGAGCCGGTCAAGATGAGCTTCTCTCATCGAGACGACGTAACTCTAGCCAATCCCTTTGGCCCAGCGGCCCGGGGATGGCCGTTAGTATCTGCGGCCCTCGACTTTGCGTCATCTCGCTTCAGAGATGGTGAAATAACAAGCTTCCAGCCTGTAGCCCAGTATGAGAGTCCTGACCTTGCGACCATTCTGGAGATGGAGCGGTGGACAGCAAAGGTCGGTGGGAGAGAGGTCAGAGCCTTTTTCGAACTACGGGTCACGAGCACGTTCCGACACGAGGACGGAACGTGGAAGCTTGTGCATCGACATGCCGATCCAATCACCACTCCCCACCCTGACGGTCCGCTGCGCGGTTCGGATAGCTAAGGGCACCGCGGCTTGGATCAGGGCTTTCGCCAGCGAGTTGAATTCATGGTGCGCCAAGTTACGGCCTTGATCGCCACGGTCACCCTGACTGGGCCCGGCTGGCTCTCTGGGCAGAATTCCGGCTGTAGTCCGGCCAGCGCAACGGCCGATCCGAGCCCGATTGACACGACCTACCCGCCAGTCATGCGTCCGATACGGATCCCGAGCGGAGGGGTCAGCCTGAACGGGGTTCTCTACTTGGCTCAAGGGCGGGGGCCCCACCCGACGGTAGTGTTGCTTCACGGGTTCCCCGGAGACGAGAAGAACCTGGACTTGGCCCAGGCCGTACGCCGGGGAGGCTTCAATGCCCTGGTGTTCTATTATCGGGGGGCTTGGGGTAGTCCGGGCACCTATTCCTATTCGCACGTGCTCGAGGATGCCACCAGCGCCCTCACCTGGCTCCGCCGGCCCGCGGTTGCCGAGTCAATGCGGGTGAATTCCGGGGAGCTCATCCTAGTGGGACACAGCCTTGGCGGGTTCGTAGCACTCTACACGGCGGCAACCTCTGACAACGTGGCGGCGGTTGCCGCGCTCGCCCCCGTGGATCTGGGGCGTCGTGGAGCCGCGCTGAAGGACTCTGTCATATTCGCCAAGGAGGTACGGCGCCGAGAGGGGCAACTGGGCGCCTTACGCGGAACGTCGGGGGAGCTGCTGAGCCGCGAGGCCATGGACCGCGCCGACGCATGGAGCCTCCAGCGGTATGCGGGTGCACTTGCCAAGAAGCGTGTGCTGCTCATCGCAGCTACGCACGATGAGGCAGTGCCGCAGTCCGAAGTTTACGAGCCGCTGGGGGCGAAGTTGCGCGCAGCCGGTGCCCGAGAGTTGACGAGTCTAACCCTGGAGACCGACCACGTGTTTTCGAATCTCCGGATTGGTTTGGCGCAGACGGTCATACGCTGGCTGTGCTCCAGCAAGGACTAGCTTGTTCCAGGTGCTGCTAACCTGCGCATGCAGCCGACAAGACGGACAGGGGCAGCGCCCCGAGTCTGATGGAGAGTCGCGATCAATGCGAGCGATGAAGCAGCCGGCCTCAGCATTGCGCAGGTGGACATAGTGAGTGCCCGGACGACCCAAGACCGTATTGAGGCGAGCGCATGGTCGCTCGCGCGACCGTTGCGATGCTCTCGGGAATGCCTTGAATCCGATAGCGGTGCATGCTCATGAAAGTAAAGGCTGGCGGCGCGGCCGGCCTCCCGGTTCATGCGCTCAAATTCCCCCATCTTGCTCGGCTCTGCTGAACGGGTCACCTTCCGCCCATGGCGCGAACCGTTCTCGTCATTCATGGCGCTGGTGAGCCTCGCCGACGGCGTGGCAAGGTGTACTGGGAATCGCTACTGGGGAATACTCTGGGACCAGGGTATCAGGTAAGGGCACCGCGCATGCCCCGGCCAGCCCACCCGCAATACTGGACCTGGGCACGCCGAATAGACGATATGATCGTGAAGGCCGGAAGGCCCATCCTGGTGGGCCACTCGTTCGGCGCCTCGGTCCTTCTGAAATACTTGTCGGAGACCGTGCGCCGGCCCGCTTTCGCTGGCCTGTTCCTGATCGCGACGCCGTTCTGGGGGAAGGACTTCCCGGAATTTGCGCTCCCGCCTGATTTCGGGGCGCGCCTGCGGGACGTGGCTCCGCTTTACCTCTACCATAGCCGGGACGACCCCGAGATCCCCTTTGAAAATCTCAAGCGCTACCAGCGGGTCCTGCCTCACGCCCGGGTGCGCGCTTTGGAGGGACGCGGCCACGAATTCAATCAGCCGGAGTTCCCGGAACTTGCGGCCGACATTCGTCGCGTCGCCCGACGAACCTGGGTCCGAGGGAAGTCGAAATGAATGTCGACATCGCCGTCTTTCGGCCGGAGCACGCAAGCCGGTTCGCACAGCTCAATCGAGAGTGGCTCGAAGAGTACAACCTCATGGAGCCTGCCAACGAAGAGCAGCTTGCTGATCCTCAGGCACACTTCGTAGGACGTGGCGGTCAGATCTTTGTAGCGCTCCACGAGGGCAATGTTATCGGCACCTGTGCGGTCACTCCGCACGGCGTTGAAGGATGGGAGCTTGCAAAGCTCGCCATGTCGGCGGAGTTCCGGGGTCACGGCATTGCACGCCGGCTGGTAGAGCGTTGCCTCACCCACGCTCGAGAGCGGGGTGCCGAGCGGATGTTCTTGGTTTCAAACTCGCGGCTCCAAGCAGCACTTCGTCTATACGAATCACTGGGGTTCAAGTATGGTCCGGTGCCAGAAGTCAAAGAGTACGAGCACGAGGATGTCTACATGGAGTTGCGGTTTGATATACCGGAACCCGCTGTCTAGCAAGCGCATGCAGCTGGCGGGCGTTTCAGGTGTAAGGAACGTTAGACAGTGCAGCTTTGAGAAGTCGCCGCAGCTGATGCACGAACCGTTAGGCGGGCTCGCTACACCCAGGAGATATTTGGACTTGTGATTCGGCCGTTCACGATCGACGTAGCTCCAGCAGCTGTCTCTGAGCTGAATCGACGGCTCGAGAACTTGCGCTGGCCCGAAGGGGTGACCGACACGGGAGGCATTTCCAAGGCCGACATATCGCGAGTCGTAGCGTACTGGCGACAGGGATTCGACTGGTTCGCGCAGCAGGAGCGTCTGAACCGACACGAGCATCTCATCGTCGACTTCGACGAGGTTAGCGTGCACGCCGTGGTCATGCGCGATCCGCGAGGCCGATCGAGGCCGCCGATCGTACTACTCCATGGCTGGCCCGGCTCGTTCGTAGAGCTGCTCCCGCTCGCAGCTCTTCTACGCGACGACTTCGATGTCATTGTTCCATCGATTCCCGGCTTCGGCTTTTCATCAGTACCGATGACACGCGGTATGACGAACCGTCGCATCGCGGCTCTCATGACTGCTCTTGCAACCACGCTCGGTTACGCCACTTTCGCCGTGCATGGAGGCGACATCGGTGCCGGAGTGGCCACCTGGATGGCGGTTGATAATCCGAATCGCCTCGATTTCCTGCACCTGAACTTCATCCCAGGCTCCTACTGGCCGGAGCCAGCCGAGGATATGACGCCGGCAGAGAACGACTTTCTCGAGCGGCGAGCGGCGTGGCTGGAGCGCTTCGGAGCATATAGTCACATCCAGCGGACCACCCCACTGACGCCAGCGTACGCGCTCAGCGACTCACCGGTTGGCCTCGCGGCTTGGGTGCTGGAGAAGTTCATGCTCTGGTCCGATCCGGGTAGCACCATTGACGACGACAGTCTACTCACGAATCTGTCCCTCTACTGGCTCACAAACACAATTGCATCGTCGTTGAGATATTACCTCGAATCTTCCCAAACACCGCTCCGTCTCACGGTAGACCAACGTGTGCAGGTGCCGACGCATATTGCCCAGTTTCCTTACGACATGCCGTTTCCACCCCGAACGTGGGTCGAACGGCGGTACGGCGTAGCCCGGTGGACGGCGATGACGCGCGGGGGTCATTTTGCCGCGCTCGAAGCTCCGGAACTTTTGGCGGCCGACATCGTCGCGTCCTCAGAACGCGTCGGAACGACCGCCTAACGCTGGGTGTTAGGCGCACTGCACTCATGGGAGAGTTGATGCGGCTTGCCCCTTGCTTCCTCTTCCTGTTGCTCGGCCTAACATTGGCCAGTTCCCGGCTCGTGGCTCAGGAGCCAGCTGCCGTTGGCCGAGAGGCCCTCCTGGCGAGCAACGCTGCCCGCTTCACAGCCATGGTGCGCGATGATCTCCCGAGTCTCGATACGCTCCTGGCCCCCGAGCTGACTTACATCCACAGCGATGGCGCCTTAGAGTCCAAAGCCCAGTTCCTTGCCACGCTGAAGACCGGGCAGCTCCGTTACCAAGCAATTGAACCGACGGACCTAAAGACACGTCTCTATGGTGGCGTGGGGGTCGTGACAGGCCGTTCCCGTATGCGGGTGAGGGTTGGGTCGGAACTGCTCCGGTTCAGTATTCGCTTCACGGCCATCTATCGGCGCACTGCGAGAGGTTGGGTCCTGGTGGCTTGGCAAGCAACGCGCCTGCCGTGACCGCGCTGGGGAGTCGCCGCAGCTGATGCGGTCCGTTAGGCCGCTTCCAGGGAGAGGTGCAATGGCTTCCGATTCCTTCAGTCGAGCGTGGGCAGTGCTTCCCGTTCAATCAATACTTGTGCTGGTATGTGCCGCCACCACCGTGGTCTCGAGTGTGGCACAGACTCGACCGCGCGGACGGGATTTGGGAATCCCCTTCCCCGGGCGGACCGGCGCGCTGAATGCAATCACGGACGTTGCCGGGATCGCTGTTGGGCATGTGACACTCATCGAAGGCGAAGGCAAGCTGGTCCCAGGCAAGGGGCCCATCCGGACCGGCGTTACCGCCATCTTGCCTCGTCCGCGCGGCAACTGGGATCCGGTCTTCGCCGCGACGTTTAATCTGAACGGTAATGGCGACATGACGGGCATCAACTGGATCAAGGAATCCGGTTTTCTCGAGGGACCGATCCTGCTGACCGGAACGCACAGTGTGGGAACGGTTCGCGACGCGGCGATTCAATGGCAAGCGAAGAACGGTCGCCCATTCCTCTTCACTTATCCGATCGTTGCGGAGACGTTCGACTTCTTGAATGACGCGAACGGCGAGCACGTGAAGGCCGCACACGCAATGCAAGCACTCGATCGGGCAAGGACGGGGCCGGTGGGGGAAGGCGCTGTTGGTGGCGGAACGGGGATGGGTTGCAACGGATTCAAAGGCGGCATCGGCACCTCGTCGCGCCTCCTGACGCCGGCACAAGGTGGGTATACGGTAGGAGTCTTGGTGCAATGCAACTACCGTGGTAATCTCCACATCCTCGGCGCGCCGATCGGTTCCGAGATCACCGACCTTCGAACCTGTACGATCCTTTCGCAGCCATTGAGTCGATCGTGGACGACCGACATTCCCCCCTGTCCTGCATCGGGAGGCGGCAGGATGCACGGCAGCGACGCGCCCGGTCACGGGGGCCGGGGGTCAATAGTTGTCATCGTTGCGACGGACGCGCCACTACTGCCACACCAACTCGAGCGGATTGCCCGTCGCGTTGGCATGGGGTTGGGCCGGCTTGGAAGTTTCGCGAGTAATTGGTCAGGAGACTTGTTTCTCGCCTTCTCGACCGCAAACGCTGGTGCGGCAAAGCCCGAAGGCACCGCAGCGCTCACGATGCTGCCCAATGATCGGATCGACCCGCTGTTCCAGGCCACGATTGACGCAACCGAAGAAGCGGTCGTCAATGCAATGCTCGCCGCTCAGACGATGACGGGCGCGGACGGGATCCGCGTTTTTGGGTTGCCAGGCGATCGGGTGATAGCGGCACTACGGAAGTACAATCGAATGAAATAGGGCTACCTAGGCTGGACATCAGTCGACATGCCCGGGAGCCTCCTGCACACAAATCACACGCTTGGAGTACCATGGCTCATACGTCCAGCGGCCTACCAAGCGCAGGCAGCTGTTGGCGCCTCAGATCTAAGGGGCGTCGGATTGTGCCGAAACTAAGCAGTCGCCTCAGCTGATGACGGTCCGTTAGAGAGCCGAAGGTTGAGATATGGCACATTATCTGGTTACCGCATCCCCACGCATTCAGCTCATGGACGAGCTGCGGGACAAGCTTGCCCGCAACCAGTTCGTTCCGCTCCAGCCGTTCGGCCGGGCCCTTTCTGCCTCCCTGCGGCGGGCCCGTCGGCTGCCGAACGGGAGAGCGACGTGGGAGGAAGAAGACTACTGCCAGCCGCCGCTAGCTCAGGAACCAGCCGCGGTGCTCGACCATTATTTCGACGAGCTGACGGTGGAACCGGTTGTTGAGGGTACCGGCTGGGAGCTCATCGAACCGCTGCCAGCGATGTTTCCGAAGCTGGCGGAGCGTTGATCCGGGCTGCCTAATAAGCGCATGCAGTTCAGAGGCTTCAACTCTAAGGAATATGCATATTCCTAAACAGACGAACCTTCCACGACTTGATCGCGTAACCGTCGAGTGGCATGGCCGACACTTTTCGCTGCCATACTTCTACCGCGACGGGACCGGAGGCCCGGCTATCCTCTTTGTTCATGGGCTCGGCGGGTCGAAGGAGAACTTCTACGCGGCCTTCCAGAGTCCGGCCCTGGCCGATTGCACGCTGGCCACTTTCGATGAGCCAGGCACCGGCCTCGCCGCCTTTGACCCGAATGCCGGCCTCGACGTCAGCGCCTTGGCAGACATGGCGCAGGGCGTTGCGGATCAGTTACTGCCTGGCCCCTACTTTCTCGCCGGGGCCAGCATGGGCGGACTGGTCACCTTGTTGCAGATGCGTCGCCACGGCACGGCGCGGATTACGGGGTATATCAACTTGGAAGGAAACTTGTCACCGGAAGACTGCATGTTCTCGCGGCGCGTCGTCTCGCACGATCTCGATTCGTTCGAGCCGGAGTTCCGGCGGATGATGGGGGAGCTGCGCGCGTCATGCTACGCCGGCGACCAGATTATCGCGCACAACATGGCGCTGAACGTGGACATACGTGGCTACCACGCTTACTCGTTCGAGACGGTGGCAGAGTCCGATTCCGGGCGGCTTTTCGAAGAGTTCATCGGCCTGCCAATCCCGCGCCTGTTCCTCTACGGCGATGCCAATAAGGGCCTCTCATATTTACCCAGGCTTCGGGCGAGTGAGGTCCGGGTTCAGGAGATTCCGTCCAGCGCGCATTTCCTGTTTTACGACAATCCGGTCGAGACGTTCCGGGCTGTCGGCGAGTTCGTGCACATGGCACACTAGAACTCAGCGTCAGTGTGACACGCCTCGAGCTACTCATCGCAGCCGGTCTCCTCGTCGTGGCGACTTTCGTCATCCGGGCGACCACCGTCGCTCACGCGCGGATCGTCGACGACCCCGCTGCCGCGCGCATCGACACGTACTTGTCACGCGCTGCGCGGTTCGGATTCTCCGGGACCGTGCTCGTCGCCGACTCGAGCCGCGTCCTTCTGAACCAGGGCTACGGCTGGGCCAACGAGGCGCTCCGGGTCCCGAACACGGCGGGTACGATCTTCGACATTGGATCCATCACCAAGACGTTCACCACCAACGCCATTCTCAAGCTTGCGAGCGAAGGCCTGCTTGGCGTGCACGACAGCCTGCGACGGTTCTTTTCCGACGCGCCTCCGGACAAGCGGAACATCACCCTGCATCAGCTGATGACCCACACCTCGGGCATCGAGGATCCCCCGATCGGCGACTACGATCCGGTCAGCCTGGATTCACTTCGGAAGGTCGTGTTCGCGGGTCCCCTGCTCAGTCCTCCGGGCACAGCCTACAACTACTCCAACGCCGGCATCACCCTGCTGGCGATGGTTATCGCCCAAGTGACAGGGAGGGATTTCGAAACTTTTCTCCGGGAGCGGTTACTGCTCCCCAGCGGCCTGCGGCAGACCGGGTACAACCTTCCCCATTGGGACACCGCCCGGATCGCGCACACGTACACGCCGCCCGTCGACCACGGCACTCCGCTGGCACGGCTCCGCGCGAGCCGGGGACCGCGCGCCATGCTGCTGGGCAACGGGGGCGTGCTGTCGACCACGCAGGACCTCTACCGGTGGGAGCTCGCCCTGCGTGGCGGGGGCGCAGTCCCTGACGACGCGATCGCGCGCCAGTTCGCCGTGCAGTTCGAGCGCAGCCCCCGGCTCGGCGTGGGCTACGACTGGGACATCGAGCGGGATTCCGCTGGCCGGCCCGTGTCGTTCTCGCACGGAAGCGATGCTCCCGACGTCGGCCTAAACGGCGAGTTTCATCGTTATCTCCCCGACGGCGCCGTCATCATCACGCTGGCGAACAACCGTCTGAATGGCGCCAGCAGCCGCCATTTCCTGGTGCCGAACGTACGGAAGCTGCTGCACGATTCGGCTGTCGTCATGCCGCCCCAGGTGGCCGGAGCCTCTCGCACCACCCTCGAGGCCTTTGAGGGCACCTATCGCGCCGAGGACGACGGCTCGCTGTTCCTCATCGAGCGCGTGGGCGACCACCTGGCGATCAGCGCGCACGGGTTCACCGCACTGGACATCTTCAATGCCCGACAGGGACCGGAGGCTATCGCGCAGGCCCGGGCTCACGATGCCGGTGCCGCCAGGCTGCTCCGCGCCCTCACCACCGGAGACAGGAGCGGCCTCTCGGCTTTCCTCGGGAGCCCGCGAGAGGCGAACGAGCTCCTGGTCGCCTGGGGAGCGGCTGCCTCCGCGCGAGGGGGACTGGAGCGATTTGACGTGCTTGGCACTCTGCGCCTTGATCGCCGCGCGTTCCTGACCACGGTGCGGCTCCAATTCGGAAGCGAGACCGTGACGGCGCGCTTCGAGTGGGCCGGCGAGCAACCCGTCGCACACTCCGGCGATCTGAACGCTCCGGCACTGGCTGGTCCGTTCCGGGTCTCGCCGATCCCCTACGCCGTGAGCTGGCCATACTGGTGGGTGACTCCCGACGGTCTCACTTCCTTCGATCTGGTCAGCGGGAGCCCGATGAGTGCGCGGCCCGACGCTGTCGTGGGCGGACGGCACCAGACCTTGGAATTTCAGGTAGGCGGGCGGACCCTCCTGGCCCGGCGGCGTCCGTAGCCGTCGCTTATCCGGTCTTCAACCCCAAGCCGCGGTGCTGGCAGGCAAATTCGGCGCCTAGCGCTAGGGAGTCTCAGTATGGACAGGGACTACACTTTTTTGCTGCCCCAGGTATTCAGCAAGCTCTTCCCTGACGCCGCAACGCGAGAGCAAGCCACAAGAATTCTGAGCGCCTATGGGCAGGAGAGTTTTCATCGAGAAGTAGAGCGGGTCCATCTTGGAATTCTCAAGTTGTCCGGAGCTGACCTGGCGGCAATCGAACGCTGGACCCAGCTCGCCTGTGATGATTTTCGAGATCTTCTCATTGAAGCCGAGTATCGCCTGAGCTTCGGGAAGGATCGGTTAAGAGCGACGAATCCGCAGAAGTACGAAGCGCTCCAGAAGGAAGAACGCGAGCAGTACGACGCTTGGATCGCCCAGGTGCTGGCGGCCTAACACGGTGCTGCACCTGGCATTCTTCTGATCCCGGGAGACAGGTGAATCAGCCAGACGAGCGGCTCCGGCCGCATCCCACCAGTCGGTTAGTCGGGCCGGTAGTGGCCCTGAAGGCATTC
>Ga0075421_100011073_pt1 | contig 11171 bp, 10 predicted proteins | sample SoiMetdeltSBSDD5_FD_75292 | JGI IMG/M metagenome (GOLD analysis project Ga0075421, IMG submission 75292) | Bulk soil microbial communities from a Populus tree surrounding site in Tennessee, USA - Soil MetaG P. deltoides SBSDD5 | ecosystem: Environmental > Terrestrial > Soil > Tree plantation...
ACCAGCCGAGTGATCCTGTTCAGGTCACCGGTCGCTGCGTGCAGGGTGCCCAGCAGGTCGATCGCGATGCTCCGCGCGGCCTTGTTCCCGTCCTCGGTGCTGACGGTGGCGCCGAGCTGACCACTCCACGGTTTACCGTCCCTTTTGGCGATGTGCCCGGAGAGAAACAGCAGGTTGCCGCTGCGAACGAAGGGAACGTACGCCCCAGCCGCGGGCGTGATGTCGGGCAGTGAGATCGATAATGCGCGCAGTTTGTCGTAAACGGTCACGGTATTCTCCGATGGGTTACGTGTATCTACTCACCGCCGACCAACGCCTTGTTTCGCTGCAGCTCGTGCTCGAGACCATGCCGCGTCGTCATTCGAGCCGCTCGGGGACGTCGAGAAAACCGGCACCGAGTGTCACGCAGGAGCCGCCCACGCGTACATCCGTGATCGCTCCGCCACTCGTCAGCACGGCGATTCCGATGCGGCTCTGGCGACCCATCGCGACTCCCTGCAGGCTCCACATGAGCGCCGCCTCCTGCTCCGTGACCACTCGGTTCTGAAGCAGATACGCGCCAAGCGGTCCGCTGGCTCCGCCGGTCGCCGGATCCTCTGGGATGCCAAACAGCGGCGCGAACATGCGGCTGAATACCGTCGCGTCGTCGTCGCCGCGCTGAACCGAGAACACGAACACCGGCAGCTCGGGCTGCTCGGCGGCCGCAACAAATGCCTGGAAGGCCGCGCGGTCGAAGCGCGCGCGATTGACCGCCTCGCGAGTAGCGAGCGGAACGAAGAGAAAGGGAACGCCGCAGGACCCGGACTGCACGGGCAGCCCGCTCTCCAGGATGTCGCCCGCGACGAGCCCCAGTGCCGCGGCGAGCTTCTTCACGTGTACGGGCACGAAGCCGAATGTGGGGATCGGCTGACGCATCCATGCGGACCTCAGCCCATGCTCGGCCCACTCGAGAAAGACTGGCGTCGGGCCAACACCGAGTGCCAGCGTCACGCAAGGCGCTCCCCGATTGATGACGCCGTTGGCGGCGAGCGCGAACGTGGTTCCGACGGTCGGGTGTCCCGCGATCGGCAGCTCGCGCGTTGGCGTGAAGATGCGCACGCGGGCCTCGGCGTCGCGCGACTCCGAGGGAAGCACGAACGTGGTCTCGGGGAAAGCCATCTCGTTCGCGATGCGCTGCATGCGCTCGCCGTCGAGCCCTGTCGCGTCGGTGAAGACCGCGAGCTGGTTGCCCCGGAAGGCACGATCCGCGAAGACGTCCAGGTGCACGTATCCGCGCCTGGTCATGTCGTGAGAATCCGGTCGCGGGTTTGCGAGCTGCGGTCCTCGTTCACGTCGGCGAGGACGCGCTCGAACGACGATTGCTTCACCGCTCCCCCGCCGGCTCGATGATCCGCAGCGGATCTCCGACGCGGATTTCGGTGCCCCAGCGCTCGGGCATCAGATAGTGGCCGAACACGACCTCGGATCCGTAACGGCGATACCTGCTGAGGGCCATCAGCGGCTCCCTGCCCACGCGTTCGCCCGTCAAGTGATCGGTCGTTGTGACGACGCATCGCGTGCACGGCTTCACCCAGCGCAGCACCGTGTCGCCGATCGCGACGGCCTTCCAGGAATCTTCAGCGTATGCAGGTGCGCCGCGCACGACGACATTGGGGCGAAAGCGGATCATCGGCAGCGACGTGCGCGCCCGCGCGTTCAGGTCGGCCAGCGATTCCTCGGTCGTCAGATGGAAGGGCGTCGCGTCCTGGAGACTGGCGTGCACCTCGTAAAACGGGACGTTGAGCGCGGTCGCGGTGGGCACGAAGGCCATCAGCCTGCACGGCACCTCCAGGACGGCAGTGAGCCAGCGATCCGCCTTGTCGCTCGTCGCCGTCACCGGAGCACTGCGGCGAAAGATTGGAACATGGGTAACGCGCCGTTCCGCGCCATTCGCCAGCGGTGACCGGACGTCGAGGTCGGGGAAACCGTCCGCGCGAAGCCGGAGTCCCTTGGACGTGATGAGGGCTGAGACGCGCGCCATCTGCGGATAACGCCGCTGGTCCATGAACCGCCCGTCTCCATTCACCACCAGGTACTCGCGATCTCCGGCGAGTCGTCCCTGGTGGAGTGCGGCGGCGCCGACGGCGACGCCGCGCAACGACTTGACCGGATAGATGAAGAGCGCCGACACGACAATCGCCTCCGCGCTCGTCATCGCAGCGCTCCGTCGAGGTCCGCGATAAGGTCGTCCGCATGCTCGAGTCCGACCGAGAGCCGCAGCAGGTTCTCGGGAGCGCGCGTCGTCGGGCCCTCCACGGAGTGGCGGTGCTCGATGAGCGTCTCGGTTCCGCCGAGGCTCGTCGCGCGCGTGATGAGCTTGAGCCGGTTCGTGAGCGCGATCGCGGGTTCGCGGCCGCCGCGCACCTGAAACGCGAGCATGGCACCCGGCGCGGACATCTGGGCCTTCGCAATCTCGAACGCGGGATGCGATCGCAAGCCCGGGTAGTGCACCGCTTCGATGCGCTTGTGTCCTTCCAGGAACTCGGCGATTCGACGCGCGTTCTCCGTCTGCGCGCGCATCCGCCACGGGAGAGTCCGGATGCCGCGGAGCGCCAGCCAGCACTCGAAGGGCGACGGCACCGCGCCGACCAGCGCCTGGATCGTGCGGCATTTCGCGAACAGCGGATGCGGCTCGTCGCGCGCGATGAGCGCGCCGCCGAGGATGTCGCTGTGGCCGCCGATGTACTTGGTCGTCGCGTGCATGACGATGTCGGCGCCGAGAAGCAGTGGCTGCTGGAGGACCGGCGTGGCCCACGTGTTGTCTACAGCGACCCACGCGCCTGCTTCCCGGGCGAGCCGCCCAATCGCAGCGATGTCGGCGACGCGCAACAGCGGATTCGACGGACTCTCGATCCAGACCAGGCGCGTCTGCTTCGTCAGGGCATTTTCGACCTGCCCCGGGTTCGTCATGTCGACTGAGGAGGCGCGCAGTCCCCACGCGCCAAAGCCCTCGCGCGCCAGCTTCAGCGTGTTGTAGTACGCGTCATCGGGAAGTAGCACGTGCGCGCCCGGCTCGAGCGAGTGGAACACGGCGGCCGTGGCTGCGGACCCGGACGCGAAGCACGCGGCCGCCGCACCACCTTCCAGCCGCGCGAGACAGAGCTCGAGCGATTGGCGGTTGGGGTTGGCGTTGCGGGAGTACACGAACCCCGCGCGGTAGCTGAGGTCGGCCTCGCGCTCGAAAGTCGTCGAGAGATGAATCGGCGGAATCACAGCGCCGGTCACCGGATCCGGGTGATGTCCAGCGTGAACGGCGATGGTTTCTATGCGCATCGTCAGCTCGGGGATGGCCGCAAACTGCAGCGAGTCCTGAAGCAGGGACCGCTCGACGACCGAACATCCCTGCCGGACCGCCGTTGACCCCAGGGACCGACCGTCCGGCGATTGCTTCGCGGCGCTCAGGGTTGAACTTTGACGCATGACCGAGCGACCCATGCGACTCCCTGCGCCCCGGCGCGTGCTGGCGTGGACGCTCGTGTGGATCGTCGTCGCGCTGATCTTCATCTCGCAGAACATCGTCGGGGACGTCGCCGCCGAGCGGCCGATCCGATGGTTTCAATCGATTCTTCAGGAGGCGCTGTACTGGTTGCCGTTCGCGGCCGCGACGCCGTTCTTCACGCTGATGGCGTATCGCCATCCGATCGAGCGGATCGGTCACTCCGGCCGACGACAGACGCTGCTCTTGCACCTGCTCGCCGGGCTCGGATTCGCGGTGCTTCAGCCGATGGTGGCCGATGTGATGATCAATGCGGCCGCAGGGGCCTTCCTGGGCGCCGACGATCCGAGAACGGCGCGCATCGCGGCATCACTCTCGCGCGCCTACCCGGTACAGGTCATCACGGCGCTCTGGAAGTACGGCGTGATCATCGCGGGGATTTCGGCGGTGCGCTTCCACGAGGCGACCCATGACTCGCGTGTGCGCGCGGCTCGGCTCGAGCGACAGCTCGCCGCGTCGCAATTGAGCGCGCTGAAGATGCAGCTGCATCCGCATTTTCTCTTCAACGCGCTCAACTCCGCGGCGATGCTTGCGATCACCGACTCGCAGCGCTCGCACACGCTGCTGATCCAGCTCGCGGAGCTATTTCGACTGACGCTCGGATCGTCCTCGGTTGTCGAGGTTCCGCTGCGGTCCGAGCTCGATTTTCTCGACCGTTATCTCGCCATCGAGCGCATTCGCTTCGAGGAGCGGCTGCACGTCACCTTGGACGTCGGCGAGGACACCGACGATCTGCTCGTGCCCAGCCTGATCCTGCAACCGCTGGTGGAGAACTCCATTCGGCACGGGCTGGAGCACAAGCGCGACGCGCTCCATCTGACGATCCGATCCCGCCGCGTCGGCGACACGTTGATCCTCGAGGTGCAGGATGACGGGCGCGGGCTCCTGATGGGCCAGAACGGGCGGCTGGTGTTCGGAATCGGGCTGGCCAACGTGGAGCAGCGGCTGCACGCCGCCAACGGCCGAGCCACGCCGATCGAATTCGAACGCGACCCGTCATCGGACGCCGGGCTGATCGTCAGGCTGCGGCTTCCCGTTAGGCAGTCGCAGGAGGCGGCATTGGTGTGACGGACGCGGCTCATGTCACCGGTTCAGAGACGTACAGCGCCGTGATCGTGGACGACGAGCGCATCGCGCGCGTCGGCCTCCGGGCCATGCTCGCGCGCCACCCGCAGTTCCGCGTCGTCGGCGAGGCGCGCGATGGAGTAGAAGCGGCCGCGATCATTCGCGATCTCCGCCCGCACGTGATCTTCCTCGACATCCAGATGCCGGGTCGCGATGGCTTTGACGTGATTCGCGAACTGACGGCCGTCGGTCGGCCGGCGGCGTACGTCTTCGTGACCGCGCACGCGACGCGCGCACTGGAAGCATACGAGGTAGACGCGGTGGATTACCTCCACAAGCCGTTCAGCGACGCGAGACTCGCTCGCACGGTACAGCGGGTCTTGCGACACCTGCGGGGTTCGCGTCGTGCCTCGGCGGCGGCAGGCCCGGAACGCCTGCTGCTGCGGACCGCCGACGGCGCCGTATTCGTCGAACCCGGTGACATCAGGCGCGTGTCCGTCGAGGGCAACTATCTTCGCGTCTTCGCCGGCGCCTCCGAGTACGTGGTTCGGCGGACGATGGCCGACTTCGCCCATGAGCTTCGCCATGCGGGGTTCATTCGCATCAGCAGGTCCGAGCTGGTGAATTCCGCTCGCGTGCGCGTCGTGCATCGCAGGCTTGGCGGCCGCTATCAAGTGGTGCTCGACGGAGGACAGTCGCTCATGTCCAGCCGCCGCTATCGGCGCGACCTGCACGCGGCGCTTCCGGATCTGGGATAAGCGGCGCGCCGGCTGGGATGTGTGGGGCGGCGGGTTGCTCCGGGCATCGCCCCCGCGCAGCGTGCGTCCATGAGCCACTCATGCGTCCGCGGTTTCGCGATCGGCGTCCTGATGTGCCTACCGGCGCGCGGCTTTCCCCAGTCGAGCATCACCCTTGCGTCGGCGCTGGAGGGCCGGCGCGTGATCGAGCAGATGGTCGCGGCCGTGGGCGGGCGCGACGCCCTGCGCTCCATCAGGACGATCGTCACGGACGAGTCGATCCGGCGAACCGCGACAGGCCAGGGGCTGAACACGCGGGCGCCCGGCGTCACGCAGGGCCGGCGTACGGTCTGGTACGATGTCGCGGGACAGCGGATCAACGAGCTGCGCATCCTCGACATCACCGGCAACCAGCTGTGGGACGTGCAGCGCTTCATCGGGGGGAACGCGGGCACCGTCGTGTCCTGGTCGAGCATGACGAAGGACTCGATGCCGGTGGCGTCACTGCCGAGCCAACGGGCCGCGTTCGCGCGCCGCAACCTGCTTCCCTTCCTGATGAGCCTCGAGCGCCGCCCCCCCGATGCGGTGCGATCGCTCGGGACCACGATGATCGGCGGCAAGGCGCAGGACGTCGTCGGCATCACCGACGTCGACGGCGCGCAGCTTACCCTCGTCGTGGACAGGCAGACGCACCTGCCGACGCGCATCGAGCAGCTCGCCATTAGCGCGGCCATGGGCGACACCGTGGACGTCCTGACGTTCTCGGATTATCGCAAGGTCGGCCGGCTCTTCCTGCCCCATCGCCGCGACGAGTCGCGGAGCAACGAGACCGAGTGGGAATACCGTGTCGAGCGGTTCGAGATCGACACGCCCATTGCAGACACGACGTTCGCCGTGCCCGGCGGCCTCACGCAGGCAGCCGCACCGGCAACGAACATGCAGAAGCTGGCACCCGACGTTTATCTCGTCCCCGGCGGATACCAGAGTGTCTTCGTCGTGTTCGACGAATACGTCGTCGTGCTCGAAGCCGGCGCCGGACAGGGGCGCAACATCATCGCGCGCATCCGCGAGGTCGCGTCCGGGAAGCCGATCCGGTACGTGGTCGCCACGCACTTCCACGACGACCACCTGGCGGGGCTGCGGCCGTTCATCGCCGAGGGTACGGCGATCGTCACGACGGCCGATGCGAAGGGGCGCATTGAAGCGCTGGCGCGCACGCGTTCCCGCCTCGCTCCCGACACACTCGACCGCTCGCCGCGGGCGCCTGTCATCGAGGTCGTGGAGAAGCAGCGCACATTCAAGGACGCGCGCCACGAGGTCCAGCTGCATCAGGTGGGGCCGAACGCGCACGTCGATCAGATCCTGATCGGCTACCTGCCGGCGGAGCGCATCCTGTTCGAGGGTGACTTGCTCGACATGGCGAACGGCGAGCCGGCTGCCGGCGGCGACGATACCGCCGACTTCGCCCGCAAGCTTCGCGCACTTGGCCTCGCGTTCGATCGGCTCATTCCCGTGCACGGCGAGGTGGGCACCGCCGCGGACCTCGAGAAGTCGCTGCGGCGCGGCCTCGCACGCGCGAAGTGTCCGCTTGGTGCCGAGCGCCGCACTCCGTGCTGGGTCGATGAGCGCAAGTGAGGCGGCCATACCCCGATCTTGGCGTCATCGCGCCAGCGCGGTACCCCTACAGCGGTGAGGCTGGCCATCCTCGGCGAATTCGATCCCGCCTTTCGGCCGCACGCCGCCACGAACGACGCGATCAGGCATTCGTGCGATCGGCTGGGGATCGACCTCCACTCACAATGGCTGTCCACCGCCGACGTCACGGCCGAGGCGATCTCCGACTGCGATGGATTGTGGATCGCGCCCGGAAGCCCGTACAAGAGCATGGAGCGCACGCTCGAGGCCATCCGCTATGCGCGCAAGAACGCTGTGCCCTGCCTCGGCACCTGCGGTGGCTGCCAGCACATGATCATCGAGTACGCCCGTAACGTGCTCGGCATCCGGGATGCGCAGCACGCCGAGTACGACCCGTACGCGTCCAAAATGTTCATCTCGTCGCTCAGCTGCTCGCTCGCCGGCCGCGCGATGCAGCTGAAGTTCACCGCGGGCTCCAGAGTGGCCCGGATCTACGGTGCGACGACCGCGACGGAAGAGTACTACTGCAATTTCGGCGTCAATCCCGACGTCATCCCCGTTCTCAAGAGCGCCGCGTTGAAGGTCGTGGGCTCGGACGCGGAGGGCGAAGTCCGGGTGCTCGAACTGCCGAAGCACCCCTTCTTCGTCGCCACGCTCTTCGTGCCGCAGGCGCGCTCGCGGCCGGAGGCGCCGCATCCGCTGGTCAGCGCCTTTCTGCTGGCCATCGTGGCTCGGCACCGGAGCGAGGCGCGCGCGTAAGCCAATGACACCCATGGAACACTCTTCTCACGCTGACGTACCGGTTCCGAAAGCGTACGGCCCATACTCGCACTCGATCGTCGCGGGAGACTTCGTCTTCCTAGCGGGACAAACAGGGCGCGACACCGTCTCCGGCAAGATCATTGACGGCGACGTCGCCGCACAGACGGCTCGCAGTCTGGAGATCATCCGGGACATCCTGCGTGAGCATTCGCTCACACTGTCTGACGTGGTGCGGACGACGGTGTACCTGGCCCGGATGGACGATTTCGACGCCATGAACTCGGTGTATGGTGCGACGTTCCAGGCGCCGTATCCCGTGCGGAGCACGGTGGAGGTTCGAATGCCTTTCGGTGCGCTGGTGGGAATCGAGGCTACGGCCTTTCGGCGCCGGCGCTGATGGAGCAGTCGCCGTTTGAGCCGCGCGTTATTTCAGCGCAAGCTACCGAGGCTCTTCAGCTCGCGGTGGTCCGAGCCTTCGAGCATCTGGCCGAGAGTCCAACTCGGCATGTCGATGCAGATCCCCAGGCGGTCGCTGAGCTCCAGCGCCTGGGTGGCCGTATTCCGGAAGGCGGAGAGCCGGCTCTCGACGTCATCGATCTGCTCGACCGTGTCGGTCGACGAGCGACCGTGGTGAGTACCAGCCCGCGCTTCTTTGGCTTCGTTGCCGGCGGGACGCTGCCGGTGTCCCTGGGTGCGCAGTGGATAGCGGCGGCATGGGACCAGAACGCGAATATGCGCGTTCTTTCCCCCGTGGGCTGTTTCGTCGAGGAGATAGCTCGCGAGTGGCTCGTGGACCTCCTGCGCCTGCCGCCTGACACCCACTGCTCGTTCGTCACCGGCACGACAACGGCCGACATTACGGCTCTCCTCGGTGCCCGTCATGCGTTGCTACGGCGTCGTGGTTGGGACGTGACGACCCAGGGCCTGGCAGGTTCGCCACCGCTCCGCGCCATGGTGGGCGAGCAGGTACACACCACGCTGTTGCGCGCTCTGCGCGTGATCGGCATAGGCGAGGCGCAGATCGTGCGCGTGCCGGCCGACGATCAAGGCCGGATGATCCTCGGCAAAGTACCGAAGCTCGACGGCTCCACGATCATCTGCCTGCAAGCGGGCAACGTGGATTCAGGTGCGTTCGATCCTCTCCGGCCGCTCTGTGAATTGGCGCGCGAAGCCGGCGCGTGGGTGCACGTGGATGGAGCGTTCGGTCTGTGGGCGGCCGCTGCTTCGGAGCTGGCCCACTTGGTCGACGGACACGACCTCGCCGATTCGTGGGCATGCGATGGTCACAAGTGGCTCAACGTGCCTTACGACTCGGGGCTTGCCTTCATTCGGGACCGCGAGAGCCTGCGCGAGACGCTGAAACTGCGGGCGAATTATCTGATCCAGGATCTCGCCGACCCGATGGAGTTTACCCTGGAAGCATCGCGACGCGCGCGCGGGATCGAAGTCTGGGCGGCGCTCAGGAACCTCGGCCGCCGCGGTGTCGCGGGACTGGTCAACCGGTCTTGCGCGCTGGCGCGGCGGTTCGCGGAGTGTTTGTCGACCGCGGGCGCCGAGGTGCTCAATGACGTAGTGCTCAACCAGGTCCTCGTTTCCTTCGGCTCGGACGAAAGGACCGCCGAGGTGATTCGCCGAGCTCGGGAAGACGGCACCGCCTGGTTCAGTGGCACGCGCTGGCAGGGGCGTAGTGCGATGCGCATCAGCGTCAGTTGTTGGGCGACGACGGAAGAGGACATCGACTTGAGCGCGAAGGCTGTGATGAGAATCGCAAAGAGCATGGGCAGCTGAGGCGTGATGGTTCACCGGTCCGCGCGACGAAGTATCCGCGTGAAGGAACACCGTAGCCGCATCACGGGACGAGCGGCCGCCGCTATGGGACGTGTGGCGCGAGCGATTGCCCGCAAACTCGGTCAGCCGCAGCGTGCTCCTCATTCCTGCTCAAGGGCACCGTGGAGCATCTCCTGCGCGATCTCCGTTACGCGCTTCGCACACTCGCCCGCACGCCCGGCTTCGTCGCTGTAACGCTTCTTACGGTGATGCTCGGCATCGGGGCAAACCTCGCGATCTTCACCGTCGTCCACGCCGTGCTCCTTCGGCCGCTGCCGCTTGGTGCGGAAGCGCCAGGGTGTCTGCAGCGTCGCCAGGAGAAGCGCGACTCGCACCGGCCCGACGAACGCGATCGGGGGCAGCACGAACCACGCAGGATCGCGCTTCGCTTCCGGCACGAGCGCGGCCTTGGCCGTCGGCCGGAGCGTGTGCAGGACCCTGAGCTCCCCGTACAACGTCGCGGTCCGGAACCGCACGCCGGCGTCGCCGAGCTTCGCGAACCATTGAGCGCGCTGCGGCGGGTGTCCCTTACTCAACTGGATCAATCACGGGCGTATTCTCCGTCTCGTCGTCGACTCGCGTGGTGATTCGCTGGTCGGCACCGCGCAGGCGCTGCCAGGTTCTCGCACGTCCACTGGCCGGTGGGAGCCGCCGACGGCGCCGGCCGTCCTCCGCCCCACGTCCTGCGCGCGGTTATCGTCGCGAGAGCTCCGGCTGGCCCCTGTCGCCTAACGGCCGTTGAGCCTGACAGCGCGCGTGACGCATCCGATGTCTCGCCCACGTCCGGTATCCTGAGAATCGGGAGCGCGACTCGACGGGTCGGGCGCTCGCAGGTTAATTCAAGGCGTTCGGCCTCGGTGGAACCAGAGACCTGAGACCAGAGGACCTTCGAATGCGTTCACAAGAGAAGCTGTTCACGGCGAGCGTACTCACCGAGGCTGCCGCTGGTCTACCTATGGTGAGTCTACCTGCATTGGCAATTTGGCTCCTGCTGGGCGTCCGAGAGCCTTCACCTGAGGCGCTCATTGCGAGCCGAATCGGTGGCGCAGCCTTGCTCGCCATTGCGGTTGCATGCTGGCTCGGGCGCGTCGATGGTGGCAGTAGTTCACAGCACGGTCTGCTGTGGGCACTGCTTCTCTACAATGTCGGGGCGTTCGCCGTGCTGGCCTTTTCTGGATCGATGTTACGAATGGCCGGTGTCGCGCTTTGGCCTGCAGTCGGGCTTCACGCCGTCATGACGATCTGGTGTGCGCTGAATCTTCGAGCGTGGCACGCCCGCGCCGAACCTACATCTTCAATCGGCAATTGATCGATCCCCGACCGGCCGCCTAACGATCGTTGAACCTGCCGAGCGATCGGCAGCTTGCTCGCTTCGCTCTTCCTTATTTGACTCGCTCGCAGGTTAACTCGGGCGTTAGGCTGACTTCGACACGCATCATGCGCCGATTCGACTCCGCAGCACTAGGGAAGGCTCGAGACACGAAAAGCATCGCACACAGGCTTGAAGGCGACGAGCGGGCGCGATCTGTCGCCGACGGGTGGACCCGCGAGCGGCAGTCGCATCAATGAAAGTGCGCCGACTGCACCGCCTTCCGTACAGCATCGTCGGC
>Ga0075421_100011074_pt1 | contig 11171 bp, 6 predicted proteins | sample SoiMetdeltSBSDD5_FD_75292 | JGI IMG/M metagenome (GOLD analysis project Ga0075421, IMG submission 75292) | Bulk soil microbial communities from a Populus tree surrounding site in Tennessee, USA - Soil MetaG P. deltoides SBSDD5 | ecosystem: Environmental > Terrestrial > Soil > Tree plantation...
CGCTGGCTTCGTGCCCGGCAAATCGGTGCGCGTCACGATCAAGTAGTCACTCCGCAGCGGACTCACGGCGACGTGGGTCCGCTGCTGCTCGACTGTCGGTCACTCCTGGCGCATCGCGACGACGGGATCGACCAGCATCGCGCGGCGGGCCGGAAGGTAGCACGCCAGGAGCGATACCGTGAGCAGCACCGAGGCCGTCGCGGCATAGCTCGCCGGATCGAACGGCTGCACGCCGAACAGCATCGTCGTGGCCATCCGGGCGAGGCTGACGGCGGCGACGAGGCCGATCGCCAGGCCGATCGCGCTCAGCTTCATGCCGCCGCCGAGCACCATCCGCAGCACGTCGGCCCGCTGCGCGCCGATGGCCATGCGCACGCCAATCTCCTGCGTGCGCTGGCTCACGGTGTAGCCGACCACGCCGTAGAGTCCGACCGCGGCGAGGAAGAGCGCGACCGCCGCGAAGGTCGTGAGCAGCAGCATCGAGAAGCGCCGCTGCGCCACCGATTCGTCCACCACCGTGGCGAGCGTCGTCATCGAGAAGGCAGGCAGGCTGCGATCGACCTCGAGCAGCGCCTGCCGCGCCGGTGCCGACAGCTTCGAGGGATCGCCATCGGTGCTGACCAGCATCCACATCGAGCTGAAGACGTCCTGCTTGAACGGGACGTACATCGTCGGGCTCGGCGCGCGTTCGAGGCCGCCGTAGTTCACGTTGCCGACGACGCCGACGATCTCGTAGAAGCCGTCGCTGCCGTTCCCGATGTCGAGCCCGCGGCCGAGGGGCTCCTCGCCAGGGAAGTGCCGCGCGGCGAAGGCCTCGTCGATTACCGCGACCATCGGGCTCTTCTCGAGGTCGCGCGGGGTGAACGTACGTCCCCGCAGCAGCCGGATGCCGAGCGCCTTGAAGTAATCGGGGCTGACGACGCGATGGTTGGCGGACGGTTCGTCGCCGGGCTTGGGCTCCGGCCGGCCCTGGATCGAGAACGACAGAACGTAGTCGTTGCGGATCGGCAGCGACTGAATCATCGCCGCCGCGCTGGCGCCGGGGATGCGCTGGAGTCCGTCGAGCAGGCGATCGAAGAACGCGACGCGCTGATGGTCCTCGCGGAAGGACGCGTTCGGCAGCGCGACGCGGAACGCCAGCACGCGCTCCGGTCTGAAGCCGGGATCGACGTTCGTGACCTTGACGAAGCTGCGCAGGAGGAGGACGGCGCCGACCAGCAGCACGATCGACAGCGCGACCTCGCCGACGAGGAGCGTGTTGCGCACCCATCGTCCGCCGCCCGCGGCCGCGGATCGCCCGCCTTCCTTCAAGACCGCTCCGACGACGGTTCGGGATGCCTGCCAGGCGGGCGCCAATCCAAACAGGATGCCGGTCAGCACCGAGATTCCGAGCGCGAATCCCAGCACGCGCACGTCGAGGGCCACGTTCGCGACCCGCGGAATGCTGCCGGCGCTGAGACTATGGATCGCGGGGATGGCGGCGTAGGCAAGGGCGACCCCGAGCGCTCCACCCGCCAGCGAAAGGACGAGGCTTTCGGCCAGCATCTGCCGGACGAGGCGGCCGCGTCCGGCGCCGAGCGCGGTCCTTACCGCGATTTCCCGTTCGCGAACCGAGGCTCTGACGAGCAGCAGGTTGGCGACGTTCGCGCACGCAATCAGGATGACCACCGCAACCGCGCCAAGCAGCGTCAAGAGCGCCGGACGGATCCCGCCGACGATCTCGGCGTGCAGGCTGCGAACCTCGGCCGACTCGTTCGCGCTGTTCTTCGGATACTGCACCGCCAGCCGCTCGGCGATCGTCTTCATTTCGGCGCGCGCCTGGTCGAGCGTGATGCCCGGCTTCATCCGCGCGACCACGCCGAGGAAGTGTCCGCCGCGCGTGGCGTTCGCCGGATCGAGGGCAATCGGCCGCCAGTAGTCGAGGTTGGAGCTGGGGAAGACAAACCCCGCCGGCATCACGCCGACGATGGTCACCGGAACGCCGCTCAGCGTGATCGCACGCCCGAGGACCGACGGATCCTGGCCGAACACCCGCTGCCAGAATCCGTGGCTGATCACGATGACCGTGTTCTTGCCGGGTGCGTCTTCCTCGGCGCGAAACGACCGCCCGAGCGCCGGTGACACGCGCAGCAGATCGAACATGTCCCACGACACGCTGGCGCCCGTCAGCATCACCGGACCGCTGTCGCCGATGTAGGTCGCGCGGTCGCCGTTGAAGCCGGCGATGTGCTCGAAGACGGTGTTCTGCTGCCGCCAGTCGAGCAGGTTTGCCGGCGCGACCGAGAACTGCCCGTACTGCGGCACGATTTCGTGCACGCGCACGAGCGCGTCCGGCTCCGGATACGGCAGCGGCCGCAGCAGGACGCCGTTGACGACGCTGAAGATGGCAGTGCTGGCGCCGATGCCGAGCGCGAGCGTGAGCAGCGCGACGGCAGTGAAGCCCGGCGTGCGCGCGAGTTGACGCAGCCCGTAGCGCGCGTCGTTGAGCATGTGCACGAGCATCGAGATCACTCCTGGTTCTGTGCCGTGACGTGGAATGTAGCGATCGCTGGCGCGGTCGAGCGCGGGCCGGACGTGCACGGCGTCGGCGGTGCGCAGATCGCGCGCCAGACGCTCCCAGTCGCCGATCTGCCGCCGCGCGAACGCGTCGGCTTCCGCCTCCGACTGGCCGCCGGCCCGCGCCTCGCGGTAGAAGTCCTCGAGCTGCACCGCGAGCTCGCGGACGATGCGGGCTTCGCGGCCGGCGACGAGGTCGGGCAGCGAGAGCCGCGCACGAACGAAGGACTGCCAGTCACGCACGGGAGGCAGTGGTGACGTCAATCCCCATCACATCGTTGACGGCGTCGACGTATTCGCGCCAGGTGCGGCGCTGCTGGGCGAGCACGCGCCGGCCGTCGCGCGTGAGGCGATAGAAACAGCGTTCGCGTTCGCCCGCCTTTTCCACCCAGCGGCCCTTGATCCAGCCGCGGTTCTCGAGCCGCAGCAGGGTGGGATAGAGCGTGGGCAGGGCGAAGGTGAGGCGGCCGCCCGAACGCGACTCGATCAGCTTGCCGATCTCGTAGCCGTGGCGCGGGCGCGATTCGAGGAGGGAGAGCAGCAGCATCTCGGTGCTGCCCTTCTTGAGCTCAGCGCTGAACATCGATCGGTAGCCTCACTATATGTAGTGAGACGAAGTATAGAGCGTTTGGGTTGTCTGCGGCCGCCGCCCCCGCGGCCGTCCGACCGACCGGCGCCTACGGCCAGATCGCGCGCAGCAGCGCCGCCAGGCGGTAGCCGCCCTTCGCCAGCTGGGTGCGAACGATGGGACGGGAGCGGTCGTCGTAGCCCGGCGGCTGTTCGATCCGCCACCGGTGCGGCATCCGGCCGGTCTCGTCGGGACCGAGGTACTGCGTGATCCGGATATCGCGATGCGCCTCCTTCGCGGTCGCCAGCCCCTCGGTCGCCCAGCGCCCGGGCCACGAGTCCGCGTCGCCGGAATCCTTCCACGACGGCGCCGGCGGAACCTCGGCGACCAGCCGCGCCGCAAACGACAGCAGGTCGTCGTTGCGCATGGCCAGGTTGACGATGTGGCTGTCCCAGTACGAGTGCAGGTTGAAGCGATCCTGCGGACCATACACGAGCGCGTTGCCGCCCGACGTCGTCCGCCATCCGGTCGGTCCGGTGGGAGGCACGAATCGCAGCGGCGGCGCCGCGGTGACGAACGAGTTTCCGGCGTGCAGGGGTTGATGCAGATCGCCGACGAGATGCGCGAGCATTCGCAGCGCCTCGCGCGGCGTGAACGCCGGCGACCTGCCGCGCAGCACGCGGACGCATTCGCGCATCACCTGCACGATGTCCGTCGGCCGCGTCCCCGGTAGCGCGAGGTCGTAGGTGTTTTCCTGGAACGCCGGGTTCGTGTAGTGATACGTGTCCTGGGCGGGGTGCGCCAGCCGGAAGAGCGCCGTGTCCCCGTCCTCGTAGGTCGCGGTCTTGATCGTGTCGGGCCAGACCGCCGCGTCCGCCAGCGTCTCCTGCGGCCGGAGGATCCTCCGGGCTTCGGTCAGGGCGCGCGCCCCCTTGAGGTGCGTCTCGGCGATCAGGCCGACGATGCGATGGCCCTCGTCGCCGAAGGCAGCGAGGTCGAACACCGCCAGGCCTGACGCGAGCACGGCAAGGACCACCGCGGCCGCCGGCCGGAACCGGCCTGCCGGACGGCGCTTCCGGCCCCTGGCCGGGGTGGCGGCCGCCAACTGCAAACCCTGAAGGGGGTTTCTCCGTCTCATACCTATCATGTCCTTCCTGACCAGACTGTTCTCGAAGAAGGCCGAGCCCAAGCAGCGCATTCGCGTGTGTATCGAATGTGGGATGCCCGTCGCCGACCACAAGGAATGGTGCAGCATCCTGCGCGGCCAGCGCGAAATGGAGCAGCGCAAGGCGGCTCAGGCGAAAGCCTCGTAACCGCGGCCTCCGCACAACCTCGGCGGTCGAGTCCGGTCAGCGGGTGACCGTCAGCGGACGTTCGCGCCTGAACATTCCGGCGAACATCTGCCGCAGCAGGTCCGGACGCTCGGCCAGGACGTCGAACAGATCCTCGTGCCCGATCCGCAGCGCGGTGCCGCCGCGGACGACCCTGGCCGACCGGCCAAGGCTCTTTCCCGCCATCGTGCTGATCGATCCGATGATGTCGCCGCCGCGGGCGATCTCGGGGGCCTGCCCCTTCGAGCCTTCGAGCACGACTTCTCCCGTCATCGTCAGCCAGACGGCTGCCGGCGCCGATTCGGCGAAGAGCACCGTGCCTTCCTTCATCTCCACCGGTGCCGCGACCGCGGCGAGATGCGTCATCTCTTCGGCCGATACGCGGCCGAAAATCGGGACGTACTGCAGCGCGAACACGCGATCGATCGGCGCCAGACCGCCCTGGGCGAGCTGCTCGAGCTCGCGCGCGGCGTTGGTCGGATGGATCGGCCGATCGCCGCCCTCGCCGAGCGCGGCGAGCATGGCGAACAGGCCGTTCACGAGATCGGTATTGTCGGCGAGCAGCGTCCGCAGCTCGTCCGCGGTGAGCGCGAGGGTGACCGCCGAGCCGGTGGTCCGGATCGTTTCCGGCATCGGCAAGCCCGCCATCGCTTCGACGAACCCGAGCGGCGCCGGCGCGACGATCGCGGACGACCCGCGATCGCGTCCCGACGTGGTGACCTTGCCGTCGAGCAGGATGTGAATCGTCGACGGAACCGATCCTTCCTGTTCGAGCACGCTGCCCGGCTCGTGGCGCACCTGCCGCGAGGCGCTGGCGATTCGGAACAGCTCGTCGATGGACACCGACGCGAAGAGCGGCAGGCGGCGGAGCCGTCCCGCCAGTTCGGCCGCGGGCAGCGGCTCGAGCCACAGTTCGCGCCGGCGTTCCGCGGGCATCCGCCGCTCGGCGAGCGCCCACGACGCGGCCTCGAAGACGTACCAGTCGTGCACGTCGCGATGGGCGAGCACGTGCTCGACGTCGTCGGCCAGGTTCCACAGCTTCTGTTCGCGGACCACGTCGATGGCGGCGGCGGCGAGGACCGGGTCGTCGTCGTTGATGAGTTGCAGCAGCGTCTCTTCGACGTCGCGCGGCCGGCTCTTGATCAGGACGTTGCCGCGCCGCACGCGCTCGTCGCGCGGCATGTCCTCGAGGACCGGGAGCACCTGCTTCCGCAGCGGCGTCGACAGGATGTTGTCGAGGTACTCGGAGGCGCTGGATCGGGCGCGCGTGTCGCCATGATCGAGCGTGTAGCGCGCGGCGTCGATGTCCTCCGGCTTGTAGAGCAACGTCAGCAGCTTGAAGATGCGGTTGCGCAGCCGCGTCATCTGCTCCGACAGCGCCTGCGCGAGCAGCGAGTCGGCGTTGAGCTTGCCGGCCACGAACAGGTTGTTGTGCAGCGACAGGAAGGTGAAGAACCTGCGCCCTTCCTTGATCGCGAGCTTCTCGATCGATTCGGCGGTCAGCGTCAGTTCGGGATGCTCGCGCCGCAGGCGCTCGAGCGCCGTGATCGCCTTGTAACGGATGAACCCGTCGCGCTCGTCGAGCGTGCCGACCAGGACGTCGGCGGTCTTCTGACACGGGATCTGGGCAAGGGTGCCGGGAATGTGGCGGCGCACCCAGACGTCCTCTTCGGGGTCGCGCAGGAAGAACGCGAGCGGATCGACCACGGCTTCGCCGTAGCTGGCAAGCGTGACGCGCGCGCGCCCTTTGAGCCGGCGGTTGCGCAGCAGGGCCACGAGCGACGGTACGAAGACGAAGTCGCTGGCGCCGGCGAGCTGGACGCTCTCCATCGCTTCGTCGGCGACTTCCGGCGCCGGATCGTAGAGCAGGGGAATCAGCAGGTGATGGAACCGCGGATCCGGGATCTGCCGGATCGCGATCGCCACGTCGCGCCGCACCGCCTTGGTCTCGTCGCGGGTGTCGTTGGTCAGATCCTGCAGGCGGCGCTCGGCCTCGTCGAGATCGGCTTTCGACGAGCTGCCTGCCAGCGCCACCGCCGCGGTCGCGCGAATGCGCGGATCGGGATCGTCCAGGAGCGGCCGCGCCATCGAGGCGGCGTCGGCCTGCGCAATCGACGACAGCGCGCCGATCGCGGATCGGCGAACCCCGGGATCGGGATCGGCCAGCATGCGGCGGATATGCGGCAGCCACTGCTCGGCGATGTCGCTGCGCACCGCGCCGAGCGCCGCGAGCGCGCGGCGCCTCACGACCGGCGCCTCGTGATAGAGGAGCAGCGGCGTCACCAGGTTGCGCTTGTCGATCGATTCCAGCACGTCGATCGCGTAGACGACGCGCTTGGGATCGGGGTGGGCGAGCTCCTCGACCAGCGTTTCGATCGTGGTGAGATCGGCGACGTTGAGCCGCAGCTCGCTCGCCTGCATGTCGCGGGTGGCGAGGCTGTTGCGGAAGGCCTGCAGGTAGCCGCGGCGGGCGCGGATCGCCATCAGGATCCACAGGACCGTCATTATCAGGCTGGCGATGCTGAGCTGCTGCCAGTTGAGGTGCAGGCCCCACGGCTTGACGAGGAGGAGGAGCAGCAGCGCGCCGGCCGCTTTCGCCGCGCGATCGACCGTCACGTCGACGAACGACTTGGCCTTGAGCTTGATGTCGCCGGGCAGCGGCAGGAACAGGATCTCGCGGGTCGTCTTGTCGACGGTGTAGCGGAGCGACTGATCGAGGATGCGCGCGAGCGACGGCGCCCACAGCGCGCCGTTCAGCAGCATGATCGCGCCGGTCGTGCCGAGGCTGATCGGCAGCACCATCAGCGCGAACCCGATGCCGAGGTAGCGGTGGATCTTGCTCGTGAGCCACACCTGGATCACGAAGCCGATCGTCGACATCCAGAGACCGACCGTCGCCAGGAACGAGGTGAGGGCGTCGGCGCCGCCGCCGCCCTTCTCGGCCGCGGCGGCCATGTTCAGCTGCTGCTCGATGATCGCGGCGCCGATCGACGCGAACGCAATCACGAGCGCGATAATCTGCAGATGCTTGGAGCTCCGCAGGAGCTGGAACGCCTCGGCCGCGCTCACCCCCTTCTCTTCCTTGCCGGCGAGCGTCGAGTCCGGGCGGACGCTCTCGCGTCCGATCACCCAGCTCACGATGGCGGCGGACACGAACATCAGCGCGGCGGCGGGAATGAGCAGGTTGTTGGCGCCGTTCAGCAGCCACGGCGCCGCGACCGCCAGCGCGTTGCCGGCGATGCCGCCGAGCGGCGCGCCGCCGCCGATGAAGCCGAAGAGCCGCTTCGCCTGCCGGGGATCGTAGACGAGATTGGCGAGCGTCCAGAACTGACTGATCAGGAGCACGCCGAGAATCAGGCCGGCGAGATAGAACGCGACCGACACCCAGGCGGCCTTGCCCTGAAACAGCACCCAGAACGCGAGCAGCAGGACGCCCATGGCGACTTGCATGATCGGCAGTCCCCATCGCCGCGGCAGCCGCGCCATCAGCCACGCGTACCCCGTCATCAGGATGCCGATGATGAAGCCGGCGACGAGCAGGACGTACGGCAGGTTGTCGGCGCCGAGCTTGGAGATGAACTGCGATCGCGTCAACGGTTTGATGGCGTTGTACGACGTCATCACCAGGAAGGAATACGAGAACATCAAGAAGGCGGTGAGAGCTTCTTCCTTCCGGAGGTCGACTACCGGAGAGAGTAGACGCTGCAGCATGCGCCAAGCCTAAGCGATGCAGAAACTGAAGTAAACTGCCGATCTTCCATGCTTTCTCGGGTTCGGCGGTTCTTTGACGTCCGGCCAGGCGAAGGGCTTCCCGTCCTCCTGACGTTCCTGTACATCGCGGTCGTCGTCGCCGCGTATCTGCTCGCGAAACCGATCCGCAACGGGCTGTTCCTGCGGCAGTACGGACCCTACTACCTGGTCTACGTCTACGCCGCGGTCCCGATCGCGCTGTCGGTCTTCGTGCCGCTGTACAGCCGCGCGGCCGCCCGCATCGGCTCGCGGGTGCTGACCGCCGCGACGCTGCTGTTCTTCGCCACCAACGTGTTGCTGTTCTGGTACGCCTTCAGCTTTCATCCGTTCACGCTGCTGCCCGGCGTGTTCTACGTGTGGGTGAACTGCTTCGGCATCATCGCGCCGGTGCAGGCGTGGAGCTTCGCCAACGCGCTCTTCGACACGCGGCAGGCGAAGCGGCTGTTCGGGCTGATCGGCGCCGGCGCGTCGTTCGGCGCGATTGCCGGCGGCCTGCTCGCGCGCTTCCTGGTCGGCCCGGTCGGCGGCACGGTCAACATGCTGCTGGTGCTCGGCGGGCTGATCGTCTCGGGCGCGGTGATCGTCTCGATCGCCAACGCCCGCATCCCGCGCAAGGGGGTGAGCCGCTCGACGCGTCCGGCGCGGCAGCCGTTCGCCGACACGATGGGGCAGATTCACGCCAGCCCGTATCTGCGCCTCATGGCGGCGATGGTGTTCCTCGTCGCGATCGCCACGCAGTGGACGGCGTTCCAGCTCAGCGTCGTCGCCAACGCCCGGTTCGGCGGCGACGCCGATCGGCTGACCGAGTTCTTCGGCACGTTCAACTTCGCCCTCGGCACGACCAGCTTCCTGCTGCAGCTGTTCGTGACCGGGCCGGCGCTGCGCCGGTTCGGCCTGGCGCTGACCGTGCTCGTGCTGCCGCTCTCGCTCGGATTCGGCACCACGCTGATCCTGCTGTCGCCCGCGCTCTGGTCGGTGCTGGTCACCAACGGCTTCGATCAGGGCTTCCGGTTCTCGCTCGACAAGGCGAGCTACGAGCTGTTGTATCTGCCGATCCCTCCGGCGCAGCGCGTCCCGCTGAAGACGGCGATCGACATCGTCGTCAACCGCATCGCCGACGGCTGCGGCGCGCTGCTGCTCGGACTCTGCACCAAGGGCTTCGCCCTGGTGCCCGGGCTCGGTCTCGGCCTGCGCGGCACGAGCGCGATCAACCTTGGACTGATCGGCGTGTGGGGCGTCGTCGCGTGGCGGCTGCGCAGCGAGTACGTGCGGACGATCCACGACAGCATTCACCAGCACCGGCTCGACACCGAGCGCGCGGCGTCGACGACGATCGAGCGATCGGCGGCGGAGGCGCTGCGCGCGAAGCTGGCCGGCGGACAGGCCACCGAAGTGCGGTACGCGCTCAGCCTGCTCGAAGTCCAGCACTCGAGGAGCTGGCTGCCGTCGCTGCGGCTGCTGCTGACGCACCCCGAGCCGGACATCCGCCGCCGCGCGCTGGCGCTGCTCCGCGCCGCGGGCGATCGCGAGATCGCCGTCACCTGCGTCGAGTTGTTGAAGGACGCGGATGTCGGCGTCCGCACCGAAGCGCTGCTCTACCTGTCGCGCGAGATGCACGTCGATCCGCTGGCGCAGATTCAGAAGCTCGGCGACTTCGAGGATTATTCGATTCGCGCCAGCATGGCGGCGTTCCTGGCGTCGCCCGGCCCGACGCAGAATCTCGTCGCGGCGCGCGCGCTGATCGAAGCGATGGTCTCTGCGACGGGAGCGGCCGGCGCGCGCGAACGGACGGAGGCCGCACGGCTGATCGCGCTCGTGCCGGACGAGTTCCTCGATTTGCTCGGCAGGCTGATTCAGGATCCCGACGTCACCGTCGCCAGGGAAGCGATTCGATCCGCGCGCGCCGTCGCCCGCGACGAGCTGATCGAGCCGCTGCTCGCGATCCTCGGCCGCGACGAGCTGACCGACGAGGCCGCCACGGCGCTGGCGCTCTACGGCAACGCGCTCGTGCCTGAGATCGAACGGCGTCTGCGCGACGAGGGCGCGCCCATCGATCCGCGGCGCGAGCTGCCGACGGTGCTGGTCCGCATCGGCACGCCCGAGGCGGAACAGGCGCTGATCGGCAGCCTGCTGCAGGCCGACGTCACGCTTCGCCATCGCGTTATCGCCTCGCTCAACAAGCTGCGGACGGTGCATCCCGAAGTGCGGCTCGATCCCTCCACCATCAACCTCCTGCTCGCCGCGGAGATCGCCGGACACTACCGGTCGTATCAGGTGCTCGGTCCGTTGAAGGCGCGGCTGACGGAAGAGGATCCGGTGCTGCAGGCGATGCAGCGGGCGATGGAGCAGGAACTGGATCGCATCTTCCGCCTGATGGCGCTGCTCCTGCCGCACGTCGGCCTGCACGACGCCTACATCGGCCTGCGCTCGAAGGACGAGCTGATTCGCGCCAACGCGCTCGAGCTGCTCGACAACGTGCTGTCGCCGGATCTGCGCCAGGTGCTGGTGCCGCTGCTCGACTCCCAGGTCCCGACCGCGGAGCGGATCGAGATCGCCAACCGGCTGGTGGGTGCGCCGCTCGACTCGCCGGAGCAGGCGGTCGCGACGCTCCTGAGCAGCGAGGATCCGTGGCTGCGCTCGAGCGCGATCTATGCCGTCGGCGCGCTGCAGCTGCATGCGCTGCGGACCGAGCTGGATCGATTCGACAGCGATGCGGATCCGGTGCTGCGCCAGAGCGTCCGCGCCGCCCGCCGTCGTCTCGCCGGCGAACGGGAACCCTCGCTCCAGCAGGAGCCCGTGCCGCCCGACATGAACCTCGGCGTCGGCGCCGGGTAGTGGGGTCTGACCCCAGAGAATCTGGCGTTTGACCTATTGTTCGGGAGTCGGTGGGAGCGCGCGCTTGTGCTCGGTGGCGCGGATCATTCGCTCGAGGCGCAGCGCGAGCGCGGGCGACACGCCTTCGGGCC